>WBZL01000045.1_pt1 | contig 90931 bp, 82 predicted proteins | sample 5204291 | NCBI WGS metagenome assembly WBZL01 (sample SAMN12344345, study PRJNA552823) | activated sludge metagenome | biome: Activated sludge suspended growth; feature: Nitrification reactor; material: Wastewater; isolation source: activated sludge from nitrification reactor of wastewater...
CGAGCGCCGTCACCGCTCCCCGTCGAGTTCACGGCAGCGCCGATGGCATCGGCGGCGCCCGTGCCCCGAGCGGCAGTTCGGGCGGGTGCTGCACCGGCGCCGTGCGCGCGACGCCAACACAGAATTGACCGACCGGCAATTTCTCAGCCGCTGATCAAGGCCTGCAAGGCCGTCTGCGCCGCATCCAGATCCATTCCCTGCGCCGCCACCCACGCATCGTTGAAATAGGTGTGTGCGTAGCGCTCACCGCTGTCGCAGATCAGCGTCACCACCGAGCCCTGCTCGCCGCGCTCGCGCATCGCCTGCACGCCCTGCAGGGCGGCGACAAACTGCGTGCCAGTGGAGCCGCCGCAGCGCCGGCCCATCAGTGTTTCCAGCAGGCGCACAGCCGCAACACTGTGGGCATCCGGCACCTTGATCATCTGATCGATGACGCCGGGAATGAACGAAGCTTCGCAGCGCGGACGGCCGATGCCTTCAATGCGCGAACCGCGCGCCAGCGTCAGATCGCGGCGGTTCTGCATGTAGCAGTCGTAGAACACCGAATGCTCGGGATCGGCGACGCACAGCTCGGTGTCGTGGCGGCGGTAACGGATGAAGCGGCCGAGCGTGGCCGAAGTGCCGCCGGTGCCGGCACTGCACACCAGCACGCGCGGCACCGGATGCCGTTCGCGCGCCATCTGCGAAAAAATCGATTCGGCGATGTTGTTGTTGCTGCGCCAGTCGGTAGCGCGTTCGGCATTCAGGAACTGATCCATGAAATGTCCGCAACGCTCGCCAGCGATGCGCGCCGCGGTCGCCGTGACGTCGGCGGCAGTGTCGACGAAATGGCAATCGCCGCCATAAAACCCGATGGCGCGGATTTTTTCCGGCGAGGTGTCGCGCGGCATCACCGCCACGAACGGCAGGCCGAGCAGGCGGGCAAAATAGGCTTCGCTGACCGCCGTGTTGCCGCTCGACGCTTCGACGATGGTGGTGTCGGGGCCGATCAGGCCGTTGCACAAACCATAGAGAAACAGCGAACGCGCCAGCCGGTGTTTCAGTGAACCGGACGGATGCGTCGACTCATCCTTGAAATACAGGTCGATGCCGGGAAACGCCGGCATCGGCAGGGGAATGAGATGCGTATCAGCGCTGCGCTGAAAATCGGCCTCGATGCGGGCCACGGCTTCGCGGACAAAGGCCCGCGGAATACGGCAGGACATGCTTCACCTGTCAGCAGTTGAATGTTCAGCAGAGAAACGTTCAGCGGAAAAACGTTCCGAATCACCACGCGCCGGACGCGCCGGCTCAGATCAGGCCGCGGCGGCGCAGCTCGGCGTGCACGCCGTCCAGCTCTTCGGCCGCCGCGCGGCTGATGGCCGCGAGCACTTCGGCATTCTCCAGTTCGGCGGCCTGCTCGGCAAAGTCGGCCGGCAATCCGCGCCGGTAGTCGGCACGGATGGCGTCAAGGCGTTGCTGTAATTCATCGCGACGCGTCAGCAGACGGATAGTACTTCCAAGATGCCTTCCCTGCCCGAGCGGGCCTGCATCGTGAACCTCAGGGTCGGCCCGCACCGGCCGCTCGCGGGGCTTGGACCGGCCCGTCCGGGCACGGGCCGCTTCGGCGAGCCCCCGCCACGGAGCCAAGCCAGCCTCTGATTGTCCCGCCAGGGGTCCGCGCCACCCACCGGCCTGCACGAAACCCGTGCCCGTCGCGACTGCGCCGAGCGCAGTCACTCCTTCGCGGCGATGTCCACCCCCCGCGGCGCGCGACGTACCTCGCAACGGCCGAGCGCGAGCTGCTGACCGACGCACCGATCATCCCGCTGTACATCTACGTCTCGAAGCATCTCGTCGCGGCGCGCGTGCAGGGCTGGTACGACAACGCGATGAACGTGACCTATTCCAAGGACTTGGCCGTCACGCCGTGACGCGCCCGGTTCCGCCCGCAGGTCAGCGAGGATCGGCGGAGGGCTCGATGAAGTCACCGGAGTCGACGGGACCCGCTGAAACCGGAACGCTACGACTGCCGAGTACCCTGGTGAAGCGGGTGAAATAGGAAGGCAGTCCTTCGGCACTCGTATCCGGTCCCGACTGCAGCTGGAAGTGCAGGTGCGGCATCAGGGAACTGCCGCTGGCGCCGACGTCGGCAATGTGCTGGCCGCGCTCGACAGTGTCGCCCGGGTGCGCGAGGGCGCTGCCTTGCCGGATGTGACCGTACAGCGCGAATTCGCCGCCGCCGTGGTCGACGACGAGGTAGTTTCCGTAGTCGGCCAGCTTGTCGGACTTGTACCGCACCTCGTCGACTTCGCGATTGTCCAGTCCGCCGTCGAACGACGCCACGACCTTTCCGGACGCCGCCGCATGGATGGGCGCACCGAACCCGAACCAGCTTTCGTTGTTCGCGGGGTCGCCGGAATACATCTCGCCCGCTTCGTTGACAGCGACGAAATCGTGACCGTAGCGGTCAACGTTGGAAGTCGTGCCGGACGCCACCGAGTACGGGCTCAGGTAGTCGAACCGCCGGTGATGGGCATAGAAGTCGTGCCCGTCCCAGACGAGACAGCGGTGCCGCATCGGGAGGCGCAACTCCGCCTTCGGGACATACTCGACCGGCGCGACGGTGGCTTCGCTGGAAACGGCGCGATCGCTCTTCTCGCCGCGCCAGTCGAACCTGAACGCGAGGGAAGACAGCCGGATGCCGTCGTCGAACGTGTGGAACGGATTGAACAGAAGGACTTTCTCGCCGGCGCCGATCCGGAGCCGGTTCACCGTCGCGATGCCCGGGCTGTTGCCGTTGTCGTTGACTGATCTCCTGACCTGGAGCCGGCCGGAGTCGTCGTAGACGGAGACCTCGATTCCGCGCAGCCGCAGGGCTTCGCCGGTCGAATTCGAGACGAGAAAGTCGAAATTGACGGCCTGCGAATTGCGGGTGCGCTCGATGTACGCGGGGCCCGGCCGCACCTCGACTGCGGGCGCCGGTGCGGCGGCACGCGCCGTCGCGGCAAGTCCGAGGAGGAACGCAAGCGCGAGGCGCCGTGGACGGGTTGCGCGCATGCATGCAGTATATTTGACGGCGGCGAACCGATGCGCCTGAAGAACGATCATGCCCGGCCTCCAGCCTGCATTTGAGATTGTCGGAGTCGCGATCGGCTTCCTGCTGGCGCTGCTGCTCGCGACGGCGCGGCGCGGCAATCGTGCGGCGAACCTCTGGCTCGCGGGCTATGCCAGTGCACTTGCGCTGCTCTCGCTCGGGGATTTCCTCGAGGACTCGCGGCTGGTATTCGCGTTTCCGCACCTCGCGCACCTGCCGGACTGGCTGATATTCGCGGTTGGCCCGTGCCTGTGGATGTACGTGCGGCGCCTGACCATGCATGCGGATCCGGCATACCCGCGCTGGCTGCTGCACTTCATTCCGGCCCTGCTCTGTTTGCTGATACTGCTGCCTTTCCACCTGATGAGCGGTTCGGAGAAGCAGGCGGTCCTCGCGGCGGAGATGTCCGCCGGCGGGACCGGAGCGGGCCCCGCGGTTTTGCTGGCCGCCAGCCAGCTGTTGGCGTACTGGTGCGCGTGCTTCCTGTCGCTGCGCCGGTTCGGATCGGAGCTGCGCGCCCGGTTTTCGTCGCTGGAGCGCAGGACGTTCGGGTGGCTCAAGTGGATGCTGGCGGTAAACCTGGGCATGTGGCTCGCGTTGATCGCGAGTCTCCTGCTAGATGAGTCCTGGGCCCTGTGGCTCGACCGGTTGGCCATTCCGGGCGGGTTCTACCTGCTGGCGTACCTGGGATTGCGCCAGCCGGCGGTTTTCGCCGGGCGCACGGCCTTTGCGCCCCTGCCCCCGCTGCCGGCCGACGGCAGCGAAAGGGCCGACTCCGGGCAATCGGACGGGCCGGCGCCCGCCACGGCAGAAGCTGCGCGCGCGCGCTATGCGCGATCCGGCCTCAACAAGGAGCGCCTTCCGGAATTGCGGAAGAAGCTGGAGGCGCTCATGCAGACAGAAAAGCCCTGGCTCGAAAACGACCTGACGCTGAACGAGCTGTCGGAACGCCTCGGCGTCTCGACTCACCACCTGTCGCAGTTGCTGAACGAGGAAATCGGGACGACATTCTTCGATTTCGTCAACCGCGAGCGCGTCCGCGAGGTCCAGCGTTGCCTGGCGGACCCGATGTACGGTTCGCAGACCATCCTCGACGTGGCCCTGTCGGCAGGCTTCAACTCGAAGGCCGCCTTCAACGCCGCATTTCGCCAGCACACCGGCATGACCCCGTCCGCCTATCGCCTGAAAGGCCGGGCCGGCTGACCGGCCGCGTCCGGCCGGCCCGGCCGGGCGTCCGATCCGATCGGCGCGGACGATGCCCAGCCGCGCAGTGGACATCCTGGCTCCCGTCGTTTCATTCAACCGATGGAGGGCTGATTCATGTCTTCTGCAACGGTCCCGGCTCGAGCCGGACTTGCCGCCCTGCTGGCGGCCACGCTGTTCCTGCCGATGGCGGCCGGGGCGGCTGGCGAAGGCCGGCTCGCCTCCGAGGCGCGCAAGGCCTCGGGCGCGCCCGCGCTTGCGGCCGCGGTGATCACGTCGGACTCGATCGACGTCTATGCCAGCGGGCGGCGGCGGGCGGGTTCTCCCGATCGCATTACGCACGACGACGCGTTCGCGATCGGGTCGGATGCGAAGGCCATGCTGGCGACGCTCATCGCGCAGGAGATCGAGCGCGGGCGCCTGCGCTGGGACACGACGATCGAAGAGGTGCTCCCGGACGCCATCGCGACGGCGCGCACCGAGTACCGAGCGGTGACGATCGCTGAACTGCTCGATCACCGGTCGGGCCTGGTGCCGCTCGTCACCAGGGACGAGCTCGTGCGCGTGCCACGATTCCGCGGCTCCGTGGTTTCGCAGCGCCGTCAAGCGGCGCGGTGGGCACTGAGGCAGCCGCCGGTCGCGGTGCCGGGCGCCGCCACCGTGTATTCGAACGCCGGCTACGTCGTCGCGGCGGCGATGCTGGAGCGCGTGACGGGACGCAGCTACGAGCAGCTGCTTCAGCGCCGGCTGCTGGATCCCCTCGGCATGCACGCGAGCTTCGGCTGGCCCGGCGCCGCGCGACCCATGGACGCGCCGTGGGGGCACGAGATGGTCGACGGACGCCTGGTTGCCGTGCATCCGGCCGACGAAGGGAATCGCATGCCTGGATGGATCAACCCGGCCGGCAACCTGAGCCTCGGCACGCGCGATTTCGCCCGGTTCGTGCAACTGCACCTGCGCGGCTTGCGCGGTACGGCGACGCTCCTCGACACTGGAACGTTCCTGCGGATGCACACGCCGCCGGCGGGATTCGCGTACACGTCCGGCTGGGCCGTGATCGGCGAGAACGGCCAGCAGATCAGCTTTCACGAAGGCAACTCGGGGCTCTTCTACGCATTCATGATCGTGGACGCGCAGCACGACGTCGCCGCGGTCGTGGTCGCGAATGCGGATACGCCGCAGGTCGCGGAGGCAGCGACGACGCTTGCCATCCGCCTCATGCAGGCGAAGGTGCAGCCATGAAGCGCATCGCGCGCGTCGCGGCGTTGCTCGCGGCCTTCACGGCTTGCGCTCCGGCCTTGGGCTCCGGCACGCGGGAAGGCGAACTCCGGCTCCGCGTTGCAGGCAACGGTCCCGTGACGGTCGTCTTCGAAGCGGGTCTCGGCGACACGCTGGATGTCTGGCGAAACGTTCAGGACCAGGTCGCATCCGGCTGCGCCCGAACGGTGACATACAGCCGTGCGGGCTACCCCGGCAGCGGAAAGGCCGTCGGTCATCGCGACGCCGTCACGATCGTCTCCGAACTGCGCGTGGAACTCACGGCTCGCGGCGTTGCGCCGCCGTACGTCCTCGTCGCGCACTCGCTCGGCGGCCTGTACGCGCAGTTCTATGCTCGCAGCTTCCCCGATGAAGTGGCCGGGCTCGTGCTCGTGGACTCCACGCACTGGGACCAGCTCGCGCGCATCCAGGCGGAGGCGCCGGCAATGTACGGGACGCTGAAGGTGGCGTCGCTGCTGATGTTCGGCACGATGCGAAAGGAGTTTGTGGACAGCGTCGCCGCGGGCGCGCAGGTCAAGGAAGCCCCGGAGTCCTCGCGAATCCCGGCGATCGTGCTGTCGAGCACGCGCGCGGCGCCGGGCGAGACGCCAGCCTTTCGCGGACTCATGCATACGCTTCAGGACGAGATCGCCGCGGAGTACGGGGCTCTACGGCACGACTTCGTGCCGGGGAGCGGACACTACATCCAGCGCGATCGCCCGGGGGCCGTCATCGGCGCGATCCGGGAACTCGCGGGCTGCAGTTCCTGACCTTGACCCACGAGAACGTACAGCTGGCTACTCTGGTGGGGCGGCAGTACCAAGGCGCTTGTCCAGCAGTCTGGGCTTCAAGCCCTCGACGACGTAAGCAGGCGCTATCGATACAGCGACCGTGAGGGACCTGTATGCGGAGAGGGCGAGCTGAGCGGTTTGAGCCATCGAGTCTGTCCGGTTGGGTGCGTCCTGTGATCTGCGTCGCGGCATCAGACGCGATCGACCGCTGGCGTCGTGACTCCTCATGCGAGGAGCTTCGATCGTGACTCAGACGCAGATTTGCAGCATTTGCGGGATCGAAAAGCCCCATACCTCGGAGCACTTCCCGGGCGAGGGTAGAAAGAACGGCCGGCTCGGAATCCGGTGTCGACCGTGCAGGTCGAAGCGGGTATCGGAGAGCTTTCGAATTCACCCGGACACGCGGCGGGCCATTGATCAGAAGAGCAAAGAGCGCCGCGAGGCAGCCGGCGATCGTAGTCTGGCCGCGTTGACAATTGTTGCACTGCTGCGCCAGGGCAATGTCTGCTACTACTGCGGCGAAGCCATCTCGACATGGAATACACAACCGCCTGAGCAGCCGATCGTCCCGGACGGAAGCCGTAGCTCCGATCCGAGAACGTCGGTTCGAACACCGGTGAGAGCACCTGTAGCAGCGCCTGCTGGATGAGTCGGTCCACCACCGTCGGGATACCGAGTGTCCTCACCCCGCCCGAAGGCTTGGGGATGTCCACTCGACGCACCGGCCGCGGCAGATATCGCCCTTCAAGCAGTGCCTTCTTCACGCTCGGCCAGTGCGCCGCAAGCCAATCCTTCAACTCGGCCACGGTGAGATCATCGACCCCGGCCGCGCCCTTGTTGCGGAGCACTCGCTGGTACGCCAGCCGCATGTTGGCTCGCTCGACCACGCGCTCCATCGTCGCGTGATCCTCCGATTTCGTTCGCCCGCCGGTCGCCGCATCGACCTCGACACCTCGGGACAGTATCCGAGCTTCCGGCTCGGCTCCTGCAGCGAGGCCACCGCTCCTCACGGTGCTTCTGTCGTCAGGGTCGGTCACGAGTTCCGTCGTCCTGCTCTCGGTGTCGTCGTTCGGCCCTTCGCCACGATCCCTCGTCGCTACTACGGCCTCGGCTGACTTCTGGCGAGGCATCCGAGCATCTCTCAACACTCGTAGCCAACGGCACCCCGCCAGATCTCCCCGGGTATTGCGCACCCTCTGTCACGCTTATGCGCGTCGGATCTGCGTCGCCGCGTTCCGTACACGTATCGGGCTTTACGGATTTCGGCCTGCTCACCCCGCAACGCCGCCTCTATCCGCTTCCTGTTCGTCGCGCCAGCGCTTTGCCTCCGGCTTCCTTCAGACGCCCAGTCGCCCGGGCCGCCCTTGCCGTGCAGCTAACGGTTCCCCGTGTCGGGTCCGTAGAGGACTTTCACCTCCAAGAAGGTGCGCCCTGCCGGGCGCACTGAAAAAAGGCCCGGGAGTCGCCTCCCGGGCCCTTCGTATCGCTCGAAGCCGAGCGACGGACAGTCGATGACGCTAGTGTTGCGTTCCGCCGATAACTTTACACAGTCGCTCGATCTTGGCGAGGATCGAGTCGGCGGTCGCGGTCCACACGAACGGACGCGCCGTGAGGTTGTAGTGCTCGGTGTAGCGTTTGATGCGCCCGACCAGGTCCGGCACGCTCTTGAAGGAGCCGCGGCGAATGGCCTGTTGCGTGATCAGCCCGAACCAGCGCTCGACCTGATTGAGCCAGGAGGCGTAGGTGGGCGTGTAGTGCACGTGGTAACGCGGTCGACGGGCGAGCCAGGCACGCACCCTGGGATGCTTGTGCGTGCTGTAGTTGTCGCAGATCAGGTGCACATCGAGCTCGGCGGGCACGTTCTGGTCGATGTGGCGCAGGAAGGAGAGAAACTCCTGATGCCGATGGCGGCGTTTGCACTGCGCGAGGACCTCGCCATTGGCGACGTCGAGCGCGGCAAAGAGCGTCGTCGTGCCGTGATGTTTGTAGTCGTGCGTGATGCCTTCGACATAACCGAGGCCCATCGGCAGGACCGGCTGCGTACGCTCGAGCGCCTGGCACTGGCTTTTCTCGTCGACGCACAGCACCAGCGCATTCTCCGGCGGCGACAGATACAAGCCGACGATGTCGCGCACCTTCTCGATGAAGAACGGATCGTTCGACAGCTTGAAGCTCTTCGCGCGATGCGGCTGCAACCCGAACAGGCTGATGTAGCGGTGGACCGAAGTCGCCGACAGGCCCGTCTCCTCAGCCAGCGAGCGCACGCTCCAATGCGTCTGCCCGTCCGGCTTGCGATTGAGCGCGGTACTCACCAGTTCGGCCACCTGTTCATCATCGATGGTGCGTGGCCGCCCGGGTCGCAGTTCCGTGTGCAGGCCGGCCAGACCGCCTTCGCGCCAGCGCTTGCGCCACAAGCTCACCGTCGGCCGGCTCACCCGGTGACGGCGGGCCAGTTCGCTGGTGCCGACGCCATCGGCCGCGCCGAGCACGATCTGAACACGTCGCACCAGCCCATGCGGCATGGAGCGTGAACGCACGATCGACTCCAGCTGCAACCGCTCCTCGCGGGTCAGAACCACTACGCTTTCCGGTCGAGGCATCGCCGAGTACTCCGCCGTCCAAGAATACCGCTTGGACAGGTCTCGACATGGAAAGTTTATTACGGAACGTCACACTAGCAGGCTGCTGAAAAAGCCGGGAACTTGAGCAAAGGGACGTTGCCCAAAGGCGAACGACTAAAACGACGGATGAGTTGATGCGCGGACACGTCGATCCCCAGTCGCATATGTTCAGTTACTTCTCGCCCGAAGAACGCGTACCGGCGCAGCATCCACTGCGCTCGATCAAGCGCTACGCCGACACGGCGCTGAAAGCGATCCGCCCGACGCTCGATGGGATGTACAGCACCATTGGCCGCCCGTCGATCCCGCCGGAGCGACTGCTGAAGGCGCAATTGCTGATCGCGCTGTACTCGGTGCGCAGCGACCGGCTCTTTTGCGAGACGCTTAACTACAACATCCTGTTTCGCTGGTTCCTCGACATGGATCTCGAGGAGCCGGCGTTCGACGCCTCGACGTTCAGCAAGAATCGCGAGCGGCTCGCGCGTGAGCAAGTGGCACTGAAGTTCTTCGATGCGGTCGTGCGCGAGGCGCGCCGTCTCGAACTGCTGTCTGACGAGCACTTCAGCGTCGATGGCACGCTGATCGAGGCTTGGGCGTCGATGAAGTCGTTTCGGCCGAAGGACGGCGGCGGTTCGGGGCCAGACGCCGGCGGTGATCGGGATTTCAAGGGCGAGCGGCGGCGCAATGAGACGCACGCGAGCACGACCGATCCGGAAGCGAAGCTGCTGCGCAAGGCGCCCGGCAAGGAAGCCAAGCTGTGCTTTGCCGGCCACGGTTTGATGGACAACCGACACGGCTTGATGACCGACGTGGCACTTACCGCCTCGGTCGGGGTGACCGAACCGCAGGCGGCACTGGCGATGATCGCCCGGCAACGGCGCAAACGGCTGCGGCCGAAAAGCGTCGGCGGCGACAAGGGCTATCACACGCAGCAGTTTGTCACGGAGCTGCGCGCGCAAGACACCGCCGCGCACGTGGCCTTCATGGAAACCCGCAACGTCGGTCTGGGCGAAGGCGTGCTCGAGAGCGCGGCGTATCGGGCGAGCCAGATCGTGCGCAAACGCATCGAGCAGTTCTGGGGCTGGGGCAAGAGCGTAGGCGGGTTGCGCAAGACGCGCTTGCGGGGTGTGCGACGCAATCAACAGCTGCTCGCGATCAACGGCGCCGCCTACAACTTGCTGCGCATCAGTCGATTGTGTCCATCCACAGGATAGGTGTCGCTGGCGTGGACGCGGGGCGCTCGAATGATGACGATGGCGGCACCAAATGGGCCTCGACCAGCACGATAAATGGCGAACTGATGCGAAGCCGCTCTCGAAGCCATCTATCGGGGGAATCATCATGACCGAAAAACCAGCTTTTTCAGCAGCCTGCTAGTGTCGTGTCCCGTTGATAACTTTACATAGCCGTTCGATCTTGGCGAGGATCGATTCAGCCGTGGCGGTCCACATGAACGGCTTCGGGTGCTGGTTGTAATGCTTCACGAACTCATCGATCTTCCGCTTGAGATCGGCCACCGAGTCGAACGAGCCGCGGCGGATCGCCTGGGTCGTGATCAGCGCGAACCAGCGCTCGACCTGATTCAGCCACGAGCTGTAGGTCGGCGTGAAGTGCAGATGAAAGCGCGGCCGCCGTGCGAGCCAGGCCTTCACGCGGGCGTGCTTGTGCGTCCCGTAGTTGTCGCAGATCAGGTGCACGTCGAGATGTTCAGGGACGTTCGCTTCGATGTGCCTCAGGAACGCGAGGAACTCCTGATGACGGTGCTTGGGCTTGCACTGCGTGAGTACGGTGCCGTTAGCCACGTCGAGGGCTGCGAACAACGTCGTCGTGCCGTGGCGCACGTAGTCGTGGGTGATGCCCTCGACATAGCCGAGGCCCATCGGCAGTACGGGCTGGGTACGCTCGAGTGCCTGGCACTGACTCTTCTCGTCAACGCACAGCACCAAGGCATGATCGGGTGGGTTCAGATACAGCCCGACGATGTCGCGCACCTTCTCGATGAAGAATGGATCGTTCGAGAGCTTGAAGCTCTTCGAGCGGTGCGGCTGCAGGCCAAATATCGTCAGGTAGCGGTGGACCGTGCTCTTCGAGAGGCCCGTCTCGTCAGCGAGGCTGCGACGCGACCAATGTGTCTTGCCACTCGGCCTGCGCGTCAGGGCCGTGTTGATCAGCGTCGCGATCTCATCCTCGCCGGTGCTGCGCGGTCGGCCGGGCTTGAGCTCGTTGTGCAGTCCGGTGATGCCGTGTTCGGCGTAACGCTTGCGCCACAGCGACACGGTTGGACGACTCACCCGGTAGCGGCGCGCCACCGCGCTGTTGGTCTCGCCGTCCGCCAGCCGCAGGATCATCTGCGCACGGCGCGACAATGCGGCCGGCAGACTCTGCGATCGGGCGATCGACTCGAGCTGCCTCCGGTCCTCCGCCGTTACCATCAACTCGACTGCAGGCCTTCCCATCGATGTGCGCTCCCAATGCCAAGCATACCGCTTGGACAGCGCGCATCATGGAAAGTTACATATGGGACACGACACTAGCGCACTACCTTCCAATTACGCGCGTCGTAAGGATCCTTGTTCTGTAACACCAACTGCGTGTGGATCACGAACGCGTCGGGCTTCTGCAGGCTGAACTGCCACGGCACCAGCGAGACGTAAAAGGGATCGTCGCGCCCCTGCGCGGTAATGGGCCGCCCGCCGAGGTACGGGTTCACGCAGCCGCCGATTCGCTCGCAGACGATGCGTGGCACCTCGGCATTGGGCGTGAAAGTCTCGTTGACACGCACATCGCCGTGGGCATCGATCTTCTTGACCAGCAGCACCGAGCGCATGCGTACGTACTTGTCGTCCCACGTGTGTCCCGCCACCGCACGCGACGAGCGGTCGACGACCGGGCCGACGATGCCATGATCCGAAACAATCACGATCTCGGTATTGTCGTAAACGCCAGCGCGCTTCAGCACGTCGAGGTAGTCGGTAACGATCTGGAGCGTACAACGCGCGGCATTCGAGTGCTGCACCGCGAACAGGCTCACCTCGCCGCGACGCATTACCTCCGCCTCAGACAGTTCCAGCCGCTCGCGCTTCGGCATGCAATCCTCGCCGAGGAAGTAAGGCTCATGCGGCAGGATGTTCGAGACGATGTTTAGATTGGGCTCCGTGGCGCGCACGTCGGTCAAGTCACCGAAAGAGGTCAACTCCGCCCAGACCCGAAACGTCGTGCCAGCAGAATGGTCCAGGAACGGGCGCCACGGACCCTTGTCCAGGAGCACGGCCTTTAACATGTACGGGGCGGTGCGCATCGAACCCAGCAGCACGAGCAGATCCGCGTAACTCGCTCGGGAAATCTCCGGCAACGGGAACTCATGCTCCTTCGCCTTGCGGCGCACCAGCGCTGGCGGAACGTGCGAGCAATGCACATTCGGCATACTCAGGTACGAGCAGTCGCCCTCCATCGTGAATCCGAGCCCACCCGGCTCGAGGACGTTGACGCGATGGCCCTTCTGCGCAAAGTTGTACGGCAATATCGAGAACGCCTCGACCGAAAGGTCGCGCAATGACTTGCGCCGCGCATTCATCTCGACCGGCAGGTAGTCATAGCCGCCGAGCATCGGATGCACGCCGGCGATCGAATTCTCCCCGGCGCTCACCGTGCGCGGGTACCACGTGAATCCGTCGAGACGCGCCCGCAACGCCGGATCCGCGGCTAGAATCCCTTCGACATACCCGCCCATGAACCGATCGAGGAACAGCACGAGCGTGTTCGGCTGCGTTGGTGACAAGCGAATCGGCCTGGCATCGAGCGCCGATTCGTCTTGCGGGCCGCCAGCACCGCCAACCTTGTCGCGCGACACGCCCACCGCCGTGGCCCCAACCAACGACAGGTTGGCGAGCATCAGACCCACGACGAACGGGCGACCGCCGAACCGTTGCAGCAGATGCCACAGGCCACCCCCTACACTACCTATGGTCGCGACGTCTACGAGCGCCCGGAGGAGACGTTCCGTCGCCTGGACCGGCACCTGCTCGAACGTGAGACCCGTCATCTTGGGATAGCCGAACGGCAGTACGTACCCGTACAGAAGTACGACAACCGCGGACCCGAGCGCAAGCAGCGTCAGCGCCGTCTTCATGCGTGGCGCGAACGCGAACGCATAGAAAAGCGCCGCAAGGTAGACGACGGTCATTGCGTCACGGGTGTTTACCGTGAGCAGGTAGTCCATGTGCACGCCGATCTCGCCAGGCGACGTCAGGAACGTCGTGACCGGCACGAACAGGAACGCGAGCGCAGCGACGCTCGCTACCGACAGCATGTAGAGCGGGAAACGGTAGCGGCCGAGCGCGCGCTCCATCGATCCGAGGCCCTCGCCAACCAACCCCAGGCTGCCGTACATCGCAGCGACCGCGACGACCAGCAAGGTTGCCGGCCGGCACGCGACCCACATGCTCCCGGTCAGCACAGCGAACACCACCAGCGCGCCGAGGGCGATACGGGCAGAGAGCGGCAGGCTCGACCGTGGTGAACCGAGCCCCCGGAACACTACCCAGAGGATCGCGGTGTCGGCGACCAGCAGCGAGGCGAGGATGACACCCTGCATCATGATGCTTCAGTGCAAGTGTGCGATGCGCGCAAATGGCCCAGCCCGCATTGGAATCCGGTCACGACCGAGCCCGTACAGCAGATTGCGCAGCAGCGAGAACAGATTGTTGGTCGCCCAATACAGCACGAGTCCCGACGGACTCCCATACAGCAGCACGAGGAAGACGGCGGCAAGCAGCCAGCCCTGCATGCGGCGCCCGCGATCACCTGAATACGCGATGACGGATAGCGCGTTCAGCCCCGTCATGACGAGCGGCAGCAGATTGATGCCGCCAAGCAATCCGTCGGGCTGCGCGAGGTCCCCGATCGGGCCAAACGCGACGCCATGCACGTCAGGTAACGCGCTCACAAAGCGGTAGACGGTCGCAAACACGAGGATCTGCACGAACAGATCGGCCGACCCGAGCGCCGCAGCGAGCGGCCGATAGCCGTGCTGCCGATGCGCCGTGCGCACATAGAAGTAGCGCTCGCGACCGCGGAAGTGCCGCTTGAGCCGCCTGGCCTCGGCGAGCGCCGCGTCCCGCGCCGCCCGCGAGCGCCGGGAGTGCTGTTCCATCTGGTGATACACAGGCGCAAGCAGCACATTGACCACAATGCCGAACGCCACAAGCCTCCAGCCAACGTGCCAACCGTCGGGCAGCCAGGCGAAAAGCGATGCATATAACTGCATCAGCGGCTGCAGGAACATTCCGTCGAGCACCTGCCACATGATGCGAATCTCAGCGTCCCACGGCGCCGGGTGCCGCTGCTGCGCGGCGACTGAGCCAGCCGCGCAGCTTGTGCGACGGCCGCACTTGCTGCTGCGCCTTCTCGACGTCGTACAGCTCGCCGAGCTGGCGCGCCGCGACGTCCGCGCCGGACGAGAAGTTGTAGACCAACTCGTCGCGCACCCGCCGCAGACGCTCGGGCGAGTGATTCGTGAGGACGCGCTCGAGGTGGTCGGTCACCCGCTCGATCTCGGTCGGGTCGATTGGCACGATGAACTCGCTGCAGCGCAGCTTGAGCTCGCTGTCGCCACCCAGAACCTCACCCTCGAGTCCGCCCTGGACCTGCTTGCGGTCGATGATCACGACCGGCCGGCCATATATGAACGCGAACTCGTGCGTGATTCCGGAGATGTCGCTGAGCAGTATGTGCGCCATGGACATCGCCTCCGAGGGCGATCGCGAGGTATCGACCGTGACGCCCTCGAGCCCGAGGATGCGCTGGTACAGCGCGGACTGCGAGACCTTCATCTGCGGATGCGGCCGCACGATCACCCTGTAGCGTCGCGCGATCTGCTCGACAAAATCCGTGCCGAAGGCCTCGAACATGCTGAGCGGGCCCCAACTCGGCGCGACCAGCACAACCGTCTCCTCACCGGGCGGCGGTGCTGCCTGCGCACGACGCAGCAGATCCTCGTAGTGCGGAATCCCCGTGTCGAGCAGCTTCTTCGCCGGCAGACTGCGAATACCCTCCATGCGCCGGATGTTGCTTTTCAGGACCGGCCCGCAACACAGCACGGAGTCGTAGTAGTCGTAGGCGTACGGACGAACGTAGCGGGACTCGCCCAACGCGTGCGAGACAATTGAATAGTGGCGCACGCGACGCGACCGACGGAAGGTCATGACGTCGAGCTGCGGCGTGGTCGTCACGAGCAGCACGGCCTGCAGGTTGTTCAGGTAGGCATACCCCACCATTCCAGACGGAATCTCGCGATGGACAACGCCGCCGGGCAACGGCGCGAAGGACTCGTCACGCGCGTACATCGTGAAGTAGGTCACCTCACGTCCCTGCGCGGCGAGCCGGTTCAGGATTGGCAGGAACGTGGTTTCGTAGCGCGGGTCCTCACCGTGAACGGCTATCTCGCAAACCTGATCGCGAAAGCGCGCCCGGACAGCCAGGTCGACCAGTCGGTAGTAAAGCCCGCGCACCGCGAAATAGAGCGATACGACCACGCCGCTCACGACGTACAGCAATGCGCTGCCTGTACCTGGATCGATGTACGCGATGGCCGGCGTAGCCAGCAGCGCCGTGCCGAGCCCGAGCGCGACGCATCGGTGTCGAATGCGGTACCGATCGCTCATGCGCGCCGACGGCCTTCGAAATAGAACTGCTTCGTGCCGAATTTCGACTCGATGGCGTCCGGATAGATGCGGTCGACCGCGTCAACCTCGAAGTGGCGCGCGATCAATGCATGCGTCTCCGGTACCGTGCGGTAGCACGACGCATAGCCGTCGTTGACGACACTCTCGCGCTGGTTCTGCAGCGTGCATGTCGAACGGATCCATACGATCGGCGAAGTAATACGCCCGAGCAGTTCGTCAATTGCGCCATCATCGAAAACGTACTGGATCACCCCCGCGATGATCGTCGCATCGACTTCGGGCAGCGGGCCCGGTTCCGCGATGTCGTAGACTCTGGTCTTGACGCGCGGGTCGATTCGCTCGAGCAGGCCGGGGGAGACGTCGTAGCCGTGGAACTCTTCGAAGTCGGTCAGGCGCAGCAAACACTCGAGCAGCGATCCGTCCCCGCAACCGAGGTCCAGCAGCCTGTTGCCTTCGACGCAGTTCAGTCGAGGCACGAGATAGTTCAGTTCATGAATCCGGCGCCGGCGCGTGAAATCGAACGGATACTGTTCCTGCGCCTGCCACCAGGCCCGGGCGGTCTCGGTCGTCATGGGGTCACCATTCGTCGCACACGTACACGCCGGACTGGAAGTACCGGATTTTCCCGTCGTCTATGCGACGATTCACGGCAGCGGTCAGCTCGTACGGTGAATCGTCGAGCAGATCGGCGAGTGGAATCGGCAGGCGAATGACGCTCTGCGGCACGCGATGGAATGTCTCACCGTTCGGCACCAGGTGCCCGGACTCCGCGGCGGCACGAATCTCCGCCGGAGTTCGTTGCGGGAACTCGATCCGTTCGCCTTCCTCGCGCGCGAACTCCGAAAGGCGCGTGCGACGGCCGCCCTTGAGGAAATGCACGTTGCCGAGCAGGTCGATCTCCGAATAGTCGTAGACGACACAAGGCGCGTGCCTCGCCCCGAGCCGCCGCAACGCCTCGAACCGGTTGGCGCCGTCGATCACAATCAATTCACGCACAATCGAGATTGGATTGAAAAACACGCCTTCGCTGCGGATCTTCTCGACCAGCCTCTCGGTCTTCGCCTCGTCGTGCGCCTCGAAGATGCGCAGGTCGGCGAGCGGCAGCATGCGCAGGCGGTCGCGCAGAAACTGCTCGTCGCGACGTCCCGAACGCGCGACACGGTTGCGGATCTCGGTCGTCGAAATTCCCTGCGTGCGTGGCAAGAGCACGAGGCGGATTCCATTCACGCGCAGGAACTCGAGCGCAGCGCCGCGATCGGCCGAGAACAGCCAGTCATCGCCCTGCACGACGATATCTGGTCTTACAGACGCGTAGTTCGGACGCTGGTCTGGATCCGTGTAACTGATTACCTGCGAGACGAACGGCAGCGATCGTATCTGCGCTTCGCGCTCCTCGAGCGACAGTATCGGACGCGCCCCCTTGGTCGCCTCCACGCCGTGATCGGTCATGACGCCTACGACAACTTCGCCGAGCGCCGCCGCCTGAGTGAGGATGTTCAGATGCCCTCGATGCAGGATATCGAAGACACCAGTTGTGTATACGCGCATGTCCTGTGTCGTTCTTCGTTGGTATCCGTAGGGGAATCGGCGGTTTGCAACGCGCGGTCCAGCAGCCCGGCCTCTGGCGGGCTCGCGGCGTTCAGCTGTGGTTCCCCTTCGACGAGCCCGCGACCTGCGAAGCCTGCACAACAGGCCGCTGCCGCTTGAAGTACTCGCGCCATTGTCCCTCGATGACCGGCCAGTCCTGCGCGGTGACGCGCATCGCGGGTCGCAGCTCACCGGCATAATGTTCCGCAAGAGCGTCCCACAGCCGCGCACCGTCGGCGAGTTCCGCATCCGGCCGGCCAAGGAGCAGGCGGCCATTGCCGCTCGCAAGATCGAAGTAGAGGTACTGATGCGCGTCCGGACCGGCAGGAATCGCTGCCAGCAGGTGCTGTGAGGTGAACGCCGCGCGCTCCTTGTACGCCCGAACCAGGGGCAGCATGCGATGGCGGATGTGCATGCGCGACGTTGCAGGATCGATCCCGAAGAATTTCGAGTTCTCTCGCGCCGTGCCGACTTCGTCGACTTCACCCTTGACGTCGGGGATAACCGCCAGGTCGGTCTCCGTGAACCGGATACGCTCCTCGGTGCCAGGCGCCGTGACACCTTTGGCGCGCAGCACTTGAGCCAGGGAGCGCCCGCTCGATCCGGTCGGATTGCCGGCGATGCCGACCAGATCGAGCAGTGTGGGTGTAATGTCCTCGACCGTGGACGCGGTCGCCAGGTCGCGGCCCGCCGACTCGAAAGCCCCGGCATGGCCGAAAGACCGGAACCCAAGCAACACCTTGTATTGAGTGGGCGAGAGTACGCTCTGGCCGTGACCGATGTCGAGCACCTTGAGCGGCGCGCCGAGTCCCGCGACGAACGCTCCGTTCTTCATGAAAGCGTCGTTTGGCAGGGCCAGTGCCTCGCCGTGGTCGGACAACACGACGACGATGGCATCGTCGAGCGCGTGCTTGCGCTCGAGCATCGTCACCACCTGCCGGAACATGCTGTCCGCCGTGCGCAATCCGATCCGGTACATCGGCCGGTCGTCCGGGCTCTTCCTGGCGGCGACGCCGAACGGCGTCTCGGACGTGTAGTATGGCCAGTGCGCCGCGGTGAGGTGGACGATCAGGAATGTCGGCTTGTCGAAGTCGAGTTCCCGGTCGAGACGCGACAGGTACGTACGCGGCTCGAACATCGTCGCCGCGCCGCGATTGCCGTACGAGAACGGGAACAGCCACTGGCCGAGCCGCGTGTTCACGACCACAGATGCCAGCGGCAGTTCGTTGTAGGTGCCGATGATGAAATCGGAGGCGCCGATCGGTGGCGTGATGACGCGATCGAAGCCGTACGATTCGTCGATGTTGGCAAACCGCACCTCGTCGGTCGAGTACACGGTCTGATAGCCGGCCTTGCGCAATACGTCGGCGATCGTGGGATTCGCGGCCACCTGATCGCGCGGCGTCAGGTTGTTGCGGGCGCCGGTCTCGTTGGGGCTGCGGCCCGTCAGGATCGCCACCCACGAGCCGAAGGTTCGCGCCATCGGCGTGCTGGTGTCCTTGACGACGTCCGCGGACCGCAGGAACTCGTCGAGATGACTCGTGTTGCCAGACTTGCCGCCGAAGCGCTCGAGTTCGTCGAGACGCAGGGAATCGATGCCCAGCAGGATGATATTTGGCCTCTGTACCGCGGCGTGGGCCTTGCCCGGCAGCCCGAAATGATGGAAAGCGAAGCCTCCCAACGCGACCGCAGCGCTGGTCGTCGTCACCACCGCCCAGCGCCTGCGGCGCCCAGGGGCAAGCGTGCGCAGGAAAGCGAGCGTGCCGGCGATGAGTGTCGCGACGGCCGCGATCGCGACGGTTCCATAGACGAGTTGCCCCGCATGGAACGGCCCTACCCGAGCAATCATCGCGTCGTGATAGTGTGCGCCAAAGAACGTGCGCGGATACCAGAGCGCGTTGTAAGCGAGCACGGCGGCGCCCAGCAGGCAGAACCAGCCGACGATGACTCTGCCGAACTTCGCCCGCGCTTCGGGCCAGAGTGCGGCGCTGGCGCAACCGAGCAGCCACGCGAGCCCGCCCATCGCCCCGTGAAGCACGACCTGCGCGATAACGAATAAGGCCACTTGGATCGCGATCCGTGCCGACCAGATGTCGCCCGAGACCGCCTTCATGACGTCGGTCGAATCGACGCGGTCCATCAGCGTCGTCACTGATGTGTAGGCCGTGGAGGCGAGAAACAGCAGCGCCAGCACGATCGCGAGCACGAACCCGCGCATCAGACGCAGCTCGTCGCGCGCTTGCGGCAGGCTCATACCGTCGGGTTTGCTCACTGCGTTCGAACTCCCATGCGACATATTCAATGAATTCTGACCACAAAGCGCGGCGCATGCGAGTGCAGGGCTTCACAAAATCACGTGTGACATTCTTCGTCACACAGTGACACGTCGCGTCAGTCGCCAGCGTCTTTATCCCGCGTCACGGCGATGGCTCCAAAGTGGAACCTGCGGAAATACAAGCGCCTTGGCCACGCGCGCTGCGTTGGCATGGCTCTTGCTTCGATCGCGTGCAGGCGTATCGCCGCAGACCTGAACGACATCTACTGGGAGTTGAGTCAATGACCAAACTGCAAAAGGGTTTCACGCTGATCGAACTGATGATCGTCGTGGCGATCATCGGCATCCTCGCCGCCATCGCGATTCCGGCGTATCAGGACTACCTGATCCGCTCGCAGGTCTCGGAAGGCTTGACGATGGCCTCCGCGGCCAAGGCTTCGGTGGCCGAGTACTACGCCAATCGCGGATCGTGGCCGGCCAACAACTCCGCTGCGGGCCTGGGTTCGGCGGCTGACATCCAGGGCAAGTACGTGTCCGCCATCACGGTCGCCGGCGGCGGCATCACGATCGACTACGGCAACGAAGTCAACAACACGATCGACGCTGCGCAGGTCGGTCTGACCCCGGGTGCCAGCGACAACGGCGACGTGATCTGGCGCTGCGGCAATGGCGCCAACCCGTCGGGCTGGGGCTCGAACATCGGCACCAGCGCGACGACCTCGATCGCCGGCAAGTACCTGCCGTCGAGCTGCCGCTGATAGCGACGCCCGCGTGGCGAGCCCCGCTCGCTGCGCACTGGCGACACGAGAGCCCCCGCCCTGCGGGGGCTCTTTCTTTCCGGCGCTCCCCGACCGTGTGGCAACCCCCAAATCCGGCCATCCCGCGCAGATCAGCATCGCGGCCTGTGGACCACCTCACATACGCTGAACCGCCGCTGGGCAAGAATGCCCCCCCGGCGACTTAACATTTGCTAGTCTTGCACGGCTGACCAAAAGCCCCGGGGGACCCCGCGAGGGCAATGCCAAGCCCATGAACGACTTCGCGATTTCGACCCAGTCGATGCCAAGGAGCGGCCTGCAGGGCCTGCCCCAGCGCCTCGTCGTGGACGGCCTCATCAGCGACACCCAGATGGTCGAGGCGATCTCGTCCGCCAAGGATCGCCGGGTCGGCATCGTCTCCTATCTCGTCGAGCACAACATGGCCGATCCGCGCGAGATCGCCATCGCGGCCTCGCAGGAGTTCGGCGCCCCGCTGCTCGACCTCGACTCCATCCAGCCCGACCTCGACACCGTCCGGATCGTCAGCGAGAAGATGCTGCGCAAGCATCGCGTCCTGCCGCTGGTCAAGCGTGGCAAGAAGCTGTTCCTCGCCATTTCCGACCCCACGAACCTGCACGCCCTCGACGAGGTCAAGTTCGCCACGGGCTTCTCGATCGAGGCCATCGTCGTCGAGGAAGACAAGCTCAACGCCCTGTTGAGCCGGTCGCTGGAGCAGGTCGACACCTCGATGCCGGAGCTCGCCGGCGACGACTTCGAGATGGACAACCTCGAGGTCACCGCGGGCGACGACGACGAGGGGGCGCGGGAAGCCGACCGCTCCGACGTCGACGACGCACCGATCGTCCGCTTCGTCAACAAGGTGATGCTCGACGCCATCAAGCGTGGCGCTTCCGACATCCACTTCGAGCCCTACGAGCGCTCCTACCGCATCCGCTTCCGCCTCGACGGCGTGCTCAAGGAAGTGGCCGCGCCACCCGTCCAGCTCGCCATCAAGATGGCTGCCCGCCTGAAGGTCATGTCGCGGCTCGACATCGCCGAGCGCCGCGTGCCGCAGGACGGCCGCATCAAGATGAAGATCTCGAAGAACCGGGCCATCGATTTCCGCGTCAGCACGTGCCCGACGCTCTTCGGCGAAAAGATCGTGATGCGTATCCTCGACCCCTCGAGCGCGATGCTGGGCATCGACTCGCTGGGCTACGAGCCGTTCCAGAAGCAGCTCTACCTCGACTGCCTGAACCGCCCGCACGGCATGATCCTCGTCACGGGCCCGACGGGCAGCGGCAAGACCGTGTCGCTGTACACGGGCCTGAACATCCTCAACACCGAGGACACGAACATCTCGACGGCGGAAGACCCCGTCGAGATCATGCTGGGGGGCATCAACCAGGTGAACATCAATCCCAAGGTGGGGTTGACGTTCGCCGGGGCACTGCGCGCATTCCTGCGCCAGGACCCGGACGTGATCATGGTCGGCGAGATCCGCGACCTGGAGACGGCCGAGATCGCGCTCAAGGCCGCCCAGACGGGCCACCTGGTGCTGTCCACGCTGCACACGAACGATGCCCCGAAGACGCTCACGCGCCTCGTCGACATGGGCGTCAAGCCCTATGCGATCGCCACCTCGGTCAGCCTGATCATCGCGCAGCGGCTGGCGCGCCGGCTCTGCAACCACTGCAAGGCGCCGATGAAAGTGCCCGCCGAGGCCCTCAAGAAGGAAGGCTTCGGCGACGAGGAAATCGCGAACGGGCTCCAGGTTTTCCAGGCCGTGGGTTGCTCCAACTGCACGGACGGGTATAAGGGGCGCACGGGCATCTACGAGGTCATGCCGATCTCGGAGGAGATCGGCCGCACCATCATGATGGGTGGCAGCGTGCTGGAGATCAAGGAACAGGCCACCCGCGAGGGCGTCTGGGGCCTGCGCCAGGCCGGCCTCAACAAGGTGCGGATGGGCCTGACCTCGCTGGACGAAATCAACCGCGTCACCGTCGACTGATGCGCTGGGGCTAAGGCACGAATCACATGGCCGAACTCGTCGTACCCAAGCAAGCCACGTTCCTCTGGGAAGGCAAGGACCGCAAGGGCAACCGCGTCAAGGGCCGCGGGCTCGCCCGCGACGAAGGCGAGATGAAGGCGGACCTGCGTCGCCAGGGCATCGCCGCCACGCGCGTACGCAAGGAGCGCCAGCTCTTCAAGAGCGAAGGCAAGGTCACCTCCGAAGACATCGCGCTGTTTGCACGCCAGCTCGCGACCATGCTGACGGCCGGTATCCCGATGGTGCAGGCGTTCGAGATCATCGGCGTCGGCCATGAGAAGCCCGCCGTGCAGAAGCTCGTGCTCGCGATCAAGAGCGACATCGAGACCGGCAATGCGCTCAACCAGGCACTGGCCAAGCATCCGCTGTACTTCGACGACCTGTTCGTGAACCTGGTCGAGGCCGGCGAGCACGCGGGCGCGCTCGAGACCGTGCTCGACAAGATCGCCACCTACAAGGAAAAGACCGAGGCCCTCAAGAAGAAGATCAAGAAGGCGCTGTTCTACCCCGCGGCGGTGCTCGCGGTCGCGATCATCGTCACGGTCATCCTGCTGCTGTTCGTGATTCCGCAGTTCGAGAGCCTGTTCAAGGGCTTCGGAGCCGACCTGCCGGCGTTCACGCAGTTCGTCGTGAACCTGTCGCGCTGGATGCAGGCCAAGGGCTGGATGCTGCTGATCGTGGTCGGCGGCGCGGTCTTCGCATTCGGGTATTTCTACAAACGCTCGCGACCCATGCGGCAGTTCCTCGACAGGATGTCGCTGCAGATCCCGGTCATCGGCCCGATCCTGCGCAAGGCGGCGATCGCGCGCTATGCGCGCACGCTGGCCACGATGTTCGGCGCCGGCGTGCCGCTGGTCGAGGCCATGAAGTCGGTCGCGGGGGCGACCGGCAACATCATCTACCAGGACGCCGTGCTGCGCATGCGCGACGAGATCTCCACGGGCATGCGCATGCAGCGTGCGATGGAGAACACGGGCCTGTTCCCGAACATGGTCGTGCAGATGATCGCGGTCGGCGAGGAATCCGGCTCGCTCGACGAGATGGCCGGCAAGGTCGCCGATTTCTACGAAGCCGACGTCGACGCCGCCGTCGACGCGCTGTCCAGCCTGCTCGAGCCGATGATCATGGTCATCCTCGGCGTGCTGGTCGGCGGCATGGTCGTCGCGATGTACCTGCCGATCTTCAAGCTCGGCGCGGTCATCTGATCTCCGATTCCGTCGACATCCTCGCGACGACGCCCTGGCTGCTGGCCGGGTGCGTCTTCGCACTGGCCCTGCTCGTCGGCAGCTTCCTCAACGTCGTCATCCACCGGCTGCCGATCATGCTCGAGCGTGACTGGCAGGCGCAGGCGCGCGAGATGCTGGCGGAAGGCGGGCCCGGCAGGGATGTCGACGCAGGGGCCGGTGCCCCTGCGGCCACGCACCCGACGCCCGAGCGCTTCAACCTGCTGGTGCCGCGCTCACGCTGCCCGCACTGCAACGTCGTGATCCGGGCCTGGCAGAACGTCCCCGTCGCGAGCTGGCTGCTGCTCGGCGGCAGGTGCGCGAATTGCGGCACCCGGATTTCCGCGCGCTATCCGGTCGTCGAACTCGGCACGGCCGTACTCTCCACCGCCGTGGCGCTGCAGTTCGGCTGGCACTGGCAGACGCTCGCCGCGCTGCTCCTGACGTGGGCGCTCGTTGCACTGACGGTCATCGACCTCGACCACAAGCTGCTGCCGGACGCGATCACGGTGCCACTGATGTGGCTCGGTCTGCTCGCGAGTCTCGCGTGGCATCCGGGCCTGCGTCCGCCGGCGCCGGTGGACCCGCGCTCCGCCCTGCTCGGTGCGGCTGGGGGCTACCTCGTGCTCTGGTCCGTCTATTGGTTGTTCAAGCTGGCGACCGGCCGGGAAGGCATGGGTTACGGCGACTTCAAGCTGCTGGCCGCGCTCGGCGCCTGGCTCGGCTGGCAGTTGCTGCCGCTGGTGCTGCTGCTCTCGGCGTTCGCGGGCGTCGTCGTCGGGGGCACGTGGATCCTGGTCGGCCGGCGCGGACGCCACGTGGAGTTTCCTTTCGGCCCGTACCTCGCGATCGCCGGCTGGATCGCGCTGATGTGGGGGCCACGGATCGTGAGCGGGTACGTCGAACGCCTGCTCGGCGGCTGAGCGCGCGGCCGGGCGGCGGAGCATCATGACGGACGCTCACACAGACGCTGCACCACGTCTCGCGCCGGCCTTTCGCGTCGCGCTGACCGGTGGCATTGCCAGCGGCAAGACGACAGTCGCAAATCTCTTCGCCGCCCGCGGCATTCCGCTGATCGACTCGGACGTCATCGCACGCGAAGTCGTCGAGCCCGGGCAGTCCGCGCTCGCGGCCGTGGTCGCGGCGTTCGGCGCCGACGTGCTCGGCCCCGACGGCCGGCTCGACCGTCGCCGGCTGCGCGAGCAGATCTTCGCGGACGTCGCCGCACGCCGCAGGCTCGAGTCGATCCTGCATCCTGCGATTCGCGCGGAGATGGACCGGCAGTCCGTCGCCGCGGCGGGCTCGGGCCCCTACCAGATGCACGTGATCCCGCTGCTGGCCGAGGGCGGCCGGCGCGACCACTTCGACCGCGTACTGCTCGTCGATGTGCCCGAGGCCGTGCAGGTCGAGCGGCTCATGGCGCGCGACACGGTGTCCGCCGAGCAGGCACGCGCGTCGCTGCGGGCCCAGGCCAGCCGCGAGGCCCGGCGCGCCATCGCGGACGACGTCGTGGTCAACGCCGGCCGGCTCGACGAACTCGATGCGCAGGTCCAGCGCCTGCACGAGCGTTACCTGCAATTGAGCGCGGCAAAGCGGGCGGCCGCGCGGGATGGCGAGGCCTCGTGACCCCTGCCGGCGGCTGGGCAGGACACGCGGTCCGCACCGCCCGGCATGCGCGAAATGCGACGCAGGCCGGGTTTCCGGGTTGTGTCGCGAAACGGGCATAACGCACAATAGTCGATGATGAATGCGAACGAGGCTGTGGCTCCGACGGCGGACGCGGCAACGCGGGTTGTTGCCTTCGAGCAGCCGCTCAACGAGCGGATGCGCAATTTCCTGCGCCTCGACTTCGTGTATCAGCAGGCCGTACTGCACCACACGCGGCCGGACACCTGGTCGACGCGCGCGGCCGTCTCGGCGCTGCTCGAGATCCTGGCCATCACGCAAAGAGGCGACATCCGCAGCGAAGTGCTCAAGGAGCTCGAGCGGCAGACCTCGCAGCTCGCCACCTTCGCCTCGCGGCCCGGGGTCGACGCCAACCGCCTGCGGCTGCTGCTCGCGAAGCTCAACCGCATGCGTGACGAGCTGAGCTCGGTCGGCGCGCTGTTCATGCAGCCGCTGCGCGACTCGGAGTTCCTCAACGCGATCAAGCACCGCAGCACGATTCCGGGCGGCACCTGCGAGTTCGACCTGCCGGACTACACGCACTGGCTCAACCAGCCGGACGAAGTGCGCGGTGCCGACTTCGCGCACTGGCTGGCCGTGATCCGGCCGCTCGGCGATGCGATCTCCGAGCTGCTGTGGATGACGCGCGAGCAGGGCAAGTCGCGGCGCGCCACGGCACAGAACGGCGTCTTCCACCTCACGCTCGAGCGTGACGTGCCGGTGCAGCTCATCCGCATCACGCTGCCGGCCGGCACGGACATTTACCCCGAGATCAGCGGCAGCCACTACCGCGTCAGTGTGCGCTTTCTCTCGTGGCAGGACGCGAACACGCACCCGCTGCAGATGACGGGTGACGTCCCGTTCACGCTGTCGCTCTGCACCTGACGGAAATCCATTGCCCGGTGCCGGATTTCCATCGCTCCATGCCGACGTTCAACTGTCCCACCTGCCAGAAGCCGGTCGACTGGTCCCCGGCCGCGACATGGCGGCCGTTCTGCAGCGAGCGCTGTCGCCTGATCGATCTGGGCGCCTGGATCAGCGAGCAGCGCTCGATCCCCGGCGAGCAGGAGCCCGGGCCGGAAGCGGACGCACACGACCACGAAGCCGACGGCTCACGCCGTCACTGACGCGCCGCACGCCATGGATCCGGAGTTCTGGCACGAACGCTGGCGCACGCGCCAGATCGGCTTCCACCAGTCGAGCCCGCATCCGTACCTCGAACGCTGGTGGCCGTCGCTCGGCGTGCCGGTGGGCGGGCGCGTCTACGCGCCCTTGTGCGGCAAGAGCCTCGACATGGTCTGGCTCGCGGTGCGCGGTCACACCGTCGTCGGCACGGAGCTCAGTGCACTGGCGGTGCAGGAATTCTTCGGCGAACAGGGCGCGGTCGCGCAGACGAGCCCGCTCGGGCCGTTCGTGCGTCACGCCGCGGGCGCCTTCGAGGTGCTCGAGGGCGACGCGCTGGCGCTGACGCCCGCGCTGCTCGGGCCGGTCGTGGCGGCCTACGACCGCGCCGCGCTGGTCGCGCTGCCACCGGAATCGCGCGCCCGCTACGCCGCGCGGTTCGCGGAGCTGATGCCTGCCGGCAGCCAGTCGCTGCTGATCGGCTTCGAGTACGACCAGCTGCTCAAGGCGGGGCCGCCGTTTTCGGTGACACGCGCCGAGATCGACGAGCTGTACTCCCCGGGTTTCACGGTGCGCGAACTCGAGCGCATCGACATCGTCGCCGACAGCCCGAAGTTCGCCGAGGCGGGCATCGCGACGCTGCACGAGGTTGCCTACCGGCTCACGCGGCGCTGAGCGCAGACACCACGCAAGACGGCGTCAGCGACGCTCGTCTCGGCGCGGCGCGGCGACCCGCTCCGGCGGCGCCCGCGTGGACAACGCCTCGACGATGGGCCGGTCGGCTTCGAGGATGTCGTGGAGCTGCAGGTCGCCTGGCTCGACCCACGCCCAGGCCTGCCCATCGAGACCGGCGACCGTGCCACTCCACGACGACACGATCCACATGTCGAGCCAGATCACGCGCCCGGGCTGGTCGACGCGGTAGCGCATCAGGCGTTCGGCCGCGTGCACATCGACGCCGAGTTCCTCGCGCAGTTCGCGGACGAGCCCGGCGCAGGGGTCTTCGCCGTCATGGAGTTTGCCGCCCGGAAACTCCCAGCGTCCGGCGAGCGCCTTGCCGGGTGGACGCTGGGTGATCAGCACACGGCCGCGCGCGTCATAGAGCGCACCCGCCACGACGATGGGGTCAGACCCCAGTTCAGTTTTTCTTGACTGGGGTCTGACCCCCATTCAGGCAGCGGCGATGCGGCCGTGGCAGTGCTTGAACTTCTTCCCCGACCCGCACGGGCACGGCTCGTTGCGCCCCACCTTGCGGCCCCCACGCACCGTCGGCTGCTCGGTTGCGCCGCTCGCCACGGGCCCGCTGCCCGGCACCGGACCGCCGCCCAGGAACCCGCCGCCGGCGAACCCCGGGCTGGCCGCGAGCCCACTCGCGCCGCCGCCCGCCGCGCCGGCGGACTCGGCGGCATCCGACGCGATCACCGACTGCGGCGTCGCATGCTGCATCTGCAGACGGAGCGCCATCTGCCGCTCGCGTTCGCGCTCCTGCGCCTCGATCTCGGCCTCCGTGCGCACCTGCACGCGCGACAGCAGCGAAGCGGTATCGTGCTTGATACGGTCGAGCAGCGCGCCGAAGAGCTCGAACGCCTCGCGCTTGTACTCCTGCTTCGGGTTCTTCTGCGCGTACGCGCGCAGGTGGATGCCCTGACGCAGGTAGTCCATTGCCGCGAGGTGCTCACGCCAGTGCCGGTCGAGCTCCTGCAGCATCACGGCCTTCTCGAGGTGCCGCATGACCGGCGCGCCGACCGAAGCGACCTTCGCCTGATAGGCGTCCTCGACGGCCTTGACGACGCGCTCGCGCAGCCCCGGCTCGGCGAGATCGTGGTCCGCATCCAGCCACGCCTTCGCGTCGATGTCGACGAGGAAGTCGCGCGCGATCGCTTCGCGCAGCCCGTCGAGGTTCCATTCCTCCTCCGGGCTCTCGCGCGGCACGAACGGATCGATGATGCCGTCGACGACCTCGGCACGGATGCCGCTCACCGAATCCGAGATGTCCTCGGCGGCCATCAGTTCGGTGCGCTGCTGGTAGATGACCTTGCGCTGGTCGTTGGCGACGTCGTCGTACTCGAGCAGGTTCTTGCGCAGGTCGAAGTTGTAGGCCTCCACCTTGCGCTGCGCGCGCTCGATCTGGCGCGAGAGCATGCGGCTCTCGATCACCTCGCCCTCCTTCATGCCGGCCGTCTGCAGCCAGCGCTTGGTGCGCTCGGGATCGCCGAAGATGCGCATGAGGTTGTCTTCGAGCGAGAGGAAGAAGCGGCTCGACCCGGGGTCGCCCTGCCGACCCGAACGGCCGCGCAGCTGGTTGTCGATGCGGCGCGACTCGTGGCGCTCGGTGCCGACGATGTGCAGCCCGCCGGCGGCCACGACCTGCTCGTGACGCTGCTTCCAGTCGGCCTCGGCCGCCGCGCGCGCCACCGTGTCCTCGGGCGGGATCGCGGCGAGCTCGGCCTTGAGGTTGCCGCCGAGCACGATGTCCGTGCCGCGGCCCGCCATGTTGGTCGCGATCGTCACGGTGCCGGGCCGGCCGGCCTGCGTGACGATGTGCGCCTCGCGCTCGTGCTGCTTGGCGTTCAGCACGTTGTGCTCGATGCCCGCCTTCTGCAGCAGGTTCGAGAGCAGCTCCGAGGTCTCGACCGACGTGGTGCCGACGAGCGCGGGCTGGCCCTTCTTCGCACACTCGCGGATGTCCTCGATGATCGCCTCGTATTTGTCCTTCTGTGTCAGGTAGACGAGGTCGGGCATGTCATCGCGGACCATCGGGCGGTGCGTCGGGATGACGACGACTTCGAGCCCGTAGATCTGCTGGAACTCGAACGCCTCGGTGTCGGCGGTGCCTGTCATGCCGGCGAGCTTGCCGTACATGCGGAAGTAGTTCTGGAACGTGATCGAGGCGACCGTCTGGTTCTCCTCGCGCACGCGCACGGCTTCCTTGGCCTCGACGGCCTGGTGCAAGCCGTCCGACCAGCGGCGGCCGGGCATCGTGCGGCCCGTGAACTCGTCGACGATGATGACCTCGCCGTTGCGGACGATGTACTCGACGTCGCGTCGATAGAGCGCGTGCGCGCGCAGTGCCGCGTTCAGGTGGTGCATCAGGCGGATGTTCGCGGCGTCGTAGAGACTCTCACCCTCGCGCAGCAGCCCGGCCTGCGCGAAGAGCTGCTCGACGTGCTCGTGGCCCTGGTCGGAGAGATGCACCTGCTTCGACTTCTCGTCGGCCCAGAAGTCGCCCTCGCCCTCCTCCGCTTCCTGGCGCGACAGACGCGGCACGAGCTCGTTGATCTTGAGGTACAGCTCGGTGCTCTCCTCGGCCGGGCCCGAGATGATCAGCGGCGTGCGCGCCTCGTCGATCAGGATCGAGTCGACCTCGTCGACGATCGCGAAGTTGAGCTCGCGCTGCATGCGGTCCTCGAGCCGGAACGCGAGGTTGTCGCGCAGGTAGTCGAAGCCGAACTCGTTGTTGGTGCCGTAGGTGATGTCCGCGCCGTAGGCCGCCCGCTTCTCGTCGGTCGTCTGCCCCGCCTTGACGACGCCGACGCTCATGCCGAGGAAGTTGTAGACGGGCGCCATCCAGTCGGCGTCGCGCTGCGCAAGGTACTCGTTGACCGTGACGATGTGCGCGCCCTTGCCCGGCAGCGCGTTCAGGTAGGCGGGCAGCGTCGCAACCAGCGTCTTGCCTTCGCCGGTGCGCATTTCGGAGATCTTGCCGACGTGCAGCACCATGCCACCGATGAGCTGCACGTCGAAGTGCCGCAGGCCCAGCGCGCGGCGCGACGCCTCGCGGACCACGGCGAACGCCTCCGGCAGCAGGTCGTCGAGTGTCTTGCCCGCGACGAGCTGCTCGCGGAACTGCGGCGTCTTCGCGGCCAGCTCGGTGTCGGAGAGGGCCTGCAGGCTCTGCTCGAAGGCATTGATCTTGCGGACGATGCCGTTGTACTGGCTGATCAGCCGCTGGTTGCGGCTGCCAAAGATTCGGGTGAGCCAATTGGCCACGGGGGCTCCGGACGGGGCGGGACGATGTAAAGGGCGGGAATTCTACAGGAAGCCTCTGGGTGAGGCTTCCCGCCCGAGAATCAAGGGCTTACGAAATCGGTTCCGGGCGCCAACTTGGCAGCGGGACAACCGGTATCGGGTACCGGTTCAGGGCGCCGCGAGGTACTTCATCGGATTCAGCGTGTTGCCGTCGCGCAGCACCTCGAAGTGCACGTGCGTGCCGGTCGAGCGTCCCGTGCTGCCGATGATCGCGATCGGGTCGCCCTTCTGCACCGACGTGCCGACCCGCACGAGGTTGCGCGAGTTGTGACCGTAGCGCGTCACGTAGCCCGTCGGATGTGTGATCTCGACGACGTTGCCGTAGCCCGACTTGACGCCCGAGAACGAAACGACGCCGGGCCCGACGGAAATGACCTTGCTGCCGGGCGTGGCGGCGAAGTCGACGCCCGCGTGAAACGCGCCGTGACCCGTGAAGGGATCCGTGCGGCGACCGAAGTGCGAGGAGATCCAGCCACCGATCAGCGGCAGCCCGCCCGGCAACATGCGCTCGCCGAGTTCGCGCGAGGCGAGCAGGATCTCGAGCGCCGTCAGTTGGCGCTCGCGGTCGTCGATCTTCGATTCGAGCGAGTCGAGCACGGCCGTCAGCTCGGGCACCTGCGCGGAACCGCCCCGCTCCTCGCTGCCTTCGGGACCGCCGGCTGGCGGGGCCTTGTCGAAGTCGAACTCGCCGCGGTCGAGACCCGCGAGGGCCGTGAGCCGCCGACCGAGCGCATCGAGACGGATCACCTGTGCGTTCAACGCGCCGACGCGCGCCGCGATGGCGTCCACCTGGCCGTCGATCCGGCCGCGGGCCGCCTGCAGGTCCTGCTTGTGCCGCTCGCTGGCGCGCACGAAAGCGCGCTGCTCGGCGCCCGCGCCCAGCAGAAAGCGGCCGAGCACGACGCCGACGACGAAAATCGATGCGACGACAAGCACGGCCACCAGCACGGCACGATGACCCGACAGCTCGATTTGCCGCGCGCGGCGGCTGCCGCCGGTGATGATCCTGAGATTCACTCCGCCAGGTCCTCGCGGGTCTGCATGGGCGCGAGCGACACGCTCGCCCTGCGCGCCCGCGGGCGGCATTGCGTCGAGTCACGGATTCGCGACACTATGCCCCGGCCGACTCGGTGTTGGCAAATAAACCGGTCGTTTATAAACTGCCAGTTGACAATGTCCGACCGACTCAAACCCCTGTTCGGCGGTGGGCCGACATCCGGCCTCGAGGCCCTCGCCCGGCGAGCCAAGGCGGCCCAGTCGCTGACCGACAAGGTCCGCGGGGAGCTGGCCGCAGACCTGCGCCCGCATCTCGTGGCCGCGTCCCGGCGCGGCGAGGACCTCGTCGTGATCATGGATTCGGCGGCCTGGGCGGCGCGCGTGCGCTATGGGGCGCAGCCGCTCAAGACGCGACTCGAGGCGCTCGGCGAGACCGGGATCGGCAAGGTGCAGGTGAAGGTGCGCGGGAAATAGGGGGCAGCCCCCCCCGTTCCGCTGCTAGGCAGTGGCGGCGGCCACGTACGAAATCGGCGCGTCGGCCGGCTTCTCGAACGTCACCTCTTCCCACGCCGACGCGTCGGCGATCAGCGTGCGCAGCAGCTGGTTGTTGAGCCCATGGCCGGACTTGAAGCCGCTGAACTCGCCGATCAGGCTGTGGCCGAGCAGGTAGAGATCCCCGATCGCGTCGAGGATCTTGTGCTTCACGAACTCGTCCTCGTACCGCAGCCCGTCCTCGTTGAGGATGCGGTAGTCGTCGAGCACGATCGCGTTGTCGAGGTTGCCGCCGAGCGCAAGGTTGCGGGCGCGCATGTACTCGAGGTCGCGCATGAAGCCGAACGTGCGGGCGCGGCTCACCTCGCGCAGGAAAGCCGTCGTCGAGAAGTCCATCGACGCGGCCTGCGAGCGCCGTTTGAACACCGGATGGTCGAACTCGATTTCAAAGTTGACCTTGAAACCGTCGTAGGGATCGAACCGCGCCCACTTGTCGCCGTCCTCGACCTTGACGCTCTTCTTGATGCGCACGAAGCGCTTCGCGGCGCTCTGTTCCTCGATGCCGGCCGACTGCAGCAGGAAGACGAACGGGCCGGCGCTGCCGTCCATGATCGGGACTTCGCCGGCGCTCAGTTCGACGACGAGATTGTCGATCCCCAGGCCGGCGAGCGCGGACATGAGGTGCTCGACCGTCGATACCGTCGCCTGGCCGCAGGTGAGGCTCGTGCCCAGGGTGGTCTGGCTGACGAGTTCGGCCCGGGCCGGGATGTCGAGATCCTCGTCGAGGTCGGTGCGGCGGAAGACGATCCCCGAGTTCGCCGGTGCAGGCCGCAGGACCATCAGCACCTTCTTGCCGGTGTGCAGCCCCACGCCGGTCGCGCGGATGGAGTTCTTCAGCGTGCGTTGCTTGAGCATGGGCAGCGGGAGACCCGCGAGATGCAATTGATCGCCGACTCTAGCACACCATTACCATTCCAACCTAAGTGACTGTTCCTATGGAGGTTATCGACGCTCCGTGCGCTGGGCCTGTGCCCAGGCCAGATCGCAGACCGTGGCCGTGAACTCCGCGTAGTGCCGCGCCTGCTGGCTCACGGCCGTGCCGCGCACGACCCGGCTGCGGATGCCGTGGAAGATGCCGGCCAGCCGGAACATGCCGAAGGCGAGATAGAACTCGAGGTCGCGCGGGTTCACCTGCCAACCCGTCACGCGTTCGTAGTACGCGATGTACTCCTGCTCGGTCGGCAGACCGAGCGCACGCACGTCGCGGCCGCCGAGCATCGGGATCGACAGCGTCGGCAGTCGGTACATCATCAGGTGATAAGCGAAGTCGGCGAGCGGATCGCCGAGCGACGACAGCTCCCAGTCCAGGATCGCGACCACGCGTGGCTCGGTCGGATGGAAGATCGCGTTGTCGGCACGATAGTCGCCGTGCACGACCGCGGCCGGCGGCTCGTGCTGCGGCACGTTCCGCGGCAGCCACTCGATCACCCGCTCCATCGACTCGACGCGTCCGCCCGCGGTGTCCTCGGCGTACTGCCGGCTGAACCGCGCGATCTGCCGGCTCACGTAGCCGGTTGCCTTGCCGTAGTCGGCGAGCCCGGCCGCGTCCGGTCTCACGCGGTGCAGGCGCGCGAGCGCGTCGCACAGCGCGAACGAGTAGGCCCGTCGTTCGGCGGGGGCGACGTCGGGAAACGTCGGGTCCCAGTAGATGCGGCCGTCGACGTGGCCCATGACGTAGAACCACGTGCCGATCACGGCCTCGTCGGTGCACAGCACGTGCGCCTGCGGCACGGGGACGTCCGTGTGGCGACCGAGCGCGCTGATGACCTTGTATTCGCGGTCGACGGCATGCGCCGACGCGAGCAGCTGGCCCGGCGGCTTGCGCCGCAGCACGTAGCGCTGCCGTGGCGTCACGAGCAGGTAGGTCGGATTCGACTGACCACCCTTGAATTGCCGGATCGTCAGCGGGCCGGCAAAGCCGGGGATACGCTCCGCGAGCCAGGCCTCGAGCCGGGTGCCGTCGATTTCCATGCCCGGGCGCACGGGCGTCGTCGACGCCTCCAGGTGTGCGGGCAAGGTCGCGGCGTTCATGCTCGCATCCTCGTCACTTCGCGCGCCCGCACGGCAATGCCCGGCCAGGGCGGTTCACTTGCCGGTGAACCGCGGCGCGCGCCGCTCGCGGAACGCGACCACACCTTCCCGGAAGTCCTGGCTGTCGATGCACGGCGCCTGCAGGTGCGCCTCCGCCCGGAGGGTCTGCTCGAAACCGCGGTCGGGCGCGCTGCGCAGCAACTGCTTCATGTAGCCGAGCGCGACCGGCGCGGCGTCGCAGAGTTGCTCGGCCCAGGCGATCGCGGACGCGACGACCTGCTCGTCGGCCACGACGCGGTTGCACAGTCCCCACTCGAGACAGCGCGCGGCGGGCACGCGGTCGCCACTCACCGCGATCTCGAACGCGCGACGGTGACCGAGCCGCTCGGCGAGCTGCCAGGTCATGCCGCCGTCGGGCACGAGCGCGATCTTCTGGAACGGCACCTGGAAGAACGCGCTCTCGCCCATGACGACCAGATCGCAGGCGAGCGCAAACGACCCGCCGATGCCGGTCGCGAAGCCATTGACGGCCGCAATGACCGGCTTGGGCATGCGCGCGATCGAGCGCAGCGGCGCGCCATATTCCTCGTTGAGCTGGCGCTCGACGTCGGCGCCGTCGACGAGATCGCCGGCCTTGAGGTCGGCGCCCGCGCTGAAACCACGGCCCGCACCCGTCAGCACGACCGCACGGATACCGGTGTCGGCCTCGACCTCGAGCACGGTCTGCTTGAATGCGAGACGCAGCGCCGCATCGAAGCTGTTGAGCGCCTCGGGCCGGTTCAGCGTCAGGACCGCGACGCGCCCGCGTCGATCGAGCCGTACGAGCGCGCTCATGAATTCACCTTGCCGTAGAAACCTTCGCCCGACTGCGCCCGGGCGAGCAGGCCCCGGGTCGGCTTGAACCGCTCGCCGTAGCGCTTTCGCAGGCGCTTGCACTCGGCGACGAATCTGGCCGGACCGACGGTGTCGATGAACGACAGCGTGCCGCCCGTGTACGACGGAAAGCCCCAGCCGAGAATCGAGCCGAGGTCGGCCTCGTGCACGCTGCGCAGCACGCCTTCCTCGTGGCAGCGCGCGGCCTCGAGTGCCTGGATGTAGAGCAGGCGCGTCTTCAGCTCCTCGACCGATGGCTGCTGCGCGGCCGGCGGATATTCGGCGCGAATCCCGCTCCAGAGCTTCTTGCGGCCGCCCTCGGGGTAGTCGTAGAAACCGCCGCCGCTCTTGCGCCCGAGGCGCCGCAGGTCCTCGACAAAGTGGCGCAGCACCGGCCAGCTCGCGTGCTCCTTGTACTTCACGCCGAGATCCTCGCGCGTCTGCTGCTCGACCTTGTACTGCAGCTCGAGGCTCACCTCGTCGGTGACCGCGAGCGGGCCGACCGGCATCCCGGCGAGCCGTCCCGCGTTCTCGATCAGCGCCGGGTCGATGCCCTCGGCGACCATCGCCTGGCCCTCGAACGTGTAGGTGCCGAAGCAGCGGCTCGTGTAGAAGCCGCGGCTGTCGTTGACGACGATCGGCGTCTTGCGCAACTGGCCGACGTAGTCGAGCGCGCGCGCGATCGTCTCGTCGCTGGTCTGCTTGCCGACGATGATTTCCACCAGCGGCATCTTCTCGACCGGCGAGAAGAAGTGCATGCCGATGAAGTTCTTCGGCCGCTGCGACGCCCTGGCGAGGCCGGTGATCGGCAGCGTCGAGGTATTGCTCGCGAAGACCGCCGTGCTGGCGATGACGTTCTCGGCCTTCGCGGTGACGTCCGCCTTGATCGCGCGGTTCTCGAACACCGCCTCGATCACCAGATCGGCACCGTCGAGCAGCGCGTAGTCCGACGTCGGCCGGATGCGCGCGAGGATCGCATCGACCTGCGCCTGTGTCCTGCGGCCCTTCGCGACGTCCTTCGCGAGCAGGCCGGCGGAGTATGCCTTGCCCTTCCCGGCCAGTTCCGGCGTCGAGTCGAGCAGCACGACGTCCATGCCGGCGAGCGCGGAGACGTACGCCACGCCCGCGCCCATCATGCCGGCGCCGAGCACGCCGAGCTTGCGCACCTGCGACTTAGCGATGCCGGCGGGGCGCACCGAAAGCTTGTCGGCGTTGCCCTTGTTAACGAACATCGTGCGGATCAGGTTGCGCGACACCGGCCCGGTCACCAGTTGCGCGAAGTGCCTGGCCTCGATCTGCAGACCCATGTCGATCGGCACGATCGTGCCTTCGTACACGCACGACAGGATCGCCGCGGGCGCCGGATAGTTGTGCAGCGTCTTCTTCGCCACCAGCGCCGTGGCGCCGGTGAACGTCTGCGCGACCGCCGGGCTCGCGAACCCCGCACCGCCCGGGACCCGGAAACCCTTCTGGTCCCATGGCTGCACGGCGTTCGGGCTCGAGCGCAGCCAGCGCTTCGCGGCCGCGATCAGCTCGGCCGGCGGCACGACCTCGTGCACCAGGCCGAGCTTCTTCGCCTCCTGCGCGCCGATGTTGCCGCCTTCGAGCAGGTACGGCAGCGATGCCGCGACGCCGATCAGGCGCGGCATGCGCTGTGTGCCGCCACCGCCCGGCAGCAGGCCCACCTTGACCTCCGGCAGGCCGACGAAGCACTTCGGGTCGTCCGCCATGACGCGGTAGTGGCAGGCGAGACAGAGTTCGAAACCGCCGCCGAGCGCGAGGCCGTTGATCGCTGCGACCCACGGCTTGCCGCTGGTCTCGATGCTGCGCAGGATCTGCGGGAGCCCGCCGGCGAAGCGATCGCAGGCCTGCTGCGCCGTGAGTTCCGGCCCGAAGCTGCGCAGGAATTCGGTGAGGTCGTAACCGGCGATGAAACTCGACTTGCCGGAGGTGACGACGACGCCCTTGACGGCGGGGTCCGCGACCAGCCGCTGCGCCACCTCGACCAGCTCGCTCTCCACTTCCGGCGCGAACACGTTCATCGAGCGCCCGGGGCTGTCCATCGTGACGAGCGCGATGCCGTCCTCGTCGACGGCGACGTTGAAATGCTTCGACATGTGTCTGGTTCCTGGCTGCGGCGCGCCGTCAGACGCGCTCGATGATCGTGGCGGTGCCCATGCCGGCGCCCACGCACAGCGTGATCAGCGCCGTGCCGAGGTTGCGCCGTTCGAGCTCGTCGAGCACGGTGCCCGTGATCATGGCGCCCGTGGCGCCGAGCGGATGGCCCATGGCGATCGCGCCGCCGTTCACGTTGACCTTGTCGTGCGGCACGCCCGTCGCGCTCATGAAACGCAGCACCACCGACGCGAATGCCTCGTTGACCTCGAACAGGTCGATGTCGCCGACGCTCATGCCGGCGCGCTTGAGCAGCTTCTGCGTCACGAGCGCCGGACCCGTCAGCATGATCGCGGGCTCGCTGCCGATCGAGGTGAAGGCGCGGATGCGCGCCCGCGGCTTGACGCCCGCCCTGGCGCCGTAGCGCCTGTTGCCGATCAGCATGGCGGTGGCACCGTCGACGATGCCGCTCGAGTTGGCGGCCGTGTGGACGTGATCGATCGCCTCGACCTGCGGATACTTCATCAGCGCGACCGCGTCGAAGCCCCCCTGCTCGCCCAGCTGCGCGAAAGACGGCTTCAGCGTGGCGAGACCCTGCACCGTCGTGTCCGGACGCATGTGCTCGTCGCGGTCGAGCACGACGCGCCCAAGCACGTCCCTGACGGGCACGATGGACCGGTCGAAGCGGCCTTCCGCCCAGGCCTGCGCGGCACGGCGCTGGCTCTCCGCGGCAAAGGTGTCGACGTCGGTGCGCGTGTAGCCGTCGAGCGTGGCGATCAGATCGGCACCGATGCCCTGCGGCACGAAATACGTCTGGTAGGCGACGGCCGGATCGGCCGCCCAGGCGCCGCCGTCGCTCGCCATCGGCACGCGCGACATGGACTCGACGCCGCCCGCGACGACCGCGACGGACTGCCCCGAGAGGACCTGCGCCGCCGCGTTGTTGATGGCCTCGAGCCCCGAGGCGCAGAAGCGGTTCAGCTGCTGGCCGGGCACGGTCTCGGCGTAGCCCGCGACGAGCGCGGCCACGCGGGCAATGTTGGCGCCCTGCTCGCCGACCGGCGCCACGCAGCCGAACACGACGTCGTCGAGCAACGCCGTGTCGAGCCCGTTGCGGTCGCGCAGCGCCTGCAGCACCTGCGCCGCGAGCTGCATCGGCGTCGTGCCGTGCAGTGAACCGTCGGCCTTGCCGCGGCCACGCGGCGTGCGGACGTGGTCGTAGATGAATGCTTCTGCCATGCCGTTGCTCCGTTGATGCCGCCGCCCACCATGAGTGGGCGGCACCGCCCGATGTCGTCAGGCCAGTGCGCCCGCCGTCCGCAATTGCTCGACCTGCTCCGCGGTGAAGCCGCTTTCGCGCAGCACCGCCTCGGTGTCCGCGCCGGCGCGGTGCGGTGCCCGCACGGGCGCCGCCGGCGTGCGGCTGAAGCGCGGCGCGGGTGCGTTCTGCTCGACGCCGTCGACCGTGATGAACGAGCCGCGGGCGACGTTGTGCGGATGGCGCGCCGCCTCGGCGAGCGACAGGATGGGGGCGACGCAGGCGTCGGTGCCGTCGAAGACCGCCGCCCATTCGTCGCGCGTCCTGGTGCGCACGGCGGCGGCGATGGCCGCATGGGCGTCCGGCCAGCTCGCGCGCTGGGCGGGAAAGCCGGCAGCGAGGTGCCTGCGATCGACCCCGAGCTTGTCGATCAGCACGGCGTAGAACTGCGGCTCGATCGCGCCGATCGCCAGGTAGCGGCCGTCCTTCGTCTCGAACGTGCCGTAATACGGGGCGCCGCCGGCGAGCATTTCCTCGCCGGTCGTGTCGCGGAATTCGGGGTTGGCCGCGCGCTGGGCGAAAAAGATGGCCATCAGCGCGATCGTGCCGTCGGTCATCGCGGCGTCGACGACCTGGCCCCGGCCCGAGCGGCCGGCCTCGAGCAGTGCCGCGAGCACGCCGGACAGCAGCATCATCGCGCCACCGCCGAAGTCGCCGACGAGGTTGAGCGGCGGCACGGGCTTGCCGCCGGCCTCGCCGATCATGTTCAGCGCGCCCGTGATGGCGATGTAGTCGATGTCGTGTCCCGCCGCGTGCGCCAGCGGCCCCGACTGACCCCAGCCCGTCATGCGCCCGTAGACCAGCTTCGGGTTGCGTCCGAGACAGACCTCCGGGCCGACGCCCAGACGCTCCATGACGCCCGGCCGGAACCCCTCGAGCAGCGCGTCCGCGCCGTCGACGAGCCGCAGCAGCGTCTCGATGCCCGCGGCGTTCTTGAGATTCAGCGCGATGGAACGACGATTGCGCTGCATGCAGTCGAGGTTCGCGCCCTCGTCGGACCGCGCCGAGGCACGATCCACGCGAATGACGTCCGCACCCATGTCGGCGAGCATCATGGAGCAGAAGGGCACGGGGCCGATGCCCGCGATTTCGACGATCCGGAGGCCGTGCAAAGGTCCCATGCGTGGTGCTCCTGCCGTGTCCGAGCGCAGAACCCATCTATTATAGACGGCTGGCGCACCCACTTGCCGGGGCCTCGACATGCTGCCGCTGCTGCGGGGGACGCGAGTCCTCGACTTCACGACCATCGTGCTCGGGCCGTACGCGACCCAGCTGCTCGGCGACCTCGGCGCCGAGGTCGTCAAGGTCGAGTCGCTGCAGGGCGACCTGTTCCGGGCCGTGCGCCCCGGCCGGTCGCGTACCATGGGCGCCGGCTTCCTGGGGTTCAACCGCAACAAGCGCTCGCTCGCGCTCGACCTGAAGCGCACCGAGGCGCGCGACGTGCTGGAGCGGCTGGTGCGCGGCGCGGACGTCGTCGTCCACAACATGCGGCCGGCCGCCGCGGCGCGCGTGGGCCTCGACTACGAGACGCTGTCGCGTCTGCAGCCCGCGCTCGTCTATGTCTTCGCCGCCGGCTATGACCAGAGCGGACCCAATGCCGACGTCCCGGCCTACGACGACGTCATCCAGGCGGCCTCGGGCGTGGCGGCGCTCAATGCGAACGAGCGCGGCGAGCCGCGTTACCTCGCGACCATTCTCTGCGACAAAGTCGGCGGGCTGCACCTCGCACTCGCGGTGGCGGCCGGCATCGCGCAGCGCGCGCGCACCGGCGTCGGCTGCTGCATCGAAGCGCCGATGTTCGAGAGCACCGTGTCGTTCCTGCTGTCGGAGCAGCTCGGTGGCGCCAGCTTCGTGCCGGAGCTGGGGCCGACGGGCTACGACCGCCTGTCCGCGCCGAACCGGCGGCCGTTCCGCACGCGCGACGGGTACATGTGCATACTGCCCTACAACGCCACGCACTGGTCGTCGTTCTTCGAGCTGATCGGCCGGCCGGACCTGGCGCAGTCGCCGAGCGTGCAGGATCCGGTGCGACGCAGCCAGGACGTCGATGCGCTGTACGCGGTCATCGCCGAGGTGGCGCCGTCGCGGACCACGGCCGAGTGGCTGCGGGCGCTCGGCGAACGCGACGTGCCCTGCGCGCGCGTCAACGCCGTCGGCGACCTGCTGTACGATCCGCAGCTCGCGGCGACCGGATTCTTCCGCGAGTACGACCACCCGACCGAAGGGCGGCTGCGCAGCACGCGTTCGCCGTTCCGCCTGCACGCCGGCGGCACCGAGGCCCCCGATCGCCCGGCCCCGGCCCTTGGCGCGGACGGCCGCGACGTCCTGGCGGGGCTCGGCTACGACGCCACGGAAATCGACCGTCTGCTCGACGCCGGCGTCGTCCGGTTCTGAGGTATCGTGGCGGTTTGACCCGCCCGGAGACCTCATGACCGACCTCGAAGCCTTCCGGCGCCACGTGCGCGACTGGATCGCCGCGAACTACCCGGACTCCCTGCGCGGGCCGCTGCTGCCCGACGGCGACGACACACCCTGGGGCGGACGCAAGACCGTCTACGCGAACCCGGACGTCCCGCTCTGGATGGAGCGCATGGGCGCGAAGGGCTGGAGTCGCCCCGAATGGGCGCCCGAGCACGGCGGCGCGGGGCTCGCGCCGGACGAGGCGCGCGTGCTGCGCGAGGAGCTCGCCGCGGCCGGTTGCCGCCCGCCCGTGTTCTCGTTCGGCCTGCTGATGCTCGCGCCGGTGCTGCACGAGTTCGCGAGCGAGCCGCAGAAGCGACGCTTCCTGCCGCCGATCGCACGCGGCGAGATCCGCTGGTGTCAGGGGTATTCCGAGCCGGGCGCGGGTTCCGACCTCGCGGGCCTCAAGACACGGGCCGAGGACCACGGCGACCACTGGCTGGTCAATGGCCAGAAGATCTGGACTTCGTACGCCGACTGGTCCGACTGGATGTTCTGCCTCGTGCGTACCGACGCCGAGTCGAAGCACGGCGGCATTTCGTTCCTGCTGATCGACATGACGACGCCGGGCGTCGAGACGCGGCCGATCCAGCTCATCTCCGGCCAGTCGCCATTCTGCGAGGTGTTCTTCACCGACGTGCGCGTGCCGAAGGAGAATCTCGTCGGCAAGCCGGGCGAAGGCTGGAAGATCGCCAAGCGACTGCTGCAGTTCGAGCGGGCCGGCATCTCCGCGCAGGTGCAGTCGGGCACCGGCGGCACGCCGCGTGGCACGTCGCTCGCCGACCTCGCGAAACGCTACTGCGGCGAGGACGGTGGCCGCATCGCCGACGCGCAGGTCCGCGAGCAGGTGGCGAAGCACGAAATGCACAGCGAAGCGATCGGGCTGACGCTGCGCCGTGTCGAGGCGGAGAGCGGCAAGGCCGGCCCGACGGCAGCCTCGTCGATCACCAAGGCGCTCGGCGCGAAGCACAACAAGGACAAGTTCGAGCTGATGCTCGGGATCATGGGCCAGGCCGCGCTCGGCTGGGAGGGCGACCCGTTCGACATCGAGGAAATCGAGATCTGCCGCCAGTGGCTGCGCTCGAAGGGCAACTCCATCGAGGGCGGTACCAGCGAGATCCAGGCCAACATCGTCGCCAAGCAGGTGCTTGGCCTGCCGGACTGAGGAGCGACCGATGGCACTCGTGCTCGACGACGACCAGGGGCTGCTGCGCGACGACGCGCTCGACTTCGCACGCCGGCGGCTGCCCGTCGCGAACCTGCGGCGGCTGCGCGACACGGCCGACGCGACCGGCTTCGACCGCGACGCATGGCGCGAAATGGTCGCGCTCGGCTGGGCCGGCATGCTGATCCCCGAGGATCTCGGCGGCAACGGCTTCGGCCACTTCGGGCTCGGGCTCGTGCTCGAGGCGCTCGGGCGCACGCTTGCCGCCTCGCCGCTGCAGTCGACCGTCGTGCTCTCCGGCACGTCGCTGGCACTGGCCGGTGGCACCGCGACGGCCCGGGAACTCCTCGCGCGCATCGCGGCCGGCGTGGCGATCGTGGCGTTCGCGCACGAGGAGTCTGCGCAGCACCGCCCGCTGCGCGTCGCCACGACCGCGCGACGCGAGGGCGATGCCTATGTCCTCGATGGCCGCAAGCGTTTCGTCGTCGATGGCCACGTCGCGGAAACGCTGCTCGTGGTGGCGCGGACCGCGGGCGCCATCGACGATGCGGCCGGTCTGTCGCTGTTCGTGGTCGACGGCGACGCGCCAGGGGTAACCCGTCAACGGCTCGCGATGGTCGACAGCCGCAACAGCGCGGATGTCGGGCTGACGCAGGTCCGGGTGCCCGTCTCCGCCCGGCTCGGTGCCGAGGGCGAGGCGGCGGCGATCGTCGCCCGCGTGCTGGACACCGGGCGCATCCTGCTCGCCGCGGAGATGTTCGGCATGGCGCAGCAGGTGTTCGAGACGACGCTCGACTACCTCAAGCAGCGCCGGCAGTTCGGCGTGATCATCGGCACGTTCCAGGCGCTCAAGCACCGCGCCGTGGCGATGTACGAGGAGATCGAGCTGTCGCGCTCGGTGCTCTGCGAGGCGCTTTCGGCGCTCGACGCCGGCGGCGATGCCGACGTGCCGCGTCTCGCCTCGCTGTGCAAGGCGCGTCTCAACGATGCGCTGCAGCTCGTGACCAGCGAGGCAATCCAGATGCACGGCGGCATCGGCATGACCGACCAGGTCGACCTGGGGCTGTACCTGAAGCGCGCGCGCGTCGCGCAGGCCTCGCTCGGCACGACGGCCTTTCATCGCGACCGCTACGCGAGGTTGCGGGGATTCTGAGCGTCGGCCCGGACGTTCAGCGGCGCACGACGTGACGTGCGTCGCCGGGAGGCGGCTGTTCGGGCGGTGCCGCCCCACTCCCAGGTGGCGCCGGACGGGCTCGTGAGCCGCACGTACGGCGCGTCGCACTCGTCACGGAACTCGAGCGCCTGTGGCAGACGCACGATCACGGTCGCGGCTTCGGTCATGGCGACCATCTCGCTTCACGCAGGGCGCCGGGCAGCGCCCGGCGAGGCCCGGAGCAGGAGCCTTCGCCGGGTCGCCGCGACCTCCCCCGGGGCTGAGTCGGGGGAGGCGAGCGGGCGTCAGTCGGCCTGGCGGCGCAGGAACGCCGGAATGTCCAGATAGTCTTCGCCGAGGTCGGTCGGAATCACGCCGTCGCCCGCCGCGCGCTGCAACTTGCGCCGGTCGTAGGCGCTGGTCTGCAGGTCCTCGTAGCTGCCGTAAGGGATCGAGGGCCGCCGGCGACCGCCCTGGATCACGTCGACCTTCGGCTGCGGCACGGCCTTCTGCGCGCGGCCGATGCCCGTGGCGACGACCGTCACGCGGATCTCGTCCGACATCTCGTGGTCGATGACGTAGCCCACGACGACCGTGGCATCCTCGGACGCGTACTGCTTGACCGTCTCGCCGACCGTGTGGAATTCGCTCGTGCGCAGGTCCATGCCGGCCGTGACGTTGATCAGCAGGCCGTGCGCGCCGGCGAGGTTGACGTCCTCGAGCAGCGGACTGGAGATCGCGGCCTCGGCGGCAGCGCGGGCGCGGTTCTCGCCGCTGGCGTTGCCGGAGCCCATCATCGCCATGCCCGTCTCGGCCATGACGGTGCGCACGTCGGCGAAATCGACGTTGATCATGCCGGGCCGCGTGATCAGCTCGGCGATGCCCTGCACGGCGCCCTGCAGCACCTGGTTCGCGCTCTTGAACGCGTCGAGCAGCGTGACGTCGCCGCCGAGCACCGTCAGCAGTTTCTGGTTCGGGATCGTGATCAGCGAGTCGACGAACTTGTGCAGCTCGTTGATGCCCTGCTCGGCGAGCGCGTTGCGCTTGTTGCCTTCCATCTCGAACGGCTTGGTGACGACCGCGACCGTCAGGATGCCGAGCTCCCTGGCGACCTGCGCGACGATCGGCGCCGCGCCCGTACCGGTGCCGCCGCCCATGCCGGCGGTGATGAAGATCATGTCCGAACCCTCGATCAGCTCGACGATGCGGTCACGGTCCTCCATGGCGGCCTGGCGGCCGATCTCGGGGTCGGCACCGGCGCCGAGGCCCTTGGTGATGTTCGAGCCGATCTGCAGGCTCGTCTTGACCTTCGAGTGCTTGAGCGCCTGCGCGTCGGTGTTGACGCAGATGAAGTCGACGCCCTCGATGCCCGAATTGACCATGTGCGTGACGGCGTTGCCGCCGCCTCCGCCGACGCCGACCACCTTGATGATTGCGCCCTGATTCTCCGTATCCGCGAGTACGAACATGTGGTTTGCTCCGTGAATGTAATGAGCCCGCTCAGCCAGTGTTGCCGCGGGGGACGCCAGCCCTCGGTCCATCCCCCGCCCTTCCCCTCGTCCTCTTCAGAAATTTCCCCTGAACCATTCCCGCATCCGGTCGAACACCCTGCGCGCGCCCGGGCCGCCGAGCGGCGCGGCGTGCACGTGGCGCGTGCCGCGTCCGAAGATCAGCAGCCCCACGCCGGTCGAGTGAATCGGGTTGCGCACGACGTCGACGAGCCCGCTCACGCCCTGCGGCAGACCGAGCCGCACCGGCGCGTGGAAGATCTCCTCGGCCAGCTCGATGACGCCGTCCATCTTCGCGCTGCCGCCCGTGAGAACGATGCCGGCCGCGATCTTGTCGTGGTAATCGGAGCGTGCGAGCTCGTCGCGAACGAGCACGAAGATTTCCTCGTAGCGCGCCTCGACGACGCTCGCCAGCGTCTGCCGCGCGAGCCGGCGCGCCGGCCGGTCGCCGACACTCGGCACCTCGATCGTCTCGTCCGCGTTCGCGAGCTGCGACAGTGCGCACGCGTACTTGATCTTCAGCTCCTCGGCGTGGTGCGTCGGCGTGCGCAGGCTCTGCGCGATGTCGTTGGTGACCATGTCGCCCGCGATCGGGATGACGGCCGTGTGCCGGATCGCGCCGCCCGCGAAGACCGCGATGTCGGTCGTGCCGCCGCCGATGTCGATCAGACAGACGCCGAGTTCCTTCTCGTCGTCGGCGAGCACGGCGTAGCTCGACGCGAGCTGCTCCAGCACGATGTCCTCGACCACGAGCCCGCAGCGCTGTACGCACTTGACGATGTTCTGCGCCGCGCTCTCGGCGCCGGTGACGATGTGCACCTTGGCCTCGAGCCGCACGCCCGACATGCCGACCGGCTCGCGGATGCCGTCCTGCGCATCGATGATGAATTCCTGAGGCAGGATGTGCAGGATCTTCTGGTCCGCCGGGATCGCCACCGCGCGCGCCGCGTCGATGACTCGCTCGACGTCCCCCGGCATGACTTCCTTGTCGCGGATCGCAACGATGCCGTGCGAGTTGAGGCTGCGCACGTGGCTGCCGGCGATACCCGCGTACACGGAGTGGATCTGGCAGCCTGCCATGAGCTCGGCTTCCTCCACGGCGCGCTGGATCGACTGCACGGTCGAGTCGATATTGACGACGACGCCGCGCTTCAGGCCGCGCGAGGGGTGCGAGCCGACGCCCACGACCTCGATCGTGCCGTCGGGGGCGAGCTCGCCGACGATCGCCACGACCTTCGACGTGCCGATGTCGAGTCCGACGATGAGGTTGCGTTCGGTTTTCCTAGCCATCGGGGGTCGCGTCCTCCTGCGGCGCGACGGCGAGCGCGTTGCGGGCGTTCCAGCCCACGCTGAAGCCGTTGGTGTAGCGCATGTCGACGTAGCCGATCTCGGCGACCCGCTTCGCCACCATCGGGCTCGCGAGTCGGATGAAGCGCTCGAGGCGCTCGTGCACGTCCTGCCGGCCGAGCCGCACCTGCAGTCCACCGCCCAGCTGCAGCGCCCAGGCGCCGCGTTCGTCGAGCCGCACGCCGGTGAGCCGCAGGCCGGCTTCGAGCAGACGGCCCTGGGCGTCGATGTAGAGCTGGGCCACGTCGGCCGCGCTGCCCTCGGGCCCCTCGAGCAGCGGCAGTTCCGGCGGCACGTAGCGTGCGTTGCGGATGAACAGCTCGCCGCGCGCATTCAGCAGGCCCGCGTCGTTCCAGCGTGCCGCGGCGACCTGTTCGACGACGGCGACCTTGACCGCGTCCGGCCAGACGCGCGTGACCACCGCGGTGTCGACCCAGTCGATCGCCTCGACGCCCTGGCGAATGCGTTCGAGGTCGATCGACGCCAGCCCGCCGCGTGCGGCCTGCGCGACCGCGGTCTCGATTTCCGGCGGCGCGACGCGCTGGAACTCACCTTCGAGCAGCACGCGACGCACCGGCCGGTCGAGCGCGAAGACCAGCAGCAGCACGACGATCACGCCGCCCGCGACGATCGCCGCCGACGTCCCGATCACCTGCCAGTCGAGCCGCTCGTACCATGGCAGCTCGCTCCGCGCCGCCTGCCGGCGCGATCCGCGGCCAAGGCCCGGCAGTGTGATCACGGCCCGCCTCCACTCGTCGCCACGGGCGGGCGGCAGCTCGTCTCGAGCAGACGCCAGACGAGCTCGTCGAACTCGATGCCGCGCTGCCGGGCGGCCTTGGGCACGAGCGAATGGCTGGTCATGCCTGGCGCGGTGTTGACCTCGAGCAGCCACGGCCGGCCCGCGCGGTCGCGCATGAAGTCGACACGCCCCCAGCCGGCACAGCCGGCCGCGAAGAACGCGGCGAGCGCGAGCCCCTGCAGTTCCTGCTCCGCCGCTCCGACGAGACCCGGGCAGAGGTACCGGGTGTCGCTGGCGATGTATTTCGCGTGGTAGTCGTAGTACTCGCCCGCGGGCACGATCCGGATCGACGGCAGCGCCTCGGTGCCGAGCACGGCCACCGTGTATTCCTCGCCCTGCACGAGCTGCTCGACGAGGAGCTGGCCCTCGTAACGCGAGGCGAGCTGCACGGCCGCATCGAGGTCGGCGTCCGCGAAGCAGCGCGTGATGCCGACGCTCGAGCCCTCGCATGCGGGTTTCACGATGACCGGGAGACCGAGCTTGTGCGCCGCCGCCCGCACGTCCTCGCCGCGCTCGAGTGTCACGTACGCTGGCGTGGGCAACCCGACCGACAGCCACACCTGCTTGGTGCGGATCTTGTCCAGCGTCAGCGCCGAGCCGAGCACGCCCGAACCCGTGTAGGGCACGTCGAACGCTTCGAGCAGGCCCTGCAGCACGCCGTTCTCGCCCTCGCCGCCGTGCAGGATGTTGAAGACGCGGTCGAAGCGGCGGCCACCCGGCGCCGTGAGCGCCGCAACCAGCGCCGCAAGGCCGTCGACGGGCGTGGCATCGACACCCTTGCGCTGCAGCGCCTCGAGCACGTTGCGCCCGGAATCGAGCGACACTTCGCGCTCGGACGAGGTGCCGCCGAGCAGCACGGCGACGCGGCCGAACTGCGCTGGATCGGTGACGAGGGGCTGATGGGTCATGGCCTGCGACCTTGCGCCGCCACCGCCGCCGGCAGCGAACGCGGTAGTTCGTTGGAGGCCGCGCCGATCAGGCCGGCCCCCATGGTGAGGATGACGTCGCCGTCGCGGACGATACCGGCCAGCGCATCAGGCATCTCGTCGAGCGACTTGAGCAGCACCGGCTCGACCTTGCCGCGCGTGCGGATCGCACGGCACAGGGCCTTGCCGTCGGCACCGGGGATCGGCGCCTCGCCGGCGGGATAGACCTCGGCGACCACCAGCGCATCGGCATCGGCGAGCACCTGCGCGAATTCGTCGAGCAGATCGCGCGTGCGCGTGTAGCGGTGTGGCTGGAAGACGAGGACGACGCGCCGATCCGGCCAACCCTGGCGCGCGGCCTCGACCGTCGCGGCGATCTCGGTCGGGTGATGGCCGTAATCGTCGACGAGCGTGATCGTGCCAGCACCCGTGTCGACGTCGCCGAGCCACTGCAGCCGCCGCTCGATACCCTGGAACCCGGCCAGCGCGCGCCGGATCGCCGCGTCGTCGATCTCGAGCTCGGTCGCGACCGTGATCGCGGCGAGCGCGTTCAGGATGTTGTGCCGGCCCGGCAGGTTCAGCGTGACCGGCAGCGGCGGCGCCCCGCCCGGCCGCAGCACCGTGAACGTGGACCGGCCCGGCAGCCGCTCGACGTCGACGGCACGCACGTCGACGTCGGCATCGAAGCCGTAGGTCAGGCAGGGTCGCGCGATCTGCGGCATCAGGCTGCGCGCGTTGGCGTCGTCGTGACAGAGGACCGCGAGGCCGTAGAACGGCAGGTTGTGCAGGAACTCGACGAAGCTCTGCTTCATGCGCTCGAAGTCGCCGCCGTAGGTGCCGAGGTGATCGGCGTCGACGTTGGTGACGATGGCGATCATCGGCTGCAGGTGCGTGAACGAGGCGTCGCTCTCGTCCGCTTCCGCCACGAGGTACTCGCCGGCACCGAGCCGCGCGTTGCTCGCGGCGCTCTTCAGGCGCCCGCCGATGACGAAGGTCGGGTCGGCGCCGCCCTCGGCCAGCACGCTCGCGACCAGGCTCGTGGTCGTCGTCTTGCCGTGCGTGCCTGCCACGGCGACGGAGTAGCGGAAGCGCATCAGCTCGCCGAGCATCTCGGCGCGCTTGACCACCGGAATGCGCCGCGCGAGCGCCTGCGCCACTTCCGGGTTGGCCGCGTCGATCGCGCTCGAGACGACGACGACGTCGGCGCCATCGACGTTCGCAGCCGCATGCCCGGTCGTCACTTTCGCGCCGAGGCTTTCGAGACGGCGCGTGACCTCGCCGCGCTTCAGGTCCGACCCCTGCACGGCGTAGCCCAGGTTGAGCAGCACCTCGGCGATGCCCGACATGCCGCTGCCGCCGATGCCGACGAAGTGGATGGTGTGGATGCGGCGCATGCGGTCCTTCATGCGGCCTCCCGCGCCGCCTGCTCGCAGGCGTCGGCGAGACGCACGTCCGCGTCGACGATCGCGGTGCGACGCGCCGCGTGCGCCATCTGCTCCAGACGCGGGCGGCCGCGCTCGAGCAGGTCGCGCAGCCGCGCCGCGAGCGAGACCGGCGTGAGGTCGCGCTCGGGCAGCAGCAGCGCCGCGCCCGCCCGCACCGCGTATTCGGCATTGCGCGTCTGGTGATCGTCGACGGCCGCGGGGAACGGCACGAGGATCGCCGGCAGGCCCGCGGCCGCGAGTTCGGCCACCGTGAGCGCACCGGAGCGGCACACGGCGAGGTCCGCCCAGCCGTAGGCGCTCGCCATGTCGTCGATGAACGGACGCACGTCCGCCTCGAGGCCACGCAGACGGTAGGCCTGCACGGTCTCCGCGTGGTTGTGCGTGCCCGTCTGGTGCAGCACTTCGGGGCGCAGTTCGCGCGACAGCTCGGCGATTGCGGCCGGCAGCACGGCGTTGAGACGCGCGGCGCCCTGGCTGCCGCCGAAGACCAGCAGGCGCGCGCGCCCGTCGCGGCCCGGATAGCGCTTTTCGGGCGGCGGGATCGCGACGATCTCCGGACGCACCGGATTGCCGACGCGCTCGGCCTTCACGCCACGGCCGAAGCTGCCGGGGAAACCTTCGAGCACGCGCGTCGCCAGGCGCGCGAGCACGCGGTTGGTCATGCCCGCGATCGCGTTCTGCTCGTGCACCACCAGCGGCCGCCGCAGCAGCCACGCCGCGATGCCGCCCGGACCCGAGGCGAAGCCGCCCGCACCGAGCACGACGCGCGGCCGATGCCGGCGGATCGCGCGCATCGCCTGGCTCACCGCGACGGCGAGACGCACGGGCGCGGCGAGCAGCGCCGCGAAACCCTTGCCCCGCAGGCCGCTCACGCTCAGCCATTCGACGGGAATGCCCTCGGCCGGGACGAGTCGCGCCTCGATGCCGCGTTCGGTGCCCAGCCAGACGATGTCGAACCCGCGCCGGCGCAGCACGCGCGCGGTCGCGAGCGCCGGGAACACATGCCCACCCGTGCCACCGGCCATGACCAGTGCGACCTTGCGCGTCATGACCGTCGCGCCTCGCGCGGAACCGCGCCGCCGCGGCCGCTGGCCTGGGTGTCGTGGTGGACGCGCAGCAGCACGCCGATCCAGCCGAGCGTGATCAGCATGCTGCTGCCGCCGTAGGAGAGCAGCGGCAGCGTGAGGCCCTTGGTCGGCAGCAGGCCCATGTTCACGCCGACGTTGACGAACGCCTGCAGCCCGAGCCAGACGCCGATGGCCGCGGCGACGTACGACTGGAACGCCTGGCCGGCCGCCGCCGCGTTGCGCGAGATCACGAGCGCGCGCCCGACCAGCAGCGCGAACAGGCCGACGACCGTCGCGACGCCGACCAGGCCGAATTCCTCCGCGATCACCGCGAAGACGAAGTCGGTGTGCGCCTCGGGCAGATAGAAGAGCTTCTGCACGCTCGCCCCGAGTCCGACGCCGAACCACTCCCCGCGACCGATGGCGATCAGCGACTGCACGAGCTGGAAGCCGCTGTCGAACGGATCGCCCCAGGGATCGAGGAATCCGGTCAGTCGGCGCAGGCGATACGGCGAGACGATCGCGAGCAGCCCGAACGCGGCTGAGCCGACCAGCACCGGCACCGCGAGGTGCAGCGGCCTCGCGCCGGCGAGGAACAGCACGGCGGTGCCCGTGGCGAGCAGCACGGTGGCGGCGCCGAAGTCCGGCTCGCAGAGCAGCAGGACGGCGGCGAACCCGAGCACGGCGACGGGCTTGATGAAGCCGGCGAAGCTCGAGCGCAGTTCGTCGCCGCGGCGAACGGCATAGCTCGCGATGTACATGAGCAGCATGACGCGCGCGAGCTCGGACACCTGGAAGTTCATGAACCCGAGCCGCATCCAGCGGCGCGCACCGTTCACGACGTGGCCGATGCCCGGCACCAGCACCAGCGCGAGCAGCACCAGCGCGCCGACGAGCAGCCAGATGGAGTAGCGCTCCCAGATGCGCGTCGGCACGACGAGGCCGACGGTCGCCGCGGCGAGACCGGCCAGCACGAAGAGCAGCTGCCGCTGGAAATAGGCGAAAGCGTGCCCCGACTCCTTTTCGGAAATGCCGATCGAGGCCGAGGCCACCATGACCAGGCCGATCAGCAGCAGCGCCGCGACGGCGCCGATGATCCAGCCGTCGAGCACGAGGCGTCGCGGCTGTCCGGTCGACCGCGCGTAGGAACCGACGGCGCTGGCCGACGCGCTCATGCGGCGAGGCTCCTGACGGCGGCGGCGAACTCGTCGCCGCGGTGGGCGTAGTCGCGGAACATGTCGAGGCTCGCGCACGCGGGCGACAGCAGCACCGTGTCGCCGGGCTGCGCGATCGCGTGCGCGGCGCGGACGGCCGCGAGCATGTCGACGGCGCGCGCGGTCGCGCAGACGCCGTCGAGCGCGGTTTCGAGCGCCGGCGCGTCGCGGCCGATCAGCACGACGTGGCGCACCTTGCCGCGGAAGGCGGCGCGCAGGTCGCCGAAGTCCTGGCCCTTGCCGTCGCCGCCGGCGATCAGCACCAGCGGCCCGTTCATGCCGCCGACGGCCGCGAGCGTCGCACCGACGTTGGTGCCCTTCGAGTCGTTGACGTAGGTCACGCCGGCCACGTCCGCCACCCACTGCGAGCGGTGCGGCAGCCCCGCGAACGCCGTGAGCGCCTCGAGCGAAGGCCCGAGCGGCAGCGCCAGCGCCTCGGCCATCGCGAGCGCAGCCATCGCGTTGGCGGCATTGTGGTCGCCCTTGAGGCGCAGGTCCCCGATTGGCAGCAGCGGCTCGCCGCGACGCACGATCATCGGCTCCGGCGAGCGGACGAGCGTGTAGTCGGCGGCCGACGTCGCGAGACTGAACGACAACACTGCCTGTCCGGACCGCGGCATCCCGCGCACGGCCGCATCGTCGGCATTGACGACGGCCACGTCGCAGCCGTCGAAGACACGGGCCTTCGCCGCGGCGTATTCGTCGAGCGTCGCGTACCGGTCCATGTGGTCGGGCGTGACGTTGAGCACGGTGGCGGTCGCGGTGCGCAGCGAATGCGTCGTCTCGAGCTGGAAGCTCGACAGCTCGAGCACGTACAGCGCCGGCACGGGCCGTTCGAGCAGGTCGAGCGCGGGTTCGCCCAGGTTGCCGCCGGCGAGCGCCGGCCGGCCGGCGGCATTGGCGAGCCCGGCCACGAGCGTCGTCACGGTGCTCTTGCCGTTGGTGCCGGTGACCGCCACCACCGGCGCCCGTGCTTCGCGCGCGAAGAGCTCGATGTCGCCGACGACCGGCAGGCCGCGTTGCGCGGCCTCACGCACGACGGCCTCCCGCACCGACAGGCCCGGCGAAATCACGACGTGCGACACGCCGTCGAGCAGCTCCGAGGTGAACGCGCCGGTGCGCAATTCGGCCGTCGGCAGCTGCTCGCGCAGCGCCGCGGCGCCCGGAGGCTCCGCGCGCGTGTCGGCGACGCGGATCCCGACGCCCTTGCGCTGCAGATAGCGGGCCGCCGAGAGCCCGGTGCGGCCGAGCCCGAGCACCAGCGCGCGGGCGCCGGGTTCGAGCGGTGCGAGGTTCGCGGTGGCCTGGGTCATCGCAGCTTCAGCGTCGACAGACCGACCAGCACGAGCACGACGGTGATGATCCAGAAACGGACGATCACCTTCGGCTCGGCCCAGCCCTTGAGTTCGTAGTGGTGGTGGATCGGCGCCATGCGGAAGATGCGCTTGCCGCGCAGCTTGAACGACGCCACCTGCAGGATCACGGAGACGGTTTCGAGCACGAAGATGCCGCCCATGATCACGAGCACGAGTTCCTGACGGACGATCACCGAGATCACGCCGAGCGCGGCACCGAGCGCGAGCGCGCCGATGTCTCCCATGAACACCTGCGCGGGATAGGTGTTGAACCAGAGGAAGCCGAGCCCGGCGCCGAAGATCGTCGCGCAGATGACGAGCACCTCGCCGGCGCCGGCGATGTACGGAATGCCGAGGTAGCCGGAGAACACGACGTTGCCCGACGCGTAGGCGAACACGCCGAGCGCGCCCGCCACGAGCACGGAGGGCATGATCGCGAGACCGTCGAGGCCGTCGGTGAGGTTCACGGCGTTGCTCGAGCCGACGATGACGAAGTAGGTGAGCGGGACGAACAGCACGCCGAGCGGGACCAGCACGTGCTTGAAGAACGGCACGTAGAGCGTCGTCTCCGGCGCCGACTGCGCGGTGACGTACAGCGCGAACGCCGCGCCCAGGCCCGCGACGGACTGCCAGAAGTACTTGTACCGCGCGATCAGGCCACGCGAGTTGCCGACCACGAGCTTGAGGTAGTCGTCCCAGAAGCCCACGAGGCCGAAGGCGACCGTCACCAGCAGCACGATCCAGACGAAGCGGTTGGCGAGGTCGGCCCACAGCAGCGTCGCCGCGACGATCGCCGCGAGGATCAGCGCGCCACCCATGGTCGGCGTGCCGGCCTTGCTCAGGTGCGTCTGCGGACCGTCCGAGCGCACGCGCTGCCCGACCTGGTATTCGGCGAGCCAGCGGATCATGCGCGGGCCGACGAGCAGCGAGATCGCAAGCGCCGTCAGCGCCGCGAGGATCGCGCGCAGTGTCAGGTACCCGAAGACGTGGAAGCCCGAGTAGTACTGGGCGAGCCACGCGGCGACGTGACGCAGCATCTAGTGGCTCCCCGTGGCCGGCGCGCCAGGCACGAGGGCGGCGGTGACGCGCTCGAGCCGGTTCACACGCGAGCCCTTGACGTAGACGGTCAGGCCGGCGTGCAGGGCGGGCAGCAGCGCCTCGAGCAGCGCGTCGGTGCCCGCGTGCCAGCTCGCACCTGCGCCGAAGGCCGCCACGGCGGGCTTCGAACCTTCGCCGACCGCCAGCAGGCGCTGCACGCCGCACTGGCGCGCGAACTCGCCCATCTCGGCGTGCAGACGCGGCCCCTGCTCGCCCAGCTCGGCCATTTCGCCGAGCACCAGCCAGCGTTCGCCGGGCACCTCGGCGAGCGCGCGCAGGCCGACACGCAGCGAGGCGGGGTTGGCGTTGTAGGCGTCGTCGATCAGGCGCGCTCCCCGCACGGCCTGCTTAAGCTCCAGCCGCCCCGCCACCGGGCGCATCGACTGCAGGCCCTGCTGCACGGCATCCAGCGTGGCGCCCGCGGCCATCGCCGCCGCCGTCGCCGCGAGCGCGTTCATGACGTTGTGCTCGCCGGCCAGCGCGAGTTCGATGGTGCGCACACCCTGCGGCGTCGCCAGCTCGAAGGTCGTGACGAAGCCGTCGGCGCCGAGGCGGCCGCGCACGCCGCTCGCGGCCACGTCGGCGCGCTCGCGCATGCCGAAGGTGACGACGCGCCCCGCGCGACGCGCGAGACCGTGCCAGAACGCGGCATAGCGATCGTCGGCGTTGATCACGGCGGTGCCGCCGGCGCCGAGCGCCTCGAACAGCTCGCCCTTGCCGCGTGCCACGCCCTCGAGCCCGCCGAAGCCCTCGAGATGCGCCTGACCCGCGTTGATGACCAGCCCCACGTCCGGCTCGGCGAGCGACGCGAGCTGCGCGATCTCGCGCAGGTGGTTGGCGCCCATCTCGACGACGGCGCTGCGGTGCGTGTCGGCGAGCCGGCACAGCGTGAGCGGCACGCCGATGTGGTTGTTGAGGTTGCCCTGCGTGACCAGGCACGGCCCCGCCTGGCCGAGGATGGTGCCGGTCATTTCCTTGACCGTGGTCTTGCCGTTGCTGCCGGTGATTCCGACGACGATGCCCGCGAAGGATCGCCGCCAGGCGTTCGCGAAACGCGACAGCGCCGCCAGCGTGTCGGCGACGACGACCTGGGGCAATGCGGCCGCGATGCGCCGCGCGACGAGCGCTGCCGCCGCGCCGCGCCGTGCGACGTCGGCGACGAAGTCGTGGCCGTCGAATTTCTCGCCCGCGAGCGCGACGAACAGCGCGCCGGATTCGATCGCGCGCGAATCGCTCTGCACGCGGCCGAAAGCGGCGTTGGCGCCGAGCAGCGTGCCACCGGTCACTTGCGCGAGCGTCGCGAGGTCGCGCGTGATCATGCGTCGCCTCCGGTCCCGGCCGGGAGCGGCACGGCGGCCGACGCCTGCAGGCAGGCGAGCACGGTGTCGCGGTCGCTGAACGGCCGCGCCTCGGTACCGACGATCTGCTGCTGCTCGTGGCCCTTGCCCGCGACGACGACGACATCGCCGGGCTCCGCCTCTTCGATCGCGAGCCGGATCGCCTCGGCACGGTCGGGTGCGACGCGTGCCGCGCCGGCGTCACGCATGCCGCCCAGGACCTGCTCGATGATCGCGGCCGGGTTCTCGGTGCGCGGGTTGTCGTCGGTGACGATCACGAAGTCGGCGGCCGACTCGGCGATGGCGCCCATCAACGGACGCTTGCCGGCATCGCGATCGCCGCCGCAGCCGAACACGCAGCCGAGCCGGCCCGTCGCATGGGCGCGGGCGGCCTCGAGCACCTTGCCGAGCGCGTCGGGCGAATGCGCGTAATCGACCAGCACCAGCGGCTGCGGGCCGCCACCGAATGCCTCCATGCGCCCGGGCGGCGCGGTGCAGAGCGCGAGCGCGGCGAGAGCCTTCTGCAACGGTACGTTCCAGCCGAGCAGCACGCCGAGCACGGCGAGCAGGTTTTCGGCGTTGAACTCGCCGACCAGTCGCGAGCGCAGCGTCCCGGCGCCCCAGCTCGTCTCGACGTGGATCGTGAGTCCGGCGGACGTCGTCCTGAGTTCGGGCACGCGGATCCAGCCCGTGCCGCGCTCGGCCCAGACGTCGTTCGCAGTCGTGAAGACGATGCGCTCGATGGCCGGGTCGATGCGCTCGACCAGCTCGCGTCCGAACGGATCGCGCACGTTGACGACCGCGCAGCGCAGGCCGGCGGCGTGGAACAGGCGCGACTTCGCGCCGCCGTACGCCTCGAATGTGCCGTGGTAGTCGAGGTGGTCGCGCGTGAGATTGGTGAAGACGGCGGTGTCGAAGCACACGCCGGCGACGCGGTCCTGGTCGAGCGCGTGCGAGGAGACCTCCAGCGCCAGCGTGGCGCCGCCGGCGTCGCGCGCCTCGGCGAGAAGGCGCTGCACAGTGACGGCATCGGGCGTCGTGAGTCCGGCGTCCCGGATCGCGCCCGGCCGGCCGTGCCCCAGCGTGCCGACGTACCAGCCGCGGCGACCCACGAAGTCGGAGGCCTGCGCGAGCAGGCAGGCGGTCGTCGTCTTGCCGTTCGTGCCGGTGACGCCCGCGACGCGCAGGTCACCGGACGGACGCCTGAAAAAACGGTCGGCGATCTCGCCCACGTGGCGGCCGAGGTGCGGCAACGGGATCGCCGCGACGCGCTCGGGCAGCGTCGGCGGCTCGATGTCGACGTCGGGCTCCCAGAGCACCGCAACGGCGCCGCGCTCGATCGCGGCGGGCGCGTGGCTGAGCCCGTGCGTCGTGCGGCCCTTGCAGGCGAGGAACAACGCCCCCGGGCTGGCCTCGCGGCTGTCCTGCACGACGTCCGTCACGCTCACGCCGTGCGGCGTCGCGACGTCGAATCCCTCGAGCAGGCGCCCGAGAGTCATGCGATAGGCAGGAGCATGTTCCATGACCGGATTCACCACGGGTCCTGCGCCTGCACGAGCGTCGTCGCCGGCACGCGCTGCAGGTCGTCGGGCGGGATCGCCAGCAGTCGCAGCGCGCCCGACATCACCTCGGCGAACACGGGCGCCGAAACGTCGGCGCCGTAGAAGCGGCCGGCGCTCGGCTCGTCGATGACGACGACCGCGGCGAGCTTCGGGTGGCTCGCGGGCACCACGCCGCCGAAGACCGCCACGTACTTGCTCGAGTTGTAGCCGCCGTCCGCCGCCTTCCACGCGGTGCCGGTCTTGCCCGACACGCGGTAGCCCATGACCGCCGCACGTCGCGCCGTGCCTTCCTCGCTCACGACGGACTCGAGCATGCGCACCAGTTCCGTTGCGACGGCGGCGTCGAGCACGCGCTCGCCTGGAGGCGCCGTGTCGACCCGCCGCAGGCTGACCGGGCGGTGGGTGCCGCCGGCGCCGAGCGTCGCGTAGGCCTGCGCGAGTTGCAGCGGTGTGACGGACAGCCCGTAGCCGTAGGCCATCGTCGCCTGGCCGATCGAGCGCCAGTGCTCGTAACCGGTGAGGATGCCGGCGGACTCGCCCGGAAAGCCCGAGCCGGTGACCGCGCCGAAGCCGAGGTCGTGCAGTGTCGTCCACATCTCCGGCGGCTTCAGCGTCAGCGCGATCTTGACGACGCCGACGTTGCTCGATTTGGCGAGCACGGTCCTGACGTCGATCGTGCCGAGGTTGTGCTTGTCCTTCACGGTCTTGATGCCGACGCGCAGCGTGCCCGGGCCGGTGTCGATCAGCGTGTCGGCGTGGAAGCGGCCGTGAGTCATGCCGGCCGCGACGACGAACGGCTTGATGCTCGAGCCCGGCTCGAAGAAGTCGTTGGTCGCACGGTTGCGGTAGCGCGAAGGCAGGTACTGCTCGCGGTCGTTCGGATTGAACGCCGGCTGGTTCACCATGGCGAGCACTTCGCCGGTGTCGACATCGATGACGACGACCGAGCCGCCGCGCGCGTCGTTCTCCTGCACGGCCTGCTTCAGCGCGCGATAGGCAAGGTACTGTACGCGCAGGTCGATGCTGGTCGTCAGGTCCTGGCCGGGCCGCGGCGCCTTGATCCGCTCGATGTCCTCTATCGTGCGGCCCTCGCGGTCACGCATGACACGCTTGATGCCGGGCTCGCCGCCGAGCCACTGGTCGAAGGCGAGCTCGACGCCTTCCTGGCCGACGTCGTCGACGTTGGTGAACCCGAGCAGGTGGCCGGTCACCTCGCCTGCGGGGTAGTAGCGGCGATACTCGCGCAACGTGTCGACGCCGGGGATGCCCAGCGCCTTGACCTTGGCGGCGTCCTGCGGACGCATGTGCCGCACGAGATAGACGAACTCGCGGTCGAGGTTGCTCGTGACGCGGCGCGCGAGCCACTGCGGGTCGCGGTCGAGCGCCTTGGCGAGCCGCGCGAAGTCCTGCGGCCGCTGGCCGAGCTTGCGCGGGTCGGCCCAGACGGTGTCGACCGGCGTGCTGACCGCGAGCGGCTCGCCGTTGCGGTCGAGCACCATGCCGCGGTTGGCCGAGAGCTTGACGTCGCGCAGGATGCGCGCGTCGCCCTGCCTGGCGAGGAAGTCCTGCTCGACGACCTGCAGGTACACGGCCCGCACGAGCAGCGCCGCGGCGCACAGGACCAGCAGCCCGCCGACGGTTCGCAGCCGCCAGGGGCCGACCACGGGTTCCTGGCTGCGCGAGGCGGCGTGACGATGGTCGCGCAGCGAGGAGATGCGCTTCATGGCTGCACGATGCGCAGGTCGGAGGCTTTCGGGGTGACCATGCCGAGGCCGTCGTGCGCGACGCGCTCGACGCGGCCGTGCGTGGCCCAGGTGCTCTGCTCGAGCTGGAGCTGGCCCCACTCGATGTCGAGGTCGTCGCGTCGCGTCGTGAGCTTCTGCAGGTCGTTGAAGCGGTTGCGCGCCTGCTGCTTGCCGTAGACCACGCCGAGCGCGGAGCCGAGCACGGCGAGCCACAGCACCGCCACCGTCAGACGCCAGGCGGCCGGCTTCATGCCGCGAGCCTCTCGGCGACGCGCAGCACGGCACTGCGGGCACGCGGGTTGCTCGCGACTTCCGCGGCGCCCGGCATGACCGCGCCACCGACCAGCCGCAGGCGCGGGCGCGCGTGCGCCGGCACGTCGGGCAACCCGGCGTACACGGGATCGCCCTGCGCCTCGCGGCGCATGAACCGTTTGACCAGGCGGTCCTCGAGCGAGTGAAAGCTGATCACGCAGAGCCGGCCGCCGGGCGCCAGCAGGCCCACGGCCTGCGGCAGCGCCGCCTGTGCCTCCTCGAGCTCGCGATTGACGTGGATGCGGATCGCCTGAAAGGTCCGCGTCGCGGGATGCTTGCCCGGCTCGCGCGTCGGCACCGCGGCGGCGACGAGTTCCGCCAGCCGGCGCGTGGTCTGGATCGGCGCGGTGGCGCGTGCCGCGACGATGGCGCGGGCGATGCGGCGCGCAAACCTCTCCTCGCCCAGCGTGAACAGCACGTCCGCAATCTCCCGCTCGCCGGCCCGCGCGAGCCACTGGGCCGCGCTGCTGCCGGACTCGTTGTCCATGCGCATGTCGAGCGGACCGTCCTGCATGAAACTGAAGCCCCGCGTGGCTTCGTCGAGCTGCGGCGACGAGACCCCGAGGTCCAGCAGCACGCCCTGCAGCCCGCCTTCCCAACCCACCGCACGAACCAGCTCCTCGAGCCGGCCGAACGGCCCCCGCACCAGAGCGAGACGCGGCTCGTCCGCGAAACGCGCGCGCCCCGCGGCGATGGCCTCGGGATCGCGGTCGATCGCACAGACGCGACCCGCGGGACCGAGCCGCGCGAGGATCGCAGCGGAATGGCCGCCCCGGCCAAACGTCGCGTCGCAGTACCGGCCCTCGGCCTGCACTGCGAGCCCGGCCAGCACCTCGTCGAGAAGTACCGGCGTGTGCTCCGCCACGTCCGCGCCTACAGCGAGAGGCTTTCGAGTTCGACGGGCAGCCCGCCCGTCTCGTCAAGCGTCTCGTCGAGGCACGCGTTCCACTGCTGCTCGTCCCACAGCTCGAAACGACCGCCCTGCCCGATCAACACCGCCTGACGCGACAACCCCGCGTACTCGCGCAGCTTCGGCGGCACGAGGACGCGGCCGTGCGAGTCGATCTCGAGGTCCGTCGCGTGCCCGACCATGAGCCGCTGCAGCCGCCGCGTCTGCGGATTCAGGCTCGGCAGCCGCATCAGCTTGCGCTCGATCTCCTCCCAGTCCGGAAGGGGATAGATCAGCAGGCACTTGTCGGCGCGGTCCACCGTCGCGACCAGACGCCCGCCGCTGCGCTCCACCAGGGTGTCCCGGTAGCGCGCCGGCATGGCCATGCGGCCTTTGGCGTCGAGGGTGACTTTGTTGGCTCCGCGGAACATGTCAGGCGATTTCTGGGCCGACCGCCCATTTCATCCCACTTTTTCCCACTCCCCGCCACTATAGGGTCGCGCTGCGCCGAGCGTCAACGGTTGAGCCGAAAGTTTTCGTAATACCGTCAGTAACTTAGCTTGGGGGCGGTTGGCGTCGCCAGGTAACTTTGTTGCTTTTTCAAGACAATCATGTACTTAGCCGTTATTCCTGATTGTCGGGTGAGAAGCCGTCTGCGTGGGGCGGCCGGGCCTGTCGGCCCGTGTCGGTGGCGGTCCACGAGCGGCTGCGCGGGCGGTGGTCAGGCGTTTTGCAGCGTGAGGGTGGGAGAAATCATGCCCGGCGCCCGCCTGGCTCAGCCTCGACCGGACGCTCGGCGGTGGGACGAAGTGGGGTCGCGGGGCTGGCAGTGGGCCAGACCCGGCGCAAAGAGGTGGGAGCCGGCCGATAAGCCGGGTTCTGTCGTGGGCAACCATCCCTCTGGGACGCACGTCGCCGTGCGCCTCGAGCGACCTACCCGGAAGCCCCTGCGGGCCGCAGGAACGAGCCCGAAGACTCGCGCGCTTCCCTATTTGGTCTTGCTCCAGGTGGGGTTTGCCGTGCCGCCGAATGTTGCCACCGGCGCGGTGCGCTCTTACCGCACCGTTTCACCCTTGCCGTCCACAGCACTTGCCACGAGGGCGCGGCTGCAGCTTGGGCGGTCTGCTTTCTGTTGCACTTTCCGTGGGCTCGCGCCCCCCAGGCGTTACCTGGCACCTCACCCTGTGGAGCCCGGACTTTCCTCCACGTCCGAAGACGCAGCGGTTGCCTGGCCGACTCCCGCGCAGAGTATACCGCCCCCGAAACAGGGGAGATTCACCTGTTTCGCGGCAACAGGGGAATGTTCCCTAATTCCCGGCCAGCTCGAGCGCGAGCTCGTAGAGCGGCTTGCGGCGCGCGCCCGTGACCTGCGCGGCGATACGCACGGCCTGCGACACCGGCAGCTCCTGCAACAGCGCCTGCAGCAGACGTCTGGCTTCGTCTGCGCGCGCCGCCGCGTCGTCGTCGCTGGCACCCGCGACGACGACGACGATCTCGCCGCGCGTCATGACCGCCTCGCCCGCGCTGCGTTCACCGAGCTCGCCGAGCGTGCCGCGATGGACGGTCTCGAAGTGCTTGGTCAGCTCGCGCGCGACGGCCGCCTCGCGCTGCGCGCCAAGAGCCTCCGCCATGTCGCCCAGCGTTTCGCGCAAGCGGTGCGGCGCCTCGTAGAACACCAGCGTGCGCCGTTCGTGCGCGAGCTGGCGCAGCACTTCGCGTCGCGCACCCGCCTTCACGGGCAGGAACCCTTCGAACACGAAGCGGCGGGTCGGCAACGCCGCGATCGACAGCGCGGCGATGGCCGCGCACGGACCCGGCACCGCCACCACGTCGATGCCGGCGCGGGCCGCCGCCGCGACCAGCAGCGCGCCGGGATCGCTCAGGAGCGGAGTGCCGGCATCGCTGACGAGGGCCATCGTTTCCCCCGCCTGCAGACGGGCGACGAGCGCCGGCACGCGTTCGCGCTCGTTGTGTTCGTGCAGCGACTCGACCGCGCCGCGCCGGGCGATGCCGCAGGCGTCGAGCAGGCCGCGCGTGTGGCGCGTGTCCTCCGCGAGCAGCAGGTCGACGTCGCGCAGGCAGGCCGCCGCGCGCGGCGCGAGGTCCTGCAGGTTGCCGATCGGCGTCGCGACGACGAACAGTGCGCCGCGTGCCGCGCGGCCCGTAGAATCGCCAGACTGGTTCGACACGCGCGCCTCCCCGGGGTCCACGCATGCTGCACGCAACGTTCCGCCACGGGCAAGCCGCCCAGACGCAGGTGCTCCTGTCGTGCCTGTGCGCGCTGCTGCTCTGCGCGGCGCCCGCGACGGCGCAGGCACAGGGCGTCGACGAGCGCCAGGCGGAGACGCTCGCCACTGCCGGTCGGCACCTCGAGGCAGCGAATCGTTACGAGCAGGCGGCGCGGCGCGGCCTGCTGTCCTGGGACGCGCGCCTCGCCCTGCTCGCGGCGCGCGAGTACCTCGCAGCCGGCGAACGCGACGAGGCCAGGCGCCTCGCCGACAAGGCGCGCAGCCGCGTGCGCGGCGAGGAGGAGCGTGCGCTGCTCGCGCTCGTCGACGGCAGCCTCGCACTCGACGCCGGCAACGCCACCGCGGCCGTCGCCGCGCTGCGGGCCGCGCCGACGGACGTGCCCGACGCGCTCGCGGCGGACGTGCTGGCCGTCCGCGGCCGCGCCGAACTCGCCGCGGGCCAGTCGCTCGCCGGCGTGCGTACTTACGAAGCTCGCGGTGCGCTGCTCACCGACGATGCGGCCCGAGCCGCCAACGACCGCCTGTTGCTCGACCAGTTGCTGCTGCACCCGCCCGCCGCCGTGTCCGCCGTGCCCGGCCTGTCCGAGCGCGAGCGGGGCTGGCTCGAGCTGCCGGCCGTGCTGGCGGTCGCAGGCGGCGGCGTCACGGACGATCCGCTCGTCGCCCGCCGCGTGCGGGCGTGGCTGGAGCAGCATCCCGGCCATCCCGGCGCCGCATTCGTGCCCAGGACGGCGGTCACGGCGGTGACGCGCCCCGCCGGCCCGGACGCCGCGATCGCGCTGCTGCTGCCGCTGACGGGCAAGCAGCATGCCGCCGCGCAGGCCGTGCGCGACGGCTTCGCGGCCGCGTGGTTCGCGGCCGGCAACGGCGACGTCCGCCCCCGCATCGAGATCCACGACACGGCCACCAGCGCCGGGGCCGCGTATGCACGTGCGGTTGCGAACGGCGCGCGCGTCGTCGTCGGCCCGCTGCTCAAGGAAGATGTCCTCGCCGTGCTCGCCGCCAACGCGTCGGGGCTGCCCGTACCCACGCTCGCGCTGAATTCTGCCGTGGGCGACGACGCCGTCGCGCCGCCGTTCCTCTACCAGTTCTCGCTCGACCCGGAGCAGGAGGCGCGCGCCGTCGCGCGCCGGATCGCCGACGACGGGCTCGTGCGCGGCATCGCCTTGTTTCCGGAAGGCACGTGGGGGCAGCGACTGCACGCGGCCTTCCTCGACGAGCTGCAGCGCACGGGCACGGTGGCACTGATGACGCCGGCCCAGTACTACGTGCCCGGCGCGAAGGATTTCTCCGGGCCGTTGCGCGCCGCGCTGGGCCGGTACGGCGGCGCCGGCGAGCGCGGCCCCGCCGGCAAGCCCGCGCCCGTGCGCGACGGCGCGGCCGAACGCGCCACCGGCCCGCAGTTCGCGTTCGTCGCCGCAGCACCGCAGACCGCGCGCGCCATCCGGCCGCAGTTGCGGTTCCAGATGGCCTATGACCTGCCCGTGTACGCGACGTCCGATGCCTGGGAGCCGAGCGTGCGCGCGGCTGCAGACATGGAAGGCATGGTGTTCCCCGAAATGCCCTGGCTGCTGTACGCGGGCCAGGGCGCGCCCGAACTCTGGGACGCGCTGCGCGACGAATGGCAGGCGCGAGCGCGCGGCCGGTTGCGTCTCTATGCGTTCGGCTACGACGCGTTCCGCCTCGCCCGGCAGCTCGGCAGCGGCAGCGGCATGGTCGGCGTCGAAGGCCTCACCGGCACGCTCGCGATCCTGCCCGCGGCGAGCCAGGTCGAGCGCCGCCTGCCGTTCGCGCGCATCGAGGGTGGCCGGCCGGTGCCGGCGACGGCCGGGGTCGCGCCGATCCTGCGCGAACCGGCCGCAAATCGTGCGGACGTGTCGCCCGCCGAGTGAGTAGAACGGGCCCTGCGCGTGGGCAGCGGGCAGGCAGGGCACGATGGATGACGACGTCAGAGAGACGCGGGCCGCCGACAGGGCCACGACGACGGTGCTCGGCCGCGCCGCCGAGGACCTCGCGCTGCGTCATCTCGAGCAGGCGGGGCTCGCGTGCCTCGCGCGCAACTACCGCTGCCGCGCCGGCGAGATCGACCTCGTGATGCTCGAACCCGGGCCCGCGGGCAAGGTGCTCGTGCTGGTCGAGGTGCGCTCGCGTTCGCGCAGCGATTTCGGCGCCGCGGCCGCGACGGTCGGCCCCGGCAAGCGCCGGCGCCTGTCGCTCGCCGCACGCCACCTGCTGCTGGCGCGGCAGGAGCTGCGGCGGCTGCCCGCGCGATTCGACGTCGTCGCGATCGATCCGCCGGCGCCCGGCACGGCCGGGCCGCGGCTCACCTGGCTGCGCGGCGCCTTCGAACTGTGGTGATCGTCACTTGACGACCTTGAGCCGCGCGCGGCCACCGCCCGGCGCCGGCCGTGGCGGCTCCGGCTCGTGCGGTGGCGACCCGGCGGGTGGCGGTGTCTGTTCCTGCGTGCCGGTCCGTGGCTCGACGTCATCGTCCGCGAAGATCATGCCCTGCCCCGTCTCGCGCGCGTAGATCGCAAGCACGGCGACGAGCGGCACGCGCACCGACATGCTGACGCCGCCGAAGCGGCCGCTGAAACTCACCTCGTCGTTGCCCAGCCGCAGGTTCGCGGTGGCGTTCCAGCTCACGTTGAGCACGATCTTGCCGTCCTTGACGTACTGCCGGGGTACTTCGACTCCGGGCACGCCCGCGTCGACGACGAGGTGCGGCGTGCAGAGGCTGTCGGTGATCCACTCGTGGATGGCACGCAGCAGGTACGGGCGCCGGGCACGCATGGGCGGCGGCACGGCGCTGGTGGGGCTGGTCATGCGGGCAGTATGGGAGGAAGCGACCGCCGGTGGCTAGCGAGGTTGTGCATCGCTGCTGCCGGGCTCAGCGGGCCCGCATGCCCCGCTCCGCCTCACTCAGGCTGCGCAGGAACGACGGCCGGGCGAAAGCCTTGGCCGCATAGCGCTCGATCGCAGGCGCGCCGGCGGCGAGCGAAGCGACGTCGATGTCCCAGCGCGGCAGCCGCCACAGGACAGGCGCGACGGCCGCGTCGAGCTGCGAGAACTGCTCGGAAAGGAACCATGGCCGCAGGCGGAACAGCGGCTCCGACGCCAGGATGCTCTCGGCGAGCATCTTGCGCGCGCGCTCGCGTTCACGCCGGTCCGTGCCGGCACCGGGCTCGAGCGCGTCGGCAACCGCATACCAGTCCTGCTCGATGCGACGCAGTACAACGCGCGCCTGGGCTCGTGCCGCCGGGTCGGTCGAGGCGAGCGACGGGTGTGGAAAGCGCTCGTCGAGGTATTCGCAGATGATGCCCGGCTCGTAGACCACGAGTTCGCGGTCGACGAGCGTCGGCACCGTCTGGTAGGGGTTCAGGTCGATGAGGTCTTCGGGCGGACGTGCCGGGTCGGTCTCGACGATACGCGCGTCGAGCGCCTTTTCCGCGAGCACGATCCGCACGCGGTGACAGCGCGCGTCGACCGCTCGCGAATACAGCGTCATCATGCTGGAGACGCTCCTCGCCCGGCAGCACGCGATCGCCCGGCGGCACGCGCCGGACGACCGGCCCCTGCCGCGGGTGCGGCAGCGACGACGGGCCGTCGCGCCCCGGCGGGCGGACGGTCTACTTGACGTCCTTCCAGTATTCCTTCTTCAGCGCGTAGCAGAGCAGCGTGAAGAACACCAGGAACGCGATCACCGCGTAACCGAGCGCCTGGCGCTTCGCCTGGACCGGCTCGCCGATGTAGTCGAGGAAGTTGACCGTGTCGCGGACGAACGAGTCGTACTGTTCGGGGTCGAGCCGGCCGGGGCTGGCGAGCTTGAACTCCTTGAAGTGCTTCTGCACGTTGCCCTGCGCGTCCGAGTGGCCTTCCCACACGGCTTCCTGCATGCCCTGCAATTCCCACAGCACATGCGGCATCGCCGTGCCCGGCAGCGCCAGGTTGTTCGTGCCGGTCGTCTTGCCCGGGTCGACGTAGAACGACTTGAGGAACGTGTAGAGGTAGTCCGGCGTGCGGCTGCGCGCGATCAGCGACAGGTCGGGCGGCACGACGCCGAACCACTTCCTGGCGTCGTCCGGGTTCATGCCGTTGGTCATCGTCTGATGCGGCGACTCGCCCGTGAACATCAGGTTGTCGATCAGCTGCTGCTCGGTGAGGCCGAGATCGGCCGCCATGCGGTTGTACCGCACGTACTTGGCCGTGTGGCAGCCGAGGCAGTAGTTCACGAAGTTGCGCGCGCCGCGCTGCAGCGAGGCCTGGTTGCGGATGTCGTTGCCGGCCTTGAGCAGCGTCGTTTCGCCGCCCGCCGCGAACGCGACCGCCGGGAAGGCGAGCGCCGCCGCGACCAGGCCGAGGATCTTCTGCTTCGGACGATCAGTGCGCATGGTAGGTGACCCTCGTCGGCACGGGCTTGGTCCTGTCGACGCTCGAGTACCACGGCATCAGCAGGAAGAACGCGAAGTAGACGGCCCCGAACACGCGCGACAGCATCGTGTAGGTCGGCGTCGGCGGATTGAGACCCAGCCAGCCGAGCGCGAGGAAGCTGATCGCGAACGCACACAGGAAGAACCTGAACAGCGGCCCGCGCTGACGGATCGAGCGGACCTTGCCGCGATCGAGCCACGGCAGGAACACGAACAGCAGCACCGCGAGGCCCATCAGGGCCGCGCCGAGCCCCTTGTTCGGGACCGCGCGCAGGATGGCGTAGAACGGCGTGAAGTACCACACCGGCGCGATGTGCGGCGGCGTCTGCAGCGCGTTCGCCGGGTCGAAGTTGGCGTGCTCGAGGAAGTAGCCACCCAGCGTCGGCGCGAAGAACATCACGAGGCAGAACAGGATCAGGAACACGCCGACGCCGACCATGTCCTTGACCGTGTAGTACGGGTGGAACGGGATGCCGTCGAGCGGAATGCCGTCCGGGCCCTTGACCTTCTTGATCTCGACGCCGTCAGGGTTGTTCGAGCCGACCTCGTGCAGCGCGATCAGGTGCGCAATCGTGAGGAACACGAGCGCGAACGGCAGCGCGACCACGTGCAGCGCGAAGAACCGGTTCAAGGTGACGTCGGAGATGTAGTAGTCGCCGCGGATGAACTCCATCAGCGCGTCGCCGACGTACGGGATCGCGCCGAACAGCGAAACGATCACCTGTGCGCCCCAGTACGACATGTTGCCCCACGGCAGCAGGTAGCCGAAGAACGCCTCGCCCATGAGGCAGAAGTACAGCAGCATGCCGAAGATCCACAGCAGCTCGCGCGGCTTCTGGTACGACCCGTACAGCAGCGCGCGGAACATGTGCAGATAGATCACGATGAAGAACGCCGAGGCGCCCGTCGAGTGGACGTAGCGGATCAACCAGCCCCAGTCCACGTCGCGCATGATGTATTCGACGGAATTGAAGGCCTCCGCTGCCGAGGGCTTGTAGTTCATCGTCAGGAAGATCCCCGAAAGGATCTGGATGACGAGCACGAGCATCGCGAGCGAGCCGAAGTAGTACCAGAAGTTCATGTTCTTCGGCGCGTAGTACTCCGACACCTGCGACTTCCACAGCGTCGTGAGCGGGAAGCGCTCGTCGATCCACGCGGTCAGGGCCGCGAGGCGGCCATTGCCGCCCTTCACGGCGACCTTGTCGGTAGCGGTGGCCATCATGCGTTCCCCTTGTCGGCGCCGATCACGATGCGGGTGTCGCTGACGAACTGGTACGGCGGCACCGGCAGGTTGGTCGGGGCAGGCACGTCCTTGAAGACGCGGCCCGACATGTCGAACTTGGAGCCGTGGCACGGGCAGAAGAAGCCACCCGGCCAGTCGGCGGAGACCGTCACGTCGCCCGGAGTGAATTTCTCGAGCGGCGCGCAGCCGAGATGCGTGCAGACGCCGACCAGCACGAGATACTCGGGCTTGATCGCGCGCGCGAGGTTCACGGCGTAGTCGGGCTGGTCCGACTCGGCGGAATCCGGGTCGCGCAGCTCGCCGGTCACGCCTTCGAGCTGGGCGAGCATCTGCGGCGTGCGGTGAACGATGAAGATTGCCTTGCCGCGCCACTCGACCTTCATCATGGCGCCCGGCTCGAGCCGGCTCACGTCCACCTCGACCGGGGCACCCATGGCCTTGGCACGGGCACTCGGCTTCCAGGACGCCAGGAACGGCACGGCGACGAACGCGGCGCCCACGGCACCGGTCGCGACGGTGGCGACGGTCAGGAAGTGACGTCGGCCGGTATCGACTGCTTCGGTCATCCAGCACTCTCCTCGGCAAACGGCCGGGGCGCGAGCCCAGTTCTGGGCGGCCACGGACCCGCCGTCGGGTCTATCGGAACTCGGAATCGGTGCCCATCGGTGGCAGTTGCCGCCTGGCTTCCCCACGAACCGGGCGGGCAACAACGCATTATAAGGGCGGGGGCCGGACGGGCGATAGGCACCGTGTGGTCGCCGTGATTCCAGGCCGCGGCCCCGGGGGCGCTCAGCCGCGGTCGTTGACCCGCCGGATCTGCGCCCCGAGGCCGTGCAGCTTCTCCTCGATGCACTCGTAGCCACGGTCGATGTGGTAGATGCGCTCGACGTCGGTCGTGCCCTCGGCCACCAGCCCCGCCAGCACCAGGCTCGCCGAGGCCCGCAGGTCCGTCGCCATCACCGGCGCCGCCGTGAGCCGGGGCACGCCCTTGATGATGGCCGTGTTGCCCTCCAGGCGGATCTCGGCTCCCATGCGGCGCATTTCCAGCATGTGCATGAAGCGGTTTTCGAAAATCGTCTCGACGATCGTGCCGACCCCCTCGGCCACCGTGTTGAGCGCGGCGAATTGCGCCTGCATGTCGGTCGGAAAGCCCGGGTGCGGGGCGGTGCGGATGTCGACGGAGCGCGGCCGGCGACCGCGCATGTCCACCTCGATGAAGCCCTCGCCCCGCGTCACGGTGGCTCCCGCCTCGGCGAGCTTGCCGAGCACGGCGTCGAGGTGCTCGGCACGGGCGCCGCGCGCACGCACGCGCCCGCTCGTGATCGCGCCGGCGACGAGGTAGGTGCCGGCCTCGATGCGGTCAGGCAGCACCTCGTAGTGGGCGCCGTGCAGCGTGTCGACGCCGTCGACGACGATGGTGTCCGTGCCGTGGCCGCGGATCCGCGCGCCCATCGCGATGAGGAACTGCGCCAGGTCGACGACCTCCGGCTCGCGCGCGGCATTTTCCAGAATGGTCTGCCCCTCCGCCAGCGTCGCCGCCATCATCAGGTTCTCGGTGCCGGTCACCGTGACCGTGTCCATGACGATGCGGGCGCCCTGCAGCCGGCCCGCGCGGGCGCGGATGTAGCCATTTTCGATGTGCACGTCCGCGCCCATGGCCTGCAGACCCGCGACGTGGATGTTGACCGGGCGCGCGCCGATGGCGCAGCCGCCGGGCAGCGAGACGTCGGCCCGGCCGTGCCGGGCCACGAGCGGGCCAAGCACCAGGATCGCCGCGCGCATGGTCTTGACGAGCTCGTAGGGGGCGAAGGTCTCCCGGGTCGTCGTCGGATCGACCTCGACGCGCATGCGTTCATCGACGGTCACGCTCGCCCCCATCCGGCCGAGCAGTTCGATCATCGTCGTGACGTCCTGCAGGTGCGGAACGTTGCCGATGGTCACCGGCCCGTCGGCCAGCAGGGCCCCGGCCAGGATCGGCAGCGCGGCGTTTTTCGCGCCCGAGATCCGCACCTCGCCGTCGAGCGGCACGCCGCCCCGGATCTGCAGCTTGTCCAAGCGTGCGCTCCGTCAGGGCGTCGCGGGGGGGCTGCCGCGCTCGGCCTGCCATTCGGCCGGCGTGTAGGCGACGATGGACAGCGCGTGGATTTCGCGCCCCATGCGCGCGCCGAGCCCCGCATAGACCATCTGATGACGCTGGATGGACCGCTTGCCCTCGAACTGCGGCGCGACGATCACGGCCTCGAAATGCGTGTCGTCGTCGGTCATGACCCGCACCTGGGCGCCGGGCAGGCCCGCCTGGATCAGGTTCGTCACTTCGCTTGCCGTCATGGTGGAACGCCCGCGCAGAATGGGTCGTCGAGTCTAAAGGAGAAGGCGCTCCGGCTGCAGGCTGTAAACTGCGGGTCTTGCCGGAGCGTTGCCAGGGCAGCCATGACCGACCCGAGCCAGATGATCGCCCGCGGCCGCCGCGTCCTCGCCACCGAGGCCGCCGCCGTGGCCGCCCTCGAGGGCCGCCTGGACGAGGCGTTCGCCCGGGCCTGCGCGCTGCTGCTCGCCTGCGAAGGCCGCATCGTCGTCACCGGCATGGGCAAGTCGGGCCACGTCGGCTGCAAGATCGCCGCGACGCTCGCGAGCACGGGCAGTCCGGCGTTCTTCCTGCACCCGGCCGAGGCGATTCACGGCGATCTCGGCATGATCACCGCCCGGGACGCCGTGCTCGCCCTGTCGAACTCCGGCGAAACCACCGAGTTGCTGACCATCCTGCCGGTCATCAAGCGTCTCGACGTGCCGCTCGTCGCGCTCACCGGCAACGGCGACTCGACGCTGTCGCGCTACGCCACGGTGACGCTCGACGTGAGCGTGCCCGAGGAGGCCTGCCCGCTGAATCTCGCGCCGACGGCGAGCACGACCGCCGCACTGGCGATGGGCGACGCGCTCGCCATCGCGGTGCTCGAGGCGCGCGGCTTCACCGAGGAGGATTTCGCGCGCTCGCACCCGGGCGGCAGCCTCGGCCGCCGGCTGCTGCTGCACGTCGAGGACGTCATGCGCAAGGGTGCCGATCTGCCGCGTGTCGGCCCGGACACCCGGTTGAGCGAGGGGCTGCTCGAGATGAGCCGCAAGGGACTCGGCATGACCACGATCATCGACGCCGACGACCACGTGCTCGGGGTGTTCACCGACGGCGACCTGCGCCGCGCGCTGGACCGCGAGGTCGACGTGCACCGGACGCGCATGCGCGAGGTGATGACCGCCGGCGGCAAGGTGGCGCAGCCGCGCATGCTCGCAGCCGAAGCCGTGCACCTGATGGAGACGTACCGCATCACCTCGCTGCCGGTCGTCTCGGACGACGGCGAGCGCCGCCTGGTCGGCGCGCTGAACGTGCACGACCTGCTGCGCGCGGGGGTCATGTGAGCGGGCCCGGCGCAGAGGTGCTCGAACGCGCGCGACGCATCCGCCTGCTCGTGCTCGACGTCGACGGCGTGCTGACCGACGGCCGGCTGCACATCACCGCGCGCGGCGAGGACGTGAAGGTGTTCCACGTCCGCGACGGTTCGGGCATCGTCGCGCTGCGGCGCGCCGGCGTGATCGTGGCGATCATCTCGGGGCGCGACTCCGCGGCCGTCACCCATCGCGCGGCGGAGCTCGGCATCGCGCACGTGCAGCAGGGCGTCCAGGACAAGGGCGCGGCCCTCGAACGACTGCTGCGCGAGACGGGCGTGACCGACGCAGCGCTGGCCTGCATCGGCGACGACACGCCCGACGTGCCGATGCTCGAGCGGGCGATGCTGGCCGTGGCCGTCGCGGACGCGCACCCGACGGCGCGCGCCGCCGCGCACTGGGTGACGCCATCGCCGGGCGGGCACGGCGCCGTGAGGGAAGCATGCGATCTGCTGCTGGCCGCGCGCGCCTGCTGACGCAGCGCACCGGCACGGTGCTCGCGATGCTCGCGGGGGGCGCCGTGCTGTTTGCGCTGCTCACCGGCCGCGACGAAGGCCTCGAGTCGGTGCCGCCGCAGGACCAGCGCGGCTACTACCTGACGGACGCCAGGCTCACGGAGCTCGGGCCCGACGGCGAGCCACGCGTCGTCGTGCGCGCGCGCTCGATCGAGCAGCAGCTCGGCGACGAAAGCGTCGAACTGCACGACCTCGAGCTCGACTACACGACCCAGCGCGCGGGAACCTGGCACGTGACGGCCGAGCGCGGACGCATGCCGCGCGAGCACACTTCGCTGCAGCTCGCCGGCAACGTACGGGTCGCGGGCGCGCCCGAGCGCGGCGCTGCACGGGCGATCATCACGACCGACGAACTGTCCTACGATACCGTGGCGGAGCTGATCCAGACCGCCTCGCCCGTGGCGGTGCAGTTCGGCACTCATCAACTCGTGGCGCGCGGGCTGCGGGTCGCATTGAACGACGGCACGCTGCGCCTGGAATCCAATGTCAATGGCACCTTCACTCCCTGAACGCGGCCGGCGGCTCCTCGTCTTCGCGACGTTCGCCGGCGCATGCGTCGTGGCGACTGCGCAGGCGCAGGGCTCGCCGCCCGCCGCAGGAGCCACCGCACCTGCGGGCCTGCCGCCCGGCAATTCGCAAATGCCGATCAATCTCGAGGCGGCCTCCTCCGACTTCGACTACAAGATGAATTCGCTGCTGTTCCGTCGCGTGCGGATCACGCAGGGCGGGCTCGAGGTGACGGCGCAGCAGGCCAGCGCGTCGGGGCTCGAGTTCGAGAACTCCGAATGGCGGCTGCAGGGCGACGTGATCATCACCGTGCCTGGCGGCCGTCTGCAGTCGAGCGAGGCGCGCGTACAGTTCCGCAACAACGCCATCGTGCACGCCTCGATCCGCGGCGAGCCGGCCGCGTTCGAGCAGCGGCTCCGGGACACGGCGCAGGTCGCGCGCGGGCGCGCCGGCTCGATCGACTACGACGTGCAGCAGAGTACCGTGCGGCTCACGGGCGACGCCTGGCTCTCCGACGGCCAGAACGAGATCCGCGGCAACACGCTCGTCTACGACGTCGCGCGCGAACGCGTGCAGGCGAACCCGGACGAGAAGGACCCGGGCGGCGTGCGCATCACGATCAACCCGCCGAAGAAGAGCGGCGAGCCGGCGCCGGCACGGGGCCCGGGCACATGAGCCGCCTGCGCGCCGAGGCGCTCGGCAAGAGCTATCGCTCCCGTCGCGTCGTCGCCGACCTGTCGCTGGAGGTCGCCTCGGGCGAAGTCGTCGGGCTGCTCGGGCCGAACGGCGCGGGCAAGACCACGGCCTTCTACATGATCGTCGGTCTGGTGCCGTGCGACGAGGGTCGTATCCACCTCGACGACCGGGAACTCACCCGGCTGCCGATGTACCGGCGCGCGCAGCTCGGCCTCGGTTACCTGCCGCAGGAAGCCTCGGTGTTCCGCAAGCTGTCGGTCGAGGACAACATCCTGGCGATCCTCGAGACGCGTGACGATCTCGAGGACGCCGCCGCGCGTGACGCCGCGCTCGAGTCGCTGCTCGAGGAATTGCACATCGGCCACATCCGCGGCAGCATCGGCATGAGCCTGTCGGGCGGCGAACGCCGGCGCGTCGAGATCGCCCGCGCGCTCGCGGCGGAGCCGCGCTTCATCCTGCTCGACGAGCCGTTCGCGGGCGTCGACCCGATCTCGGTCCTCGACATCCAGCGCATCATCCGTCACCTGAGTTCGCGCAACATCGGCGTGCTGATCACCGACCACAACGTGCGCGAGACGCTCGGCATCTGCGGGCGCGCCTACATCGTCAGCGCGGGCAGCGTGATCGCCTCCGGTTCGGCCGAAGAGATCCTTGCCAATCCTCAGGTGCGTGAGGTCTACTTGGGACAGGATTTCCGACTCTGATCCGGCGGGCCCGCGGCCCGCTCAGCACCCGCCCGTACATGCTCAAGCCGGCCCTGCAACTCAAGCTCGGTCAGCAGCTCACGATGACCCCGCAGCTCCAGCAGGCCATCAAGCTGCTGCAGTTGCCCGTGCTCGAGCTGCAGGCGCAGGTGCAGGAAGCGCTCGAGACCAACGTCATGCTCGAGCAGGAGGAGGACGAGGGCATCGACCTCGCCTCGCTCGACCAGATGACTCCCGTTGGCGAGCGCGAAGCCGAAGCCGTCGATTACGATGCTGCGGACGAAGCGCCCGACCACGCCCGCGACGACGAGACGACCGCCGAGGCCGACGAGCCGTCCACCGACGAGGTGGTGGTCGAGATGGAGGATCCGTGGACCGACGCGTCCACGCCTTCGGGCGACGGCTCCCGCGCCGACGACGAGGACCGTCCGCTCGAATTCCCCGCTGGCCGCGGCAACGACCTGCGCCAGCATCTGGTCTGGCAGCTCGAGACCAGCCGGCTCGACCCGCGCCGGCTCTGGATCGGCGAGGCACTCGTCGACGCACTGAACGAGGATGGCTACCTCACGGAGTCGTGCGCGGACATCGCGCGCAGCCTGAGCACCGACCTGCCGGTCAGCGAGGCGGACGTCGAGGAGGTGCTCGCGTTCGTGCAGACGCTCGACCCGGCGGGCATCGGCGCCCGCTCGCTGAGCGAATGCCTGGCGCTGCAGCTCGCGCAGCTCGAGCCCGGCACGCAGGGCCGCGATCTCGCGCTCGCCATCGCACACGAGCACCTGCAGGCGGTGGCGGACCGGGACCTGCACGCGCTGCGCCGCCAGCTCGGCGTCGACGAGGAGGCCCTGCAGGTCGCGCTCGCCCTCGTCCGCAGCTGTCATCCCCGCCCCGGGGCAGCGTTCGAAGGTGCACAGCCGGAGTATGTCGTCCCTGACGTCTTCGTGCGCCGCACGGACCACGGCTGGGCCGTGGAGCTCAATGCCGGCTCGGTCCCGCGTCTCAAGGTCAACCAGGGTTACGCGGGGCTCGTTGCGCGCTCCGCCGACTACGCCTCGCTGCGCGCGCAGTTGCAGGAGGCCCGCTGGCTGATCCGCAGCCTCGAGATACGCAACGAGACGCTGCTCAAGGTGGCACGCTCGATCGTGCAGCGCCAGGCGGCGTTCCTCGAGCGCGGCGAGGAGGCGATGCAGCCGATGATCCTGCGTGACGTGGCGGAGGCGGTCGGCATGCACGAGTCGACGATCTCGCGCGTGACCACTGGCAAGTACATGCACACCCCGCGCGGGATTTTCGAGTTCCGGTACTTCTTCTCGAGCCACGTCTCCGGCATGAGCGGCGAGGACGTCTCCTCGGTCGCCATCCGGGCCCGGATCCGCAAGCTCATCGGCGAAGAAGCGCCCGACAAGCCCCTGAGCGACGCACAACTCGCCGCGCTGCTGGCCGGTGAAGGCGTCAAGGTGGCGCGACGCACCGTCGCCAAGTACCGCGAGGCGCTGGGGCTCGGCTCCTCCAGCGAGCGGCGTCAGTCGGCCATGCGGACACCGTAGCCGGCGATCGCGTGACCCCGGGGCGGTCGCGGCCTATGCTTCGGGCGGCGGCCGCCCTGTTTCACGTCCACCACGATCAACCAGCAGCCCGATGCGTCTCGTCGTCGTCAGCGGTCTCTCAGGTTCCGGCAAGAGCGTCGCGCTCAACATGCTGGAAGACCTCGATTTCTATTGCGTCGACAACATCCCCGCCGGGCTGCTGCCCGGCTTCATCGCCTACACGGTGCGCACCAGCGAGACGGCCTACCGCCAGACGGCCGTGGGGCTGGATGCGCGCAACCGGCCCGAGGACCTCGTCGAGGTCCCGCAGCTGATCACCTCGCTGCGCAAGAGCGGCATCGGCTGCGAAATGCTGTTCCTGCGCGCGGAGAAGGAGGCGCTGCTCAAGCGTTTCAGCGAAACGCGGCGCCGCCATCCGCTGAGCCGCACCGGCATGGGGCTGCTCGAGGCGCTCGAGCAGGAGGAAAGGCTGCTCGCACCGCTCGCGAACGCCGCCGACCTCACCGTGGACACCTCGCGCCTGTCCGTGCACGAGCTGCGCGAGCTGATCCTCGAGCGCGTCGTCGAGCGGCGCCCGGGCGGCCCGTCGCTGCTGTTCCAGTCGTTCGCTTACCGTCACGGCGTCCCGGACGACGCCGACTTCGTGTTCGACGCACGCGCGCTGCCCAACCCGTATTGGGATCCCGCGCTCCGCGACCTCACCGGCCGCGACGAGGCGGTGTCGCAGTTTCTCGACGGCGAGGCCGAAGTGACGCGGCTTTTCGACGACATCCGCGGATTCATCGAGCGCTGGCTGCCGTCGCTCGTGCGCTCGAACCGCAGCTACCTCACCTTCGCCGTCGGCTGCACGGGCGGTCAGCACCGGTCGGTCTACCTCGCCGAGCGTCTCGCCGCGCATTTCCGCGGCACGCGGGGCCAGGCGCTGGTGCGCCACCGCGACCTCGCGAGCCGCCGGCACGAGTGAGAATGGCACGCGATATGATCGACGCGAGCCTCAGCCGGGGTTCGCGAGCTCACGCGCGAGATAGGGCTCGATCTCCGCGCGCTGCACCTGCGCGTCGGCGTAGCCGAGTTCCATCAGTTCACAGGTGTAGGCCCGCTCGAACAGCAGGTAGCTGACGAGCAGGCCGCCACGAGCCTCGAACGCGCCGATCGTGCGCAGCAGCGAGCGCAGGCTGCGGGGCAGCGCGCGTTCGTGTCGCATCGCGATCCGTGTGGGGTCCTCGCTCGGCTGGATCACCGTCGCGCTGATCGAGCGGTGCGCGGTGTCGCCGGGCTGCTCGAGCATCCTGTTGATCTGGCGCAACCGCTCGAGGTCGATCGAAAGCCCGTCGGTGAACAACGAGTCGAGCACGAATCCGAGCAGATGCCCGGGACTGGGCGGCGGCTGCTCGCCCTGCACCGCCTGCGGTGTCGCCGCCGGCGCGCCGCGCGTGCCCACGACCAGGATGCGGTTCGCGCCGAGGTGGATCGCCGGGCTCAGCGGCGCGAGCTGGCGCATCGCGCCGTCGCCGTAATACTCGCCATCGACGCTCGCGGCCGGAAAGATGAACGGAATCGCGGAACTCGCCATCAACACGTCGAGGTCGAGCGCGCGGCGGCGCCCGGCGCGACGCACGCGATGCCAGGAATCGATGTCACGCGCGCCGTCGAAGAACGTCATGGCCTGGCCGGACGCGTAGCTCGTCGTCGCCACCGCCACCGCGTGCAGCGCGCCGGCCTCGACCGCGGCCGGGATCCGTTCCAGCGGCACGACGCTCCCGAGCAGCTCGCGCAGCGGCGAGGTGTCGAACAGTGAGCGCGGTGGCGCGACCAGCCAGCCACCGGTCATGAGCGAGGCGAGCCAGTGCAGCCCAGAGCGCAGCATCTGCCAGGCGCCCACGCGCACGACCTGATCGACATGAAAGCCCGACCAGACCACTTCGAGCGAACGCACGGCGTCGTGGAACGAGAGCGCGCGGGCGGCGAGCGCTGCCGCGTTGAGGCCGCCCGCCGAGGTGCCGATCAGCACTTCGAACGGACAGCGCGTTTCGGCAGGCAACCACTGCGCGATCGCCTTGAGTACGCCGACCTGATAGGCGGCGCGGGCACCGCCGCCGGACAGCACCAGCGCGTCGCGATCGGCGAAAAAGCGGTAGTCGGTCGCGTCGGCTCCGGCGGCGGATCCCGCCTGGGCCACGTCCGCGGGCGTGCGGTTCAAAGGGACTCCTCTGGCAGCGCTGACACGACCCCTGACGAGGGCTAGTATGTCACCGTCCTTGCGGCCCCCTGTCCAGCCTCGATGGCAGGAGTCATGACATGGTTCACGCGCTGCATCATCCCGTCGGTCGCCGGCGCTCGGCCCGCCTGTCGCTGCTCGCGCTCGCCGCGCTCGCGCTGGCCGCGGGCCCCGTCTCCGCCGCCGACGCGCCGCGCGTCGGCGACGCGGCGCCGGGGTTCCGGCTGCAGGACCAGGCCGGCCAGTGGCACCAGTTGTCCGACTACCGCGGCAGGTGGGTGGCCCTGTACTTCTATCCCAGGGACGACACGCCGGGCTGCACGACCCAGGCCTGCAGTTTCCGCGACAACGTCTTCGCCTTCGACAAGGCCGGCGCCGTCATCCTCGGCGTCAGCGTCGACGACGCCGCCTCGCACGAGGCGTTCGCCAGGAAGCACGGGCTGCCGTTCACGCTGCTCGCGGATCCGGACAAGGTCGTGACGCGGCGCTACGGCGTGCTGAAGACCTACATGGGCGTCATGGAGATGGCGCGCCGCGACACCTTCATCGTCGATCCGCGAGGACGCATCGCGAAGCACTACGAGTCGGTGAATCCGGAGGGTCACTCCGCGGTCGTGCTCGCCGACATCGAGGCGCTGCAGGGCAGGTCCGCCGCGAAATAGCGCGGGCCTCATCAGGCCTTGAGCGCCCGGATCGCGTCGTCGAGCCCGCGCAGCGTCAACGGGAACATGCGCTCGCCGAGCAACTGCCGCGTGATGCCGATCGACTGCACGTGGTCCCAGCGATCCTCGGGTTCAGGGTTCAGCCAGGCGTGGCGCTGGAAACGTTGCGTCAGGCGCTGCACCCACACGGCGCCCGCCTCGTCGTTCCAGTGCTCGACGCTGCCGCCGGGCTGCATGATCTCGTAGGGACTCATGCTCGCGTCGCCGATGAAGACGACGCGATAGTCCGGCGGGTACTTGCGCAGCAGCTCGAACACGGGAGTGCGTTCGCCGTGCCGGCGGCGGCTGTCCTTCCACACCGACTCGTAGAGGAAGTTGTGGAAGTAGAAGTACTCGAGGTGCTTGAACTCGCTGCGCGCGGCCGAGAACAGCTCCTCGCAGACCCGCACGTGCGCCTCCATCGAGCCGCCCACGTCGAAGAACAGCAGCAGCTTGAGCGCATTGTGGCGCTCGGGCTGGAACCTGAGATCGAGGAGGCCCGCATTGCGCGCCGTGGCCGCGATCGTGCTGTCGATGTCGAACTGGTCGGCCGCGCCTTCGCGGGCGAAGCGGCGCAGCTTGCGCAGCGCCACCTTGATGTTGCGCGTGCCGAGTTCGACCTGGTCGTCGAGATTGCGGTATTCGCGCCTTTCCCAGACCTTGACGGCGCGCCGCTGGCCGCCCGGGCCGCCGATGCGGATGCCCTCGGGATTGTAGCCGCCGTGCCCGAACGGCGACGTGCCGCCCGTGCCGATCCATTTGTTGCCGCCTTCGTGCCGCCCCTTCTGTTCCTCGAGACGCTGCTTGAGCGTCTCCATGAGCTTGTCCCAGCCGCCCAGCGCCTCGATCTGCGCCATTTCCTCGGCCGTGAAGTGGCGCTTCGTCATCAGCTCGAGCCAGTCTGCCGGCAGTTCCTTCTGCAGCACCTCGAACGCCTGCTCGATGCCCCTGAAGTGGTGTGCGAACGCGCGGTCGAACCGGTCGAAGTGCTTCTCGTCCTTGACGAGCGTGGCGCGCGCCAGGAAATAGAAGTCGTCCACGCTGTGCTGTGCCACACGCGCCTGCAGTGCTTCGAGCAGCGTCAGGTATTCCGTCACCGACGCCGGCACACCCGCCTCGCGCAGGGTGTAGAAGAAGCCCGTCAGCACGTCTTCACGCCCCGAATGATCGTGCCGGGCATCAATTTACTGCCGCGACTGACGTCGCTGCAGGAACACGAGCTGCTCGAACAGGTGTACGTCCTGCTCGTTCTTGAGCAGCGCGCCGTAGAGCGGCGGCAGGCTCTTGCGCGGGTCGTCCGTGCGCAGTGCCTCGGGCGGGACGTCGTCGGCGAGCAGCAGCTTGAGCCAGTCGAGCAGTTCCGACGTCGACGGCTTCTTCTTCAGCCCCGGCACCTCGCGCAGGCGGTAGAACGCGTTCAGCGCCTCGGCCAGCAGCTCGCGCTTGAGCTCCGGAAAATGCACGCCGATGATCCGCGTCATCGTCTCCTGGTCCGGGAAGCGGATGAAGTGGAAAAAGCAGCGGCGCAGGAACGCGTCGGGCAGTTCCTTCTCGTTGTTGCTCGTGATGACGACGATGGGCCGGTGCGCGGCCTGCACGAGCTCGCGCGTCTCGTGCACGAAGAACTCCATGCGGTCGAGCTCGAGCAGCAGGTCGTTCGGGAACTCGATGTCCGCCTTGTCGATCTCGTCGATCAGCAGCACGGCCTGCCGTTCGCTGCGGAACGCCTCCCACAGGCGGCCCGGGATGATGTAGTTGCGGATGTCATGGACCTTGGCCTCGCCGAGCTGCGAGTCACGCAGACGCGACACCGCGTCGTACTCGTAGAGCCCGTGCTGCGCCTTGGTCGTCGATTTCACGTGCCAGCGGAACAACGGCTTGTCGAGCGCGCGCGCGATCTCCTCGGCGAGCTGCGTCTTGCCGGTGCCGGGCTCGCCCTTGACCAGCAGCGGCCGCGCCAGCGTCACGGCGGCATTGACCGCCATCATGAGGTCTTCGGTGGCGACGTAGCGGTCGGTGCCGGCGAAGCGGTTCGACGAAGCCGGGGGGCGGGTGTGGGTCACGAGCGGGTTCCTGCGACTGTGGGCGGGGACGGGACGGCGGTCCGACGGAACGCGCCGAGGTCGATATTAGCGCACACCGGGCCGCGGGGCCGGTCCACGGCCCCGGCGGCGCCTACCCGGCCACTTCCAGCAGCTTCATGGTGTTGGTCGCGCCCGACACGCCGGAGAGTTCGCCGAGCGTCAGGATGATCTCGTCGCCCGGCTGCGCGAAATCGCGATGGATGAGCTCGCGCGAAATCGCCCGGTAGAGCTCGTGGGGATCGGTGTGCGTGATGTCGAAGGGGATCGGGTACACGCCGCGGTAGAGAGCGACCCGGCGGCGCGTCCTTTCGTTGCGCGTGAACGCGAAGATCGGGATGTCGGAGCGGATGCGCGACATCCACAGCGGTGTCGCGCCCGATTCGGTCAGCGCGACGATCGCCTCGACGTCGATGTGGTTCGCCGTGTACATCACCGCGTGGGCGATCGCCTGCGCGAACTCCTGCACCTTGCCCTCGAACCGCTCGCCGCGGCGATTGCGCGAGATCTGGTACTTCTCCGTGCCCTCGATGACCTCGGCCATCGCCTCGATCGCGCGCACCGGGTACTTGCCCACCGCCGACTCGCCGGAGAGCATCACCGCGTCGCTGCCGTCGAGCACCGCGTTCGCGACATCCGACACCTCGGCGCGCGTCGGCACGGGACTGTGGATCATCGATTCCATCATCTGCGTCGCAGTGATCGTCACGCGGTCGTGCCTGCGCGCCACCTCGAGGATGTGCTTCTGCAGGCCGGTGAGCTCGGCGTAGCCGACCTCGATGCCGAGGTCGCCGCGGGCGACCATCACCGCGTCGCTTGCGCGCACGATCTCGTCGAGACGCGGGATCGCCTCGCTGCGCTCGATCTTGGCGATGATGCGCGCATCGCTGCCCTCGGCCGCGAGGAGCTGGCGCGCCTCGGCGACGTCGGCGGCCTGGCGGACGAACGAGACGGCGAGATAGTCGATGTCGAGCCGTGCCCCGAGCCGGACGTCCTCGCGGTCCTTGTCCGTCAGCGCCTGGGCCGACAGCCCGCCGCCGCGCCGGTTGATGCCCTTGTGGTCGCCCACCTCGCCGCCCGTGACGACGCGGCAGACGACCCTGTTCCCCTCGACCGCCGTAACGGCCAGCTCGATCTGCCCGTCGCCGAGCACCAGCTCGTCACCGGGCACCACGTCCTTCGCGAGATCGGCATAGGTCATGCCGACGGCGTGATCGGTGCCGTCGTGCGGATCGAGGCCGGGGTCGAGCACGAATGCCGCGCCCTCGGTCAGCACGGCGTGGCCGCCGGCGAAGCGCTCGATGCGGATTTTCGGTCCCTGCAGGTCGCCGAGCAGCGCGACGTGCTTGCCGACGTTCCCGGCCGCCTGGCGCGCGCGCCGCACCCGCCGCTCGTGATCCGCGGGCTCCCCGTGGGAGAAGTTGACGCGGAGCACGTCCGCGCCCGCGCGGATCATGCCCTCGAGCACGCCGGGCGGGTCCGTCGCCGGCCCCAGCGTGGCGACGATCTTGGTTCGACGTCGCAGCATCAGCCGGCCGCGCGCCGTTCGAGCATCTCCACCGCGGGCAGTTTCTTGCCCTCGAGGAACTCGAGGAACGCGCCGCCCGCCGTGGAGATGTAGGAGATGTCCTCGGCGACGCCGTATTTCTCGATCGCCGCGATCGTGTCGCCGCCGCCGGCGATCGAGAACGCCGGGCTGCGCGCCACGGCCTGCGCGATCACCCGCGTGCCCTCGCCGAACTGGTCGAACTCGAACACGCCGACCGGGCCGTTCCAGACGATCGTCCCGGCGCCCTGCAGCGCCGCGGCGAAGCGCTCGGCCGTGTCGGGGCCGATGTCGAGGATCATCTCGGTGGCCGAGACCTGCGCCACGGGCTTGACGTCGGCTTCGGCCGAGGCGGAGAACTCGCGGCCCACGACCACGTCGGTCGGCAGCGGGATCTGCGCGCCGGACTGCTTCGAGCGCTCGAGCAGGCCGCGTGCCGTGTCGATCATGTCCGCCTCGTGCAGCGACTTGCCGATCGGCTGACCCGCCGCCGCGAGGAACGTGTTGGCGATGCCGCCGCCGACGATGAGCTTGTCCACCTTGCCGAGCAGGTTCTCGAGCACGGTGAGCTTGGTCGACACCTTCGAGCCGGCGACGATGGCGACCAGCGGGCGCTTCGGGTTGCTGAGCGCCTGCTCGAGCGCGTCGAGCTCGTTCGTGAGCAGCGGGCCCGCACAGGCCACGGGCGCGAACCTGCCGACGCCGTGCGTGCTCGCCTCCGCGCGATGCGCGGTGGCGAACGCGTCCATGACGTAGACGTCGCAGAGCGCCGCCATCTTCTGCGCAAGCTCGTCCCGGTTCTTCTTCTCGCCCTTGTTGAAACGCACGTTCTCGAGCAGCACGACCTCGCCCGGTTCGCAGGCGACGCCGCCGAGCCAGTCCCTCTCGAAGCGGACCCGGCGGCCGAGCAGCTCCGACAGCCGCGCCGCGACCGGCGCCAGCGAGAACTCCTCGGTCGGTACGCCCTCCTCGGGGCGCCCGAGGTGGGACATGAGCATGACGCGGGCACCCGCCTTCTGCGCGGCCGTGATCGTCGGCAGCGAGGCGCGGATGCGCGCGTCGCTGGTGACGACCCCGTTCTGGACGGGGACGTTCAGGTCTTCGCGGATCAGGACTCGCTTGCCGGCGAGATCGAGGTCGTTCATGCGGAGGACACGGATCATGCTCGCTCCCTGCTCGAGTTTCGTTGGACGGCCGAAGTCGCGGCTGCGGTCACTTCGAGATCACGCGCGCCATCTCGAGCACCTTGCTCGAATAGCCCCACTCGTTGTCGTACCAGGCCACGACCTTGACGAAGGTGTCGTCGAGCGCGATGCCGGCCTCGGCGTCGAACACCGACGTGCAGCTCTCGCCGCGGAAGTCCGTCGCGACGACCTTCTCCGTGGTGTAGCCGAGCACGCCCTTCATCGGGCCTTCCGACGCCGCCTTCATCGCGGCGCAGATCTCGTCGTACTTCGCGGGCTTCGACAGCTCGACCGTCAGGTCGATGACCGACACGTCCGAGGTCGGCACGCGGAACGACATGCCGGTGAGCTTCTTGTTGAGCTCGGGGATGACCTTGCCGACGGCCTTGGCCGCGCCGGTCGACGACGGGATGATGTTCTCGAGGATGCCGCGGCCGCCGCGCCAGTCCTTGTTCGAGGGGCCGTCGACGGTCTTCTGCGTGGCGGTCGTCGCATGCACCGTGGTCATCAGGCCGCGCTTGATGCCCCAGGCGTCGTGCAGCACCTTCGCGACCGGCGCGAGGCAGTTCGTGGTGCAGGAGGCGTTGGAGATGATCTTCTCGCCCGCGTACTTCGTGTGGTTGACGCCGTAGACGAACATCGGCGTGTCGTCCTTGGACGGCGCCGACATGATGACCTTCTTCGCGCCCGCGGCAAGGTGCTTCTCGGCGGTGTCCCTGGACAGGAACAGGCCCGTGGATTCGATGACGACGTCGGCGCCCACCTCGCCCCATTTCAGCTCGGCCGGGTCCTTGACCGCGCTCAGGCGGATCTTCCGGCCGTTGACGACGAGCTGGTGGCCGTCGACCGAGACGTCGCCCTTGAAGCGTCCGTGCACCGAGTCGTACTTCAGCATGTAGGCGAGATAGTCGGGCTCCAGCAGGTCGTTGATGCCCACGATCTCGACGTCGGCGAAATCCCTGACCGCCGCACGGAACACCATGCGGCCGATGCGTCCGAATCCGTTGATGCCGACCTTGATACCCATCGCTCTCTCCCGTCAGTAGTGGTCTGTTTCCAGGAACGTGATCAGTGCCGCGCGAGCAGCTCGCCCGCGACTGCCGCGACGTGCGCGGCCGTGAAGCCGAAGTGCTCGAACAGTGTTTTCGCGGGCGCGGACGCGCCGAAGGTTGCCATGCCGACGACGGCACCGTCGCTGCCGACGTAGCGATACCAGCTGTCGGGCACGCCCGCCTCGACCGCGACCCTGGGCACGCCGGCCGGCAGCACGTCGGCGCGATAGCCCGCGTCCTGCGCATCGAACAGGCTCGTGCAGGGCATCGAGACCACGCGTACGCGCCGGCCCTGCCCCGCGAGCTGCTTCGCCGCCTCGACGGCGAGTGCAACCTCCGAGCCGGTCGCGATCAGCACGCCCTCGGGCCGGCCCTCGCAGTCGATCAGCACGTAGCCGCCGCGGCCGATCGCCGCCCGCTGCTGCGGCGTGCGTGGCATCGGCGCGAGCGCCTGCCGCGACAGCACGAGACTGGTCGGCCCGTCCTCGCGCACGATGGCATCGCCCCAGGCGACCGCCGTCTCGACCGTGTCGCACGGACGCCAGACGCGCATGTTCGGGATCAGGCGCAGGCTCGCGACGTGCTCGACCGGCTGGTGCGTCGGGCCGTCCTCGCCGAGGCCGATCGAGTCGTGCGTGAAGACGTAGACGACGCGCTGGCGCATCAGCGCCGACATGCGGCAGGCGTTGCGCGCGTAATCGGAGAAGACCAGGAACGTGCCGCCGTAAGGCAGGAAGCCGCCGTGCAGCGCCAGGCCGTTCATGATCGCGGCCATGCCGAACTCGCGCACGCCGTAGTGCAGGTAGTTGCCGGGGGCGTCCGCGCCGATCGACTTCGAGCCCTTGTGATTCGTGTTGTTGGAGCCGGTGAGATCGGCCGAGCCGCCGAGCAGTTCGGGAATGGCGGCGCCGAGCACGTTCAGCACCTGCTGCGAAGACGCGCGCGTCGCGACGCTCGCCGGTTTGTCGACCTGTGCCTGGATGAAAGTCTCGAGCTTCTCGCGCCAGCCGGCGGGCAGTTCGCCGCGCATGCGCCGCTCGAACTCGGCCGCGAGCCCGGGATGCGCGGCGCGGTAGGCCTCGAAGCGCTCGCGCCAGCCGTTCTCCGCAGCCGCACCCCGCGCCTTCGCGTCCCACCCCGCACGGATGTCTGCGGGAATCTCGAACGGCGGTGACGTCCAGGCGAGGTGCGCCCGCGTCGCGGCCACCTCCGCGTCGCCGAGCGCGGCACCGTGCGTCGCCTCGGTGCCCTGCTTGTTCGGCGCACCCCAGCCGATGACGGTCTTGCAGCAGATCAGCGAGGGCCGCGTCGTCTCGGCCCGGGCCGACACGATCGCACGCTCGATCGCCGCCGGGTCGTGGCCGTCGACGTCCGGCACGACGTGCCAGCCATAGGCCGCGAAGCGCTTCGGCGTGTCGTCGGTGAACCAGCCGTGCACCTCACCATCGATCGAAATGCCGTTGTCGTCGTAGAAGCAGATCAGCTTGCCGAGCGCGAGCGTGCCGGCGAGCGAGCAGACCTCGTGCGAAATGCCTTCCATGAGACAGCCGTCGCCGAGGAACACATAGGTGTGATGGTCGACGATGCGATGCGACGGGCGGTTGAACTCGGCCGCGAGCAGCTTCTCGGCGAGCGCCATGCCCACCGCGTTGGCGAGGCCCTGCCCGAGCGGACCGGTGGTCGTCTCGATGCCGAGGTGCTGGTCGACTTCGGGGTGCCCGGCCGTGTGCGAGCCGAACTGGCGGAAGTTCGCGAGATCGGCGATGGCGAGCGGATAGCCGGTCAGGTGCAGCAGCGAATAGAGCAGCATCGAGCCGTGGCCGTTCGACAGCACGAAGCGGTCGCGATCCGCCCACAGCGGGTTTCCCGGGTTGTGCCGGAGGTGGTCCGCCCAGAGCACCTGAGCGATGTCGGCCATGCCCATGGGCATGCCGGGGTGACCCGAGTTGGCCCTCTGGACAGCGTCCATGCTCAACGCGCGGATGGCGTTGGCGAATTGCCGGCGGGCGGGCATCGGAGACCCTCGCATCGGAGACCCTCGTGGGAAGCCTGACATTTTAGCGTCCAGGGGGCTCGCGGGTCACGCGTCCGGCCGGGCCGGACACCGCAGGCCGCATCCGCAAAGACCGAAACGGACGCACGATCCGCTGGGCCGCCGCTATACTCCGCGGCTCGTCCGTCCGCGGGGTTCGTCATCGATGTCGACCGGTTACCTCTTCACGTCCGAATCCGTGTCCGAAGGCCACCCCGACAAGGTCGCCGACCAGATCTCGGACGCGATCCTCGACGCGATCCTCGCGCAGGACAAGAAGGCGCGCGTCGCCTGCGAGACACTGGTCAAGACGGGCGTCGCCATCGTCGCCGGCGAGGTGACGACCGAGGCGTGGGTGGACCTCGAAGAGATCGTCCGGGGCGTCATCGCGGACATCGGCTACACGTCGTCGCACGTCGGCTTCGACGGCCGCACCTGCGGCGTCGTCAACATCATCGGCAAGCAGTCACCGGACATCGCGCAAGGCGTGGACCGGCCGAACCCCGAGGAACAGGGTGCCGGCGACCAGGGCCTGATGTTCGGCTACGCCAGCAACGAGACGCCGAGCCTGATGCCCGCGCCGATCTGCTATGCCCACAAGCTCGTCGAGCGCCAGGCGGAGGTGCGCCGCAGCGGCCTGCTGCCGTGGCTGCGCCCGGACGCCAAGTCGCAGGTCACCTGCCGCTACGACGACGGCAAGGTCGTCGGCCTCGACGCCGTGGTGCTGTCCACACAGCACGACCCGGACGTCAAGCTCGAGGACCTGCGCGAAGCGGTCATGGAGCTGATCATCAAGCACGTCCTGCCGCCGCAGTGGCTCGGCGGCGGCACGAAGTTCCACATCAATCCGACCGGCAACTTCGTCATCGGCGGGCCGGTCGGCGACTGCGGCCTCACCGGTCGCAAGATCATCGTCGACAGCTACGGCGGCATGGCGCGCCACGGCGGCGGCGCGTTCTCGGGCAAGGACCCTTCCAAGGTCGACCGCTCGGCGGCCTACGCGGCGCGCTACGTCGCCAAGAACCTCGTGGCCGCCGGTCTCGCCGAGCGCTGCGAAATCCAGGTGTCCTACGCCATCGGCGTGGCGGAGCCCACCTCCATCACGGTCGAGACCTTCGGCACCGGCAGGGTGAGCCAGGAGCGCCTCGAGCAGCTCGTGCGCGCGCATTTCGACCTGCGGCCCTGGGGCATCGTCAGGATGCTCGACCTCGTCCATCCCATGTACCGGCCGACCGCGGCGTACGGGCATTTCGGCCGCGAGCCGGTGCACATGACGTACAGATGGAAGGCAACGATGGGCGGCAAGCGCGTCGAGCAGAGCGAGGCGTTCACGGCGTTCAGCTGGGAAAAGACCGACAAAGCCGAGGCGCTGAGGAAGGACGCGGGGTTGTAGGCGTCGGCCGGCCGCGGTTCGCCCGTCCGGAAATCACGCCGGCGCTCCGGGTCGAGCAATCCCGGGGGTGCCCGCTTCGATGGCGACCCCTGGCGAAGCGGCAGTTGGTCTGCCTGCCCGGATTCGCTAGACTCCGCACCTCGCCTGAGGAGCGCTGCAACGGGCCGTCAATGCCCGCCAGGCTCAGGCCATGGCTTTGCCAACCGCGCTCGCTGAACCCCGTGTGCGTTCAAGCGAGCGGATTCCATCCGGGCACCGCTTCGTCGAGCGTTCACGGCCGTCCACCGGGAGAGGATCGACCGAATGAACGCCGTCGTCACGCCAGCAACCAACCAGGACTATCACGTCGCCGACCTGGGCCTCGCCGACTGGGGCCGCAAGGAAATGGTCATCGCCGAGAGCGAGATGCCCGGCCTGATGTCGGTCCGCCAGGAGTTCGGGCAGGAGCAGCCGCTGCGCGGCGCGCGCATCGCCGGCTCGCTGCACATGACCATCCAGACCGCGATGCTGATCGACACGCTCAAGGCGCTCGGCGCCGAGGTGCGCTGGGCCTCGTGCAACATCTACTCGACGCAGGATCACGCGGCGGCGTACGTCGCAGATTCCGGCACGCCGGTGTTCGCCTACAAGGGCGAGTCGCTGGACGAATACTGGGAGTTCACGCACCGGATCTTCGAGTGGCCGAACGGCCAGCTCGCCAACATGATTCTCGACGACGGCGGCGACGCGACGTTGCTGCTGATGCTCGGCGCGCGCGCCGAGCAGGACGCCTCGCTGATCGCGATGCCGACGAACGAGGAGGAAACGTCCCTCTACGCCGCGATCCGCAAGCGTCTCGAGACGAGCCCGGGCTGGTATTCAAAGCGTCTGGCCGCGATCCAGGGCGTGACCGAGGAGACCACCACGGGCGTCAAGCGCCTGTACGAATTCGCGAAGAAGGGCCAGTTGCCGTTCCCCGCCATCAACGTCAACGACTCGGTCACCAAGTCCAAGTTTGACAACCTCTACGGCTGCCGCGAGTCGCTCGTCGACGCGATCAAGCGCGCCACCGACGTGATGATCGCCGGCAAGATCGCGGTCGTCTGCGGCTACGGGGACGTCGGCAAGGGTTCGGCCGAGTCGCTGCGCGCGCTGTCGGCGCAGGTGTGGGTCACCGAGATCGACCCGATCTGCGCGCTGCAGGCAGCGATGGAGGGCTACAGGGTCGTCACGATGGAGGAAGCCTGCGGGCAGGCCGACATCTTCGTCACCGCGACCGGCAACGTGAACGTGATCACGCACGAGCACATGCGGCGCATGAAGAACCAGGCGATCGTCTGCAACATCGGCCACTTCGACAGCGAGATCGAGATCGCCTCGTTGCGCCAGTACCGCTGGGAGAACATCAAGCCGCAGGTCGATCACGTGATCTTCCCGGACGGCAGGCGCCTGATCATCCTGGCGCAGGGTCGCCTCGTGAACCTGGGCTGCGGCACAGGCCACCCGTCGTTCGTGATGTCGAACTCGTTCACGAACCAGGTGCTCGCGCAGATCGAACTCTTCCGGCACGGCGCGAGGTACGACAAGCAGGTTTACGTGCTGCCGAAGCACCTCGACGAGAAGGTCGCGCATCTGCACCTCGAGCGCATCGGCGTGAAGCTCACGACACTCACGCAGGAGCAGGCCGACTACATCGGCGTGCCGGTGCAGGGCCCGTTCAAGCCGGAGCACTACAAGTACTGACCGGCGGGCCTGCCCTCAGCGCTTGCGGGCGAGCGTGAGCCCGTCGCCGATCGGCACGAGGCTCAGCTCGACGCGTTCGTCGCGGTGGAGTACCTCGTTGAAGTGCCGCAGTGCGGCCGTTTCCTCGTCGCCGTCCTCGGGATCTGCGACGCGCCCGCCCCAGAGCGTGTTGTCGATCATGATCAGGCCGCCGGGCCGCAGCAGCCGCAGGCAACGCTCGTAGTAGTCGAGGTAGCCGGTCTTGTCGGCGTCGATGAAAGCCAGGTCGTGACGCCCCTGCTCGCCGGCCGCGAGCAGGGCGTCGAGCGTGTCGCGCGCCGGGGCCAGGCGCAGGTCGATCTTGTGCTCGACGCCGGCTTCGCGCCAGTAGCGGCGGGCGATGGACGTCCACTCCTCGCTCACGTCGCAGGCGACGATGCGGCCGTCGTCGGGCAGCGCCAGCGCGGTCGCGAGCGACGAGTAGCCGGTGAACACGCCGATCTCCAGGCACCGCCGCGCCCCGACGAGACGCGCCACGAGCGCCATGAACTGGCCCTGCTCCGGTGCGATCTGCATGGAGCGACGCGGCATGCGCAAGGTCTCCTCGCGCAGCGCCCGCTGCGTCGCGGACTCGCGCAGCGAGACGTCGAGCAGGTACTGGTAGAGCGAATCCGTGAGCGCGATCGTGCGATTCGACATGGAGCCTCCGCGATGCGTCCCGATCTGCCATCATCCTGCATCGCAGGCGGCGACACGCGACGGGCGATGCAGGGCAGACCTGGGCAGGACGATACTACGCGACGCGCGGCATCGGCGGCGGCGGCCGGGCGCGCCCCGGCGCCCGGGCGTGGCCGCACGCGCAGCGTGCGTTTCGTGCAGTTCACCGATACCCACCTGCTCGTCGATCCCGACGGCTCGCTGCGCGGCGCGCACACCCTGCCGCGCCTGCGTGCCTGTCTCGAGCACGCCGCGCGCCACTGGTTCCCGACCGATGCCATCGTCATCACCGGCGACGTCGTGCACGACGAACCGGCCGCCTACGGCACGGTCGACCTGCTGTTCGGCGAGCTCGAGGTGCCGGTGCTCGTGATCCCGGGCAACCACGACGACCCCGCCGAAATGCGCCGGCAGCTCGCCCACGAGCCGTTCCAGATCGGCGGCGAGCTGCGCACGACCAACGGCTGGCAGGTCGTGCTGCTCGACTCCTGGTATGCGGAATCTGCCGACGGCGAGGGCCGGCTCGGGCCGCGCCAGCTCGCCTCGCTCGACCGCGCGCTCGCGCAGGGGGCCGAGCCGCACGCGTTCGTGTTCCTGCATCACCCGCCCGTCGCGATGGATTCGCCCGCGCTCGACCGGCTCGGGCTGCTCGACGGTGCCGAACTCCGGCTTGCGGTGGAGCGTCATCCGCGCGTGCGCGGCGTCTGCTGGGGTCACGCCCATCAGGCGCTCGACCTCTACGCGCCCGGCGTCCGGTTCATGTGCACACCGGCCACCTCGATGCAGTTCCGGCCGCGCAATGCGGCGTTCGAAGTCGACGACCGTCCGCCGGGTTACCGCGTGATCGATCTGGGCGACGACGGCTCGATCGTCTCCGAGGTCGTGTGGCTCGAGGGCGGGGCCAACCTTATCTGAGCAGCGCCGCCATCGCGGTGTATGCCGCCGCGACCGCGAGCAGGCTCACCACGACCGAGGCGACGACGTAGGCTGCGGCCGCCACCGGGGCGCCGCGCTGCACGAGCAGCAGCGTCTCCAGCGAAAAGGCCGAGAACGTCGTGAACCCGCCCAGCACGCCGACGACCAGCAGCACGCGCAGGTCCTGTCGCACGTGCAGCGGGCTGGCCGGCTCGAACAGCGCGCCGAGCACGCCGACGACGAGGCAGCCGAGCACGTTGACGGCGAGCGTGCCCCACGGAAACGTGGTGCCGGCGCCGCGCGCGACCAGCGTCGACATCCAGAGGCGGGCCGCGCCGCCGAATCCGCTGCCCAGTGCGACGAGCAGGTAGACTTGCAGGGGATGTGCGAGGTTCAGGCCGATTCTCCGGGCGCTGCTAAAATGACGGCTTTCGTCCAGCCCCGGACCGGAGCCC
>WBZL01000081.1_pt1 | contig 88936 bp, 71 predicted proteins | sample 5204291 | NCBI WGS metagenome assembly WBZL01 (sample SAMN12344345, study PRJNA552823) | activated sludge metagenome | biome: Activated sludge suspended growth; feature: Nitrification reactor; material: Wastewater; isolation source: activated sludge from nitrification reactor of wastewater...
CCCTCCGGATGAAGAAGCCGGAGGGCTTTTGTTTTAAGTAAAAAAGAATTTCCAAATAGATTATTTTTGTACTCAATCATAAAACAAAAATTGAACGATGAGAAAACTATCATTGCAGGATCTCATAGACAGCGGGAAGATCAAAGGAAAGAAAGTTCTTGTAAGAGTTGACTTCAATGTGCCAATAGATTCAAATGGAGTCATTACTGATGACAAAAGAATTTTGGAATCATTGCCTACAATAAAGGCCATCACATCTAACGGAGGCAAGTGCATTTTGATGAGTCATCTGGGAAGACCAAAAGGTGAAGTGAATCCAAAATATAGTCTTGAACCTGTTGCAAAATATCTTTCCAATGTACTTGACAAGCCTGTTTTATTTTCGAACGACTGTCTTAGCGAAGATAATGAAGCTGTTGCAGATGAAATGAAAGAAGGGGACATACTGCTGCTGGAAAATCTCAGATTTTACAAGGAAGAGGAGAAGAATGAAGCCGAGTTTTCCAAGAAACTTGCCAAACTTGGAGATGTGTATGTCAACGATGCATTTGGAACTGCGCACAGGGCGCATGCTTCTACAGAAGGTGTAACAAAATTCATAAAAGAAAATGCGGCCGGTTTTCTAATAGAGAAAGAACTCAAATATCTTAGTGCTGCAATAAAAAATCCGAAAAGGCCACTGGTTGCAATAATCGGAGGTTCGAAGATCTCAGGAAAGATTGATGTGTTGGAGAACCTCATCGGAGTTGCAGATTCGATACTTATAGGCGGGGGAATGATGTTTACTTTTTACAAAGCAATGGGATACAACATAGCAAAGTCAATACTTGAAGAAGACAAGGTTTCGCTTGCTAAAGAGATCATTGAGAAAGCAAAGGGCTCAACCACGAAGCTTGAACTTCCTGAAGATGTATTGATGGCTAATAAGATGGATGCCGAGGCAGAGACCAAGGAGATGCAGGCAGACAGGATAACACCTGATTTTAACGAATGGATAGGAGTGGATATTGGTCCGCGGACGATTCACAAGTACAGGGAAGAGATTTTGAGGTCAGGAACTGTGATCTGGAACGGTCCGATGGGAGTATTTGAAATAGACATATTTGCAACAGGAACATTTGAAGTTGCAAAAGCGCTTGCGGAGGCAACATCAAAAGGTGCAGTAACTATTGTCGGAGGCGGCGATTCTGCAAGTGCAATAGCAAAGGCAGGATTGGAAAAGAATTTAACACACGTATCAACGGGAGGCGGTGCTTCGCTGGAATTTCTTGAAGGCAAAGAACTTCCGGGAATTGTTGCTCTTACAGACCTTTAACAATCAGAATCATCGATCAACAACTGCGGCCATGAACTCGCCCTCACAGGCGAGTTCACCTCCAAGAAAATTCTTGTATGCTTTTCCGGCGATCTTACAAATTCCTCTTTTGTATGACAACAAATACATCTCAAAAACCAGCTGATCACCAGGAACAACCGGCTTTCTGAATTTTACTTTCTCAATGGCCGCAAAGTAAGCCATCTTCGTTTCAGGGTTCTCTATTGTGTTAAGCAGCAGTATGAAACCACATTGCGCCATTGCCTCAACTATAAGAACGCCGGGCATAACGCGCTTGTTTGGAAAGTGTCCGTTGAAGAATGGTTCATTGTAAGTGACATTCTTAATTCCGACAATTCTGTGGTTGATCTCAATATCGATGACTTTGTCAACAAGAAGGAACGGATATCGATGAGGCATTATCTCCATGATGGCTTCAATATCAAATACACAGTTCTCCGATTTCATCACCTGAAATTTCGTCTGAATCTTCTGCTGCAGATACAGCTTTCTGAGCATCTTTGTAAACTCAACATTAGATCTGTGTCCCGGCCTTGCCGCAAGTATTTGTCCTTTCACGGGCGCACCGATCAGGGCAAGATCGCCTATGAGATCCAGTAGCTTGTGCCTTGCCGGTTCATTCTTATAACGGAGTTCTCTGTTGTTCAATATTCCTGTTGAGCCGAGAATTATACTGCCTTCTATACCGAGTTTCTTTTTAATTCCATCGAGTTCATCTGAAGACGCTTCCTTGTCAACTATCACAATCGCATTATCAAGATCTCCTCCCTTTATCAGTCCCTGGTTTCTAAGATATTCGATCTCGCTAAGAAAACAGAAAGTTCTGGACGGAGCAAATTCAGTTTCAAATTCCTTCTGAAGATCAAAGAGTCCTGTATGCTGAACACCAAGTGCCGGATTGTTGAAATCAATCATTACTGATACGCGAAAGTCATCTTTAAGAGGCAGTCCAACTATATCAACATTGTTTGATTCATCATGATAATGCACCAGGTCCTCTATGACAAGATAATCGCGCTTTGCCTCCTGATCAACCGCACCTGCTCTTTTCAGCGCTTCAACATAATGAATTGCGCTGCCGTCCATAACCGGAGGTTCATTGGAATCGAGTTCAACTGCAATGTTGTCAATCTCACATCCGACTATGCTAGCAAGGACATGCTCAACAGTGTGAACTTCAGCGCCGTCCTTTGCAATAGTAGTTCCGCGGGAGATGTCAATCACGTGGTCAATATCGGCAGGTATTTCCGGACGCCCATCAAGATCAATTCTGATGAACCTGATTCCGTAGTCTTCGGGTGCGGGCTTAAATGTCATGTTGGACTTGTTTCCCGTGTGAAGTCCTACACCGGATATAGTTACCGGTTCTCTGAGTGTTCTCTGTTTCTCCAGCATACTCTACTTTTGTTTTTGTATTTGCGCTTCGATTTCTTTCAATCTCTTTTCAAGTGTTTCAAGATTTCTGAGACGGATCTCATTCCGCAGATCTTCTTTGTGTGGTCTTGCTCTGTAGCCGGTATATATCCCGGGTTCGGTAATGGATTTTGAAACTCCAACTGAGGCGCCGATAATTACATCATCACATATAGTCAGGTGGCCTACAATCCCTGACTGGCCGGCAATGATACATCTGCGACCGATCTTAGTAGAGCCGGCTATTCCAACCTGTGCAGCGATTGCAGTGTTTTCACCTATCTCAACATTGTGTGCGATTTGTACCTGATTATCTATCTTAACACCCATGCCAATGACAGTGCTTCCAATGGTTGCCCTGTCTATGCTTGTGTTAGATCCGATCTCAACATTATCTTCTATTACAACATTACCTGTCTGAGGAATCTTCTTATATGTACCGTCGGGATTCTTGGCAAATCCAAATCCGTCAGAGCCAATGACTGTTCCCGAATGAATTATGACATTGTTGCCGATACGGGAATCTTTGTACAGCGTTACGTTTGGATATATGATGCAAGATTCGCCAATCAAGGTTCCTGAATCAATCGAACAATTGCTCATTATCTTTGTCCCGTTGCCTATCCTGCAATTCTTACCAATGTTGACAAGTTCACCAATGTATATGCCTTCACCAAGTTCAGTATTTTCTCCGATAACAGAAGTGTCTGAAATGCCTGTTAGCTCATCATCTTCATTCCGTTCAAACATTTCAAGCAGTTTGATAAATGAAACATAGGGATCATCTACACGCATTATGGATATGTCAGATCTCTTTTTCCGCGGTTCAAACTCCCTGCTTACAATTACACAGCCTGCATTTGTTGTCTCAAAAAACTTCTCATATAAAGGATTGGAAATGAAAGTGATCTCGGAACTTCCGGCGCTCTCAATCTTACCGACTCCGGTTATCTCTGCATTGTGATTTCCTTCTATATTACCTTCTACAATTTCAGCGAGATCGGAAAGTTTCATTTTGTTCCTTCCATTGCTCTTGAAACCTTTGCGGTGAGATCATGTGCCTCATTAACATAAAGCAGTAGGATGTCTCCACTCCTGTCAAATACGTAATCATAGTTACCTTCCTTTGCGACTGTTTCAATTGCTTTGAATATCCTGTCATAAACCGGCTTCATAAATTCCGTCTGCTTGGCAAAATACTCTCCGTTTTCTCCGAATTTCTGAACTCTGAAATTGCTTACATTTGTTTCCATTTCCTTTATCTCAGTTTCCTTCTGTTGCCTCAGCTGTTCGGTAAGGATAAGCTTCTTCTTGTCATAATCATCTTTCATTGACTTGAGACTATCTTGAAGTGTCTTTAATTCTGCCTGCCATTGACCAACAAGATTGTCCATCCGTTGTTTTGCATCGATGGATTCCTGCATAGACTCTATGATACGTTTGGAATCAATATATCCTACCTTGGTCTGAGAAAATGAAAAACCTGCTGAAAGAATGAAGAAAAATGCAGTGACAGTTATTAACATTATACTGCCCTGAATTCTTTTCCATCCTGCGCAGCCATTCATGCCGTATCCGGAGATCCCTGATTTGTTTGTCATTAATATGTTACTTCAGTTTGTCTAATACCTTGAATGTAATATCAAACTCCTTGTCACCGTATAGCAAAGAACCGTCCGCCTTATCAAATACAAAATTTATTTTCATCGATTTGGCAACTTCCTCTATGGTTTTTGTGATCTTCTCTTTAAGAGGCTTGAAGAGTTCAGATTGCCTCAGCAGCAATGAATTCTGTACATTTGATTTATATCCTTCAAGAGCTTCCGAAAGATTCTGAAGTTCGCTTTGCAGCGTTCCCATTTCTTCTTCAAGCGCTTTGATCTCAGATTCGGATGTGATTGCACCTGACTTCACCTTATTTTGTGCATCTTCATACTTTGTCTTGAATGTCTCTGCTTTCGATTTGAGCTCATTCTCCTTTGTTTGCATTGTATCAACATATTGCTTTTGCAGACTCTCAAGTTCTGTTTCAATGGACTTTGCTTCTGGCAATTGCTTGAGAATTGTTTCGCTGTCAACATAACCGAGCTTTATCTGTGCATCAGCATTTGAAAATATGAATGTTGAAGCAATTGCGATTGTCATCAGAAAAAGTTTCACGATGCTTGTTTTCAATTAATGTGTCTCCTTGATTTAGTTTATAAACTTGTTTAAAATCCTCTGCCGAACTGAAAATGGAATAACCATCTTGGACTTTGACCGTCCACAATTCTTCTGTCAAAACCGTATGCAAAATCAAACCCTACAATTCCCACGGCAGGAAGCATGAGTCTTGTACCTATTCCGAAAGATTTTCTGAGGTCAAACGGATCTGTCTTGTCAATATTAGACCATACATTACCAGCCTCAAGAAACATTAGCATGAATATTGGAAGCGGGTCCATGGACAATGAATACCTGAGTTCCATTCCGTACTTGGCTGCCACAAGTCCTCCAATCGGACTTCCGAATTGATTCTTTGGTCCAACGCTTCTGTCTTCATATCCCCTCAATGCCTGAGTGTTATATGTTAGTCCGTTGCCACCCATGAAGAAGACTTCATTCGGCGGTACGTATTTATCTTTTGCAAATGAGTTTGCAAAGGAGAATACAAAGTTATTGTAAAGAACAAGCTTCCTGTTTCCTGTGAGCGGAGTGTATGCCTCTGCGCTGAAAATGTTCTTGACAAAGTCTGTTGTACCCGGCAGGAACGGTCCGCCTGAAAGTTCAGTTGAATTTGATATCCTGGTTCCTGAAGCAGGGAACAATGGTTCAAATACTGTTGATCTTGTTATGACCTGCATTATACTGACCTGATTTCTCTTTCCTTCAGGATAAAAGTCATCGCCATCTATGACGTCGGTTTCCTGAAATTTAAGTGTCCAGTCACCACGGAAGAAATCATCGGGAAATTTGAATCTTCGTCCAATATTTACCGAAGCACCCCTCTCATTGAGGTCAAGGTTATCGTAATTTTGTCTTGTATCAAAAATATTGAAACCAAATTGAGTCGGTGTGTTATAAAGCCATGGCTCCTGAAAACCAAGCTCAAAGGTCCTGTATGTACCGCCTGTTCCGAATGACCAGTTGAAATTAAGTATCTGTCCTGCGCCTCCGGAAAATGGAGCGGCGATGTCAAAATTGTTGAACGTCAGTCCAAGAGATCCTGTTATACCAAAACTTCCGCTGAATCCGACGGAGGCATTGAACTGATCAGAAGATCTTTCCTCAACGATATACTTGATGCTTACAGTACTGTCATTTTCGGGAGTGATCTGTTGATTCATTGTTTCAGGATTGAAGTAATTCAATGCATTAAGCTGCTGAAGACTTCTCTTGATGTTATTTCTGCTGAAATAGTCACCCGGCTTGGTATATACTTCTCTTCGCAGCACACGTTCCTTTGTTTTGTCATTACCTTCGAACCCGACAAGTCCGAACTTGAACTGAGAGCCTTCGTTTATTCTGACAATAAGATCCACTTTGCTGTCGCCTCGCGGAATTTCTTCCACATCAGCATTGTAAGAGAGATAGCCATTATCAAGATAAAGAGCGCTGATATCGGTTTCAGCTTCATTTCCGTAAAGGTTAAGCTGAAGTTTCTTTGTGTTATAAACATCGCCCGAACGCATATCAAGTCTCTGTAATATCAGATCGTCTTCATAGATCTTGTTTCCTTCAATAGTAATATCACCAATGAAGTATCTTCTTCCTTCGTCAACTTTTACTATTATATTCACATCTTCTCCACCTGGAAGGATGTCGAGTTTGTCAAAAACAACAGAAGCATCCTTGAACCCTCTTTCCCTGTAATACTCCTCAATTAATTTCTTGTCTTGTTTGAAATTCTCCCTGTCATAAGATGCGCCGTCCCACACCTTCCACCAAGTTTTTTCTGATGTTTCTTCCATGCTGCTTTTTACATCATCATCTGAAAGGCTCTTGTTTCCTTCGATTATTATCTTGTTAACGGTGAGCTCCTTGCCTTCAGTAATCTTGACTCTTATGCGGGCTTCATTGTTTGATGAGATTAGCTTATCTACGTCAATCTCTGCAAGCGCATATCCTTCCTCTTCATATTGAAGCTTAAGGCCGTAAGCAATATCCATCAGCTTCTGCTCAGAAACAACTTCACCTGTTGTAAGATTTATCTTTTCTTTAAGGTCTTCTGTTGAAAATTCTTCATTGCCTGTTATCTCGACATCCTCAACGCGCGGCTGCTCCTCTACTTCAATAATCAGATATACATCCTTCCCGAATTTCTTTTCAACGTAAATCTTGATGTCAGAAAAGATCCCGATGTTCCATAATCTGTTGATCGCTTCCCTTGTTTCATCGGAAGGAATATTTATCTCCTTGCCGATATTGAGTCCGGTATAGGAAACAATTGTCTCCGACTCATAAGTCTTATTACCTTTTACACTGATATTGGCGATCCTGTATTGAGCTACTCCTTCATCCTGCGCGACTGCATGTCGTTCAGTTCCTAAGAATAATGTCAACAGAGATAGTACTATTAAGAGCTTTTTAATGTTGGGGTTTTTCAATATTCAGTGTTTCCTTTTTAATTGTTCGCTTGTCATGCCAAACCTTCTCTCGCGTGATTGATACTCAGATATTGATTTGTAGAATTGATTTCGCTTGTAATCCGGCCAGAAGTGCTGGTCTATGACTATCTCGCTGTAAGCAATCTGCCAAAGAAGGAAGTTACTGATCCTGAAGTCACCGCCGGTTCTGATCATCAAATCTGGATCCGGAAGTCCCTCAGTTGCAAGGTATTTAGAAAATGAAGCCTCATTCAATTCGGATAAATCCAGTTTATCGTTAATTTGTTCCAAAGCAATTTTCTTCACGGCGGTCAAAATGTCCCATCTTCCGCTGTAACTGAGTGCAAGATTGAGTGTCATGAGTTTGTTGTTCTTAGTCTTTTCCATCGAATCATTAAGTTCATCCAAGACATTGCCGGGAAGGTTGTCCAGATTTCCGGTTGCGATCAGCCTGACATCGTTCTGCATCAATCTGTCTGTCTCAGAGCGAATCGAACTGATAAGAAGTTTCATAAGAAGAGCGATCTCGGTTCTGGGTCTTTTCCAGTTTTCAGTAGAAAATGTATAGAGCGTTAGAAATTTGATCCCAAGCTGACCTGAAGCTTCTACAATATCTCTTGCCGAATTGACTCCCTCTCTGTGACCAAATACGCGGGAAAGGTTCTTTTGCTTAGCCCATCTGCCGTTGCCATCCATAATGATCGCAACATGCCTCGGAATATCGCCGCTATTCTTCAGTTGATCCTGTTTTATCTTGTCCTTTGGAGAAGGTTCGATCAATTATTGTGAATTTTCAAATTTAGAAAAATTGAATGGAATTTCTTACGGCAGACCCAGTTTGTCTTTTACGATTGCCAGTTTCTCTTTGGCAAGGGTTTCTGCTTTTGCATTGCCTTCGCTGATTACATTCTGAATTCTTTCAGAATCATTTCTGATATCCCTGAACCTTTTCTGCCAGGAGTCAAGAACTCCTGCAACCAGTTCGCCAAGATCACTCTTGAATTTCCCGTATCCTGACCCTTCATACTCTTTCTCAATCTCTTCAATTGATTTGCCGGAGAATCCGGAATAGATTGAAAGCAGATTGCTTATGGCAGGCTTGTCATCAGACCTTTTGATTGTATTGTCAGAATCTGTTACGGCTCTTTTGAATTTTTTTATGATCAGTTCCGGCTGATCATCCATAGCAACATAACTGTCTGCCGATTCACTCTTGCTCATTTTCTTATCCGGTTCATTCAATGACATGATTCTCGCTGAATCTGCGGTAAGTGTTGCCTTGGGAATTCTGAATGTTTCTCCGTGAGAATTGTTGAATCTCTGAGCAATGGTTCTTGCAAGTTCCACATGCTGAACCTGATCCATGCCGACGGGAATTTCATCCGCATCATATAGCAACACATCCCCTGCCATTAGTACCGGATAACCAAATAGTCCTGCCAATTGCCCTTCACGGCCGGTTTTCAGAGACTTATCCTTGAACTGAGTCATTTTTCCCAATTCTCCCATCGTGACATAATTATTCAGTATCCAGCATATCTCGCTGTGGGCAGGTATCATGGATTGAACAAAAATAACTGACCTGTTCGGATCAACTCCCGAGGTAATAAGCCATGCAACAATATCCAGAGTTCGTTTGCGCAGCAGCTCTGCATCCTGCCTTACTGTAATTGCATGAAGATTGGCGATGAAAAAAAAGTTTTCATATCCATCTTTGTGCTGATTTGCAGCCCAGCCTTTCATCGCTCCCAGGTAGTTGCCAATCGTCAGATCTCCTGATGGCTTTATGCCTGATACTATTCTCTTAGACAATTGCTTATGTTTCGTTTGTTTTCAATTGCATTATCAGCAGTATAAATGATTCAGCCGGGAACCTATTCGGTAATTCATTTGAAATTCTCAATATACGCCTTAGCGAGGTTGAATGTTGCTTCGAGACCTTTAACATGTGTTCTTTCAACACCGTGTGATGCCGATACTCCGGGACCAATCAGACCAACTCTGACATCATATCCTGCTGCCAATGCCGCGCTTCCGTCAGAGCCGTAGTATGGATATATATCAGTTTCAAAGTCAATCTTCTTTTCCTTTGCAAGTTTTCTCAAACGATCTGTCACAAAAAAATCATATGGCCCGGATGAATCTTTCACACAAATAGATACAGCATCTTCGCGGCCTGTACAACCTTCCCCAACAACAGCCATGTCAAGCACCAGCAATTCTTTAGCAGATGCGGGAATGCCTGCGCAGCTTCCATGACCGACTTCCTCGTAATTTGAGAAAAAGAAACCCGCTTTAGTTGAGGATTTCTTCTTTTCAAAATGTCTGATGAGTTCTATCATAATAGCAGCGCATGCCTTGTCATCAAGAAATCTGGATTTGACAAAACCGCTAGGACCGGTTTCAAATCTTGTATCATAGAAAATGAAATCTCCAACTGCCAGGCCAAGTTTCTCGAGATCTTCAGATGAAGTTGCATTCTCATCAATCCTTACTGACATGGAACTGAACTCCCGGTTCTCACTCCTTACTTTCTTGTTGACATGATCGGAAGGATTGTTCAGCAAGAATGTACCGCGGAACAACTTCCCGTTTGAGTTCCGGACAGATACATATTCACCTTCGAATGAATTTAACGGATACGATCCAAGTTGAGTTATCTCCAGAGATCCGTCACATTTCAATTCCTTCACCATAGCTCCAAGAGTGTCAATGTGTCCCGACAATACAAGTTCCGGTTGTTCTGAGAATGAGATCAACAGACCACCCTTGTTAGACTTTTTAATATGCAGTCCGCTTCCCCTGAAACTTTTTTCTATGAAGGAAATGATGTCAGAAGTAAAACCGGTCGGTGAATTTATCTTTAGCAATTCCTGAAGCGTGTTAACAATATTGTTTTTCATTTTGTGCTGTCAACTATAATTTTTTGTATTTTTTCGCCTTCTTTAGTCATTCCATATTTTTCTCTTGCAATTTCTTCTATTTTCTTGTCAGATGATTTAAGGTCATTTATCTCCTTCTGCAGATCTGCCGATCTTTTCATTTCTTCCTGAAGCTTCTTTTCAAGTTGTTCCTTTTCCGATTCGAGTTTCATCCTTTGCAAAATGCCCTTGTTGCCGAACAAGGCAAAGGACAACAAGCCCGCAAAGAATATCAAAACTAATGCAAGGCGAAGATTATACTTGAAGAATCTTGCGATCGCAGCTAACGGACCTCTTCTATCGTTCACGATGGGCACTCAATTTTTTTGCAATGACAAGTTGATGATATCCCTTATGAGATCGTTAAATGCAAGCCCTTTTGCAAGAGCTGATTTCGGAACAAGTGATGTTTGTGTCATACCGGGCAATGTATTCACTTCAAGGCAATGAAGTACATTCTGATCATCAAGAATGAAATCAATTCTGGAATACACTGAACAACCAAGCGCCCGATGTGCAGAAAGGGCAGTTTGCTTTGCAGATTCTTCTATTTCAGGATCAAGCTCAGCCGGGCAGATATACTCGGTCATTCCCTTTGTGTACTTATGTTCATAATCATAGAATCCACCCTTTGGCTTTATCTCAATTACCGGGAAAGCCTCGTTTCCAATTACCGGCACTGTAAGCTCTCTTCCCTTTGTAAACCTTTCTATCAGAACCTTTTCGGAATACCTGAATGCAAGATCTACTGCACTACCAAGCTGAATGTCTTCAACATCCGGCTGAATGATTGAAAGTCCGACTGTGCTTCCTTCATCATTCGGCTTTATGACACATGGATAACCAATCTTATCATGAATCAACTTGTTCATTTCGTATATACTTAGACCGTGATTCCTTTCCAGTGAAATCCATGCCGGTGTCATAACACCCTTTGAGCTAAGCACAACTTTAGTGATGTCCTTATCCATTGCCAAGGCAGATGCAAAAACTCCGGAACCAGAGTATTTTATGCCGCGTAATTCAAGCAATGATTGAACCCTGCCGTCTTCGCCGAATTTACCATGCAATCCAAGGAAGGCAAATTCCGTATCGTCAAAAATGTCTCCTGAAAAGCAATCAAGAATCTTTCTCTTTGCCGCCTTATTGATACTGTCAAGCTCATCGGCAGTTGGTGATTCCTTTTTAACTCCGTGTCCCAGAATTACAGATTCATCCGGCTGCTCATTGCCATACACCGGATCTATGACCTTCACGTCATGACCATTTTCCCTCAATGCCTTTAAGATACTTATGCTTGAGGCTACTGAAACATCTTTTTCGGAGGAAGGACCGCCGGTAATTAATGCTATCTTCAAATAATGCTTTGAAATCCTGTCTCCAATCGCAAAAAGGTCTTACGATTTTCAGAGCAAAGTTACAATAATATTTCGGCTAATATACTGAATTCAGCTATTTCATGAAATGTTAAACTAATGAAATGCAGTTGTAACTTTGTTATTTCAGAGCAGGGGATATTGTTCATGATTCATCTCAAGTCCATGAAATTAATCATGCGTCTGTCCTATACTCAATTGTAATTGTTTCCCGCATGAGCTATTTTTGGGCATTCATTCAGATAAATTGAAAAACCTTCTGCAGAACGGATCTTTGAGGTTATTCAATAATACTATGTGAATGCGTTTGCGTTTATGTAGTTGTCTATAAATAAATTTCATCAATACGAAAAGTCCACATAGTCAAACACAGGTAACTGATAAGAGCAAGACCGATCCGAAGTATCTTCTGTTTCTTTCACTTACAGCCCTCGGGGTTGTTTACGGTGACATAGGAACCAGTCCGCTTTATGCCCTAAAGGAATGCTTCAGCGGGCATCATCCAATAGCGGCAACACAAACCAACGTGTTTGGCGTACTTTCGTTGGTTTTCTGGTCACTCATCATTGTTATCAGTATTAAGTACTTGCTAATCGTAATGAGGGCTGACAACGATGGTGAGGGCGGGATACTGGCATTAATGGCACTGATAAAACCGACCACATCCGGGAAAAGTTATCGCTCGTCAGCAGTAATTATTTTAGGATTATTCGGAGCCGCTCTGCTTTATGGGGATGGCGTGATCACTCCGGCAATATCTGTTCTCAGTGCAGTTGAAGGACTCAAGATTGCAACCCCATTGTTTGAACCTTACATAATTCCTCTTACTCTTATAATTCTCATTCTGCTCTTTGCGGTGCAATACAAAGGCACAGGAGGAGTTGGCAAGATCTTCGGTCCAATAACATTTGTTTGGTTTCTCAGTATAGGAACTCTTGGTCTTATTTCAATTATTGAGACTCCGGCAGTATTGCAGGCAATGAACCCGATTTGTGCAATTGAGTTCTTTGTTATTAACAAGTTTATGGGTTTTGTTATTCTTGGATCTGTATTCCTTGTTGTAACAGGCGGCGAGGCCCTTTATGCAGACATGGGGCATTTCGGACCAATACCTATAAGAATTGCATGGTTCAGTATTGTTCTTCCTTGTCTGTTGCTTAATTATTTCGGTCAGGGTGCATTAATACTGAGAAACAAGGAGGCCATAGCACACCCCTTTTACTATCTTGCTCCTGAATGGGCTCTTTACCCAATGGTTATACTTGCGACCTTTGCAACTGTAATTGCTTCACAAGCCGTAATATCAGGTGCATATTCGCTGACATTTCAGGCATTGCAGTTGGGTTATCTTCCGAGGATGAGAATTGAGCATACTTCAGAAGATGAAAGAGGTCAGATTTATATTCCTCAATTGAACTGGCTTCTTTTGCTAGCAACTATTGCACTGGTATTGGGTTTCAAATCCTCAAGCAATCTTGCGGCTGCGTATGGTATAGCTGTTACAACTACGATGGTAATCACAACGATGCTTCTGTTTGTAGCGATGAGAAGACTTTGGAATTGGAATCTCGGGATTTCGATTGTTGTGACTCTTTTCTTTTTAGCCATAGATGTGTCATTTTGGGGAGCTAACATGCTGAAGATAATGCAGGGAGGATGGGTTCCGCTGGCAATGGGTGCAATAATTTATATACTGATGACAACCTGGAGGAACGGAAGGAAACTGCTTCTTGAGAAGATAAAACAGCAAACATTGTCCCTGGAAAACTTTGTAACCGAAATTCTGAGCATAAGAACTTTGTCAATACCGGGCACGGCAATTTACATGTCAAGCAATCCTGCAGGAGCGCCTCCTCCGCTTATCCTAAACATCAAGCACAATAAACTTTTGCATAAGCAAGTGATAATCCTTACAATTCTGTTTGACAAGGTTCCGTTTGTTAAACAGGAAAACAGAATTGAGCTGGAGAATCCAACCGAGGGATTCTACAGGGTTATAGCGCGGTACGGATTTATGGATAAGACGAACATTCAGCAGATAATTGAAACCCTTAGGGAAAAGGGGATCAATATTAATATGGATAATACAACATTTTTCCTCGGCAGGGAAACAATCATCCCTTCCAAAAAGGACCTGATCTCGCATTTGAAAGATAGGCTTTTTATTTTTATGTCAAACAATTCGCAAAGAGCCACAGAGTTCTTCAATCTGCCTCCTAACAGAGTGTTTGAAGTTGGAACTCAGGTAGAAATCTGAAGAACTTAATCAGGCAATGTCCTTAATAGCAGAATTCAAACAATCACTTAAGACAGTTGACTCGGAAGAGATACTTGACCTCATTATTTTCAGGCCGATTTCTTTCCTGTTTGTCAAGTTGATTTACAATTCAAACATTACGCCCAATCAAATCTCAACTGTTGCGCTTGTGTTTGGAATTCTTTCAGGCATTCTCTACGGATTCGGTACTTATGAATTTCTCTTGCTCGGATCTGCCAGTTTCTTTATCTGCAATACTCTCGACTGTATGGACGGGCAGCTTGCAAGACTCAAGAAGAACGGCACTAAGATCGGAAGAGTGATTGACGGATTCATTGATTATACGACTTCGGTTTCAGTTTTTCTCGGACTTGGTTTTGCGATGACATCAATTACCGGTGAACCCGTTTACTCATGGGTATTGACAATTGCCGCGGGAATTTCAAAGGCATTACAGAACATGCTATTCGATCACTACAGAAATTTGTATCTCGAATATGGCTATAACAAAGTCTCAGACATTGACAGCGAAATAGAGGAATATACAGAAGAGTGGGAACGGCTGAAGAATGAAAAAGGGAAGTTGGTTGAGAAACTTCTTGTAAAATCATATATCGGTTATTCGAGAATACAGAAGAAACTCACCAAACACATTTCTCTGAATGCAACACCCGAGGAGTACAGAAAAAAGAACAAAACAATTCTGAGGATGTGGAGTTGGATCGGATCAACTACTCACATGGTAGCATTGATTGTGTTCTCAATTTTCAACAGGATAGATCTTTATCTTATCTGTTCTGTCACATTGGGAAATGTTGTTATGCTTCTGCTCAAGATGAAGCAGGACAGTATCATCAGAGAATTTGCCGTAAATAAATAATCATAACGAATGCAGGCAGTTATTCTCGCAGCGGGTGCTGCAACAAGGCTGAGACCTTTGACAGATACAACTCCTAAGTGTCTTCTTAAGATCGGTGAAAAATCATTGCTGCAATTGACAATTGATAACATTCTTGCAAACGGAATTAAAGACTTTGTTTTCGTAACGGGTTATTTGAACCATATGATAGAGCAGTTCGTAAATGAAAAGTATCCTGAACTGAATTGTGAGATCCTTGTAAACACAGACTATGAGAACAACAATAACTCTTATTCACTTTGGATGACAAGGGAAGTCGTTGACGGTCCTATTCTTCTTCTTGACAGCGACATATTGTTTGACAAGGGTATCATTGCCGAACTGCTTAACTGCGGCAATCAGAGCTCGCTTGCAGTAAACTTCACTCAAGAGCTTGATGAAGAGCAAATGAAAGTCATAATAGATGATAATGGCGATGTTGCAAAGATAGGCAAGCAAATCCCTGTTGCTGATTCTGTCGGAGAATCTATCGGTATTGAAGTGTTTTCTTCATATTTTGTGAAAGGACTGTATGCTATATTGGATCGTAAAATCATTAAAGAGAATGTAGTTAACGAATTCTACGAAGCCTCATTTCAGGAGATGATTGACAATAAATCAGAAATGAACCGTATTCACGCTGTTGACGTTTCCCGATTCATGTGCATGGAGATTGACACTGAAGAAGACTACAAAAAAGCACAAATGATCCTTAATAATTCATGAACAGATATTACAGAAGACCGGGATTCTTTGGAGGATTCTCTTTATTTCCTCCCGTCATCAAGACTCTTCTTGTCATTAACGTAGCCGTATTTCTTATTTTCAATCTGATACTTGCCGGATTTTCAGTAGGCGGAGTCCAGATTGATCTTCTCATTACCAAGTATTTTGCCCTTAATCCTCTTCAGCCGGTAATGTTCAGAGACCAGCTTGGAGGAACTGTTGAGCTTGGATTCTACCCATGGCAGCTTGTTACATACATGTTTTTGCACGGTGGATTTTTCCACCTGTTTCTAAATATGTTTGCTTTGTGGATGTTTGGTGTAGAACTTGAAAATCTTTGGGGTTCTAAGAAGTTCTTCAACTACTACATGATCACAGGCATAGGAGCAGGATTAAGCAACCTGTTGATAGCTCCGTTGTTTACCAGCGTTGGTCCGACAGTTGGTGCATCAGGTGCAGTGTATGGTATCCTTGTTGCCTTCGGTTATCTGTTTCCTGACAGGAGCATATACATATATGGAATTCTTCCGGTAAAGGCAAAATATCTTGTACTCATTTATATGCTGATTGAAGTCTTTGCTGTTGCGGGCGGCAGTGATTCCGGAATTGCCCACATTGCGCACCTTGGCGGAGGTGTTGTAGGGTTGATCTACTTATTGATGTTCAACAGAAGGGGTACGGTTAATTTTTTCGGAAATTCGGGATTCAAGAACCGGTTCACTTCCTATACTTCGACACCCGGGGAACGCAAGGGAGGATTCATTCCCGGCAACGGATCTTCAGTTGAGCCCGTGAGATTCAAAGAAGAAACAGATGGAGAAAATTCAGTAACAGATTATAAAAAGGTACTGGACGACCGCGAACGTGATGCGCAGGAAAGGCTCGATGCTGTGCTCGACAAAATATCCGAAACAGGATACAGCAGTCTGACTGATGAAGAGAGAAAGATCCTTCAGCAGGAATCAAAAAGACTCAGATAGACCGGCAAATGCATTCCACAATAATCTCGAAGAAGTATTGCAGAAGTCTTACTTCATATTCGAGATACTTATCAAGATCCGTTAACATCGGCGGAATTGCACTCGGAGGAGATAATCCAATAAGAGTTCAGTCAATGACCACTACCGATACAATGGATACTGTCGCGACTGTAGAACAATCCATACGGATCATTGAAGCGGGTGCTGACTATGTCAGAATAACCGCTCCAAGCATTAACGAGGCAAAGAATCTGCTTAACATCAAGAACGAACTACGCAAACGGGGATATTCAGCACCGCTCATTGCAGACATTCATTTCACACCGAATGCTGCAGAAGTTGCCGCCTCCATAGTTGAGAAGGTGCGCATTAATCCCGGCAACTATGCAGACAAGAAAAAGTTCAACAAAGTTGAATACACAGAGGCAGAATATGAATCAGAGCTTGAGAGGATAAGGCAGAAGTTCACTCCATTGGTAAAGATCTGCAAGGAACACGGAACTGCCATGCGAATAGGAACCAATCACGGTTCCTTGTCAGACAGGATAATGAGCCGTTTTGGAGATACTCCGATTGGCATGGTTGAATCAGCACTTGAGTTTTTGAGAATTTGCGAGGATCTGAATTATCATGAGATCGTCCTGTCGATGAAGGCAAGCAATCCCAAAGTGATGGTTCAGGCATACAGACTTCTTATCTCAAAAATGGAAGAAGAAGGAATGAACTATCCTCTTCACATTGGAGTGACAGAAGCAGGTGACGGAGAAGACGGAAGGATCAAGTCTTCTGTTGGCATAGGGACATTGCTTGAAGACGGAATCGGAGATACTGTGAGAGTGTCACTTACCGAGGAGCCGGAATTTGAAATACCCGTTGCTCTGAAGCTTGTTCAAAGATATTCCGGAAGAATTCCGCATGAAGAGATTCCGCCAATCATTGATTATCCCGTTGATCCATTTGAATACAGTAAGAGAATCACTTCTGAGATTGAGAATATTGGAGGAGAAAATGTTCCCGTTGTCATTGTAAATTCGAACGAGAAGATCTATGAAGGTCCGGAGGGACTGCGCGATTACGGTTATCTGTACAGTGCTTCACTTGACAAGTGGAATATTGGTGATGCCGCTGCCGATTATCTCTATCTGGGTTCAAAAGATATTTCTTATGAACTTCCGGGGACTCTGAACAAAATATTTGACTACGCCTTTTGGCTCGAACAAAATGCCGGAACAGATTCATTCCCTTTGCTAACTGCAACAGAGTATGTGAATGCAAACAAGTTATCTGAAAGAAAGAACTTTGTGAAGTTAACTGCCGAAGATCTGAATGATGAATTTATACTTGGCCTGAAGAAGAATAAGAACATCATATTGTTGCTTTCATCAAGTAACAAACACAGGATGGCTGCATTGCGAAGAGCAGTATGTGAACTAATGAACAAAGGCTGTAACATTCCGGTAGTGCTTGACCTTGAATATGACACGTCTGATGAAGAGACCTTGACAATTCATGCATCAACTGATGCAGGAGGAATGCTGACTGATGGACTGGGAGACGGAATCCGTTTATCTGCAAACATCCCGCCATCTAAGATCAACAGCATATGCTTTGGCATTCTTCAGGCAACAAGAACAAGAATTTCAAGAACAGAATATATCTCATGTCCTTCTTGCGGAAGAACATTGTTTGATCTGCAGGAAACTACAGCTAAAATCAGAAGCAGAACAAATCATCTGAAGGGTGTGAAGATCGCTATCATGGGATGCATTGTCAACGGTCCCGGAGAAATGGCAGATGCTGATTACGGCTATGTCGGCAGCGGCCCGGGTAAGATCACACTCTACAAAGGAAAGGAAATCGTTAAGAGAAACATTGAAACAGAAGTTGCCGTTGACGAATTGATCGAACTTATCAGAGAAAACGGTAATTGGACAGAAAAATAAAAATTTACCAGACAAACACGGATTAACACAAATGAAAACACTAAAACTAACTGTTGTAATTTTCCTCATCGCCGTAAGCTTTGCAAGAGGTTCTAACGAACCATATACTATCGAATTACAGAGTTACCCAATGCCGGGCGCTCCGGCGATTCATTCATTTGCTTTTGCAAAATGGGGAGGTAAGTGGTTGTTCTTAGGCGGCAGAACAAACGGCATGCATGGGTTCAATCCTAACAATGCATTCCCTAAACAGTTTTCCAATACAAACATATTTGTCGTAGATCCCGTTACGCTTCAAATATGGTCAAGGAATATTTTTGTTGATCTTCCTCTTGAAGTTGCAGATCAATTGCGGTCAACTAATATGCAATACTATCAATCAGGCAACAAGTTATACATGGTAGGCGGATATGGATATGACAGCACTCTGAACAGTAATGTAACCTTTCCGCTGATAAAGGTAATAAATGTAGAAGGCATTATTCAGTCTGTGATTAACGGGACTTCAGTTGCGCAGCATATTTCTCAAATTGAAGATGACAGGATGAAAGTCTGTGGTGCTGAGCTGTATGGAATAGGAGAGGATCTCTTTCTTGTCGGCGGACATATTTTTACCGGTGAATATTCACAAACACAAAATGATCAGGTATATGTTAATCAGATCCGAAAATTCAAAATTTCGGAATCGGCAGGAGAGGTTTCAATAGTCGATTACTATGCATGGACAGACACAGTTGAATATCACAGGCGTGACATGAATCTCGTTCCTGCTCTTCGTCCAGACGGGGTGAATCCTTATCTTATTCTTTATGGAGGTGTGTTTAAGTCAAATGTCGATCTGCCGTTCCTCAATCCAATTTACATAGACGGAAGCGGAGGCACAGTGGATTATACTTTCGAACAGAAGATGAGTCAGTACACTTGTTCTTACATGAGTGCGTTTGACACACAATCAGGCAATATGCATACAACATTCTTTGGAGGCACAAGTTTATACTCTTACTACGAATCAATCGACAGCCTTGTATATGATTCTCTTGTTCCTTTCATAAATGACATAACTACTTTGACCAGAGAATCTGACGGTTCATCACATGAAGTCATATCTGAAACGCGGTTCCAGTATTTGCTTGGAACAAATGCAAAGTTCATTATTGATGAAAACATTCCACAGTATGACAGAAGTATCATAAAGCTTTCACAGCTTTCGGGAAGGACTTTTGCAGGATATATTTTCGGCGGCATTCGTGCGTTGCTTCCTAACAACACTCCAACATATCCAAGTCAGTATGTTTACAAAGTATTCATTACTCCAAAATCTGTTTCGGTAAATCAGATAGCGGGACAAATTCCGGATCTGTACGAGATTGATCAGAACTACCCTAATCCTTTCAATCCGATTACCACAATCAGATTCAAACTGCCTGAGTCAGGAAATGTCAGGCTGAATGTGTTTGACGGATTGGGCAGACTTGTAACGAATCTGATAAACAAAAAGCTTAATGCCGGCTCATTTGAAGTCAAATGGAATGGTGATGCCTTTGCAAGCGGAATATACTTCTACCGCCTCGAAGCCGGAAGTTTCATAAGTACAAAAAAGATGATACTCACGAAATAACCAATCACAAAAAGTAAATTGAGCAGACAATAAAATGAACATTAAGACAGCATTTGCCATTATACACTTTTTTGCCCTCGGTTTCATTTCAATGAATTACTCTTATTGTCAGCCTTACAGCATTGAAGTTGAACAAGCCATTATGCCTGATGCTCCAAAGATCCATTCATTTGCTTTTGCACAGGCAGAAGGTAAATGGCTGTTCATTGGAGGCAGGATAAACGGTATGCATGGCTTCACCGCATCTACTTCATTTCCGAAGGAATTTTCCAACAAGTCAATATATGTTGTTGATCCGGCTACCGGCCAAACATGGTCAAGAAATATCTTTGCTGACCTTCCTTTCTGGAAAGCTGATCAGCTGAGGTCAATGAATATGCAATACATTCAATCCGGAAACAAACTCTATTTTCTTGGAGGATACGGATATGACAGTACATCCAACGGACTCATTTCTTTCCCGTTGCTGAAAGTGTTTGATGTCAGCGAAACTATTAATGCCATTATTAACGGAAATTCAATTGCACCGTTTGTAAGAGAAATTACTGATAATCGTTTTCAGGTTACCGGCGGTGAGATGATCAACCTTGGAGATTATTTCTATCTTGTCGGCGGCCACAAGTTTATGGGACCGTATCGCCGCAATATCAACAATCAGACATATACAAGAAAGATCAGCAAGTTCAGGATCAATGACGACGGCATCAGCATAAACATTTCAGACTATACGGAAGCTGTCGATACTGTTGAATATCACAGGCGTGACATAAATCTTGTACCTGCAATAAAACCTGACGGCGCCGGCAAGTATGCGATTCTTTACGGAGGAGTTTTCAAGATCGGAATTGATCTGCCGTATCTCAATCCGATATACATTGACTCATCATCGATCACTGTTGACTACTCATTTGAACAGCAAATGAGTCAATACACATGTGCCTTCATGAGTGTGTTCAATTCAAGAGACGGCGGCATGCACACTACATTGTTTGCAGGAATGAGTCTGCATTCATTTAATGAGAATACGAATACTCTGGAGTACGATTCCTTGGTTCCTTTCATAAATGACATAACTACGATTTCAAAGAATCAGGATGGTTCAACAACTGAGACAATTTCAAATGCAAGATTCAATGCATTGGTAGGCGCAAATGCAAAGTTCATAATCAATCCGTCCGTTCCGAAATATTCCAACAATGTGATCAAGCTTTCAGAACTGAATGGCAGGACGCTGGCAGGATATATGTTCGGAGGCATCAAGGGCCAATTGCCTAACGGTGGTCCGAGTACGCCAAGTGATTTGATCTATAAGATCTATATCACTCCTGATATTCCTTTGCCTGTTGAGCTTTCATCTTTCAGTTATGAGACATCAGCAAACAATGTTTCACTTAAATGGACTACTAATAATGAGGATAACAACTTTGGCTTTGATGTTGAAAGAATTTCTGTTCCAGAGATTGCGGACGGACGCTGGATGAAGCAAGGCTTTGTTTCGGGAAGCGGCAATTCAGAAATACCTGTTGAGTACAGCTTCAATGATAATGATCTGAACTCGGGTAGATATTCATACAGGCTCAAGCAAATCGACTTCAACGGCAATTTTGAGTATCATTACTTAGCTGGTGAGATTGTGATAGGGACACCTGTAGAATTCAGTTTGTCACAAAATTATCCGAACCCGTTCAATCCTTCTACTAAGATCAATTTTGACATTCCGCAAGACGGCAAAGTTACCTTGATTGTGTTTGACTCAAAAGGTGCGGAAGCGCAAAGACTTATCGACGGAAATTATTCCGCAGGATATTACTCAGCAGAATTCAACGCTTCTAATAACAAGGAATTGTCGAGCGGCGTTTATTATGCGGTTCTGAACTTCACAGGAAATGGAACAACGGCAGCCAAGAGCTCCACAGTTAAAATGGTGCTTCTAAAGTAAGATTCGACAAGAGTTCTCTGATGGCATTCTGTTTAGGGATGCCATCAGGATTTCTTAACAGAGAGAAAATTTTTATATTGCTTCTCAAAATTAATCACACAAAATGAAAACAAAACAGGACTATCTAAAAGAAACAATCCAGCATATTGATATCAAGAAGCATAATGTGGTAAGTCTTGTTGAAGACATGAACAACATGGCATTCTCCTCAAGAGATCTTGCCATTGCCGCCAAGTATTTTGATATGATGCTTGCTGATAAAGGATGTTCCGTAATGCTTTGTCTTGCGGGTTCGCTTTTTTCAGCCGGACTTAAGAATGTTGTCGTTGACATGATCAGGAGCAATATGATTGATACGATCGTTTCAACGGGTGCGATCATGGTTGATCAGGATTTTTTCGAGGGACTTGGTTTCAAGCATTACAAAGGCAGTCAGTTCGTTGATGACAATGAATTGAGGGAGCTTATGATAGACAGGATCTATGATACTTATATTGATGAGGAAGATCTGAGAGAATGTGACATGACCATTGCAAGGATCTGCGACACCCTGGAGAAGAGACCTTATTCATCGAGAGAGTTCATCTGGCATATGGGCGAATATCTTTCCAAGCATGGAAAGAACAGAGACTCCGTGGTGCTTGCCGCCTATGAACATAACGTTCCTATCTTTGTTCCGGCATTTTCAGACTGTTCTGCAGGATTCGGATTCGTTCACCATCAGTTTCACAATCCGGACTCAAATGTTTCGATTGATTCAGCAAAGGATTTTCTGGAGCTGACAAAGATCAAACTTGAAGCTAATGAGACAGGCCTGTTCATGGTTGGCGGTGGTGTTCCGAAAAATTTTGCACAGGATACCGTTGTAGCTGCAGAGATACTTGACAAGGAAGTTCCCATGCACAAGTATGCAATACAGATTACTGTTGCAGATGACCGTGACGGCGCTCTGTCAGGTTCAACTCTCAAAGAAGCAAGCTCATGGGGAAAAGTAGATATGACCTATGAACAAATGGTTTATTGCGAAGCTACCATTGCAATGCCTTTGATTGCAGGATACGGATATCATAAGGGCAATTGGAAAAACAGGGCGAAGAGAGAGTTTCAGAAGATGTTCATGAAAGATTCAGTTAGCGCATAGAGCGGAAAATCAAAATTGATAATGCTGAGGCGGGTCAGAAGATCCGCCTCATTTATTTTGTAATGATCTCCGAATCAAACATGAAGATAAACATTGCATAGCTGTCTAAGTAGTTTTCCGCCAGGTAATTTGAGATCTTGTCTGCCAATTGTTCGTCGCAGATGATCTGAAGTCTTATGCTGCCTGACTGATCCCAATCACTTCGCCTTATGCCTCTGCGGCCTTCACCTCTTACTTCTTCAATTGTATAACCTGTTGCGCCAAGTTCTTTGAGGCACTTGACCAGCTTCTGCTCGATGAGGGATTCGGTTATTATTGTCAGTACTTTTGCTTTGGATTTCTTCATCTATATCAATAATGTGTTGTAAACAAAGTTTGTTAATGAGTAATAGGTGGAAATCCCAAATATGATGTTGAATGGAAATGTAATGCCAAGTGAAGCAGTGATGTAATAAGTGGGATTGGCCTCAGGTACTGCTATTCTCATTGCAGTCGGTGCCGCAATATACGAAGCGCTTGCAGCCATGCACGCTAAAATAAATGTACCGCCTTGCGTAAGCCCTGACATTACCCCGGCTAAGATTCCAAACAATGCCGAGAGCAAAGGCATAAGAACGCCGAAAGCAATGAGAAATGGTCCAACCTTTTTGAAATCACCAAATCTCTTGGAGGCAATTATACCCATCTCAAGCAGAAAGAAAGCCAGGAACCCGCGGAACATGTCAACGAACAAAATATTTATGCTCTTGTTGCCGTAACTTCCTGCAAAGAATCCTACAGCAAGTCCGCCAAGTAGAAGATAGATACTCTTGCCGAGAAAAACTTCGCGAATCACTTCACCCGCATCAAACGTCTTGTCGGAGCTCTTTGATTTAGCAAGTAAGATACCTATTGCAATTGCCGGAATCTCAAGCATCACAAGGAGTACTGTCATGAACTCATCTTTCGCAACCCCCGCATTGTTTAGAAAGTCAATAGCTACCGCAAAAGTAACAGCGCTTACGGAGCCGTAATGTGCAGCAATGGCGGCAGAGTCAGGATTATTGAATTTCCCGATCTTTAGCAGAATGAAGTATGCAATGATTGGTATTACAACCCCAAGAAGAATTGTAGCTGAAACCGGTATGAAGAGATTTGTGAGATCGGATTTCGATAACTCTATGCCTCCCTTGTAGCCTATTGCAAGAAGAAGATAGATGCTGAGAGCATCATAAATCGCTTCCGGAAGTTTCAGGTCAGTCTTCAGCAATCCGGCAATTATGCCAATGATAAAAAAAAGAATTACGGGATCGATCAGATTCTGTATCAAGACTTATTTGGAAAATTATTTTTTTCCCGCAAGAACTCTGTTTCAGAAAGCACTTCGTCAACGCTCCTCGTGCCTTCGAAAAGCGATACAATTTTTTTCAATACATCATCAACTATTGAGTCGGGACACGAAGCTCCGCTTGTAAGGATTATTCTTACCGGATCAGTTGAAGGAATGAAATTCTCCGTAGTTACTTCTGAGTGACTGTGAATGTGAAAGTGGCTGATCAGGTATTTTGAAATAATCTTTTCTGAAGATGATATGAAGTATGTTGGAAGTTTCTTTTCGCAGAGTTCAACAATGTGTGAAGTGTTGGAGCTGTTGTAGCCACCCACTACAAGTGCAAGGTCTGCTTTTCTTTCAAGCAGTGCATATGTTGCACGCTGATTATCATGAGTTGCGTAACACAGAGTGTCTCTTGTGTCTGCGAAGTGCTCTTTCAAGGTATCTTTCCCGAATTTGCTTATCATGATCTCCTTTAGATACTCGGCGATTGCCTGTGTCTCGGTTGCAAGCATCGTTGTCTGATTCACAACGCCGATCCTGTCAAGATGCTTGAGCGGATCAAAGTCCTTTGTGTATCGATGTTCAAAATATTCCCGGAATTCATGTATCGGCAATTCTCCAAGCATGAATTTCCCCAAAGTCACTGCTTCATCAAGATCCCTGACTATGATTGTAGGTGCCGACTCCTTCGCGTGAGAAAATGTGGCGCGTGTTTCTTCATGCCTGAACTTTCCATGAACCACTATTGTGAAGTCTGTTTTGCCCAGTGTTTCTGCCCTGTTCCATACCTTCTCTACAAACGGACATGTTGTATTATACTTTAGTGTGTCAATTCCTAATTTGGAAAGCTTTTCTTCAATTTCAACAGTTGTCCCGAATGCCGGAATTATAACAATATCATCTTTCTTCAGATCTTCCCACTCAACAAATCTGTTTCCGTTTGTATCCATTATGAATCTGACACCGCGGTTCTGCAGATCTCTGTTAACTTCGGAATTATGTATCATCTCACTTAGAAGGAAAATCCTCTTTCCGGGATTCTCCTCAATGGCCTTGTAAGATATTTCTATTGCATTCTCCACTCCATAACAGAATCCAAAATGCCGCGCAATAAGAAAAATAACAGGACCGAAGTTCAGCTCTGTAGGAGTATAGTCACGCTTTCTCGGATCTTCAGACCTTCTCAGATCTTTTATCCTTGAGATGACTGGACTCTTGTAGAAGACAGGTATGTCGAATGATTTCATATAAACTAATAACGGCAACAAGCCGGATTTTCAATCAAACATTGTTGCCGTATTCTAATTACCCAATTAATGCTTTAGCGATATGTTTATTCAAATGCTGAAAGGCCTGTGATATCCTCTCCGAGTATGAGCGTATGCATCTCATGTGTTCCTTCGTATGTCTTAACAGATTCAATATTATTCTGATGTCTCATAATCGGATACTCATCAAGAATGCCGTTTGCACCAAGCATCTCTCTTGCCATTGAAGCAATGTTCTTTGCAATTTCGCAATTGTTCCTCTTTGCAAGTGATACTTGCTGAGGCCTCATCTTGCCTGAGTCTTTGAGCTTTGCAAGCTGATAATTCAGCAACTGAGCCTTTGTGATTTCAGTCAGCATGTAGGCAAGTTTTTCCTGTGTGATCTGGAATCCGGCTATTGGCTTACCAAACTGTATTCTGGAGAGAGAATAATTCAACGCGGTATTATAGCATTCCATTGCGAGTCCAACAACTCCCCAGGCAATTCCGTACCTTGCCTGTGTCAGACACATCAGCGGGGATTTCAAGCCGCCACTGTTTGGCAAAAGATTTTCATCCGGGATGAAGCAGTCTTCAAAAACAAGTTCCGAAGTAACGGAAGCTCTGAGTGACAGTTTGCCTTTTGTCTCCGGCGCCGAATATCCCTTCGTTCCTTTATCAACGAGAAATCCTCTGACTTTGCCGTCAAGTTTCGCCCATACGACTGCAACATCTGCAATAGTACCGTTTGTGATCCACATCTTAGCTCCGTTGAGAACATATCCGCCATCAACTTTTTCTGCCTTTGTTATCATGCCGCCCGGATTACTTCCGAAGTCCGGCTCCGTCAGCCCAAAGCAACCAATCATTTCAGCTCTTGCAAGTTTCGGGAGATATTTCTTTCTTTGTTCTTCACTGCCGAATTCATAGATCGGATACATAACAAGTCCTGACTGAACAGACGCAAAGCTTCTCACTCCGCTGTCTCCTCTTTCAAGCTCCTGCATAATTAGTCCGTATGCAACATTGTTGATTCCCATTCCGCCATATTCTACCGGCAGTGTCGGTCCGAAAATACCAAGTTCTGCCATCTTGGGAATCAGCTGTGTTGGAAAGTGCATTTCCTGATTATACTCTTCAATGATCGGAATGACTTCTTCACTCACAAAGTCCCTCACGGTATCGCGTATGGATTTTTCCTCATCGTTAAGCATGTCGTCAATTGCATAATAATCGACACCCTTGAATGTACCTACTGTTTGCATTTTGATCGCCTTCCTTTCTTATTGTTCTTTAGTTTTCAAATGTGAATTATGAATTTCTTTTAAGCTCATGCTTGTAGATTTTTCAATCTCGAAAAATTCTTGTCACTTGCCGAGAATGTAACCTTTATACTGTTCTTGAGATACTTTACTTCCTTTACCTCGGCGTACTTATAGATCATGCTTACATTCTTATGATCTCCGGCTTTGAGGCGGAGGATCCTCTCCGTGTTTGATTTGTTGAGTTCTTTCTTGATCCTTTCGAGCAGCAGATTCAGATTCAAACCCTTGCCTGCGGAAATGAAAATGCTGTCTTTATGATCCTTCCTTAGTCCGTTAAGAAAATCCTTGTCACTAACAAGATCCGTTTTGTTGAATACATTCACCACGATCTTACCGCCGGCACCAATCTCATCAAGTGTTTCCTTTACCACATTCATTTGTTCTTCAAGATTAGGATTTGAAGCATCAATGACATGAAGCAGAAGATCAGATTCTACTACTTCTGCAAGCGTGGATTTGAATGATTCAATTAGATCGTGAGGAAGATTCTTAATGAATCCAACTGTATCTGAGATAAGCACTCGTTTTGGAAATTTTGCAGATTTTCCGTCTGATACAAGTATATCCAGAGATTTAGTGGATGTATCCAAAGTTGCAAAGAGCTTGTTCTCAACGTACGCCTCGGCATCCGTTAAAGCATTCAGCAGCGTGGACTTTCCCACATTGGTATAACCGACCAGCGATATGCGAAAGAACTTGCTTCTTTCAGATGCCTGTGTCCTTCTTTGCTCTGCAACTTTAAGAAGCTTCTCTTTTAACAGAGAGATTCTCTTGCCGATGAGACGCCTGTCAGTTTCTATCTGAGTTTCACCGGGTCCCTTTGTTCCGATTCCTCCGAACTGTTTTGAAAGGTGAGTCCATTGCCGTGTAAGTCTTGGCAAAGTATATTCAAGCTGCGCAAGTTCTACCTGCAGCTTTGCCTGCGCTGTTCTTGCATTAGAAGCAAATATGTCGAGGATCAGATTTGACTTGTCAATGATCTTGCATTTGATCTTTTGCTCAAGGTTTCTAAGTTGAGTATATGCCAGTTCATTTTCAAAAATCACAAGCTTGATTTCATGCTCTTCAACAAACTCTGCGATTTCGCCTGCCTTTCCCTTGCCAATCATATACCTGGAATCATAAGTGTCATTTTCCTGAAAGAAAGTCTTTACAACATATGCACCGGCCGTTTCAGCAAGGAATTTCAATTCTTCCAGAGATTCTTCCGAGTGCAAATGTTTCTTGTCCTTGCGGTTTGAATAACATACTAAGACTGTTCTCTCGAGCTTCTGTGCAGTCTCTATCAAGTGATATTAATTTGATTAAAATTACCCAAAATGGAGTTGATATTAAAGTCACGCTTGAGGAACACCCCAAAGTCCTTAAATGCTCCATTAATTCTGATAATTCTAAGTGAAAGATGATTCTGGACTTAAGCTCAATAGTATATGTTGCAGAGTGATTTTTGCAATGGCTTGTCACAGAGAAGGCGTAAAAGTTCACGTAAAATCCTACGGAAGTTCAATAAGGAACTGCTTCTCATGCTCTGCGCCCTTTGCGACAACTTTGCGCCCTCTGCGGTTTGCTCCTGACTTCATTTCACGGAGCCATGAAGATTTCTCAATCGACGATATCAAGGATTGCCCACTGCATCAAACCCATTAAATATCTTTAAAATTGGAAATAATTCCTTTACATTGATTGAAAAGATCCGACCCTCTTAGATCCCTTGCTATGATGCGGGGCGGAGGGTTTTTGAATTTATGAAGGTAAAAAAAGACAAGGTAAAACTCATTACGCTCGGTTGTTCGAAGAACCTGGTTGATTCCGAGTTCATTCTTGCACAATTGAAATCAAACGATATTGAGATAGTTGAAGATGAAAACATGGCCGAGAATGTGATCATCAATACATGCGGATTCATTCAGGATGCCAAAGAGGAATCCATAAACACAATTCTCAAAGCTGTCAACCGCAAGAAGAGCGGCAAGCTTAAGGGCGTTTATGTTGCAGGTTGCTTGTCTGACCGCTATAAGAGTGATCTCGAAAGGGATATTCCTGAGGTTGACATGTATTTCGGCGCAACCGACAAACCGCAGACAATCATCGGAATCTTGAATGAGCTTGGGGTTGACTATAAGAAGAACCTGATTGGTGAAAGAAGCCAAACAACGCCGCCGCATTTTGCGTATCTAAAGATAAGCGAAGGTTGTGATAATCCTTGTTCCTTTTGCGCGATTCCAATCATGAGAGGAAATCACAGATCAAAGCCCTTGCAGGAGATTGTCACAGAGGTTCAAATGCTTGCGTCCAAGGGAGTGAAGGAATTGATTGTGATTGGTCAGGATACTACATACTGGGGATTTGATATTGACAGACAAAGGAGGATCTCACAGGTACTGAGAGCAGTATCAGAAGTAAAGGGAATCGAATGGATCAGACTGATGTATGCATATCCAAGCAGATTTCCGGAAGACCTGATAGAAACTATCAGAGAAATTGACAATATATGCAAATACATTGACATGCCTGTTCAGCATGTTTCAGACAATGTGCTTAAATCAATGCGGAGAGGTATTACAAAAGCTAACCTGCTCGGATTGCTTAACAAACTAAGGGAAAAGATTCCCGGTATTGCAATTCGAACGACTCTGATAACCGGATTTCCCGATGAAACCGAAAAGGATTTTGAAGAGTTGATTGATTTTGTCAGAGAATTCAGATTTGATCGTCTCGGAGTTTTTACATATTCTCATGAAGATGATACTTTCGCTGCCTCATTGCCGGACAGAATTCCCATGAAGGAGAAACTTTCGAGGCAGAAGAAGATTCTTGATCTTCAAAAAGAAATTTCATTTGAGAAGAACAGGGCTCTTGTTGGCAAGAATCTGAAAGTTCTGATTGACAGGCAGGAAAACGGACAACATGTCGGAAGAAGTTATCTTGATGCGCCGGAGATCGATCAGGAGATTTTTGTCGAAGGAGACGGAATGGCAGTTGGGGAGTTTGTTGAAGCAAGAGTCTTCGATGCTGAAGAGTTTGACCTTTTTGCAGAAGCGATCAAAAACTAAATTGAATCAAATTTGGTATTTTTCCGAATAAAGTAACATCAAATGAAAACAAGATGAATACACTTATTCTAAATTCTGACTCAGCAAGGAAGTTGATGACAACATTGTTGGGAATAATTATAGCTACCCTTGTTGCCTCGGGCAGCATATTTGCGCAATTAGAGGAAAAGACGATACGGAGTGACAGCAAACAGCTGTTCTTCCTTGACCCGATGGTGTTTTACAGCAAAGAGAAATCCAAAGCACGGCTTGATGTATATATGGAAATTCCGCTCGAGAATCTTCAGTTCAAAAGGAATTATACCAATAAGAAATACGACGCGGATATTAGTTACACTGTATTGATAAAGAATGTTGCGGGTGAGATAGTTGAAAATGAAACCATGACGGATTTCGTTTCTACCTCAAAGGAAGAACAAAAAGGACTTGAGGGTTCTGCAAAATTTATTGTAAGAGAATACTATCTGAACCCGGGTAAGTATGACCTTGAAGTGACTCTCTCTGACGCAAACACAAAGAAAGAACTTGTGCTGAAAGAGAAGATTGAAGTCGTTGATTTTGTGAATGAGAGAATTTCATTCAGTAACATCATGTTGATCAGCAACATGTCAAATGAGAACGGAAAAAAAGTAATAACGCCGCTTGTAAACAGAAATGTTGACAATCTAAAGGAGTTCTATGTTTTCTTTGAAGTCTACAATGCAAAGAATGAAGATGTGGTGAACAACTTTTCTTATGAAATCACTGATAAGCAGGAGAATGTTGTTGAAAGGGGAAGCTTCACTTACACTCTGCTTCCTGGAATAAACAAGTGCTTTGAGAAGATCAAGTCCAGTAATCTTGTTTATGGTGATTATATATTGGATGTCAAAGACAATGCTACAGGTGAACTTCTTGCAGAGAAAAAGTTTGTCAACAAAATGTCAGGATTCCCGGCAAACGCAAAGGATCTGAATCTTATGATCGATCAGCTGATCTATGTTGCAACAGATGATCAGTTAAGAAAGATTGAGAATGCCAAATCCACTGAAGAGAAGCAAAAGAATTTCATAGAATTCTGGAAAAGCAAGGATCCGTCTCCAAACACATCCAAGAATGAAATGATGATCGAGTATTACAGAAGAATTCAGACTGCGGATGAAAGATATTCTCACTTCATAGACGGTTGGAAAACAGATATGGGAATGGTTTACATCATTTTCGGTGAACCGGATCAAATTGAGAGATATCCGTTTCAGGAAAACACCAAACCCTATGAAGTCTGGTACTATTACGGAGCTAACAAGGAGTTTGTTTTCGTTGATGAATCCGGGTTCGGCGATTATAGATTGACTACACCCATTTGGGATGTTGACAGACACAGGATCAGAAACTAGATAAGTCTTTTCCTCTTGGTGAGATAATTTGTAAGGGCAACATCATAACTCATATCGGTTGAGAGCAGCACATAGTCGATGTTGTTTCTGAGGCATTCTGACTTATAGTTTTCCACAAATTCCTTCATGGCTTCCTGATATGCTTTCTGAACGGCAAATGGCTGTGAATACATTTCTTCATTTGTTTCCATGTCCTTCAATGTAACCGGATTACCCTTAAGAAATGTCAGCTCCAGGGGGTCAAGAATCTGAAACAATATCACCTCATTTTTCTCATATCTGAAATGCTTGAGAGCATTCAGCACATCCTTTTGCTCATCAAACAAGTCACTCATAATTATTACAAGCCCTCTTTTCTTAATCCTGTTGGCAATTTCATTGAGGCATCCCGCTGTTCCGGTTTCGTTAACAGGTTTCACTGTCGCAAGAGTCTTCAGGATCATTCTCAGGTTCGCTTTTGTTGAACTTGGATTTATAAAAGATCGGACAGCAGTATCATAGGTCGTTAAAGAAACTGCATCCCGCTGAAGAATCATCAGATAAGAAAGTGAAGCTGCAAGGTAGGATGCGTATTCAAGCTTCGAAATGTCTGAAGTCGTTTGCTTTGGATTATTCCTTTTCTTTCCGAAGAATCCGGATGTAAGTTTTTCAGGTTCGCTCACTGAGGACTTGAAAGCCATGGATCTGCTGATATCCATTATTATATAGGATTTCAGATTGGTTTCCTGCTCATATCTTTTAATGTAATATCTTCCGGTCTTGCCGAGAACTTTCCAGTCAAGATACTTCAGATCATCACCCGGCATGTATTGCCGGTGTTCTGCAAACTCAACGGAGAACCCATGATAAGGTGATTTGTGCAGACCTGCGATGAATCCTTCAACCACTGTTCTTGCGCGAAGCTCCATGTTTGAGAGCTTCGCTATTACCGAAGGATTCAGAAATCTCTTAAACTCATCCCTCTCGTAAGAAGATCTAGATTCCAATTATTCTTTATCCCTTCTTAGGATGGTACTATTTACTTGCTGGGTCACTGCCCGGAACATCACCTTGCGGCGCTGTCATGTTGTTCTTTTTCTCTTCAGATGTTTTCTTAACAGGTTTTTCAGACTGAGTTCCTTTTGTATCCACACTACCGGGATCAGTAGCATTTGGTGTTGATTTCTGAGTACCGCTCTGTGGAGTTCCGCTTGGGTCATCCTGAATATCCAACTCGACCGGCGGATTTGGAGAATTACCCATCTCATTGATCTTTTGCTGGATCATGTCTTCAATTGACTTTCCTGATTCAAGTACTTCAAGCATTGTTCTTGCAGATTCACTCATCTTGTCATTAGGGTCAGTATCGGTAGGATACTTCTGCAAAAATGCTTTGTAAGCCTGCTTTGCGTTTTCCTTATCTTTCAAAGTCTCATCATAAATGAATGCTACCATGAACAATGACTGCTTGGCCTCTTTTGAATCAGGGAAGTTTGCTGCAAGCTCTTTGTATGTGTTGATTGCACCGAGCTGATCTTTGAGGTTCTCGATCTGAATGCCGGCAATCTGATTGTAAGCATATATTGCCTGTCCTGACTTCGGGTAATTCTTCAAAAACTCCCTGTAATTCGTGATCGCTTCATCATATTTCTTTTCTTCATATTTGGCCTTTGCGTCAGCAAGGTATTGCTCTTCCGTTTTCTTTGAAGACTGTGTGCAGGAAGCAAGAAACAACACGGCTAGCAAGAAAGGAAGGAATTTCAATTTTGTGAACAGCATATTATATTGGTTTGAGTTCTTTAATTATTTTTGTCAACGATGATTAATTTAAGGAAAACCTATGAAAATGTTAATATCAAAACTCAACCTGAATGAATCTTTCATTTGCAGCATTTGGGAAAATCAAGAGTATTATTCAGGACTGAAGACCGCTAACGGTGAGGATGTGGAAGTTATTGATTTTGGAAAAAGGAATTCAGACGCGGGTCCGGACTATGTAAACGCCAGAATATCCATTGATGGCAGAATCTACACAGGCAGCGTGGAGATACACAAAGAATGCAGTGACTGGCACAGGCACTCGCACAGAAAAGACTCAAAGTACGCTGAAGTAATATTGCATGTTGCTCTTTTCAATGATTCGCCTGAAGAAGGTCCCGCAAAAGTCAAGAAAGCAAGAGAGGTCCCTACCGTAATTCTTTCAAATCACATCAACAGATCCATCCGGGAAATCTGGAAAGAGATCATCGCAAACAAAGATGACAAGCTCTCCCTGCCTTGTTTCCCGTCCGTGCTGAAAATATCCTCTTCAGCAAAAAGAAACCTGATAAACAAACTAAGCTATCAGCGCCATGCAATGAAGAGCGAAAAGATTGCGAAAAGGATTGAACAGATCTCAGAAAATAAGACATTTGAAGATGCAAAGGAAGAAGCTCTCTTTGAATATATTTGCGAAGCCCTGGGTTACTCAAAGAATAAATCGCAGTTCCTGAGACTTGCACGAAACCTTAATACTGATTTCGTGAAAAGAAAGAACCTGTCTCTGATTGAATGTGATTCAATTATATTCGGGATGTCAGGCTTTTTGCAGTCACTCAGATCAAAGGATAATTATGTTGATGACTTGAGATCCTGCTGGGAAGTATTCCGTACCGAAATGAATCTTCCGCAAATGAATTCGGGGGAGTGGAATTTTTTCCGGCTTCGTCCCGTGAATTTCCCTACACTTAGGCTTGCTTATTCATCAGGTTTGCTTCACTTCATGACACAGAATAATTTGTCCTCTGTTATTAATGATACACTTCTGAACACTGAAGATCCTTTTCGCAGACTGGCAAGATTGCTGAGTGGAATCTGTGTATCTGATTATTGGCATAAGCATTATCACTTTGGAAGAAAGAAGAAATCTCCATCCAATTTACTAGGAGATCAAAGAGTTACGGACATAATTGTGAATGTGCTGATTCCATTTGGGCTGAATTCAAACGAAACTGATCCCGTAGCTCAGGAAAGAATTCTCGAAGTTTATTCTTCACTGAAACTGAAAGGTGGAAAGAGTGTATTGACGCGTTGGCTTGAATCTGAAACCGGCATTACAGCCCGGAGTCTAAGTGACGAACAGGGATTGATCCAGTTGTATAGAGAATTGTGCAGTCAGAAAAAGTGCAATGAATGTGAAATCGGAAGAGAAGTATTTGCAGAGAAAAAGGCGGAAGAGCCTTTGCTAATCATAATGTACTGAACTTGTAATACATGATCAGAAATCGTTGATCAGTCCGAAACTTATCACTCCGTCAAGGAAAGAACTCTCCTTGTTCAGTGCATATCCGACACTTACGAGTCCGAGAGAAGTTTCGAGTCTGAGCCCAAGTCCGTATCCGTAAAGAAATCCCTCCTGTCTGGAAATATTGTTGGGAATATCTTCCGGCCGGTAGAAATAACCGCCGTCAAAGAAGCCAAAGAAAAATCCTCTCTTGGAAACGGCATAACGAAGTTCAAGGGTACCGGTTGCAATGCCACCGGCAAGAATTTGTGCGACTCTGTATCCGCGAATAAATTTGTTGCCGCCTATCCTAAAGAGATCTGATTCTTCAACCTTGTCGGAGATTATTTCCCCGCCATTAAGTGATGTGAGCAATGATTGTCTCTTGAAGAATGAAGTAAAGACATCGAGATTCACGAAGTATTTCTGAATGCTGTAATTCTGAGGGTAACCCTGGCTTGCCAGTTCACTGAAATTGAATACATTTCTCTGACCTATTGAATATGTTGACCTGTAAAGGATTCCTTTTAACGGAATGAATATGTTGTCTCTTGTGTCAAATTTCAGTTCCACACCACTGGTCAGAGTTCTGGAATCTGCAATTACTACGTTAGAATTTTCAATGTCTGATGGTATAACTCTTTCATAAGCACCGATCGCAGAAGCAGTAATATTATCAGACAAAAGAATATCAAGCTTCAGATCAAGATTTCTCTTTGTGTATGACGTGTCCTGAATCCTTTGAAGAAATCCGAAATTGATATTCAGGGGCAGGCTGAAAGGATACGGTTCCAGGTACTTAAACTCCAGTTCCTGAGTTTGTTTCTTTTCCTGCAAGTACCTTGCTTCCATCTTCCTCCCCGTTCCAAACAGATTTCTGAATGAAACAAATGCTGCTCCGGTGAGATATCCGCTTTCAGTAGCAGTGGGCGGAGAATAACCAATGACTCCGTCGAATGTATTTGTGTTTCCTTCTTTGACTTCTATCAACAGGCCGGACTGATCTGAACTCTTAAGATTGTAGATTCTTGGTGTGCTGACAGATTCAAATATGTTCAATCTCTCAAGTCTCTCCCTGATGCCGGAAAGTGTTTCAGAGTTAATGGTGCCGTCACTTCCAAGTTTCACTTCGCGCAGAATCACATCTTCATTGGTAGTTTCATTTCCCGTTATCTTCACCTGCTCTATCCTGATCCTGGAGTTTTCATCAATGTTCAATTCAAGCCGGAGTTTTTTCTCTCCGAGATCATCATACATCTCAATGGAACCAACCTTGATCTTTGCAAACGGAAGTCCCGCGCTTTCATAAAGCTTGAGCAAGTCACTCAGATCTGATTCGAGAGTCTTGTCATTAAGCACATCTCCGGCCTCAATATTGAGCACGGACAAGATCTGGTTGTCGTTGAGTTGAGAATTTCCGCGGATCTCTATTTCTCCAAGCGTTACAACTTTGCCTTCGTTAATTATGATTTCAATATTTACCAATGCAGAATCCTCATCGTAAGTCACGTCTGCCTTGTCAAATTTTATGAATAAATAGCCGTCATTCTTATAACGACTTCGGATCGTCATCAAGTCAGTATTGAACTGTTCCGGGTTAAAGATTGCTCCTTTCTTTGTTACCATTGAAAGGATAATATCGGAATAAGTAAAATTCTTATTACCGGAGATATCTATATCATCAACCCTCGCAGTTTGAGAATACGAAAGAGTTGCACAACCGGTCAGAAGCAATATCAATATTTGAAGCAAAAGCTTTGTCAGAAGACTTGGGAGTTAAAGATAATTACTTAAAGTTCAGAAAACTTAACATCAGTTTCACTGCAATAATTGCATCGGAAAAAGTCGAAACGCACCGGCTAAGAAATGTCTTGTTCTTTTTGCAGGATGGCTCCGTTTAGTTGACTGGCAACAGCATTGAAAACATGTTCGGCAGTAATCTTGTTTATGTCAACTGACGAACTTATTGCATACTCAACTATGAGTTTTTCATATTCATTCACTCGTTCCGAGATCTCAGGCGGGTATATTGTCATTATGTTGTCAGCTAATGATTTGGGATAAGGAGTAAATCTGCCGAAGTGATTTCCATTTGACAAGCAAACAGTCCTTGTTCCGACCGCAGCCGCTATGTGAACAGCACAGGTTTCGTTTGAAATGAGGAGCTCAGAATTGGCAATCAGATTAACAAGTTGCGGAAGTGGGGTCTTGCCCGTCATGTTTTCAATATCAGAGATAGCTGCTTGCCGGATGATCATATTTGCATTCTCATGGTCACGCGAGTCACCGCAAATAAAAATTGGCAAACTGTAAGCACTGCGAATCAGTCTGCAAAGTTCGGCAAATCTCTTAGGCGACCATATCCTGCTGATTGCTCCGGCTCCGGGAAACAGGACAATGTATTTCCTGCTATTCGGAATTCCTTTGGTCTCAATTTCTGTTCTCTTCAATCCAGAAACACTATCTGTGATAGAATCGACAAATCTTCTGTTGGAATAAAACTGAAAAAAATCCTCAAGCAGCACTTTTTCTTCTGCTGCTCTCTTCCGAACTATAAGTGCTTCAAGTTTCTTTGCAAAGTCACGAAGGTCTACCGGATCATTTTCAATAATTTTATTGACACCGGAATATTTCTTAACATATTCAGAAACATAAGTCTTCAGTGGATTAGGGTCGATCAGCAGCTCGAAGCCCTTCGAATGTATTTCCTCCAGAATCTTGTAAGTGTAAACCCACTCCGCGCGCTTGAGGAACTTTGACTTGTCAATCCAAATGAATTCATCAACACAGCCGGAATCATATTCCTCTGCTAATTCCTTCCATGAAAGATTTCCGCAAAGTGCTATCCGAAAGTTTCTGAACTTTTTGGAATCCCTGATTACCCTTAGGAAATTTCTGAACAATACATAATCGCCGATGTCATCAGTGCGGAGGATCATCATGGAATTCTTTTTTAGGGTACCTGATCTTTGAGAAAGTCTCTTCTCCTTTCCCTTAATGATAGATTCTCTGATGAATATTTTTAACGGGGTAATCAAATCAATCTCAATTCAAATTCAGGATTTTCATATTGAAGTTCATGCCTTTATTTCACTAATAAATTCTCTGATGCTTTCCAATGACAGATCTCTGAACCTCCTCAAAATTTCTCGATCAGCAGTTCTGGCTCTTTCAAAAGCATCATTGATCTTGGAAGAAGTGAATGGTTTGGTTACTTCTTCTATCCCAAGAAGATTTGCAAGCTCGGTCACTTTGGATGATCTTTGCAATGAAACCAATTTGCAGCCTGCCCAAGCACCAGCCAGCAATGCATGATATCGTGATGTAATAACTGTTTCGCAATTGCCATAATGTTCTGTCAGGTCTTTCAGAGAATGTTTGCCGTAATAATCAGGAATCAGGAATTTAATGCCGCTTGAAAATCTTCTCTGCATTGGATTGAACATTCTTTTATAGATACCATATTCGAACTTGTTATCAGTACTTACTGCATTTGCAAACATGAGAATGTTCTTTCTTCTTTTAGTCTGGTCTTTCAGAAATGATCTCAATTCGGTGAGTTCAGAAATGTCCGGACTTTCATCATAATAGCAAAAACCAATATCATATTTCCTCCGGTCGTTGTTAATGTTTCCGAATATCTTACTCAGCGAAATGTTGGCAAGGTCTGAAGCCAGTCTCAGATTTTCTTCAGGAATTCCTAAATGTTCCTTCAAGAATGAAGCTGTCTGCGCATCCCTTGTCCAAATCAATCTTACTCCTTCAAGCGCTGCTTCATATCTTTCCGATTGAGTTGATGCTTCTCTCTCTGCTCCAACTCCAAGCATATAGCATTTTATTCCGTTTGCTCTTGCAAAGCTGTAATCCCTTTCAAGCCTTGTTAGAAACCAGTCTCCTGATCTGATCTGTATCGGAGTATCTCCTGCCCCTACCCATACAGGGCATTGTTTTGCAATTTCATATCTCTGACTTCGCGTGTAAAACTTTATGTCAGGAAATCTGAATTTCTGATGTTCGAAATCTCCTCTGACAGAACAGTTCAGCTCAATTCCTGAACCCTTGACACCTCTGATAAATCCGTCAAGTGAAAGATCATCACCCAAATTTCCGGAACCGTAAAAATCAAAATTAAGAAATAGTCTGGTCACAATTGCTTATGTTTGATTTGCCGGTCTGTTGCTCCAATTGAAGTCAGTCAGTACTACGCCAATATCTTTCCCTTTGAACTTACTAAGGCCGGAACCGCTCTCAATTATTGTAAATCCCAAAGCACTTTCTTTAAGATCAAACAACTGGATGTTCTCTATCTGAAGCGAAGCATTTATGAAGTATTCTCCCGGAGCAAGAAACATTCCGGGGATCTCAACAGATGCGCTGCGAAGACCTTCTTTTGGTTCAATTGATTGAAGCAGGTCTTCAATCCTTGAAGAGCTGTAAAGTATTTTTGTACCGTTCCTTGAATATATTGAGAAAGCAATGCTCATCCCGGGTACAAAATTTGTAATCTCGAATTCAAAGTTTATGCTGAACGGGTACCTTACGTCAACATCTGTTGATGAATTCTTTCCGTTGTTACTGACAATGCTGATCTTCCGGAAGTATGCATCATGCTTCACTTCGTTGAATTCTGCCACTGATCCAACCTGAAGTCCGGTATGAAGATATTCTGAAATAACCGAATCTGTTTTGCCGGAACATTTCAGAATACCGTTTTCCAGTAACAAAGAAGTTGTGCACAGATTGCTGACAGCACCCATGTTGTGGCTGACGAAAAGAACGGTTCTTCCTTCGTTGACCGAAACTTCCTGCATCTTTCCAATGCATTTCTTTTGAAACTCTGCATCACCTACTGCAAGTACTTCATCCACTATTAAAATCTCCGGCTCAAGATGTGCAGCTACTGCAAATGCAAGCCGGACATACATACCTGATGAATATCTTTTTACAGGAGTATCAATGTAACTTCCCACTCCGGAGAAATCCACAATCTCATCAAACTTTCTTTTGATTTCATTTCTTGTCATCCCGAGTATGGAACCGTTAAGAAATACATTTTCGCGTCCTGTCAGTTCCTGATGGAAACCTGTACCGACTTCCAGCAAACTTGCAATTCTTCCGCTTATTCTTATGATTCCGGTTGTAGGTGATGTTACTCTTGAAAGAATTTTGAGCAGCGTAGATTTTCCGGCGCCATTTTTGCCTATGATGCCGACTATGTCACCTCTTTGTATTTCTATGTTGATATCCTTCAAAGCCCAAACAAAGTCTCCCCCTCTCCCGGAATTGCGGTCATTCAGAGTCCCTATCTTCTGATAAGGATCGTCCTTTCCGGAAATTCTTGCAATCAGTCTGTTAAAATCCTGAGAAATTGTCCGCGATGAAATCACTCCCAGCCGGTAAAGCTTGGAGAGATTCTCTGCTTTGATCGCAATACTCAAAATACTCAATGGATTATGGTTAGTTAAATTCTCAAATTGATAGTGATAGCAGAACGCAAATCATCGAAACAGATTTGTTGATGTTCTCTCAAAACAAATTGAGAAATTGTCTCGTACAGAAAAATTGTTAAGGCAACTTCGCAAAGTAACATTTAAAGGGTTTCATAATAATACAATTAAACTGGTATGCAGAAAATTGGCAATCTGCAAGTTTATTCTTGCTGCACAGAAGAATATTCCCGGAAAGTGCCCCTTAATTGCTGATTCTGAAATAATTAATTCGAAATACTTCCAACAAATGAAAAAAATTGCACTCATTATTCTTATGCTCAGTAATGTAACACTTGCACAATATTCCGGCGAAATCATAGACCGGCTGAACAGACTTAGCAATCAGAAGCAATATTTCCAGCTAAGCAGAGAGTTCGAAAGTTACGGGCAATCGCTCGATCCACTTTACCGGCGGTACTTTTTGGCGATTACCGGCAACGCATTTAACAAGCCCGAACTCTCAAACAATGCAATAGATCAGCTGCTTAGCGAGAATGAAAAAGAACTTAGTGATTCAATGAAAGCGCGTTTGATTGAATGTAAAATAACAAACTGTGTTAACCTGTTTGATTATGCAAACGCATCTGTGGCAACAGACTCTTTGGTCTCAAAATACAGCAAGCTATATGCTCAGGAGTATGTGGATGAACTTGTCAATTCCGGGTTGATATGGAAGGCTGCTTCAGAGCTTCCGGCGCAGACTGTTTCAAAAAACTCAGATACAAGACTTGCCGTGAAGAAAGATATGGCCGGACTTTCTAATATTGAAATCTCGATCAATGGTATTAATGAGCAGTTCATTTTTGATACAGGTGCAAACTTCTCAACTATTTCTGAGACTTATGCTCAGAAACTCGGACTGAAATTCCTTGATGGGAAAATTAAGGTTGGCACGGTTACAGGCATTAAAGTAGATTCAAGGCTCGCGTATGCGGAAAGCCTTACAGCGGGTAACATGAACTTCAGCAATGTATTGTTCCTTGTACTTCCTGATGAGTCTTTGACCTTCGGCGGAGGTGTATATGTTATTAATGGAATAATTGGATTCCCTGTGATTAAAGAGATGAAGGAGATTCTCTTGTCAGATGATGAGCTGTTTGTGCCTATGAAAAGTGAAGCCACAAAAGTTTCTAATTTATCTTTTGATGGTTTCACACCGCTTGTCGAGACGATTGTAAACTCGGATACCCTAGTGTTTGTATTTGATACCGGAGCGAAGAGTACGATCCTGTATTATCCTTACTATAAGAAGAACAAGGATTTTGTTGAAGCCAACTACATTCAGCAGGATATAGAATTTGGAGGTGCGGGCGGGCTGGTTAAAGTCAAAGGCTATAAACTGAATGATCTCCTCATAAATGTATCCGGCTCCACCAAAAAGCTAAATGATATTCCATTGCTTTCGAAGATCATTAAGCCAAGTGATGAATACTCATTTGGTAATCTTGGCAGAGATTTTACCGGGAGTTTTAAGATAATGATTATGAATTTCGAGGGAATGTCCCTGAGATTTAGTGAGTAAAGTTGAGATCTTGCGGAGTCTTGAGGTCAATCGGGACTGCTTTTCAAGTCAGGCCTCTCTTTAATTTAATTGAGGTCTTTTCTGCTCCGCCTCCGGTTCAATTCTGATGAATCCGCATCGGAGAAGTATTAATGAAGAGGTCTCCATAAACATATCTGTCCAAAACGTTTGAAACTCTTTATGTTAAAAGTTTGACGAAATATGCAGCAAGAAGTTATTCCGCTTTCTTTTGAACGACCAAAAGAAAGCTTGGCAAAGAAAAGTCGCCCGCCCGCCTGCGAAATGTGTTGTAGTTCAATATTCTTCCGGCAGGCCCGCCTGCGAAATGTGTTGTAGTTCAGTATTCTTCGGGCAGGCCCGCCTGCGAAATGTGTTGTAGTTCAGTATTCTTCGGGCAGGCCCGCCTGCGAAAAGTGTTGAAGTTCAATATTCTTCGGGCAGGCTGCATCCTAATTGCCTAAAATTGCTCGCTTTGGCTACGTGAATTTCAACTCCTCACACGACAGAAGAGCGCTGTCGTGTTCGTCAAACAGGAAATTCACGTTTACGCCAAAGCTCACAATTTCTTAACGGCATTAGGATGAGGCCTGTCCGCCGTTTGTTCTATGATCAAAATTTAAATTGGCCAGGCGGGCGGGTTGTTCTTACGACTTTCGCAAGAGAGTTTACTCTTGAACTGATTTGGCAATAATTTCGTAATTTCAAAAATGTTTTGGACAGCAGTGCTCCATAAAAGCCATTCTACTCTTCTATAGCCTTGAATCTCAGGTATAAAATAGGCAAATTCGCACGATTTTTGGAAATGGTAACAGGGATTCATTGAGGATTAAATACTGACCTCAAATAGTTTCGTACCTGCCTTATTCACCTGAGTTCTGAGAATCATAAATACTAAACAGAATTGCTCCGTGCCGGTAGAATTACATAGAGCGCGGAGTGACGTTCTTTTTTATTTTTCAGTATTACAATAAACTTGCGAAAACCACAGATAAAATTCTAAAGCAACCAATGGAAAATGTTGTAATAGCCATAGACGGGCCTTCAGGAACCGGGAAAAGCACTACCGCAAGAATGCTGGCTGAGAAACTCAATTACTTATACATAGACAGTGGCGCAATGTACAGGGCGATCACTCTTGAATTGCTGGCTAAGAAAGTTCAGCCGAATGATCTGAAAAGGATCACGGAACTTGCCAGAAATGCAAAGATTGAATTTGACGGAGAAGAATTTTTTCTCAACGGCAAGAATGTAACAAAGGAGATACGATCGCTTGAAGTAACGAACAAGGTCAGCAGTGTAAGCGCTGTCAAGGAATTGCGTAAGATCCTTGTTGATAAGCAAAGAGAATATGCAAAGAAGCATAATGTAGTAATGGATGGTCGGGACATCGGTACAGTTGTGTTTCCGGATGCAAAGTTCAAGTTTTATTTTACATGCGACCTTAACACCCGTGCGCAAAGAAGGCGACAGGATTTTATTGATCATGGGATGAAAATCCCTGTTGATAAGATCATGCTTGAGCTTAAGAAGAGGGACGAGATTGATACGAAAAGGAAAGAAAGTCCGCTTCGCAAAGCCAAGGATGCAATTGAAGTTGATACAACAAACATGATAATTGAAGAGCAGGTTAACTTGCTGCTCAGAAGAGTTCAGGGACTCGATTAATTTCCCTTGAAACAACAAACCCCCGAATTGGGGAATTTATTAACTTAAACAAACGACTGCTTTGGCAACAGCGCAGTCATGATCACACAAAAGTGAGATCATAAAAGGAGAAGTAAATGCAGGAAACAGAAACAAATATGGAAGGCGCAGAAACAGCTGAAATGGTAGCGCCTGAAAAATCGTCAAAGGATGATAAGATCAAGATTCTCGTTGAGGATTATGACAGAAATGAATACGAGCAGATGCTTAGCTTGTATGAAAGAACATTCAATGTCATAAAGGAAAATGAACTCGTAAAAGGAAAGATCGTTGCAATAAACGGTGATGATGTCTTAATTGATATCGGTTCGAAATCTGACGGCAGAGTTTCTGTCAATGAATTTTCGGATCCGGATGAGATTGCAGTCGGCAATGAGATTGAAGTCTTTCTTGAGAAGATAGAAGACAAAGAGGGCCAACTGGTGCTTTCCAAGAAGAAAGCAGATTCGATGAAGATGTGGGACAGAATTGTTGAAGCTCATGAAAAGGGTACTGTTATCAAGGGCAAGTGTGTAAGGAGGATCAAGGGTGGTTTTGTAGTAGATATCAGAGGACTTTCAGCATTCCTTCCGGGTTCACAGATAGATACAAAACCGATCAGAGACTATGATGAATATGTTGGAAAGACTATGGATTTCAAGATCATAAAGGTGAACAATCAGAACGAGAACATCATTATCTCGCACAAGGTACTCATTGAAGAATCAATGGCAGGACAACGTGAAGAACTCCTTAAGACAATTCAGAAGGGAATGACTCTTCCTGCAACAGTTAAAGCCATAACTGATTTCGGCGTGTTTGTAGATCTTGGCGGACTCGACGGACTTATTCACATTACAGATCTTTCATGGGGAAGAATCAGCCACCCGAGCGATGTTGTGAAACTTGATCAGCAGATCGAGGTTCATGTTCTTGAATTTGATCCTGAAAAGCAAAGAGTTTATCTCGGACTCAAACAATTGCAGAAGCATCCTTGGGATGAGATCGCAAGCAAATACAAGATCGGTGATAAAGTAACCGGCAAGGTTGTATCCCTTACGGAATACGGCGCATTCATAGAGATCGAAAAAGGAATCGAAGGCCTGATACATATCAGCGAAATGTCATGGACTCAGCACATCACCAACCCTACTCAAATGGTAGCAATGGGTCAGAATGTTGAGGCTCAGATACTTACGATCGATACTGAATCAAAGAAGCTTTCCCTTGGAATGAAACAGCTTACGCCTAATCCATGGCAAAGTCTGCTGGACAGATTCCCAGTGGGTACTAAGCACAAAGGAAAAGTTTGCAATGTTACAAACTTCGGAATATTTGTTGAACTAGAGGACGGCGTTGACGGACTTGTTCATATTTCAGATCTGTCATGGACCAAGAAGATCTTCGATATCAATGAGCTTTATAAGATAGGTGATGAGATTGAAGTTGTCATACTTGGTGTTGATGTTGCCAATCAGAGAATTTCACTTGGAAGAAAACAGCTTCTGGAAAATCCGTGGGATACTCTTGAGAACAAATACAAAGTCGGCTCAGAAACAGAATGCAGAGTCATAAAGCCGATTGAGAAGGGTATCATTGTTGAACTTCCGGAGAAGGTTGATTCATTCATTCCCGCATCTCAGCTTTCTACAATTATGATCAAGAATTTCGGCGAGCATTTCAAGACAGGTGATCTTCTGAAAGCAAAGGTTATTGAATTTGACAAGAACAATAAGAAGGTCGTTCTTTCTGTTATTGAATTTCTGAAGGACAAAGATCAGAACGTGATTGATGAATACATAAAGAGATTCAGCTTGCCTAAGAAATTCTCCGTAAAGGATATTCAGGAGAAGACAAGAAGCTTCGAATCTGAGCAGATAGATTTCAAGATCGAAGATATCATTGGTGATGATGTACCGGCAGTTAACCATCCGCCGGCTGAAGTTTCTGTTGACAAGCCGGCAGGGGTTGAACCTGTTCCGGTAGCAGAGATCAAGGAACCTGTTGTCGAGGAAAAGGCCCCTGTAGCAGAAGCAAAAGCTGAAGTTGTCGAGGAAAAAACTCCTGAAGCGGAAACTCCTGTTGCTGAAGCAAAGAATGAAGGCGAAGATACAACTGAGAAAAAAGAAGCCTGAATATCGCAGAAATTTCTGCAAAGAAACCAAAAAAGCCCGGTCTGAAACGCCGGGCTTTTTTTATTTAAAGCAATAGAACAATTTCTGTTTGTTAATCACCTCACAACAACCATTCTCTTGGTGTCCTGATAAATCAGTTCCTGCCGTTCATAGGAATATGCAGACAGACGATAGAAATATACTCCTGAGGCGAGTCCTGCGGCATTGAACTTCACAGTATGAGTGCCTTCCCTGAGGTTATACTCTTTGATCGAAAATACATTTTTCCCGAGGACATCGAACACATCTATTTGCACATCAGCCGGTTTTCCCAGATCGAAGAGAATCGTTGTCTGCGGATTGAATGGGTTTGGATAATTCTGACCAAGCGCAAAGCTCACGGGAATAACTCCTTCTCCACGAACTTCTTTCAATACCAGATTGTCAGGATCTATGTCAAATGACAATGGCTTTGAGTTGACCAGTATAAAGTATTCAGAGTAAGAAGAACTGTTGAATACTCTGATAGTTGTATCACCGGCAATTGAGTTGATCTTTATATCAAGCGGCATTTTGAAATATGCCGGGTTAGTGCCAGCCTGCTGACTGATCATCACTTTGACAAGAAAAGTGTTTCCTCCTTGTTCCTGAACTTTCCAACTCACATCATATTTCGGATAACCCTCACCGTAAATCCATTCATTGAAGAAATATCCGAGATCAGTAAGAGTAACAGCTTCAGCAACTCTTCTGAAATCTTCGGTGACAGCGGTCTTGTATGCGATGTTAGTATCAAGTGAGTATTGATTTAAAATCCTGAAGAAAAGTGAATCGCCTGTAATTCCTCTAAGCATATGAAGAATGACAGCTCCTTTTGCATAGCTTCTGTTTCCGTTGAATATTTCAGCAACAGAACTTACATCCTGAACATATACTGTTCCCTGTGCCTGCTTTGCATTAGCCATCCGAAGCCGGATGAAGTCGTCATATGCCTGCTTACCGTATGCATTTTCGGCATAGAGAGCTTCAGAGTATGTTGCAAAACCTTCATTGAGCCAGATGTTTTCCCAGTCGCGGCAGGTGATCTTATCACCAAACCACTGATGCGCAAGTTCATGAGCAATTATTGGTTCATTGAAGACTCCCATCGAAGAGATCGTCTGATGTTCCATTCCGCCCAGTCTTCCGAATTCCGCATGACCGTATTTCTCTCTGATGAAAGGATACTCGCCAAACAAATTTGAAAAGAGGGAGAGCATATAGTTTGTCTTGAGCAGAAGTGTGTCTATACCGTTAAATGTTTCAGGGTAAAGATAATTTTCAACCGGCATAGAGGCTTCATCGGAATACTGATAGTTGAAGAAGAATTTAACATAGTCTGAGATAGCTAGCGAGATAAGATACTGAGCGATGGAATATTTGTTCTTCCAGTGAAAAGTAACCGTGCCATCGCCGTTGATTGTTGTTGATTTCAGCAAGCCGTTAGAAACCGCAGTAAGATTATCTGCGCAACGGATTCTCATGTCTGAAGAGTCGGCTTTATCAGAGGGTGTATTCTTGCACGGAAACCAGTCCATTGCACCGTATGGTTCGCTCAATGTCCAAATAGAAGGCCTCCCGTTGATCTCATCAAATACAAAACTTCCGAATCCGGTTATCTCCGGAATGCCGTGATAATGAACTGTTACAGAGATAACATCACCGAAGTTAAGTGCAGAAGAAGTTGTAAAGACTATCTTCTCCTGCGAATGCAAGAAGGTCAGTGGAATATTGTTTCCCGTAACTGAGTCAACTGTCATTACTCCGGAAAAATCATAGAAGAAACTGCTCAGACTATCTGCCATAACTGAACAAACAATAGTAACTGAACCGCGAAGAAGATTTGGATTTGTGAAGACCTGCAGATTGAGTCCGTAATAATTGACATCGATGTTTGTATCACTGTTATAGCCGTAAAGTGAGGGAGTGATGCTTCCTTCAGACTTGGTTCTCTGGCATAGGTTGTCACTTACGAATTGAGCAAATGCAGTTTCACATGAGAGCGAACAGGAAAAGAGTATTAAAATTATTAAAGGAAGAATAATCCGGCGTTGATGCAAAGCAGGATTGCTGTTCAAGAAATGACTTGTTCTTGTGTTCATCTCAGAAAAATTAAGTGAATCTAAAGAAAGAACAAATATCTCAGACTCAATACAAGCGAACCCGATCTAGTCTCCACCTGAGTTTCAACAAATTCATTGGAATGAACCGGGATCATGTAGGAAAGCTCTGTCATCAAAGATGAAAAGAAAATTGCTTGAATACCAAGATAAGTATCAAGCCTGAATCCTCCGGAATTCCCGATCTCATCTCCAAGAAATTTATTCTTCTCAAAATAGTATGCCTTAGATTCGGAGTATATGTTCAGATTCACGTCATCATAACTCTTATATTCACCGGGAAGCAACAAAAGTCCCATGGAAAGATTCCACTGATAATAATTTCCGAATTTGAAATCATTGCCGGCAATGTTCACATTATAGGCCATTTCACCTGTGATGGCAAACTTCTTGATGAGATTGGTTGCGATGATACTGTTGTGAATAGTGTAATTATCAGTAGTATGAAAGTCGATTGAAGGCACAGTAATATCACCGCCAAAATCATAGAAAGAAATTGTGTGACCCGGATGAAGTTCATACTCTACCTGATCTGTTATAGATTTTGGATTGACAGGAATCGTTGCACCACCCTGATAAGCAAATCTCCAGTGGTAGTTGGGTTTATCAATGTCGAGGAATCTGTATCGGGCGCTAATGTCGTAATTGCCTAAAAACTGGTAATCACTGTTTGTTGTATATGTCACATGATTGTACAGAGTAAGATTCCCGAGCAATCCATAGTTGACCTGAAAATCATAATGAAATGCCGACATTTCATCATAGCTCTTTGCAACATTTCTAACCTCCAAACGGCTTTTCGAAATGTTGGCAGCGGCATTGGAAACGATGTAGAGTTCCTGCGCAAAAACATTTGAGGAAAAAATGATTAAGCAGATGATAAGTCCGGATATGATTCGGTTCATATAGATCAGTTTCAGCAAGTTATCAAACATAATACAATTATGTAATTCAGAATTCCGCTAAATAGTACATTAAGAATGTACTCGAATTAAGTGTATCGATTTGTTCACTCAAATTTGAGAGGCATTTCGATCCTGATCTTCCTGAATATCCGTCTCGAACTTTGCGTCATCTCTGTCAACCGAAAATTGAACTGCTTATGAAACATATATACTTTAACTTTCCTATCATAATTTATGGCAAACACTACAGAGAAACCAAAGAAATTAAGAACCAAGCCGGTCATTCAAGCAACCGACCCGAAGAAATTCATAGTGATTCGCGGAGCCAGAGTTCATAATCTTAAGAATGTAGATCTGGACATTCCGAAAAATAAGATCATTGTCTTTACCGGTGTCAGCGGCTCGGGAAAATCATCCCTGGTTTTTGATACAATTTACGCAGAAGGTCAGCGAAGATATGTCGAGAGTCTCTCATCCTATGCAAGGCAGTTTCTTGAGAGAATCAACAAACCTGATGTTGACTTCATGGCAGGACTTGCTCCTTCAATGGCAATTGAGCAAAAAACCCAGTCAAAGAATCCGCGTTCGACAGTTGGTACTATGACGGAGATCTATGATTATCTCAGGCTTCTATTTGCAAGAACAGGCAAGACATTCTCCCCGGTTAGCGGAAAACAGGTATCAAAAGATTCACCGGAGAGCATAACGGATGAGCTCATTGCAACTTACGGTAAGGAGCCTTTGCGCTTGTTTGTGATGATCAATGTAACAGCTTCTGACAAAAATGAATTGATACTGAAATTGAAGAACATGAAGTTGAGAGGATTTTACAGGTTAGTTGTAGAAGGTGAAACTGTAGATCTGAATGAGACTGACGAGGAGTCAATCGCTTCAAAACTTTTCGCTTCAAAGCAAAAAAAGAAAGTCGCGGATACTTCTCTTAAATATATCATTGACCGGTTCACTTTCGATCCGAACGACAAGGATTCAATCACCCGCCTGAATGATTCAATCGAGCTTGCATATATTGAGAGTGACGGATATGTTCAGATAGCAATAAACTCTCCCGTGTCCGAATCCATTCACAGTTTCAATAAGTTCCTTGAGCAGGATGGAATCAGATTTGAGGAACCTGAACCCAGGTTGTTTTCATTCAATAATCCGTACGGTGCATGTGAGAAGTGTCAGGGTTTTGGAAAGACTCTTGATATTGACCTGGATCTTGTGATTCCCAATAAACGAAAGTCTGTTTCAGAAAACGCAATTGCAGTCTTTACAACACCGAAGCACTCATCCAACTATTATGATCTGATCTCAGAATCCAAGAAGTTCGGACTTGATGTATCGAAGCCTTATTATCTCCTGACTGATGAAGAGAAGAAGTTCATTCTTGAAGGAGGCGGAAAGTATGACGGCATAAAAGGATTCTTCAGGAAGGTTGAATCTGCGGCATCATACAAACTGCATTACAGGGTTTTGCTTAATAAATACAGGGCCTTTACTGTCTGCTCAACATGCGGAGGATCAAGACTCAGGAAGGAGGCTCTGTACGTTAAGATTGCAGGCATGACCATATTTGATGTTGTAAGGATGAAGATTGAGGAAGCGTATAAGGTTTTCACAAATCTGAAACTGACAGATTATGAAAGGCAGATCTCAGAGAGAATTCTTGAAGAGATAATATTCAGACTCAAGTATCTGAATGATGTGGGTCTGACTTATCTGACTCTTGACCGGCTTGCGAATTCACTCTCAGGCGGAGAGTCACAAAGGATAAATCTTTCTACCTCATTGGGATCATCCTTAGTGGGTTCAATATATGTACTTGATGAACCTTCTATCGGTCTTCATCCTCGAGATAATGACAAGCTCATAAACATCATGAAATCACTTCGTGATATTGGAAATACTGTGATTGTTGTAGAGCATGATGCGGAGATGATGAAAGAATCCGATGCAATTGTTGATATGGGACCGTTTGCAGGCGAGAAGGGAGGCGAAGTAATATTCAACGGAACATATGAAGAAATTCTGAAAGACAGCGCTTCACTAACCGGAAGATATCTGAGCGGAAGAGCAAAGATCGAAGTACCAAGAGTCAGGAGACTGCCTCAGATAACTACGAAACACATTTCTGTTCGCGGTGCAAGGGAGAATAATCTGAAAGACATCAATGTAAAATTCCCGCTCGGATTGTTCACTTGCGTTACCGGAGTCAGCGGTTCAGGGAAATCCACATTGATCAATAATATTCTTTACGCACAGCTTAAGAAGCATTTTGAAGGAACACATTCCGAAAAGATCGGCGAACATGATTCCATTGACGGAATTGAGCATGTAGATGCGGTTGAAATGGTTGATCAGAATCCGATAGGCAGAACTCCAAGAAGCAATCCGATAACATACATTAAAGCCTTCGATGCAATCAGGGAAGCATTTGCAGACTCGCCTGATGCCAGGAGAAAGAATCTTTATGCGGGATATTTTTCATTCAACATTCCGGGCGGAAGATGCGAGACTTGCGAAGGAACAGGCATAATAAGGATCGAGATGCAATTCATGGCAGATATTATTTTAGAGTGTGAGGTTTGTCACGGGAAGCGATATAAACCTGAAGCTCTTGATATCAGACTAAGAGGTGTTGAGGGACAGACAAAGAATATCAGTGAGGTTTTGGAGATGACGGTTTCGGAAGCAATTCGTTTCTTTAAGCCATTCCCGAAAATAGTAAATAAGCTCAGAGTTCTTGATGATGTTGGATTGGGTTATCTCAGGGTCGGACAATCTGCAACTACACTTTCCGGCGGAGAATCCCAACGTGTGAAACTTGCGTATCATCTTACATTTCAGGAATCATCAAGGCATACTCTCTTTATTTTTGATGAACCCACAACCGGTTTGCATTTCTATGATGTAGCAAAACTGCTTAAGTGTTTCAATGAACTTATTAAAAAAGGAAATTCAATAATTGTGATCGAACACAATCTGGAAGTGATCAAGTGCGCAGATTACATTATCGACCTCGGTCCTGAAAGCGGTGACGGTGGCGGCGAGATTGTTGCCGCGGGCACTCCTGAAGAAGTGGCTGAGGTTAAGGAATCATACACCGGAAAATTCTTAAAAGAATACTTAAAATGAAAACGTTTTTAGTTGTAACATTTGTGCTTCTCATTGCCGGTACACTTCCGGCACAGACGATGGATGAGATCTTCGAGAACGGGAAGAAGAGTTTCTACAGCGATGACTTTGATGCTGCGAACAAATTCTTCATGGAGATACTCAATTCAGAATCAAATGATGATCTGACTCACTTTTACAAAGGGCTTATCTATGAGATCTATTTTGACAATGAGAAATCGCTGAAGGAATTATCTGCAGCAATAGAGATCAATAACAAGTTCGGGGAAGCTTACTACAGACGAGGCGTAATACTGGAGAAAACGGGAGATACTGCAGGTGCAATATCTGACTACACCAAAGCTATAAAGAACGGTGCGAAATCATCCGATGCATATTTCAATCGTGCTTCGCTTTATCAGGCAATCGGTGAGTCAGACAAAGCCATCAAAGATTACACAAATGCAATCAAACAGAATCCCTCAGATGACATTTCATATTACAACAGGGGACTGCTTTATATGCAGGTTGGCAATATGGAAAAGGCGAGAACAGACTTCCAGTCAGCAATAGAAATTGACAAAGCGTGGGAAAGGGAGCTGAAGAAATATCTTGAGGGAAATTGAGAGTTGAGAATTGTGAATTGAGAGTTGAGAATTGCCCCAAAGGGGTCCCTTCGGGAAGATTTGAGAAGCCAACTGTTATTGAAAGAAGCCGCCTTTTAGAATTGGCGGCTTCTTGTTTTCATATTCGGAATTGTCGAAAATTTATTCCTGAGCCTTCTTGCAGAAATAATTCAGTATTGCTTCACCGGGTGAATTTGGAATTACAGCAGAGAATGTATCATTAGTATATACATTTTCTTCACCGTCTGTATAATGATCGGTTGTCTTAGGAACATTGTACTCATTTGTTTCACACTTCAGGTTCCAGTTCTGGATTGAATACTGGATAGACTTATATCCGTCATTGCATTCCGTCTTACATTCCATCTTGATCAAAACATCGAACATAGTCTTGTCATCTCCGATATTCTTTACTGATTCTTTGTTCAGATAGACTTTGTAATTATCATTCTCCGTAACATAGGTCCATTGGTCTTCAGACTGGCTGAATACATTTGCTGCTGAAACGAGAAAGATTGCAACGATGAAAAATAAAGAAGTTGTTTTCATTTTTTTGCTATTTGATTAATGTTCATTTCAAAATCTTTTCAAAAATAGCTTTTTGAGATGATACTTGGAATGTCTTTTTAAATTTTGGAAAACAGTTATTAAATCCCCGGGAAATCACTATGTGTAAGGATTCCCGATTCCGTGAAAAAGCCGCCATTTCATCAGAGCGTCACAGTGCATTGCAAGATGAGTTGTCTGAATGTGAATATAAAAGTCCAGTTCGGTATCAAGCACGCTTTTCAATTCTTCATCATTGATCGGCGTATTCGCCAGATCATTCAGGTTTTTTTCAATCTCTTCAGAGAGTAATTCATAAATTTGTTTGAAAGTGACAAGAAGTTCTTGAAGGGATAACTCAAGTGTAGCTTTCCCATCTGAGCCATAGAGAAAGTTTTTCGGTTCTTTGAGTTCTGCAATATAGCCGGGCTTGATTTTGATAATGGCAGATTCTCCTTCGGCAATCAGATGAGCAATTGTCCAGCCGGGTGAATTTATAAATTCATATCTCTTCCACAGATCAGCCTCCGGGATATCCCGAGTGAGGTCGCAGATGTAAGAGACATACCAGCGTGACAAATTCCTGTGGTATGGAGTTAGTTTAATATTTGTATTCAACAGGTAATTGTGTTTTAAGAAATCGAAATTCTTCCCAGTCGCGACTGTCCTGATAAAATCAAAACCATTTCCGGATATGAAAGATCAGAAAAATGTGCTGACCAAATTAACAATAGTTTCAAGCAGATAAAAATAATCCGGACTTCTTTCCGGATTATTTTAGATGTATTCTATATGTCAGATCACTTCTTAAGCGTTCGCGCCAACATTCTCCGCAAGCTCCATTCCTTTTTCCATGGCTTCCCTGTTGAGTGGAATGAGATTGTGATATCTCTCCGGAAGTACTTTCTTGAGTCCCTCGATAATTGCATCAATTGAGATTATCGGCTTCTTCTTAAGAAACGCTCCGAGTATTATCATGTTCAGCACCTTCGTATTCTTCAGCTTCGAAGCTTCAGTAGCAGCCTCAATCGGAACAATTTCTATGTCAGTTCTTGTCGGCGGCTTAAGTATAGTGCTGGCCTCGTAAATCAACAGTCCGCCGGGCTTGACCGATCTTTCGAATTTGTCGAGGGATGGTTGATTCAGCGTGATTGCCGTATCGAACTTTGTAAGTATGGGTGAACTGATCTTCGAATCACTGATTATCGCTATGCAGTTTGCCGTTCCGCCGCGCATCTCGGGTCCGTATGACGGCATCCAGCTCACTTCTTTGTCGTCTATCACTCCGGCATAACAAAGGATCTGCCCAATTGTCAGAACGCCTTGGCCTCCGAATCCTGCTATGATTATTTCTTCTGTCATGTCAATTCTCCTTTTGTGGCACTTTTAATTCTCCAAGCGGATAGAAAGGCAGCATGTGTTCTTCAAGCCATTTGTTTGATTCTACCGGGGTCATTTTCCAGTTTGACGGACAGTTGGTTACAATTTCCACAAAGCTTAGACCCTTATTCAACTCCTGATATTTGAAACCGTTGTAGATTGCCTTCTTTGCTCTTCTGACATTGTTTGGAGTATTTACGGCGGTTCGGGCACAATAATATACTCCCGGAAGTTGAGCGATGAGTTCAGTGATTTTCAGCGGATAACCGGATTCATGAACTTCACGCCCGAAAGGAGTTGTCGTGGTTTTCATCCCGACAAGTGAAGTTGGAGCCATTTGTCCTCCGGTCATTCCATAGATACCGTTATTAATGAAAATGATAAGAATATTCTCGCCCCGGTTACAAGTATGTATAGTCTCTCCTGTTCCGATGGCAGCCAGGTCACCGTCGCCCTGATATGAGAAGACATACCTGTCGGGCAGAACTCTTTTTATTCCTGTGGCAACTGCAGAAGCCCTTCCGTGCGCAGCTTCGGACATGTCAATATTGAAATAGTTGTATGCAAATACTGCACAACCGACCGGCGCTACACCTATTGTTTTATCCTGAATCCCTAGCTCCGCAATTACTTCTGCGATGATGCGGTGCGCAACACCGTGCCCGCAACCCGGGCAATAGTGCATCGGTGTGCTTGTAAGTGTTTCGGGTTTATCATAAACAACATTATCGCTTATGCAAATGCTTTCCTCTGCGATCACATCTTCATAATGTTTTTCCTCATCTATCATTCTTCTTTCGTTCATGCTGTTACTCCTTCATAAATTTCTTCAATCTTGTTAAGTATCTCTTCGGGTGTTGGAATTATTCCACCCATTCTTCCAATGAATTCGACTTGAGCTTTTCCATTGATTGCAAGCTTTACATCTTCAAGCATCTGTCCGGCATTCATTTCTACCGTAAGAAACAACTTCGTCTTATCAGCAAGCCGGTTCAATTCTTCATACGGATAAGGAAAAACTGTAATAGGTCTGAACACACCTACATTGATTCCTTTTTCCTTTGCGAGGTCTGCTGCTTTCTTGCAGATCCTTGCTACCAAGCCGAATGCAACCAGCACTACATCAGCATCTTCACAATTTACCATTTCATATCGAATCTCTTCCTTTTCAATCTCTTTGTACTTTTTTTGAAGATGCAGATTAACTTCCTGCATTTTCTCCGGTTGGATATTCAACGAAGTGATAATGTTTCTCTCTCTTGTCTTGGATTTTCCAATAGTTGCCCAATCGTAAATCTCATTGGTTCTGGGAATATGAGGAAAGAGTTCCACCTTCTCCATCATTTGTCCCAGTGCGCCGTCTGTAAGTATCATAACAGGGTTGCGCCACTTGAATGCAAGCTCAAAGCCCAGTCTCACATGGTCAACCATTTCCTGAACTGTTGACGGAGCCAGCACGATGAGCTTGTAATCACCATGGCCTCCGCCTTTTACTGCCTGAAAATAATCTGATTGTGAAGGCTGAATTGTTCCCAAGCCCGGACCCGCACGTACAACATTTACGAGCAGACAGGGAAGTTCGGCGCATGCAATATATGAAATGCCTTCCTGCATCAGACTTATGCCCGGAGATGATGAAGATGTCATTACTTTTTTGCCGGTGCCTGCAGCGCCGTAAATCATATTGATTGACGCAATTTCACTTTCTGCCTGAAGCACTACCATCCCTGTCCTGTTATGAGCTTCTTTTGAGAGGTACTCAAGAACTTCCGATTGCGGAGTTATGGGATATCCGAAGTATGCATCGCAGCCGGTGCGGATAGCTGCTTCAGCAAGCGCTTCATTGCCTTTCATTAATTTTAATTCTTTCATGATGTCATGGTTACGGTTATGTCACCGGTTACGTTAGTAATCGTAGCGACTTGTTCTTTTTTCTTTTCTGTCTTTCTGTAGACCTTTATAATGCTGTCCGGACAAACGAGTGCACAGTTTGTGCATCCTGTACAGTTGTCCTCTATTTTGACAATGTAATGATATCCCTTTGAGTTGAGCTTTCGGGAAAGTTCGAGCGAATGCTGAGGACATGCCGCAGCACACAGCTCGCATCCTTTGCATTTCTCGATGTCAATTACTATGTCGCCTTTAACTTTAGCCATTATTACTTGAGATGTTTGTTATGAAACAAAAAAAGGTCATAGAATTCTCTATAACCTTCATGTGATTTGCAATGTTGAATTTTACTATCAGAATTCATGACACATATTCAATAATGCTCTATTAATCAAAGAAACTGTCATTCTCGTTTTAACTGCTCAATTTTGTTTGACATTGCAAAAATAAGGATAATTACTGAAAAACGAAGTGGATTAATTTGAACGAAACACACTTGCCAAGCAGGTTATGGATTTTGCGGGAAAAATTCCTGCATGGAATAAATCAAATGTTGTTTAAAAGAAATTGGAAAGGCGGTCAATGCAATTCAGCAAAATGAAGACACAAATGGACCACTGCTGTCCAAAACATTATTGAAATTACGAAATTATTGCCAAAACAGTTCAAGAGTAAACCCTTTTGCGAAAGTCGTAAGAACAACCCGCCTCATCCTAATGCCGTTAAGAAATTGTGAGCTTTGGCGTAAGCCTGCCCGAAGAATACTGAACTTCAACACTTTTCGCAGGCGGGCGTGAATTTCCTGTTTGACGAACACGACACCGCTCTTCTGTCGTGTGAGGAGTTGAAATTCACGTAGCCAAAGCGAGCAATTTTAGGCAATTAGGATGCAGCCTGCCCGAAGAATACTGAACTACAACACTTTTCGCAGGCGGGCGGGCGACTTTTCTTTGCCAAGCTTTCTGGCGCCTGTCCATAGTCACGCTGAGCCTGTCGAAGCGTGCGAGGAGTCGTTCAAAAGAAAGCGGAATAACTTCTTGCAGCACATTTCGTCAAACTTTTCACCTAAAGAATTTCAAACGTTTTGGACAGATATGCAAATGGACATAAATCAATCAAACTCAAGTTCTCTTAGCTTTTCAAGAATCCAGGTCTTGTTAATGAATTCCTTCTTGCGCTCTGTCGGCAGCAATTCATCCACCTTGTAACTCTTTCCGCTTTCTTTGATGCGGACTATCTTGCCAAGCACACTGATGAAGTGAGTATGAGATTCACAGTCTTTCCTGCTTAGTGCCCGGTTCTTTGATACATAGATACGGTATGAATTCAGGAAATCATTGAGCATATCGGTTTCTCCCATTTCATAATATATCCTCGAAGTAAGATTCCGCACTTCCAGATTGTAATAATTATCTTCATACTTTACCAATGCAAGGTGCGACAGGGCTTCATCAAATCTCTTCATCTCAAAGTTCATCGTTGACAATGCAAGCTGATAAGTGCTGTGCCGGTAATCTTCACTTATCAAACCGTTGTAATTTTCAATGAACATTTTTACCCAGTCAAACTCTTTCAGCCGAGAGCCGGACTTCACCATATTAAGGAAAAACATATTTGTCATGAAGTTTTCTGTAAACAAGCCCTTCTCAATTATTTCCCTTCTCAAAGTAAAAACTTCTCTTACGGTATTGGGATCATTCATGGAGCGAGTTCTCTTGAGATGCTCGATCATGTCTATATATTTGTTGTAAAGCTTTTCCTTCTCAAGCAGGTCTCCATATTTGATAACAAGGTCGTGAAGATTTTCAAAATATTTTTCTTCATCTGTTTTCTCAAGCATGAAGGCATTGAAATGTATTTGAACCTGAGGCATGTCTTTGATGTCTTCAGGAAGATTCTTCATCATGCTTTCAGTAAACTTGTCAGACAGGTACAAAGATCTGTCCAATCCCAGCAACCTGCTTTCATAAAGAACATAATTCTGTATCTCAAGAATTTTCATGACAAATGAAACGACAAGATCTCTCTCTGCTCTTTGTATATCCTGTTTGCTGAAGTTATTCCGGAAGCTGTTATACATGTCTTTGTAGAGAAACAACTCGTATGATTTGCTGAAGTAATCAAGGTCATGAGCCGGTTGCCTTTCAAGCGCTTCTGTGGCTTCACTCAGATTCTTTTCAAACAGTGAAAGAATATTCCTGCTGAGCAGTTCTGAAAGCAGATGCTTCTTTACTGAAAATTGATTGGATGTATAGCCGAGGAAAGATAGGAATTCTTCCGCATGTTTCAGCAATTGCGAATTGAGATTGCGAAATACTTCATCATTATAGGACTTTCCGGGATAGAGTTTTCTGAAAACCTTCTCTTTGGTAAATGACTTATCATTGAATTCCGGATAGTGCTTCCTGTATGAATTGAACAATTCAACAACTGCCTCACGCTTGTTTATGACCGGTGATGAAATATACTCACCAAACTGCTTCAACTCATCTTTGGACAATGCTTTAAGAATGTCCAATACCTTTGCTTTTATCAAATTGTCCGGATTAGTAATGAGTAATCAGTTTGAAATTGGTCTTCATGATATTGAAACAAGTTGTAAAAATGAGGCAATTTACGGCGCATATTCTCTCACATTGACATTTGCAAAATAGTTTAATTAGACGCTAAAATCAAAGTTTTTTAAGGAGTTAGTAATAGAATTTAAGCCCTGAATCCAATGACAAAAGTGAAAATTCATATTTGTTTGACCCCGGGAAACAGGAGTAATTTTGTACAGAAATTAAAACAAAGAACAATTTCAAAACAAACTAAACAAAAACTACAATGAAAAACTCAAACAGAAACACCAAGGTAAGAACAATGACAGTGATGACAGCAATCATGATCGTCATCCTTTGCTCGCTGAATGTATCAGCTCAGCAAATGATCAAGAACTACAATTTCAATTGCAACAACATTTCAAGCAATGACAATGCAAGGTCAATCATCAACAGGATAGATACCGGATATGCGATAGCAGGTTTTGCATATCATCCGATCTGCGCTATCGGACCGTTTGACTGGATGTGGTTACAGTTAAAAAGCAACGGTAACGTTAATCAGTCAAGATATCTTGGCACTCAGTTAGATGACAAATGCTATTCGCTCATTCAGGATCCCACAGACAGGTCTTACACTTTGGCAGGATACATGACAAACTCGGGAAAGATAAAGGCTACAATTGCAGACCTTTCCAGCGCAGGCAATTTCAATTACGCGAGAATATTGTATGACACACTGAACAGCAGCTATTCACAAATAGTGATTGACCCGGCAAGAGTACTTGCAACAACCGGTTACAATGAAAAACCTTTTGGAAATAAAGTACGCAACAAGCTCCTTTGTTCACAATACTCACCGGCAGGTCCGCTTTCCTGGTCATACAGATATGATTCATGGATAAGTGCAACTAAGCAAAGCCCGTCAATTGAAGAAGGAAAGTCCATATGCTTTCAACAAGCCGGAGGAGTTTATGGAGTTGCAGCAAGAACTAATTTCTACAGCAAGTCAACAACTGCATGGGACCCAATGGTTGTGAAACTCGGTTACACAGGAAATGTGATCTGGAAGAAAGTTTACAGATTCAACATTGCAAATCCTAACTATTATCCTTCAAGTGAACCGACAAAAATCATTCCAATGACTGACGGAGGATTTATCGTTGTTGGATTCACAAACGCAATTCTTCAGAACGGCTCAAACATACTCGTGTTCAGAGTTGCATCTAACGGAACACTCATGTGGTCATCATCTTACGGTACAACAGCTGCATCTCATTGGGGAACTTCAGTTGTACTTGACGGCAGCAACGTTGTAGTTACCGGTTACAGAAGACAGGGAAATGCCCAGGATGCTTTGATGATGAAGATCCCAATCACCGGAGGTGCACCGTTATGGACAAGAATTTGGGATCCGCAGGCAAATTCTGAAGCAGGTTATGACATAATCAGATCAAATCAGAGCACAACATCATTCGGATATGCCGTAACAGGTGATGTCAGCCTGAACTCACAGGACGGTTTCATCTGGAGAACAAATGTGAACGGATTGCTTGACAGCTCCACATGCAACAATTCAACAACCCTTACCAGAATTGCAAATGACATCCGACTTGATTCATTCCTGTTGCAAAGAGTTACCAAGACTTGCAAAGACTTTACACCGACAATCCTGACCACAAACTACAGAGAGAACACAATTTGTCTTGGAACATTTGCATTACTTCCGGAAGAAGAGATCAACAATGATAATCCGGTTGAAGAAGTTGACAGCTATGGACTTAGCCAGAACTATCCGAATCCGTTCAATCCTTCAACATCAATAAGATTCCAGATTCCGACTGAAGGCAATGTATCAATAAGAGTATATGATATCTCAGGCAAGATGGTTGCTGAACTTGTAAATGAATTCAAGCAGAAGGGAAGTCACACTGTACAGTTCAATGCCGCCAGACTCTCTTCGGGCGCATACTACTACAGAATTGATGCAAACGGTTTCACAGACATCAAGAAAATGCTTCTGATCAAGTAAGATCTTCAATCCAATGAATTGCAGGCGGGGTCTATGCTCCGCCTGTAATTTGTTTTTTAAAAAGATTTAAAAAGATTAATTTACGAAAAATGAAAAGGCTAATCATCAGAACAGAAGGTAATTCACCAGTAAATTCAGAACATCTGAGTTTGATAAACATTAAGGAGGAAACAAAAAAATGATTTTGAGGAAGTACATCTTGCTTGCGGCTTTTTTCGCAGCGATTGTTTTTTCAGGTAATGCATTTGGATACATGTTTTGGAATCAGGCAGCTTACTTTAACGGCTCGGTCGGTTCGTACATTTCAGTTGCGAATTCATCAACCATCAGCATTACTCAAAGCTTTACTATTGAAATGTGGATAATTCCGGCTGATGCAACAGAGCCGCCGTTTCAGTCTCTTGTAGAGAAAACTACAGCAGCGCAGAACAGCGGTTATACTCTATTCCTTAGCAACGGGAAAGTCGCAATCCGAACAAACGGCTTAACGCGCGTTATCGGAACAACGGTACTTCCCAATAACCAATGGTCACACATTGCCGGAGTTTATAATGCAGCCAATGCCCAGTTTCAGGTTTATGTAAATGGCACTTTAGACGGATCTGCAGTTGTTGGAGGAGCATCTCCGATTGCGAACAATGATTCTCTCAGAGTAGGCAAGAGCATTTCGGGAAATCCTTTTCAGGGATTGATAGATGAACTCCGGATATGGAGGAAGCCTCAGACAATTACCGAGATCGGAAAGAACATGAGAACTACATTGGGAGCATCAACAGGAATTTACAGCAGTCTCTCGCTTTCGTTCACATTTCAGAACAGGGATGCAAGCACAACTTACTTCTCAATCAAGGACTGGTCAGGAAATCTGAATGACGGCAACAACAACAACGTATCTGCTTACGGCCAGGCAGACAGGCCAAGCTCTACAATTGCATTGAATGATTGCGTCAAGCTTGATGGCATAGATGACTTCTTCTACGCGGCTGACAATGCTGATGTTAGTCCAACATTGGCTGTGACTCTCGAAGCATGGATCTATCCTACTTCAACAACATCAACGCGAACCATATTCCATAAAGGTCCATCAGGAGGACAGGCTAATTATTCTCTGCGCCTGACATCCGGATTTCTTTCAGCAAGCATCAATACAACCAATTTCTCTTCCACTCAAAGTGTTCCGGTAAACAGGTGGTCGCATGTTGCATTTTCATACAATTCGCTGAACGGTAATTTTTCATTCTATTTAAACGGCAAGGAAGTCACACAGGGAAACAGCAGTGCCGGAAGCATTACAAACGGAACTGACAATCTCTTCTTTGGAAGCAATGGATCAGGACAGTTCTTTCAGGGTCTTCTTGATGAAATGAGGATCTGCAACTATGCCAAGCAGGAATATTTGCTCAACAGATTTCTGTTTGAATCAATAGAGCAATCGAATCAACCTTTGCCTGCTCTTGTTAATGTTGTCTATAATCTTGACGGCTATGCAATATCAAACTCAGATAACGGCAATCCGGTAACATTTGTCTCCGATGCCGGTTTCAGCGGAGTTTCGACAAGTGAGGACAATCCGGCTTCTCCATTGAACAGATCCGACGTGATGAATTATGACAACGGATTCATGATGAAGACTTCGTTCTCAAGAGTGCCACTCACAGGGAATTTCGGAATGGTTCTTGATTCATTTGAAGTATGTTTGGATACCATCATAGGTGATCTTAATCTATATATGGCTTTGAATCATACGGGAGAAGAGGAAATCGAGATATCGCTTCAGAGTCCTTCCGGTCATACTGTGAAAGTATTTGATAATAATACACTGCTCCCAAAGTCGGATAATGTAGTTACGATTTTTGATGATCAGTCAGACAGCTCATTAAGTACAAGCGCAAGATATACGGGATTTGGTCCGAGGATCAAGCCTCAGTTCAGTCTGAACAATATTTTCCAGGGCAAGAGAACAGCAGGTTTCTGGAAGATAATCGTGAACGATCAGACAGGTGCGGGAACAGGCTTGCTGTACTCATGGGGAATACAATTCAACAATACTCAGTCATTGAATACGAATCTTTGTCTGCGTGTTTTCATGGAAGGATTTTACAGGCCTGATGATTCATGCGTTGTTGATACGGTTGATGTGCATCTGAGAGAAAGCAGTTCACCTTATATGGATGTTGGCGTAAAAGGTGAAACTCCGGATGACAATTATACTTTCCGATATACTTTTGAATCAGCGGCTTTATCTGATTCATATTATTTGCAGATAAGGCACAGAAACTCTATTCAGATATGGAGCGCCAATCCGGTTTCGTTTGATTTTCTCAGCGGTAATCTTCGTTATGATTTTACGTTGAGCGCTGACTCGGCCTTCGGCTCAAATCAGGTTGAAGTTGACAACTCGCCTTTGCGCTATGCCATGTATGGAGGAGATGTTGATCAGAATGACATTGTAGACGGCACTGACACGCAATTGATAGACAACGATGCAAGCGGATTTGTATCTGGATATGTGGCAACTGATGTAAACGGCGACAACTTTGTTGACGGAACTGATGCGGCAATCACAGGGAATAATGCTGACAATTTCATAACGGCAATAACGCCTCCATAAGCAGGGAAATGATTCTTGAACTGAGTTGTTAACATAACAATGAGTAACGGAGCTGATAAGCTATGAATGACTATAATGTTCTTATTATTGATGATGAGAGGGAATTGAGACAAATGCTCTCGCGACTGCTTAAAGTGGAAGGATTCAATACTCATGATTCCTCCACTGCAAAAGAAGGAATTGAGATTCTTAAGAAGAAAGACTTCCATTGTATTCTCTGCGATGTGAAGTTGCCGGACGCAAACGGCGTGGAACTCATAACGGAAATAAAGAAACAACAACCCGGAGCGGAAGTTGTGCTTCTCACTGCCTTTGGCAAAGTTCACGACGGGATTACTGCAATAAGAAATGGTGCTTTCGATTATCTCCTCAAAGGTGAAGACAATGACAGGATCATTCAGACGGTTCTAAATGCATGTCAGAAGTCAGAACTTAACATCCGCATAAAGGAACTTAAGCGCAAGCTAAGCGGAGAAATTAGTTTCAGTGATGTAATCGGAAATTCAAAAAGTATCAGAGACAGCATTGAACTTGCAAAGAAAGTTGCCGGAACTGATACTACAGTTCTGCTCACAGGCGAAACCGGAACCGGCAAGGAAATTTTTGCAAGAGCAATACATTCAGAAAGCAACAGGTCAGACGGAGTTTTTCTTGCCCTGAATTGCGGGAACTTCTCGAGTGAGCTTCTGGAAAGCGAGTTGTTTGGATATCGTGCCGGCTCATTCACCGGAGCAGCAAAGGATAAGAAAGGTCTCATTGAAGAAGCTTCCGGAGGGACCCTGTTTCTTGATGAGATCGGTGAGATTCCTCTTGAACTTCAGCCGAAATTTCTCCGTGTTCTGGAGTCTGGGGAATATTTTCGAATCGGAGATACTTCTCCGAGAATGTCAGATATCAGATTGATCGCTGCTACTAATCGTAATCTTGCTTCAGAATCAGAGTCAGGAAGATTCAGAAGAGATTTGTATTTCCGGTTGTCAGCTTTTCAGATAGATCTTCCAAACCTAAATTCACGGAAGGAAGACATTGTGTTGCTCGCAGATGTTTTTGTTAAACAAATGGCTTCCAAACTCAGGAAAAATATTGCCGGAATGAACGGGGAATTCCGTGAGCTGCTAAACAATCATAATTGGAAAGGAAACATAAGAGAACTTCGCAATGTCATTGAACGGGCATGTATTGTGGAAGAATCTGATACATTGTCTGCCGAAAGTCTTCCGTTGGAATTCAAGCTGCATACAATCGGAAATGCAAGTTCCGATGCTGTCACTCTTTCACAGGCAGAAGAAAATCACATCAGAAGAGTTATGAAACTTGCGGAAGGAAACAAACCTAAAGCAGCAAAGATGCTTGATATTGGCTTGTCAACATTATATTTAAAACTGAAGGAGTATGATATTTGAATCATTCATTAACACTGTCTTATATATGAGCTGAATTCCTCACACGATTTTGAATAAGAAACAACAACTAATAATGTCACCTACAGGAAAATAATAGCATAGATTATTTATTAGATAATCATCTTCCTGTTTTTCGGGTTTATCTTTTTCAATTGTTTTCGACATGCAACAGAATCATTAACACTAAGTCTCTAAAATACTCCTAGTACTCTCCTGAAAATCCTGTAAAGCACTGCATAAATTCTTTGAGTTACATCTTCTTGAAATTTCAATTTCCGGAATCATCTTTCCATTTTCTGGAAACTCATGACTGCAAATTACCCAAAACAGTTCAAAATGAGCGCAGATATTCACATTTAGTATATGGCACATCATTTGCATTAACTTTGACTAAAAAAGAATGATCATGTTTGACTTAATAATTCTAATTGCAACATTAGCAATACTTTTCATGATATGCTTCAGGTTCATTAACATACTCGAAAGGATCTGAGCCATGTTCATAATTCTATTCATAATCAGTATTGTATTATTCGGTTATCTGTGTTACGCATTGATAAGACCGGAAAAATTCTAATTCACAATTAACATGCAAATATTTGAAATCGTACTGATTTTTGCCGTAACTTTGATCGCAGCCATTCCGTTGGGAAAACTAATGGCAAAAATCTTTGAAGGAGAAAGGAATTTCTTGGACTTCCTTGCACCTGTTGAGGGATTCATCTTCAGGTTATCAGGAATAGATTCAAAAAAGGAAATGAACTGGAAAGAATTTCTGACAGCATTGATGACAATTAATTTCGTATGGTTTGTGTATGCATTCGTGATGCTGATGATTCAGGGTAGTCTTCCACTAAACCCTGACGGAAATCCTTCCATGACACCTGACCTCGCATTCAACACGGCTATAAGTTTTCTTGTTAACTGCAATCTTCAACACTACTCGGGCGAAACAGGGGTTTCCTATTTCTCGCAGATCTTTGTCCTGATGTTTCTCCAATTCGTTTCTGCTGCAACAGGTGTTGCTGCATTCGCGGGATTGATCAGAGGGTTGAAAGAAAAATCAGGCGATACACTCGGCAACTTTTACAACTATTTCGTCAAGACACTCACAAGAATTCTTCTGCCGTTATGCATTGTCGTTGCAGTAATTCTTGCGCTTCGCGGAGTACCGATGACGTTCGACGGAAAGTTCAGTATTACAACTCTTGAAGGCATTGAACAGACAATCTCACAAGGTCCGGTTGCCGCTTTCATGGCAATCAAACATATCGGAACAAACGGCGGAGGTTTCTTCGGAGCAAACGCTTCACATCCGCTTGAGAATCCGGATCCGATCACCAATGCGGTTCTGCTTATTTCGCAAGTTATCATTCCTTTGGCATGCATCTTTACAATAGGTTACTATCTCAGAAGAAGGAAACTGTCTTATGTAATACTCGGAGTAATGACTCTTGGAATGCTTTGTCTGCTGGTCCCTACAATTTATTCCGAGACGAGTGGCAATCCGATGATCTCCGAAATGGGTATAGCACAGCCGCTCGGAAACATGGAGGGAAAGGAAGTTCGGTTTGGTCCTACAAGCTCCGCTTACTGGAGCATTGTCACCACTATCATTTCAACCGGTTCGGTCAATTCTATGCATGACTCTTTCATGCCGCTTTCAGGAGCTATGCAAATGCTTGGCATGATGACAAATGCATTCTATGGAGGTGTTGGAGTAGGGATGCTCAATTACTTCATCTTTCTCATCATTGCTGTTTTTGTCAGCGGACTCATGATTGGCCGAACACCTGAGTTTTTGGGAAAGAAGATAGAGGCCAGAGACATGAAGATCGCCACTATCGTTGCTCTGATTCATCCTCTGATGATCCTGACCGGAACTGCAGTTTCAACATTTTTGGTCACAGATTTTCCGGAGCTTGCCTGGAAGATCAAGCCTTCGGGGTGGCTGAACAATCCGGGATATCACGGTTTCAGTGAGATGCTCTATGAATTCACTTCAGCCGCCGCAAATAACGGAAGCGGCTTTGAAGGACTTGCAGATAATAGTTTCTTCTGGAATTACTCAACGGGTATTGTTCTGCTTCTCGGAAGATACATACCTATTATCGGACCTGTTGCAATTGCGGGCATGCTGGGTAACAAGGTCAGAATACCGGAAAGCCCGGGGTCATTGAATACGGAGAATGCAACGTTTGGTGTGATGACCTTTGCGGTCATTGTGATCATTGCTGCACTTTCGTTCTTTCCGGCGCTTGCGCTGGGACCCTTTGCAGAACTTTTAAGCATTAATTGAAAATGAAAAGAATAATTGAAAATAAGTTGTTCGACAATCAACTAATCAGACAGGGTTTGATCCAATCATTTGTAAAACTCAATCCTGCAGTGCAGTTGAAGAATCCTGTAATGTTCTCAGTTGCAGTCGGTACTCTCATAATGTTCCTTGTAACAATCCTCTCTGCAATTGACCCGAATCTTGGTCAGGGAACATTCGGTTACAATTTCTCTGTATTCATTGTTCTGTTCCTTACTCTGCTGTTCGCGAACTTTGCCGAAGCTATGGCTGAGGCTCGCGGAAAAGCTCAGGCAGAATCTCTGAGAAAGACAAGAGAAGAAACAGTGGCGCAAAAAGTTACAAAAGACAGTCCCGGATTTGACGTGCCTTTGGAAAAAGTTTCTTCTTCATCTCTGACTAAAGGAGACATCTTTGTATGCGTTGCCGGGGATATCATTCCTTCTGATGGAGAGATAATAGAAGGAATGGCAAGCATAGACGAATCAGCGATCACAGGTGAGTCTGCTCCGGTGATAAGGGAAGCCGGCGGAGACAAAAGCAGTGTTACCGGCGGCACAAAAGTTCTGTCTGACAGGATAAAAGTGATTGTAACTACACAACCAGGAGAGTCTTTTCTTGATAAGATGATCGCACTGGTTGAAGGTGCAAAAAGGCAAAAGACTCCTAATGAGATAGCACTTACAATTCTTCTTGCCGGATTTACAATCGTATTTCTGATAGTATGTGTAACACTGAAACCATTTGCAGACTATTCAAGCGCAGTCGTAAATATTGCAGCTTTGGTGTCATTGTTTGTATGTCTGATTCCTACAACCATAGGCGGACTTCTCTCAGCAATAGGAATTGCAGGAATGGACAGAGCTTTGAGAGCAAATGTCATTTCAAAATCCGGCAAAGCTGTTGAAACTGCCGGCGACATAGATGTGCTGTTGCTTGATAAGACCGGGACGATCACGATTGGGAACAGAAAGGCCACAAACTTCTATCCGAAGGCAGGCATCAATCATGATGAGTTTGTCAGTATATGCTCTTTGAGCTCAATGCCTGATGATACTCCGGAGGGCAAAAGCATTGTGGAGCTTGCAGGAGCATCAACGCAATATGAATTCAAAGCCGGTATCAAAGAAGCAATAAAATTCACGGCTGAAACAAGAACAAGCGGTGTAATACTTGATGATGGAACGGTAATCAGAAAAGGAGCATACGATGCCATAAGAAGCTATTCGGAAAAGGAAGGCCATGAATTCCCTGAAGAGTGCATTCCCGTGATCGTTGAAATCTCATCAAACGGCGGAACTCCATTGGTTGTTTCGGTAAATGATAAAGTCATGGGAGTGATAGAACTTCAGGACATTATTAAGACAGGCATACGGGAAAGATTCGAACGTCTGCGGAAAATGGGAGTCAAAACGGTTATGGTTACGGGTGATAACAAACTGACCGCCAAATATATATCCGAGAAAGCAGGAGTTGACGATTTCATAGCAGAAGCAAAACCGGAAGACAAGCTGCAATACATTAGAAATGAGCAGGCCTCCGGAAAGCTGGTTGCCATGATGGGTGACGGAACTAATGATGCACCTGCTCTGGCGCAATCAGATGTTGGTGTTTCAATGAACAGCGGAACTCAAGCTGCAAAAGAAGCAGGCAATATGGTTGATCTGGATAACGATCCGACAAAACTTATTGAGATAGTCGAGATTGGCAAACAGCTTCTTATCACACGCGGTACTCTTACAACATTCAGCATTGCAAATGATGTGGCGAAATATTTTGCAATAGTTCCTGCGCTGTTCATGTCATCCATACCGGCACTGGCAAAGCTGAATATTATGGATCTGAAAAGTCCTGAATCAGCAATACTGTCTGCCGTGATCTTCAACGCCATCATCATACCAGTGCTTATTCCGCTTGCTCTCAAAGGTGTTGCATACAAACCTATCGGAGCCACTGCATTGTTAAGAAGAAATCTTCTCATCTACGGACTGGGCGGTATCCTGGTGCCTTTCATCGGAATCAAGATCATTGATCTTTTAACCTCAATGTTTTTATAAAAACAATATCATGAAAGAAAATTTTTTAAAGTCCGTCAGGCTCACTCTTGCAGCAATAATATTCTTCTCCGGAATTTATACTGCAGTAATACTTGGGTTTTCTAAAATATTTGTATCCGGCGGAGGAAGCGTACAGCTAATGAATCCATCAGGGAGTAATACCGGAGGTTTCATTATTGGACAGGCATTTAGTGATAACAAATATTTCTGGGGAAGGCCGTCTGCTGTCAATTATGATGCATCTGCTTCAGCCGGAAGCAATAAAGGTCCGACAAATCCTGAATACCTGGAAACTGTGAAACTGAGAATTGATACTTTTCTTGTGAAGAATCCGGGTGTTGACAGAAAAGACGTACCCTCGGAGCTTGTTACGGCAAGCGGCAGCGGACTTGACCCTCATATTTCAAAACAAGCCGCTGTAATTCAGATCCCGAGAATTGCAAAAGCCAGGGATATTCCGGAATCTGAGTTGATGAAACTGGTTGAAAGTAATACTGAAGGTCCTGATCTCGGAATTTTCGGGACCGAGAGAATAAACATTCTAAAACTTAATGCTTCATTAGATGAAATACAGAAATAAAATTTCAGGTTTGCTCATATTGATTTCCCTTGCTGCATCTGCAAGATCCAATGCTCAGATAAAGGGTGATGATGGTTTGACGATAAGCGGATATGTAGAAGCTTATTATTCATATGACTTCAACGATCCCGAGAATCACTTACGGCCTTCGTTCATTTATAATTACAACCGAACCAATGAAGTTAATGTGAACCTGGCAATGATTAAATTGTCTTACTCGAAGGAAAGGGTGAGAGGGAACTTGTCATTGATGGCAGGTACATATCCAAATGCAAATCTTGCTTCTGAAACCGGCTTGCTGAAAAATATTTATGAAGCCAATGCCGGAGTGAAGCTTTCGAAGAAAACAGACATTTGGCTCGATGCCGGAATAATGACATCGCATATTGGCTTTGAATCCGCGATCGGAAAGGATTGCTGGACTCTGACGCGCAGCATACCTGCTGAAGGCTCGCCTTATTACGAAACCGGCGCGCGCGTTTCCTACAATTCTGAGGACAGCAAATGGTATCTTGCTGGACTGGTGCTGAACGGCTGGCAGAGAACCACAAGAGTCAACGGCAACAACACGGTTGGTTTTGGAACTCAGGTTACTTATAAAGCCGGTACTGAACTTCTCATAAATAACAGTACGTATTTCGGTAATGACAATCCGGACAGTACAAAGGTGATGAGATACTTTGCAGACACATACATTACTTATTTGCCGGTCAAAAATTTCGCAGTGACCGCGGGCTATGACATAGGTATTCAGCAAAAATCAAAAGGCAGCAGCGAATACTTCACCTGGTACTCGCCTGTTATTGTTTTAAAGGCAATTTTCAACGAGTATCTTTCTGTAACAGGCAGATTTGAGTATTTTCATGATCCTTCGCAGGTCATATTTGCAACCGGGACTCCCGACGGATTCAGAACATTAGGCTACTCACTAAATTTTGATTATCAGGTAACCTCAAATGCTTTGTTACGTATTGAGGGCCGTTCTTTTGACAGCAAGGATGCGATCTTTAGCAAAGGCAACGAGTTTAAGAACAACAATTTTGCAATCACTTCATCATTGTCATTATCATTGTGATGGAAGACGAAAGAACAAAAAGCGCGAATCGTTATCTTGATTCTCTCAAACAAAGCGAAAGAGGGAAGCTCAAGATATATATAGGCATGAGCGCAGGAGTTGGCAAGACTTACCGCATGCTTCAGGATGCTCACACGATGCTGAAAAACGGCGTCAATGTAAAGATCGGTTTTGTCGAAACTCATAACCGCAGGGAAACAGAAGTTCTTCTTGAGGGACTTCCAATTCTTCCCAGAAGGGAAGTCTTTTACAAAGGAAAGCATTTGGAAGAACTCGATGTAAATTCAATATTGATACTTCACCCTGAATGGGTAGTTGTTGATGAACTGGCACATTCCAATATTCCCGGAAGTCGCAATGAGAAACGCTATCAGGATGTGATGGAAATTCTTGATGCCGGTATCAACGTGTTAACTGCAGTAAACATACAGCACATAGAAAGCATCAATGACGAAGTGAGAAAGATCACCGGAGTAGAAGTTAAGGAAAGAGTTCCGGACAGTTTTCTCAGAATGGCGGATGAAGTTGTAAATATTGATCTGACTTCAGAAGAGCTAATCACCAGACTCAAAGAAGGAAAGATATATGACAAGGCAAAAGTAGCACAGGCGCTCAACAACTTCTTCAAGGCTGACCAGATACTTCAGCTTAGGGAACTTGCGCTGAAAGAAGTTGCATCTCAGGTTGAGAGAAAGGTTGAAACAGAAGTTGAAAAACCGAAACAGTTGCGACACGAGAAATTCCTGGCGTGCATAAGCAGCAATCATGAAAAGGCGAGAAAGATAATCAGAAAGACTTCTAGGCTTGCAAATTATTATAACAGTGATTGGTTTGTAATGTATGTTCAGATTCCTTCTGAGAGTTTTGACAAGATTCCGCTTGATAAGCAAAGGCATCTCCTCAATAATTTTCAACTGGCAAATGAACTTGGAGCCGAAGTAATTCAGGTGCAAACAGGAAATTCTTCAGATGCACAATTACATAAGACAAATGCAATAACCAGAAAGGCAAAATCAGCCAAGCTTGCAGATTCAATTTCCGATATGATCAATGAAAAGGAAATCACTACTGTCTGCATTGGAAAACCAACCACAGGAATTTTCGAACGGATTTTTAAAACCGACATTCTCAGCAGGATATTCAATATCCTTTCTGAAAAAGATGTCGATCTTGTAGTATTGTCATGAAAGTACTGAGCATAAGAAATAAGGTCAGAGCAGGTACAATATTTCTCTTCATTCTACTGCTTCTCACGGCAGGAACAGGAATATTCTACGTAGTGAAGCTGAAGCAGCATTCACAGGAAATTCTTAAGGACAATTATGAATCTCTTGAATATTGTTATTCAATGCAGAGGAATCTCATAAGGATGAATGACAATTTTGTTGAAGCTAAGGAAGAGTTCAATAAGAATCTCAAACTTCAGGAAGCGAATATCACTGAGCACGGAGAGAGCGAATCAACAATGAGTCTTAGAAGGAAGTATGAAATAATCATGAATGCAGAGAAGCCTGACTCTGCACTGGTGACAGGCATAATTCATGATCTGAGCAATATCATCCGTGTTAACATGGATGCAATAAAGTTCAAGAATGAGGTGACAAATCAGAAAGCAAAGGAAGCGATGACGGTACTATCCGTGCTTGCCACGCTTGTATTCATTATCGGACTGGTGTTCACCGTCAATTTCCCTTATGTTATTACAATGCCGATCGGCAAACTCAAACAAGCGGTTAATGAATTGACGAAGAAGAATTACAAACACAGGGTTCACATCAACACAGGTGATGAATTTACGGAGCTTGCAGAAACATTCAACATACTTGCGGAAAAGCTTGATATGTATGAACACAGCAATCTCAACCAGATAATGTTCCAGAAAAGCCGCGCAGAAGCAGTAATAAATTCACTGAAGGATGCAAGCATTGGAATAGACAAGTCGGGTAATGTCCTCTTTGCGAATGAGCAATCACTCAAACTGCTGAATCTGAATGCATCTGACATCGTGGGTAAACACTCGGATGAAGTCGCATCAAAGAACGACCTGTTCAAATTCATAAGGGATGAAAACCACACATCTCCGTTCAAGATCGTAACCGATGGCAAAGAGAATTTCTATGTTATTGATAAGTATATGATCATGAAGGATGAAGAAGAGCTTGGAATTGTCATTGCCCTTAAGAACATAACCACTTTCCAGGAGAAGGATACTGCTAAGACTAACTTTCTTGCAACAATTTCTCATGAGTTGAAAACTCCTCTCGGGTCGGCAGATCTTGGACTGAAGTTGCTTGCTAATCCTAAGACAGGGGAGTTGAATGAATTGCAGAAAGAGATCGTTGATGATCTTCACAAAGAAAACGCTCGCCTGCTAAAGCTTGTCAGTGAACTTTTGGATATGTCACAGGCGGAAACCGGCAACATAAATCTTACAATGACCGATGTTGATGTAAATGAAACTGCTGATGAAGTGATCATGTCTATGAGGCAACAAGCAACAGACAAAGGAATTGCACTAATAAAAGATGTGCTTCCGGATATTAGTAAAATAAAGGCAGACAAAGAAAAATCATCCTGGGTCCTGATAAATCTCATATCCAATGCAATAAGATACTCGCCGCCCGGAAGTGAAATTATTCTTTCAGCCGGAAATGCTGATAATTCTTCAGTAATCATATCTGTATTTGATAACGGTCCGGGCATTCCACCTCAGTACAGAGAAAAGATATTCAAAAGGTTCTTCAAAGTTCCAGGAAGGGAAACTGACCATAAAGGCACAGGGCTCGGTTTATCAATTTCAAAGGAATTTGTTGAAGCAATGGGTGGGAGAATTGAATATCATCCTGTGATATCGGGTGGCTCGGAGTTTAGGCTTGTATTCAGAGCTGCAGAAGAATTGAAAATTAAAAATTGAAAATTGAAAAGTTTGCCTTGTGGTGTATTCTATAAAGAATTCGGAAATGCGGCTACTCTTGAGAAAGTAAAAATCGAATCAGGAGTGCTCAGCATCTCAAAAACGCTAATCTGCTATTTTATTTTCAATTTATAATTTTCAATTTTCAATTGCTCTTCAAACTCCGCTAATCCAAAAAACAATCAACGCAAGACTTTCCTTCATGCAGAATGATGCCGTGCCGCCGGCTGAAAGTTCCTTGTCTGATGCGATGCAATCCGCGTTTATGTTGTTGAAGTGTGAAATTTCCTTTGAACGCAGCAGGTGGAAATTATCTGAAATTAGTATGACTCTGTCCCAGGAATTTTTCTGATAGAGATTATCTCTGACAAAATGAATCTGCTCAATAGTTGAATTAGAAGAATTCTCAAGTATCAGGTTGCCCGGGTCAACTCCATACTTGATCAGCTCATTTTTTGACACCTCGCCCTCGGTCAGTTCATTCGGAGATCCACCTCCTGTGATCACAATTTTCGGGACAAGCTTTCTTCTATAAATCTCATATCCCTTCAAAATCCTCTCCTTCAATACAGGGGACGGTCTGTTGCCCCCCCAGACTGCAGCACCTAGAATAACTCCGCTGTCAGCAGTTCTGTCATTAGCTGTGTATAATGATCTGTCATCATTGAAATTCAATACCAGGAGAAAGACTGTGAAAATCCCGGCTGAACAAAGAAAAAGGAATGCGAAAATTGTTCTTATGGGATTCAACTCTCCATTTGATGATATGCTGATGATTATCACGGATGATAAAACGAAAACAGTTGCAATGAGGGAAATAGCTATTGCCGATATCTTTGTTTCTTTTGCTGAAGTAAGGTCCGAATAAATGAGAGAGCAGATTGAAATCAAAGATGCTGCCACCAGTACAAAAGAAGCAAAACCTCCGAAGTTTGCTCCTCTTAGCAATGCAATTATTGTGAAAAATATGAGAAGTCCGAAAAGAAATGCCGAGATAATATTTCCGGTTTTAAATTCAATACCGTTTAGCGGCAATCTTTGGTTTTTGTATCTGAGAAAATACAAATAAAAGAATGAAGCTGTTTCTATCAACAAAACCATCAGTAATGTGTATCTCTGCCTTTTGATACTTCAGCCCGGGTTAATTAATAAATGCATATAAACTTAACGGAAATAGTTAAAAGTTAAAAGTTGAAAGTTAAAAGTTGAAAGTTGCCCCAAAGGGGTCCCTTCGGGAAAAGTTAAAAGTTGCGGCGAAGCCAACCCTTTGGGAAAAGCTGAAAGTTGAATGCTGGTCTCATGCAGAAGAGAAATTAGTATTTGGATACGTGAACAGGGTTTCGCTTTCTCAATTGGGGTTGCAGAGTGATTTTTGGTCATCTGCGACGCCGGTCTGATTTGTTTTGCAGGGGCAAAATTATTGTTTGAATCAATATGGTAATTAAGGTAATTTCAGTCCAATAATTAAATCATTCCAAAATGTCTGTTCTTCTTGAAGTAAAGAATCTAAAGACCTATTTCTACACCGACGACGGTGTTTCAAAAGCAGTTGATGATGTCAGTTTTTCACTTGACAAGGGACAAACTCTTGGACTCGTGGGCGAATCCGGTTGCGGAAAGAGCGTATCGGCATTGTCAATTATGCAACTAATTGCATCTCCGCCTGGAAAGATAGTTGGCGGTGAAATTTATTTTGAGGGAAAGGACCTGCTGAAATTTGATGAACGTCAGATGCAGGAGGTAAGAGGAAACGACATTGGCATGATCTTTCAGGAACCGATGACCTCTCTTAATCCGGTCTTTACATGCGGTGATCAGATCGAAGAAGCAGTGATACTTCATCAGAAACTCTCAAAAGAGCAGGCAAAGGAAAAAGCATTGGAAATGCTGCGGTTGGTTGGTATTCCGGCTCCTGAGCAAAGATATCAGGAATATCCGCATCAGTTGTCAGGAGGAATGAGACAGAGAATAATGATAGCAATGGCATTGTCATGCAACCCTGCGCTTCTTATCGCTGACGAACCTACGACTGCGCTTGATGTTACAGTTCAGGCACAGATCCTTGAATTGATAAAGAAACTTCAGAATGAGCTGGGAATGGGAGTCATAATGATCACACACGATCTCGGAGTAATTGCTGAAGTTTGCACAAAAGTTGCCGTGATGTACGCTTCCAAAGTCGTTGAGTATGGATGGGTTGAAGAGATTTTCTACAATCCAAAGCATCCTTACACAATCGGACTAATGAATTCCATTCCGAAGCTGAACAAGAAAAAGGGCCGGCTCTCAACAATTGAGGGCAGTGTCCCGCCGCCAACAAATTATCCCTCCGGTTGCCATTTTTGCACAAGGTGCACATTTGCCGTAGATAAGTGCTGGAGTGATGAACCGCCGCTTGTTGAAGTTGGCAAGAATCACACTGCTGCATGCTGGAGAATTGGTGAACTTGACTTCAGACAAAAAGCAGATGTGGAAGAAGCAGTGTAAATTCATTTGAGTTCTCCACTTCATTCATGAACCTTCTCATAAGGAATGCTGCACAAATTGTAACCTGCAAAGGCGACAGTTTGCCTAAGGCCGGAAAAGGTCAATCTGATATCGGACTGATCGAGAACGGCAACATTTTCATTTCAAACGGTAAGATCAGGTTCGCTGGCAATAGCGAAGAATTTGACAACTTCGCAATTTCAAATGACTTCGGTGAAGTACATGAACTTGATGCACGCAATAAGGTCATTATGCCCGGTTTCGTTGATTCACATACTCATTTTGTGTTTGCAGGTTCGAGGGAAGAAGAATATGAAATGCGACAGGCAGGAAGAACGTATCAGGAAATTGCCGGAGCAGGCGGAGGAATCAGGTCAACGGTCAGAAAAGTAAGAGAATCGGATCTTGACGAGCTCAGAAAATCTGCTTCCGAAAAGCTTTCAAAATTCTTCAGTTACGGTACAACGACGGTTGAAGGAAAGTCAGGTTATGGCCTTGATTTAAAAAACGAATTGAAGATGCTTGAAGTCCTAAACCAGCTTAACTCTTCCAATGAGTTTGGAATGGACGTGATCCCAACTTTCCTGGGAGCTCATTCCATACCGGATGAACTTGGCAAGGGTGAATATATTGATCTGGTTTGCAGTGAAATGATTCCTGAAGTCTCAAAGAAGAAACTTTCCGGATTCATTGACATATTCATTGAAGAGAATTATTTCGACTCTTCAGATGCTGACAGAATTCTCTCAACAGGGTTGAAACATGGCTTGATTACGAGGACCCACATTGATCAGTTCACATCAATGGGCGGCACGGAAGTGTCATTGAAATACGGTGCGGTTTCATTGGATCATCTTGAAGTGATGAGAAATCAGGATATTAACAGACTTGCATCACACAATTTAAACGCAAATAGAAAGACCATAGCAGGTTTGCTTCCGGGAGTCTCATACTTCCTTGGAATTTCTTATGCACCCGCAAGGAAACTCATTGAAGCAGGTGTGCCAGTATTGATCGCAAGTGATTTCAATCCCGGCAGCTGTATGAGCGAAAATCTGCAACTGATGATGTCTCTTGCATCAACACAGATGAAAATGACGGCCGAGGAGATCATCAATGCCGTGACCATAAATCCTGCTTATTCGCTCGGGCTCGACAAATCAATTGGCAGCATAGAAACCGGCAAGCAAGCGGATCTGCTAATATTTGACATGCCATCGTACAAATACCTGATATATAATTTCGGAGTGAATAACCTTGAGCATGTAATCAAGAAAGGAATCTGCTTCAAAGTAAATGATATTTCTCAAGCGTAATCACAATACTAAAGGTCCATCCAATTGAAAATGAAAAAACTGATCACAATAATCCTCTTCCTGCTTTTTGCAGGAAGCCATAGCTTTTGCAACAAGAAAGAACCTGAGCAACAACAGATGAAACAAACAACGTCTGCGAGCACCATGAAAGCAGGTGATACTCCTTACATTATCGAGGTAGTTGCAGAAGGCTTGTATGTTCCTTGGAGCATAGTGTTCACTGACAGCAACCGAATGCTTTTCACGGAAAGAAACGGAAATCTCCGTGTCATTCAGAATAATGTGCTTAAGGAAAAGCCGCTCATGGATTTCGAAGAAGTTTCTTCGAAAGGTGAAGCGGGGTTGCTTGGACTTATTGCCGATCCGAATTATGCACAGAACAAGATGCTCTATGTTGCCTATGCTTATTCTTCAAATGACGGAATGAATGTTAAAGTGGTAAGATATATTGATGAAGGCGATAAGCTCACCGGAGAGAAAACAATAATCAGTGACATTCCTGCTGAATCATATCACGCAGGATGCAGGCTCAGATTCGGTCCTGACGGTAAGCTTTACATTACAACAGGCGATGCAGGGGAAAGAGACTTGGTGCAGAATACAAACAATCTGTACGGTAAGATACTCAGAATAAATTCTGACGGTTCTGTTCCTTCTGACAATCCGTTTCCCGGCAATCCGGTTTGGAGTTACGGACACAGAAACCCGCAGGGCATTGACTGGTTTCCCGGAACGGACATAATGTATTCGACAGAACATGGCCCCTCGGGATTTGACGGACCCGGAGGCGGTGACGAAGTCAATGTAATTGTTAAGGGTGGCAATTACGGCTGGCCGGAAATCTCTCATGATGAAAGCAGAAGCGGAATGATCTCGCCTGTGCTTGTTTACACACCGGCGGTAGCGCCTGCGTCCGGAATGTTTTACAAGTCAGATTCATTACCGCAATTCAAAAACAATTTCTTCTTCGGATGTCTTCGCGGCAATGCGATCATACGTGTAGTTGTAGATGAAAAGGATCCGTCGAAAGTTATCAGCGCTGAAAAGCTTGCAGATGTGAAGTTCGGCAGAATCCGTGAAGTTGCCGAAGGTCCTGATGGTGCAATATACTTCTCAACAAGCAACAGGGATGGAAGGGGAAATCCTGCCGAAGGTGATGATAAGATTTACAGAATACGAAAGAAATAGCGAGGAAGGACTATGCAGAAACAGTAAGGTTCAGTCAACCTTCGGAAGTTCAAGAGAGGTATCTTTGGATTCAATTTCTCTCCAAATCCTTTGACAGGGAAATTGATTTTCATACAGCGCTCTAGATATCATGACAGAGTCAATTCCGAATTTCTCTATATCCATTACTTTTCGCAGATCGGTGTATGATGAAATGCCTCCCGCTGATGTGATCTTCAGCTTCGTGTTCTGCGCTATTTCAAGCAATCTCTCTACATGCGGTCCCGAAAGATTTCCGACTCGTGTGACATCCTGATAGATTACCCGCTTCACGCCAAGTGATTCCATCTTCTTTGCGAAATCCAACGGAGTTACGTTTGCATAGTTGATCCATCCGTCCATAACAACATTGTTAAGCTTCTCATCTATGCAAACTACAAGCTTTGATGCTGAAAATTCTTCCAGGAATCTGCTTATGAGATCATGGTCTGTTAGCGCTGCAGTTCCCATCACAACCCTGTAAACGCCAAGTTCTTCTATCACCCATCGGGCAGTTTCAATGTTTCTGATCCCACCTCCAAGCTGAATTGGCACATCAACAGATTTTGCAATCTCACGGATCACCTCTGCATTCTTCATACTTCCAAAGATCGCGCCGTCAAGATCTGTTATGTGTATCGTCTTGAAATTCTCCTTACGGAAAAGCTTTGCGATCTTAATCGGACTCTCGGAATAGAATTCAGTACTCTCTGCGAGGCCTTGTATCACCCTCACGCATCTTCCATCCTTAATATCAATTACCGGAATTACTAACATCGCTATTTCCTTACAATTGCTACTTTGCCTTTGCCAACCTTACTTCCGTCACTGTTGAATGCAACAATTATATAAATGCCGGAAGGAGCATATTCTCCTGAACTGTTTAGTCCGTTCCAGGTGGCAATCCTTCCGCCTGGTGAATCAAACTCTGCAAAGATCTCACCGCTTACAGACATTATCTTAATTGTGGAATTCTCAACAAGGCCGTCTATTTTAAGTCCTACTGATGATGGCGTCACAAAAGGATTTGGAGACACTTTGATCTCATCAAAGTCTGTTACCGGCTCCACAGCGTCTGTGAGATAAGAAGACAATCCGTTCTGTGTTCCAAAATATGCCCTTCCTGTTTTCTGACTTACGGCAATTGTATTGACCTTGTTTGACAGCAATGGCGAGTTGGATGTATTCAATTGCTCTATGAGAGTTGAACCGTCTGATGACAAATGAAAAACTCCGTTTGTTTCTGTTCCGATCCACTTGTCGTTCAGAATGTCATTTGTAATGGTGACGCAATTTTCTGTGAAAGGAACCCGGAGATTTCCGGAAATAATTCCCAGTTTCTGCGGCCTTGGCGGTTGTGCAGGATTCTGTATCGCTCCAAGAGGATTGGCAATAATAAATACTCCGTTGTTAGTCGTGATCCAAACTTCATTGTTTCTTTCAACAATGAGATATGTGATGTTTGTTATCTCAGATCCGAAGTCTGCAATGTCATAAATCCCGTATATGTCATCATTGGGATTTTCAAGTGATCCGTTCTCATTGTAAAAATAAACGCCTGATCTTGTCCCGGAAGAAACAATCCACTTCGTGTTGTAAGAATCAACAGCGATCTGAGATAATGTAGATGAGCCGATTATTGAAGGATTGGAGATCCCGATCCATTGGTTATTTGCAAAAGCATAGAGAGATCTTCCCGAATTTGATCGGAAAAATGATACCCAAAAGACCCCATTGTTATCGAAGGCTCCTCCGTAAGACGAGCAGAAATTCGGATCCTCCGGTATTCCCGGCAATATGGAATTTGAGGTATTGAAATTTACAATCTGATCACCGATGATCCTGGTTGGTCCGCCCCCAAATCCCATTGCCCAGACAGTACCGTTTCCATAAGTAATTTTCTGGAACCAGTTTGAGATTCCAATTTCCGGATGGGAAGCCACATTGTAATTCTCCCAATTAGTTCCGTCGAATCTGTAAAATCCATTTGTAGCCAGTCCTCCTGCTGCCCAAATATTTCCGTTGTCATCAAGCGCTAACTGACTGAATACATTTGAATATGGACTGTTAGGAAAAATATATGAAGCAAAATTTTCAAGTCGGATTCCGTTATCCAGCAGTCCGGCAATTGGCTGCAGGTTCGTATCGTGCGAAACTGTTGTATAGTTGGCCGGATCGAGGTAAGTATCAACAGCCGGAAGATTTGCAACGGGGGCAAAGTAAATTCTGTTTCCGCCAACAAAGAAAACATTTGATCCAATAGCATCAATCTCCTTTATCGGTATAGATGAAACACCTCCATTTGGAAATGGCTGCCAGATATTTCCGTCAAAGTAATTAAGTCCACCGTCAGAGCCGGCAAAAACAAGATTGCCTGTTGCTTCAATCGCTCTCACTTCAGCATTGAGAGGCGCCTGATTGTAATTGGACCATGATGCAGGATTGTTCAGATTCGCATTAACGTAATTTGCCCATGCAACACCGGCTTTTGTAGCAGCATAAAGAAGGTCACCATTGGTAACAAGCGAATAAACGATTGTATTTACCGGAAAGCTACCCAGCTTGTAATATGGAGCGTCAATGAAGTTCAGATTTGATATTGAGATCTTCTGTATTCCGTAACCTGTAGCAACGAACATGAAATTGCCTGCAGGCAGAAGTCTGTTAATTGTCTTGTTCGATTCGGAGGAGTTCTTTATATCGAAAATATACTTCCATGCAAAATTAGTAAGATCAAGTATTGATATGGAACCGTCCGCAGCTCCGATCCACAATCTTCTCTTGCTGTCTATTGCAAGTGAAGTTAAGTTGATGTTGATCAGTCCGTCAAGGTTTGTGTATTTACTTACTACTTTCCCGGTGTTATTCTCAACAACAAATAATCCGCCCTTGGAAGCACAATAGATCTTTCCGTCAGTTGCATCATAGGCTATTGAAGTCACACTCTTCAGGTCAGTGAAATTTTCCCAGTCAGAATTCTGAGAAAAAGATTGACACATAGGAAGAAGCATGAGAAGTATTGCAATTATCTTTGGTTGCATTCGCGTTAAATGGTTTACTTGGTTCAAAAACGTAGTAAGCGGTATCTGGGCATCTGTGTGATTTATTGACTTCCGGTCAAGCCGGCTAACTTTGTGCGCAATTTCAATTTCAGTTGATAATTACTACGCTGGTGAAGACATTGTTTTCTCTCACAGCATCGTTGGATCTGTTATCGGGATCAATTGTAAAAGTAAGATCATAAGTGCCGGGACCCGGATCCGGTCCTATTATAACATTGAAAGTGAAAACTTTCGTTTGCTTGTCTGAGAGTTCGTCAAGATTCTCAAAATCATTAACCTGTATCTGACCCGTCTCACGCTTTACCATTTTCAGGTTAACCTGACAGTCAGTTGTTGTCTCAGCTGTGCATTCATCAGTAGAATTGTTTGCAACAGTAAAAGTAAGCTGAAAGGTCTGGTTTACCGTAGCGGCAGAAGGAAAGTTTTGGGAAGTCAGTTTCAGATCGGGTTTACCCCCGTTTGAGCAATTGGAGTCACAAGAATTTAAAGTCAGTGAAGAAAGTGATAAGATCAAAAGCAGAAGAATTCTGTTTAAACTCATTTCTTTTGTTTGGTTTTATGATTTTAAAAATATACAAGCCCGAAGAAATATGAAACTACTAAAACATCAGAAAAGATATGCAAGCCTTGAAATCAGATTCAGGGCTTGCATCAATCATTTCAAATGCTTGTTTGGTTCAATTTATACTACTTGACAAGAAGCATTTTCTTGGTCTCAACAAATCCATCTGTCTGCAACCTGTAATAATAAACACCGCTTGGATAATTGGCACCCGCAAATGTAGCCCTGTACCTGCCGGGCTGAAGCAAATCGCTCACAAGAATTTCCAGTTCCTTTCCAAGCATATCATAGACAGCAAGCTTCACATTCTGAAGCTTCGCAACGTCAAAGTTTATGATAGTGGTTGGATTGAAAGGATTGGGATAATTGTTGCCGAGTTCGAATTTTTCCGGAACCACAGATGAAATCTGGTAAATCCCGACATTCGTTCTTTTGAATGTGATTATATTTGCATTTGAAGATGAAGTGGAATCATATCCGTTATAAGCCCATCCGCGCCAGGAACATCTGACTGAATCTCCAACTGTGCCAAGCGTTCCGGCAAGTGAATCAAGAAAACTGTTTCTCAGACTGATCGCTGTATCTACTCCGTTATTGTCGCTTGTATAGACATAGTCAACAGTCGTTCCGATCTTTCTGATCTTGAACTTGTATCTCAATGACGGGTGAGCACCTGCCTTGTTCCACGTGAATTTTTCCAAATTAGAATTTGTAGATGCAGTCTGAATAGATGAAAGAGTAGGTGGTGATACAACGGTGAAAGGAACATAACTTAGAATTATCCTAAACGCCGTATCGCTTGTATCTCCTTCTGCAATATTTGAAGAATTCAGAACTCTCACTTTAGCCTGATTGGTATAACCTATATAAGGAACAGACCACGCAAATTCTCTCTGCTGTGCAGGAACGTTATTCTGAATTGTGATCCATGAGCCACCGTTGTCTGTAGTGAACTCAATGTTTACGTTTCCGGAAAGTGATGTTCCCCAATAAACTCTTGCTTGAGTCAATGTTCTGAATGACTCTCCACCATTTGGATAAGCTGTCAGAATTGGCCTTTCGGAATTAGTCAGGCAACCGGCAGCTTCTGCTGAATTCCTTATCAAAGCACCCGGTTGATCGCCAAAATCCATGATGACACTACCACCTGGAACAATGTCACAATAACTCATTATGGTCCCGGCAGTCGGGTGTGTCGGACCTGAATAACATCCGCCTTCAACTTCAACACAAGTGTCAATCGGACCTCCCGCCCATGAGCAATTGTGTGTGTGCGGAGAACCGAAATTGTGTCCCATCTCATGAGCAATTACAACAACATCATATGAATAAGCCGGCAATTGATTAATAGTACCGTTGAGTGTCGCGCTTAGTCCGTATCCAAAACTTGTATTGCAAAGTACATTCAAGTATGCAATTCCCGCAACATTCAGATTATTTCTTCTGCTTACAAGGTGTGCAATTACTCTGTCAACTGAGCCCTGCGTATTTACCCATTCAGTTCTGAACTGATTCAATAGTGTGCTTCCGTCAGTTGATGTGTAAGGATCCTGTGTGGTCCAGACTCTAAGGTAGCCGACAATCAGCTGGATATTCATATCTTTAACATAAACTGCCGAAGTTGCCGACATGAGTGCAAGCGTATATGCCGAAGCGTTTGCTACTGAGTTGCCGTATGCTCCGTATGTGAAGTAATCCACATCAATCGCGACCTTTGCCACACGAAGATCATTTGACAGATCGTTATCTCTAACGCCCAACTCCTGAATTCTCTTTACTATCTCACCCGGAACAGGAAATTGCTCCGAGCCGCAATTAAAACTTCTGCGTGATTTCAATTTGCTCTCCTGATAGAGAACGTAGTCTGTAGTTTCTTTATTTTGCTTATCATGAAGTTTTCCAAGCACGTATGAATCGTTTTTTGATTTCATCATTCCAATGATCTTACCATTGTAAAAAGAAACCGACACAAGTGAATTTCCTGCACCGGTAAGTGTACCCTTGTACGAAAGTACCAAATTCCTTATGTCAATCTCAGTTTCACCGGATTGAGACTTTGCAACTGTCTTTGCATCAGGACTCAGAATTTCAAATCTCTCAAGTTCAGCCTCGACTTTTTGAGTTGCCGAAATTGGAATCAGAAGTCTTAACCGATGGTTTTTCTCAAGACTGATCTTCTCGTAAGCTTCTTTGTTAATCTCAAGAATCACGGCGCCTTCAACCTGATCTGCAAGTTCACTAATTGCAGAAACAGTTTTAGCACTGTTAAATCTGAACAGGTCCACCGGTTCATCCTGTGCAAATACAAGTGAAGCAACCAGCATTATAGCCGGTACAAGTAACTTTTTCATCTTTTGATTTTGATAAAATTGCAAAAAAAATAGGGACCGTTTGAATGATCCCTATTGAATGTTTTTACATTGCTGCAGATTTACTGCATGTTTGGATCAATATCGCAGGTAATACGAAGGCTCTTTTGAGGATTGTCAGGATCGTTTGTGAAGACAATGATCTGTTTCTCTTGTCTGCCCTGCCTTCCCTGTGTATTGAATGAAACTTTGATCTCGCCGGATTCTCCTTTGGAATATTCATTCTTTCCGCCTGTCGTAGCTCCCGTGCATCCGCAGGAAGTCTGAACTCTTTCTATGATCAAAGGCGACTTGCCTTTATTTGTGAACTTGAATGCATACTCAAGCTGAGGACCTTGCGAAACCTTTCCAAAATCGTGATAATCCTCTTCAAAAAGTATCTTTGAAGAACTGCCTGTTGCGGAAATGCGGGAATTGTTCATTAGCATGAACATTACTCCGGCTATTACTGCAAGTCCGAACAGGAAATAGACTGACTTAGCCGTTTTTGTTTGAAGGAAGTTTGCCATAGATTATTCTCCTTGGTTATTATTTGTTGTTAAAATCTTCTTGTCTGATTTGAAGTAGATCAAAATACATCCTATAAGCATGAGGATGTCTTCAATAATTCTTTGTGAAATATCACTCTTTTCGCTAACTGTTTCAAGAGAAAAACAGCCGCAGGATATATCCAGACCAAGTATATAAGCTCTTGTCAGGGCAATGATGAAAACGATCAGCATTGCGCCAATAAGAAACGAACTGCCCTTCTTGAATATTCCGAATATCAGGAAGATACCGGCGAAAAATTCAACATATGGCAAAACTATTGCCAATATGTTTACAAGCTCCCCGGGGAGAAGCTTGTAATTGTAAATCGCCTTTGCAAATTCCTGTTGGTTGAATATCTTGCTAAAAGATGCATATACAAAAAGTCCTCCAATGACAAGCCTTAGAAGCAACTGAAAGTATCTGTTAGATAAGAATCCCATGATTAGTTGTTTAAAGGATATGATTTTGCTTTCCACTCAAGCAATCCGCCAAGATAGATATTCACATTCTCATATCCGATCTTTGCAAACTCGTAAGCATTATCGATGCTAATCTCACATTCTCCGCCTCCGCAGTAAGAAACAATTGTCTTGTTCTTTGGGATGTCTTTCATAATCTCATTCTTCTTTTCGATTGGAAGATCCTTAAACTCTTTATATGAAATGTTGATCGCACCCTTGATATGTCCCTGAGCAAATTCTGATGGTTCTCTTCCGTCAATGAACAAAGCTCCCTCGTCAAAGTATTTCTTTGCTGCATCTGCAGGTATGTTCACAGGTTTAATGAATCCTTCCTTTGTCTTCTGCCTTTCCTGTTTTACCTGACCGGCAACGGTTGTTGAATCAACCTGCAATCTGTCTGAATAATCACCCACAATGGGGATACCCTTAGGGCTTATTGCATTTGCAGTTAAGCCGGCAATGACGCTTATTGTAATGATTATGATTGATTCTTTTAGTGTTCTGCGCATTATGTTAAGTTAATATTCAACCGAAAAGCGTTTCAGTTTCACTCTTTCCGGGTCTTCTTACCAATCCAAGATGCCGGTAAGCAAGTTCAGTTGCTTCCCTTCCCTTAGGCGTGCGTTTGATGAAACCCTCAATAAGCAGAAAAGGTTCGTAAACATCCTCGATTGTTCCGGGGTCTTCACCCGTTGATGCGGCAATCGTAGAAAGCCCTACCGGACCTCCGTTGTATTTCATTATTATTGTTTCAAGTATCCTCTTGTCAACTTTATCCAGGCCGTATTCATCAACGTCCAGAGAGGACAAGGCATAATCAGCAATTTTGCTGTCAATCTTTCCGTCACCTTTCACAATTGCAAAGTCACGTGTTCTTCTCAAGAGGCGGTTTGCAATTCTCGGAGTGGCCCTGCTTCTTCTTGCAATCTCAGCAGCGCCGTCATGAGTTATATTTATGCTCATTATACCTGCTGAACGTTTTACGATGTCTATAAGATGTTCGGTATTGTAATAATCAAGATGGCAGTTTATTCCAAAACGATCAAGCATTGGAGATGATAAGAGTCCCTGACGCGTAGTAGCTCCGATAAGAGTAAACTTCTCAAGCTTTATAGGAATACTTCTTGCAGCAGGTCCCTGATCAATCATAATGTCTAGCCGGTATTCTTCCATTGCGGAATACAGAAACTCCTCAACCACCTTCGGGATTCTGTGAATTTCGTCGATGAAAAGAATTTCATTCTTCCTGAGCTTGGTCAGCATACCCGCAAGATCACCAGGTTTCTCGATAACGGGTCCGGAAGTAGTGACAATGCCGGCACCGATTGCATTAGAGATTATGTTGGCGAGAGTTGTCTTTCCCAAGCCCGGAGGTCCGGTGAAAAGAATATGATCAAGGGACTCGCCGAGTTTTTTTGCGCTGCTTATAAATACTTCAAGATTGTCCTTAACTTTGTCCTGCCCGACGAATTCATTAAAACTTTTCGGTCTGATCTGAGCCGTGAAATCGAATTCAGGCTTGATTTCATCTTCAGTCATTTCAGAGCCGTTTAGCCTTGCTTTACTTTTCATTTTTGCAAATTTAGTGTTAATTTTAGTGAGTTACAATTTTCTAACCAATTCAAATCTCAGTCTGCTAAATGAAAGAAAGTCTAATGGTGCTTCAGGTTCGGTTCATATATCTTGTAAGGAAGATCAGGACTCTTGGAATAGGAATTACAGTCGCTTGCATTGTAATATACTTTTTCGGACTATTTGTCGCAGGCAGTAATTATCGTGAAGGATTTGAGATTGTGAATATCTCTTCTCTCGTATTACTTATCATAGCTGTCCCGGCAACTTTGTTCCTCAGGAAGTATTCTATGAAGAAAATTACTCTGGAAAATTTTCCGACAAAATATTTCAGCGCACACGTAATTCCGTTCATGATACTGGACTTCTTTGCGCTGTTTTGCCTTTCAACTAATCTGCTGGTAAACGGCAATGTTTTATATGCAACTATTGCTGCATGTGTCACTTTGGCAGGCATGATACTGCTGTTTCCTAAAGAAGAGGATTTTGAATCATTGAAGCAGCCAAGTTAAATCGGCAAGAACAGATGCCTCATCAGCAAGTATAAAGTAAAACCGTCTTTTATCTCTTCATTTCTTATCATGTCAATTATTTCATCTTTGCTGAACCACTTTGTCTCTATTATCTCGTTTGCATCAGTATTATCTGTCACCCTGCGTACATTTTTTGCAGTGTAACAATGGAATATCTGATTACTGGAACCAATTGAAGGATGATAAGTGCATATCAGCTTAATGTCATCTCTGTTGACAATACAACCGGCTTCTTCTTTCAATTCTTCTGTCACGCAGTCCAAAGGATCCGTATCAGGAGGAATTGTACCGGCGGGTATTTCCCAACTGTAATAATCATTTATGTATCTGTAGTTCTTCACAAGCATGATTTCTCCATTCTCATTCTCAGCAACAACCCCGGCTCCGTGCCTCTGGAACTCTATTGCTTCAAACAAAATATTACTCCCGTCGGGAAGCAGGATCTTGTCCAGATTAATGTGTATCCACTTTCCTTCAAACCCCTTTTTGGTTTCAGCTACCTTCCAGAATTTTTCGTTATTGTCTTTCATTTTCACTTAAATTAAAAAGCCCGCCTCAAAACGGACGGGCTTTGTTGAATTACTATTAAACAAATTTCTACTTGCCGGCAGCATCAAGGATCACAATTCCCGTAGCTTCGATCTCATATGCCTTTTGAGGTCCCACTATGTCTTCGCTCTTTTTTGGATTTGATGATTCATCATTGTAATGTTTTGCATCATCTTCAGAGATCTCAGTAACGACAAACTTTCCGGTAACCATTGCTTCCCGTCCTGCAATATCTTTCGGAAGCAAGAACTCATGACCGGTCTTGACACGCGTTACTGTACCGTTCTCATCCATTGTCATCCAGCATCCCATTGCCTGGCAGACTTCGCTGACGGTTCCCTTTACTGCCACTGTTTTCCCATTGGATTCATTCATGCCCGACAAAAGATCAGAATAAGATATGACCACTATTGTCGGATCAAAATCCGCTCCATAAAGCATCCCGCCGTCAACTTTCTTTCCAACCGGATCGTCTGAACCGGAAGAGGTTTTAGTGCCTTTGGTCCCGCAATCCTGTGCAAATGAAACAGATGCTGCAAACATCAAAGCCAATAAAATTAATGATGAAAATTTCAATGTTACTTTCATTGTATTCTTGGTTTATTTTTTTGATTTGCAAATTAGTGAAACTGAACAAAAACTTAAATTGATTTCCTTA
>WBZL01000082.1_pt1 | contig 88478 bp, 72 predicted proteins | sample 5204291 | NCBI WGS metagenome assembly WBZL01 (sample SAMN12344345, study PRJNA552823) | activated sludge metagenome | biome: Activated sludge suspended growth; feature: Nitrification reactor; material: Wastewater; isolation source: activated sludge from nitrification reactor of wastewater...
GGGGGGGAGTCAGGGTCGCGTCCGAGGGGGAGGGGGTTTCCGTGGGAAGCGCGGTATCCATGACCGGCAAAGTTTCCGTCAGGGTTTCCGTTTGTTTTTCAGGGGTCGCGGACATATCTTCTACCAGGTCAGCGATTTCTGTCATGCCCTGGGCAATCGCGGTTTGGGTCGCCGCCATATCCGCATCGTTGAACACCCCGCGCACATACCAGGCGATGAAAAAGGAGATGGCGAGGAAGGTGCTGGCAATGGCCCAATACGTCATGCGGCGGGACATGCGTTTGGCGGATTCGGTCAGGTGTTTTTCGCTTTCCAGCCGGATTTGCAGTTCGTCGCGTTGTTTTTCGGTCTCGGTACGGGCGAGGGTTTCTTCCTCCAGCTTCATCTTGGCGCGGTTGTGAGCTTTCTGTTCCCCCGATAACTGGCTGGAGATGTGCGTGACATCCTGCCCGGTTTTGGCGAGGTGCAGGTAGCGGGTGGCCTCTTCGTAATCGGGTTCGAGCGCGATGACCTCTACGAGGCCCCGGATCGCTGTCTCTTTGTCGCCGCTGTTCAACGCCCCAATCGCCCGTTGGTAGTCTTCGGCCAGTTTGGTTTTCTGCTCCAACCGTCCAATATCCCCCTGCCAGTCGCGTTCGTCGGGGAACTTTTCGACGGCTTTGCGCGCCAGGTCCAGCGCGTCCCGATACCGTTTGTCTTTTTCCGCTTTCTGCAATTCCCCGAGATGTTGCGCCAATTCGCGTTGACGCGCCACGCGCTGACTTTCGGCGACCCGTTGCGAGACAAGGGGATGGGAGGGGTCCACGATCAGAAGTTGCTGGTAAATGGCATTGCGTTTTTCTTCGTCCGGTTCGTCTTCCGCCTTCAGGAGGAGCGCCTGCACCAACCGGGGACGGGCGACGGCGGGTTGGGTGTCGTACAACATCTGTAAAATCTGCACCGCTTGATCCACCTCCCCGCGCAGGAGGAAGATTTCCGCGAGCAGTTGCCGCGACCGGGCGTGGTTGGGGTTCAGGCCAATCGCCTGACGGAGCAGGGGCAGGGCGTCTTCGAGCTGGTTCGTGCGGAAGAACCCGTATGCGGCCTGGTAGAGGTTTTCCGCGAGGGGTTCGATGCGGTCGAGTTCTTCTTGCACCCGCGAGAGGGGTTTGTGTTCCAAAATCCAGCGACGGAATAATTCCACCCGGAACCGGTAGCCCCCTTCGGCGGGTTCGATCAAGTCCCAATCTTGAAGGAGTTGGGGGGCGTTTTGCAGTTCGCGGATGACGACGCGGACGCCACTCTCCCGCAGCAACTGTTCGAGCTGGGGTTGGGTAATCGCGCGGTCACCGGCCCCCGCGAGGGCGGAGATCACGACGCGTTCGGCGGGGGGCAGGCCATCCCACAACCATTCGAGGGTGTTGCGGCTCGCTTCCAGCGTTTCGAGAATCGCGTGTTCAACATCCTCCGGCAAAACCATCGGGACACCCGTCGGATCGCTGTCGTAGAGGTTTTCCCACAGGCGGGAGCAGAGTTGTTGGGTGAGGAAGGGATGTCCGTGAGTCAGGTGCCAGACTTTTTCCAGGCTGGCTTCCGACCAGCGCAGGGTTTCGTTGCGCTCGGACAGGCGCACGAGTTCGAAGGTGTCTACTTTGTTGAGCAGGGAGACGCGCAGGGCGGGCGCGCCTTTGAAGAGGGAGAGGGCGATGGACTCCAGGTCTTCGACTTTGCGCCCGATGACGAAGGCAAATTGCAGGCGGGCGGGGTCGGTGGCCATCAACCCGCGCAGGTAGGGGAAGAGGTCCGCGCCGGCTTGCCCCCCTTTGGGGTCGGCGAGGACGTCGAATTCGTCAAAGAGCAGGACAATGGAGTGGCCTTCGGGGAGGCGGTTGAGGGTGGCGGGGAGCCAGGTATCTTGAAAGGCTTTGACCGGGTCGGCGTCACTCAAGAGCGGCCCGGTTTGTTTCATCGAGGGTGGTCCCTGCCGGGTGAGTTCGTAGGACAGGGCGCGCGCGAGGTCGGTCAGCACCCGCCCGAGGGACCAGGAGGCTTTGTCTTGCAGGTCAAAATAGACGGGGTAGAAGTTGCCTTCGTTGGGAAGTTGCGCGGCGAGTTGTTGGAGGACGGAGGTTTTGCCGATGCGCCGTTGCCCGTAGAGGACGATGATGTTTTGGTGCGGTTGGCGCATGACCCGCAAGACTTCGCGCAGGACGTCGGCGCGGCCCACGAAGTTGGGGGTGCCACCGACTGGGTTTCCGGCGATGTAGGGGTTGAGGGAGAGCATGATGCTTCTATTTTACAGGAGAATTGGGGAGGAGGGGGAGGGGAATGGGGAAGAGGAGAGGGGAGAAGAGGGAAATTCTTGGGAATGGGGGGGAACTGGGGGAATTTTCTTCGCTTTCATTATTCATGGGTAAAAAGAATTGGAACGCGGAAATCGCGAAATACCACGAAAGGCACGAATCCCTTTCGCGCCCTCCGCGTCCTTTCGTGACGTTCGTGGTCCAAACGCCTCCCCACCCCCCCTTAAGTGTATAATCACCCCATACGTGGACGTTCAAACCCCTCACGAAACCCACGGACACCCCCGATGGAGGCAACATGATCCCTGAAGCTGGTAAAAACTTTACCGCCTGGGCCTGGAAACACCTGGAAGGTGGTTTCCTCAAGTTTTTAGGCCGCAAAATCGAAGACGCCAAAGACGGCAGTGACCGCCTGCGCGCCGTCGAAGCCCGTTTCATAGACTTCGATTGGGGCCACGCCGCCGAACGCTACAAAGCGCGCATGGTGAAAAACTACGGTTCCATCCGCGTCCTGGGCAGTACCGAACCCATTGACTTCGACGACATTTTTACCGACGTGCAAATGTTGGACAAACCCCTGGCCTTCCAACGCTATGACATGACGCGGATCCAGGAACTCCAACGCGAGCCGGAGAAGTTGGAGAAAGTGGAACGCCGCCGAGGGCTGGAGGTGGTGGTGAGCCCAAAGGGCCACCGCCTCTACATTCTCGGCAAACCCGGCGCGGGGAAAACGACCTTCCTCAAATACCTCGTCCACCAGACGGTGCAAGAAAAGCTGGGACGCGTCCCGATCTTTGTCACCCTCAAAGATTGGGCGGACAAAGGGGGCGACCTGCTAACCTTCATCGCCCGACAATTTGACATCTGCCAGTTCCCCGACGCCGCGCCCTTCATCGAATACCTGCTGGAAACCGGCCACGCGGTCCTGCTGTTGGACGGCCTGGATGAAGTCAACCTGGAAAAGGGCGTGCGCGACCAGTTGATGACCGACCTGCGCGATTTTTGTAAGAAGTACGACAAGACGCAAGCGATTCTCACCTGCCGGGTCGCGGCCACGGATTATTCCTTTACCGATTTTACCTACGTGGAAATGGCGGACTTCAACGACGGGCAAATGACCGTCTACGCCCGCAACTGGTTTCGCAAATCCGGCAAAGCGGAACAATTTCTCCAAGAATTTCAAAAGCCGGACAACCAGGGCGTGCGGGATTTGGGGCGCAGTCCGCTCTTGCTCTCGCTGATCTGCCTGGCCTACGACACCACTCTGCACATCCCCCAGCGGCGGGTGGAGTTGTACGAAGAAGCGCTGGACGCCCTGCTGAAAAAGTGGGACGCTGAGCGCAACATCCGCCGGGACGAAATTTACAAACACCTCTCCCTGGGCCACAAACGCAAGCTATTCGCCGCCCTGGCCTCGAGGGCGTTTGAAAAAGGGGACATCTTTTTCCCCAAACGGCAGTTGGTCGCCGAGATTGAAAGTTTTCTGCAAAAACTCCCCGCCGCAGATTTAAAGGACGACCCGGATGGCGAGGCCGTGCTCAAAGCCATCGAGGCCCAACACAGCATCCTGACCGAACGCGCCCACCATATTTACGCCTTCTCCCACCTCACCTTTCAGGAATACTACACCGCCAAAGCCATTGTGGACAACGCCCGGCACGGGACCCTGGACACCCTCATGCCCCACCTGACCGACCCCCGCTGGCGGGAGGTGTTTCTCTTGACCGCCAGCCTGCTGGATGAGGCCGATGACTTTTTTGACCTCCTGCACCAGGCAATGGGGGCGTTGTTACGGGGAGACGAAACCCTGTGGGCGATGCAGGCTTGGGGGACACGCAAGGCCGCACAGGTCGAAGGCTTTCAACCGGGGGCAGTCCGCAATGTGTATTGGTGCTTTGCCCTTGCCCTTGCTCTTGACCTTGACCTTGACCTTGACCGTGACGTTGCCCTTGACCTTGACCTTGACCGTGCCCTTGACCTTACCCTTGACCTTGCCTTTGACCGTGCCCGTGCCCGTGACCTTGCCTTTGCCCGTGCCCTTGCCCGTGCCCGTGCCAGTGCCCGTGCCCTTGACCATGCCTTTGCCCGTGCCCGTGCCCGTGACCGTGTCCGTGACCTTGCCCGTGCCCGTGCCCTTCCCCCTGCCCGTGCCCGTGCCCGTGCCCATGCCCGTGCCTTTGCCAGTGACCGTGACCGTGATGACGCCAGGTCCCGTCAGGGCGCCGAAAAAATTTTTTTGGACACCCTCCTGCTCTACGCCTCACGATACACAGAAAGCTTTGCCCTGGGGTGGGAAGACCCAAAAACCCAGGCCTTGCTCCCTGAACTTCAAACCTTCTTTCAGAAAATCCACCAGACCAGCCTGACGGCAGACCCGGCATTTGCCGCCGCGCTTGAAAAGACCCCTTTGCCCGCTCCAACCTCCCAAAAACAAGATTGGGAGCAGTTTGAAAAAGAATTCCGCCGTATCCTGCTAGAACACCGGGACATGGGGCATGAATGGGATTTGGATGAGGCGCAGGTTGAGCGGGTTGAGAAATACTTCCAGGCCACCCAACTCCTCCTCGACTGCCTGGAAGTCGCCACCGTCTCCGACCGGCAGGGGATTTTAGACCGGATTTTGACGGTGGAGGCGTTGTGAAATCAGGTGGACGTAAGGAGGGTAACTTGAGGGAACGCCAGGATTTTCCTTGAAGTGAGGGTTCTTGCAGGTTGTTGGGGACGGAGGCGAGTTCCCCCCATCGAATGGCATATCCTCATCCTTCAAACACTTTCCACTGATCCCGAAAGGGTTCTAAATAGCCATAATGAATCCCCGGAAATTTCGGATCGTCTAACCCTCTGGTCATTTGTTCATATTCTAACAACTGTTGCCCCCAGGCGATGAAATAATCCGGCGATTTTCCCGGCGGATTGAGAATAACAAATACATAGACCTGTTCTGGGTGGATTGTAGCCCGCCTAAGCGGAAAAAAATTTTAAGAACGAAGGGCTTTTACCTGCACATTGTAGGTGCGCCCATGTTCTCCTACCGATTCATTGAACGCAAACAAATCTATGGACTTCACATTGCCAAACGTCACCGAGACCTGCAAATTCCGTTTGAGCAATTCTGCCGCCACAAAAAATTCTCCAGCCAGACCTGTCATCTGACCATCTACACGTTTTTTCTTGGGTTGGGTATCTGTCATCTTATTATTATCCTATCAGCAACAGTCGCACAAAAAATTGGCACACGAACCACGCGAAAAACCCCGAAAGACACGAACCCCTTTCGCGCCCTCCGCGTCCTTTCGTGGCGTTCGCGATCCAAACGCCTTACCCCACCGTCACCTGCCCATTCATCAACATCGGCAACAGCCAATCGCGCAGTTCGGTCAGGGTTTGGGATTCGAGTAGCGCAGTTTGTTTCTTTGCTTGAATTTCCTGCATGAAATCATAAAACTTCTCAACAAGTTCAGCAGGTGGTACGACCGTCCAATGGGAGTTTACAAACGAATCAAAGAGCAAATTTTTGATCCCACTTGTTTTCCCCTCGTAACCGAAAAACACATCATTGTCATAAAGCATATTCCAATGATAAACAAAATTGTAGAGGTGTTTTTTATCTTTGATGGAGATTGCTTTGCAGAAATTAGAGCAGATTAATGGATTCCCAAATCTTTTCAAGGTTGCGTCGGTGATATACCCTAGCCTTCCTGTGGATTGGGTTGGCGCACCTCCCGAAATTTCGATAATTAAGTCGTGAGAATTTAAAATCTTATGTGAATTCTTTTCGAGAATGTACCGAGTTGGTGGATTGCAGGTATCTGTTCCGTTCAAACCGTTAATATCCGTGCCGCGAATACATGATACTTTTTTGACGTAGTTACCGTTTGGTTCATCACTTCCCCAATCCCCGCTTTTGTCAGATTCTATCCAGTCTGCCAGTTTCTTCACCTCCCACCCCTCCGGTATCTCCCGCTTCAACGCCTCATTCCAAACCATCTTCCCCCCGCTGGACTTATACGGCTTGCCCTCCTCATCGGGAAAATCAAACTGCACAAACCAATAATCGTACAGCGTTTTTGCCATCGCTTCCAATTCGGCGTTGATGCGCTGGTTGAGTTCGATTTTTGTGTCCAGAGCAGAGAGGACTTTGGTTATTGATAACTGTACAACTTTTGGATACAAAGGTAATTTGACGTTGCTAAGAATATCTTGATTTAGATTATTTATATTCGTGCCAGCAACAGAAGAAATAGATGCTTTGAAATGATTTGTTCTTGTGTAGTATGCTAGAAAAAGTGGGTCAATGATGTCATTTGTAAGCCTAGCTCTGATGCAAAAACCTGAAAAGAGAGCTTTCACATCACGATCTATATACAAACTTCTTCCAACTAAAGCTTTGTTTCCATTTGATCTTACAAAGATTAGGTCACTCTTTTTTAGGTAATCATCTTCTTTTGTTATCCCTTCAGGATTAACTTCATCTAGTGAATCGTAGTTTGGTGTAAAGTAGTTTTGGAAATCAGCAACGCCAATTAGCCAGCATCCCACGCCGTGACTGTCTTTGTTGAAGTTTATTCCATTCCTAAATTCAGCAATTTCTCCAAATTCAATAAATGGCGGTGCCTTACGCATATTTCAAGCCCCCTAACTGTTTCTTGATCTCCTTCTCCAATTCCTTGCTTTCGGCAAAGAGCGAATCAAGGTTGCGCTTGAACCCATCCATTTTGACGACGAACTCTGCTGGGGTGAGATCGAAGTATTCGATCTTTACGTCAAAATACTGTCCCGCACTAAACGAATAGTTTTTCTCTTTGATCTGCTCATAAGACACCACCACGGAAAAATCTTCCACAACCTGACGCTCATTGAAGGTGGAAATGATGTGGTCTTCTTCCTTACTGGAGAGCAAAGTCTTCTGGTTCTTCCCCTCCTTAACCGTCGTGCCCAACTTCGAGGCATCCATCAAAACAATCTCCCCGTTCGTATTGGTCTTATCCATAAACAAAATCGAAACATTCGTCCCGGTGGTGGCGAAGATGTTGCTGGGCATGGACACGACGCCGCGCAACATGTTTGAGTCCACCAATTTTTGGCGGATTTTCAATTCAATCCCACTTTGCGCGGTCAAGAATCCCGTTGGCACGACCACCGCCGCTTTGCCCTGCGCCGAAAGCGAAAACATGATGTGCTGGATAAAGACCAGATAGATCGCCATCTTCGCTTTGTCTTTGTTCGGCACGTTCGGAATTCCGGCAAAAAAGCGAGCGTGATTGGCTTTGGAATCCAGGTCATCGCGGAAGTCGCTGAAATCGAGTTTGAAGGGCGGGTTGGAAACGACAAAATCAAACGTCATTAACTGATCCCCGTTCCGGTGGTAGGGATTGAGGAGCGTATTGCCCTGAATGACGTTTTGGATGGAGTGGACAAGGTTGTTCAAAATCAAATTGAGCCGTAACAAACTGCTCGACTTTTGGGAGATGTCTTGCGTGTACAGGGTACAGCGGTCTTCGCCGATTTGGTGGGCCAGGCTCATCAACAGCGACCCCGATCCGGCGGCGGGATCATAGGCGGTCACGTTTTGTACGGGTTTGTCTATCAGAATCGCCGCCATAATTTTGGCGACGGCGTGCGGGGTGTAATATTCGGCATATTTGCCGCCCCCGTCTTTGTTGTAATCCTGGATGAGATATTCAAAGATGGTGGCGAAGAAGTCGAACTTTTGCTCAAAAATGCCCTCGAAATTTAATCGCACCAGGGCATTGGTGAGGGCGCGACAGAAAGCGTCCCGCCGGGAACTATCCGTGATGAAGTTGCTCAGTTGGTCAAATAGCCTGACCTTTTCGCCCGATCCCGTTTTGACGGAAAAAATATCGTTGTTGGTAATGGCGATCTCGCGCAGGGTATCGTCAAACAATTTGGCGAATTCTTCCCGGTTTTGGTTTTGATAGAGATAAGACAGATAATGCTCCCGTTTCAGCCGGGCGCTGTCGGGGTGCAGACGCAGGAGGAGCATTTCATATTGGGCGTCGGTATAGTGGGCGATTTCCTGTTCCCATGGTTCGGCCTGGTTGAGGCGAGGGTCAAGTTGTTTGACTTCGTAGCCAAACTTGTCGTTCATGAATTTGTAGAGAAAGGCCTGCGTGATGATCTTGTATTCGTTGCCATCATTTCCCAGGCCATAATTGGCACAAATCCCCTTTAAATCGTCAATGAGTTCTTTGGTTTTTGAAGTAAAGTCTTGAATGAGCATGACCATGCAGAGAGTCCTTGTGGAGGGGTGTGCAAGCAAAACATGTCAGGTAGCACCCTGAGCGGAGGCTTTGCGAAGTCGAAGGGTGCGGGTCGGGCTGACAACTTTTGCGTGCACACTGTGGAGGGTCGGGAAAAACCGAGTTTTTTCCTTGAAAGCGACCTTTGGTTTCAAAGTACCCGAAAAAGCCAGGTTCTCTTGGAAAGAAAAAACTCGGTTTTTCGGGGGTGCTACGCCGAGATTCCTAAATATTCATTCCGGTATTCCCGCACCAGATGGGTATTGATAAACCGGGCGGAGTCGGGTTGGAGTTTGATCGTCGTCTTGTCGAAATTTTCAATGACCATCTTGATCATCAAACGGTCAAAGTAACTTTCATTATCCAGCATTTTGGTGTTGATCAACACGCTTTCATCAGCCCCTTGTTTGATCTTGGAGAGCGTCTCAAAAAGTTCGATGTCTCGTTGGGCGATGCCCCTTTCCAAAATGCGCTTGTGGGCGCGGACATATTTGACATCGTGGGTGTATTTCGCCTTGAGCAGGTTGTTTTTCCGGTTAAGTTCCGTCACTTTGTCATAGATGTGTTGCAGGGAGCCGATGTTGCGCTTCATCTCTTCCTGTGAAATCTCATCCAGGTTTTTTTTGTCGAACAGGCGTTTTAATTCCTCATACAACGTCACAAATTGCGGGTCTTTCTGATCGAAGTTGCTCCCTAACGCCTCGCGGGTCTTGCGGAGCATGTCTTTAAGTTGATCGGCAATGACCATTTCCTCTTCGGACACCTTGCGGAACATAAACAGCACATTTTCCAAAGCGACATTCAGCAAATTCGTGCTATCCACATTATTTTGCAGGGATTCCTTCAGCGCCAGCAATTCCAGGTGGCGCGTCGTTTCGTTGAGCAGTTGGGAGAGCTTTTTGAAGTCAATTTTCTCCAACAATTCAAAATGCCCCAACAACCGGATCAGGTTGTAGAGATTGCGGGCATTTTCCAACGCCTTTTTGATGTCCAGCACTACCGCCCGATCTTCAATCTCGCTGATTTGTTGGCTAAAAATTTCGGCGTTGGTCAAATCATAATGAAACAGGGTTTCTTGAATCTCTCGGATTTCCGCTTCAATCGCTTCTTTGGTTTTGAACAGATCGGAATACGTTCTCATTTCATCGCCGAGTTCCGTCTGTAATTCATCAAAATACGCTTTATTGGTCGCGTCAAACTCTTTGCGGATGTCGGCAAAATCCACCACATACCCGTACCGGAACGTTTTATAGGGGCGGTTCACACGGGTCAACGTTTGCAGGAGGTTGTGATCCCGAATCAGCCGCCCGATGTACAGTTTTTTCAGACGGCGGGCATCGAACCCGGTCAACAGCATATTGTAAACAAACAGGAAATCAATTTTGCCGTCTTTGAAATCTTCCACTTCCTGTTTGCGATCCTCTTTATCGCCCACATCATGCAGGATCAAAGTGGCTGTAAAACTTTTCTCGTGGCGTTGCTGGTACGTCCGGTATTCCGCCACCGGCTCGGAAATCGCCTTATAAGGCTGGACGGGTTCAATCGTTTTTTGTTCCGGGTGGTATTTGTTGACAAAAATCTCAAAGAGTTTTCTCGCTTGTTCGGCACTATCACACACCACCATCCCGCCAATCGTATGATCGTTGAACCGAATCCGGCTGTTCACAAAATCTTGCACAATGTAATCCAGCATCGGTTCGGCAAACCGTTCGTGGGCAAAAATCAACCGCCTGTCCACGTCCCCTTTTAAGACCTCCACTTCCTTGAGCGCCTGTTCCAATTGGATTTTATAGTTCGTTTCAATGCCTTCTCGAATCAGGCGCAAGGTGTACCCGTCCGCAATGGAGGCGTTGTAATAATACTTGTGAATGTAATGGCCAAAGGTATCCCGTGAACGCCGATCCCCGGCAATCAAGGGCGTGCCGGTCAACCCAATTAAGATCGCTTCCCGATCCGAATTGTAAAGATTGGCGAGAAAACTTCCCTGCGGGTTGTAGCTCCGGTGAACTTCATCCAGAAAATAAATGCGTTGGACGTTGAGATCATAATCATTCGGTTTCAGGAAGTCGGGGTCATCCTTAAATTTCTGGATATTGACCACCGTCATCTCGCGTTTTCCTTCCAAATTGTGAATGGCCTGATTTAATCGAAAGTCTTTCAGGAGGTCTTCTTTGGAATTGACCGTATGCACATTCAACCCCCGGCTGGAAAACTCCTTTTTGGCCTGATTCATCAAATCAATCCGATCCACAATAAAATAAAACTTCGGCACTACACCTTTGCGCTGGTAATAATCGGTCAGGGTATGGACATTGTAAAAAGCCAGCGCCGTTTTTCCGCTCCCCTGCGTATGCCAAATGATGCCTTTTTTGACCCCGCCCTCCAATGTTTTCTCAATGGCCTTGGTCGCAAAAAACTGCGAATAGCGCATGATATGTTTTTCAACGCCTGTCGTGCCGCGCACATACGCAAAACAATAGCGCAAAAACATTTTCAAACGCTCGCGGCTGAACAAGGAAGTGAGGATACGATTGGTCGGATTATGGGGCGCTTTGTTCGTCATGAATTCGGGCGAGTGTTTGATCGAAGAAAGATTATTGTCTTTCAGAACAAAATTTTCCAACGCCTCCTCTTCCGGTTTTAGGAGCGTGACGAGGTCAAAAGATTCTTCTTCCCTGAAATAGTTGAAGTTCACATCGGCATAAGCCGGGGTCGCATAAAACGCCCCTTGAATCGGCTCAATCGCCTCGTGGTCATATTCCATATTGTTGGAGAACACCAGGATTTGCGAAATGTTGATGAACTTTCTAAATTTGGGGTTTTTGAACCGGACGTTAATCCGCTCCCGCTCTGCCAACACGCCGTCGTGATTATTCGGCTTTTTGACTTCGATAAAGGCCAGGGGCATCCCGTTAATCAACAGCGTAATATCCGGGCGAAATTCTTCCTCCCCATTTTTATACGTCAGTTCCGTCACCACATGAAAGGCATTGTTATTGAAGTTCTTAAAATCAATGAGCCTTGTCCCCGAAGTAGCGGTTAGCATCTTGTAAAACGCCTCCCCCAGGTCTTCGTTATCCAGCGTTAAGGAAACATTTTCCAAAAGTCTTTTGACATCATCTGCCTCCATCCCGTCATTGAGGCGCGTGATGCTTTCCGCGAAAATGTCTGTGAAAATATTGGTTTCTTCGTCTCGTGTCACCTTAGAGAGCGAGAGATAGGTATAACCCAAGCGGCAGAGGTGGAGGATAGCAGGGATTTTTACCCTGGTGTTTTCGTTGAAACTCATGGCTTATTCCTTCAAAATTGCAGAAAATCGTAATTACTCACAAAAGGTGGGGTGGACGTGCTGAAGTCTTGGTCAAACCGGGCACGTTCCTGCACGTCCACCCCACCTGGTTTAAGGTGAGTAGTTACAGAAAATCAATGGCTTTTATTTTACACGACAAAACCCAATCCCCCATTCTCGCTACAGAACGAAACCCACGAACGGCGTTCCTTAAAACGACCTCGTTGAACCCCCATAACGCCCATTAAGGAACGCCGTTCGTGCTAACTGAGAATTGCTGGCAATCCCCTCCCCTCAACCCAAAACCCATGCTAAAATAACCCGCAGGTGCATCACCAACCCCATAAGTGTCTTTTTTGACCTTTCATTCTCCACAAAGGGGGTGATCGATAGCGAGAAAAAAACAAACCCCAACCCCACAACCGCATACCCCCCCACACCCGACGCAAGCCGGGACCTCCCCTTCCACTTTACACTCCCGTGCCCAAACGGGATTCCACAGGGTGACATAAACGATCCCCCTGTCTCGAAGGAAAAAGGCGATTTTATATAAAACCGACCCTTATCCCGAAGAAACAAGGCGACTTCATATAAAACTGCCCCCTATCCCGAAGAAATAAGGTTACTTTATATAAAACTGCCCCTTACCCCGAAAAAACAAGGCGACTTTATATAAAACCGACTTTGCGACGTTGCCTAAAAGAGCCTTTCACAGGAGCGTAACCATAAACCCCCACATCTCATTGAGGAAATCCCATGTTAGTCATCCGCATCACCTCCCCCACCAACAACAAAGTCACCTGGCCCACTGCCGACGCCGACGTGATCGCCCTGGCGGAAACCTACCTGGCTTACGAAACCGAACTCCCCGCCGCGCAACGCCTCGCCGGGGTGACCGCCGCGATCATCCAAACCCAAACGATCACCGTCCAGACCGCCGGGGCCAACGCCAAAACCGCCGAAGACAACCGGGCTTACCAGGCCAACCTGCTCGCCCAGGCCCTCGAACAAGTCAAAACCAAAATCGCCCAGGCCACCCTCACGCTCAAAACCAAACACTTTGGCACCGAAGCCATTTTGGAACAATGGGGCTATGAAACCACCATCGGCAAAGATGGCAAAATCAACGTCCGCCAACCGAAAACCCCCGCCGAAATCCTCCCCTTTCTGACGCAATACCTCGCCAAAGAAAACAGTATGAACGAAGCGGAAGCCATCACCCAGCCCAGCCTGCTGGAAATGACCAATCTGAACATCACCCTCCAAGAGGCCGCCGCCGCCCGCGAAATTGCCCAGGCCACGCGCGAAGCCTCCACCGACACCCGCGGGCGCGAGTCCCGCAAACTCCTCTACCTCCTCCAAGTCGCCTGTGCCGAGCGCGTCCTCCTCACCTATAACGGCCTCATCACCAACAACCTGGAAAGCTGGGGCTTCCAAGTCGTCGAACCCGTCGCCAGTGGCGGCACCGAAACCCCCGGCGACCCGCCCACCCCATAGAAAATAAAAAAAACGACCAGGCAACTGGTCGTTTTTTTTTGAATGTTTTCTAACTACGCCCCCCCGTCAACCCTTTTCCAACCCCCTCACCCACCCCCTTTAGAAACCCGCCGATCCCGTCCTTGAAAAATTCACGCAACCCCCGCCCCGCCTTTTCCAACTGATCCCGTTCCCCTTTTTTCAGCAACGACCCCCATTCCTGTGTTTGAATCCACGTTTCAAACCCGCCCGGATTCCGCACCGCGCGGATCAGTTCCTCATTCAACCACCAAACAAACGCTTCGGGACGCACACGCCAGCCGCTTTGGGTGTTGGGCGCTTGCTGGATATACCCCTGACTTTCCAACGCGTCGAGTTCGGGAGTCAGGTCGGGCAGTTCTTCAAACAAGCTCGTCACATCCAGCACATGCTGATCCAGCCCATACATCTCATCGTGATCCAGCGCTACCGCCATAAACGCCTTCCGCATTTCCGGCGACCACAACCGCCAGGTATCTTCGATGACTTTCGAGGCGGTCTTGTGTAACTTACTGCGGGTGAGGGCGTGACGTTTCTCCACCTCTTTTTCATCTGCGTAAGCCTCCCACAACGCGGCGGCGGCCACTTGCAACAAATACGGATGCCCCCCACCCACTCGCGCCAGAAAACGGCGATCACTCGCTGTAAACCGCTCCTTCCCTAACCCCAACAACTCCGCCACCGCCCGCTCCGAGAAGGGTTCGAGCACGAGTTCATCCAAAAAGTTGAAGTATGGCGACCCGGTACGGTTGAATTCCTGGGTGGCTTTGTTGAGCGCGCTGAGAGGTTGGCGACTGGCGGTAACGAGTACGAGCGCGCCACGACTGCGAGAGGTAATAGACCTTAACCCGCCAAAAAACTCAGCACTGTTAAGTGTAGAGTCTTTTTGAAGGAGCGCATCAAACTCGTCCAAAAGTAAAATGAGCCGATACCCTGCTTGTTCGATTTGAGCGATCAATTTTTCGAGGACAAAACTCCCGAAATGATTCTCCTGGCAAAGTTGGTAGGCCTGGGCAATCCGTGAATGGTCTCCATTAGGAGCGATGACATCGGCATGGAATTCTTCAAAGGCTTGCATCCAGAATTGTGCCTGGGGCAGGCTCTGTCCGGTCTGCCAGTCCAAATAGAAAAAATACCAGTGATGGGCGGAGTCCCCATACAATTTTTGCCGGGTTTCTCGTGCCTGAAGGTATTCGAGTAGGGAGGTTTTTCCCGTGCGCGGTTCGCCGACGATGGCCGTGGATTGGCCTGTGCTAATGCGGCTGGCGAGGCGGCGAAGGTCGCGGGTGCGGTTGATGAAGTGGGGAGGGAGGACGGGGTTGCCGTGGAGGAAGGGGTTGAACATTAGCTATAATTTCATTATTAATTAGCAAACAGTTGCCAGCCACCGAAAAAGCAAAACCATAAGAAAAGGCTTTGTGAAACTATCAAAAGAAAGAAAATCACCGATTTGATCCATTGTGAGGCGTTCTGCACAAGTTTTGTCCCCGCCCAACTTATATTAACTACGAAAATAAACGCCAAACTAAATACTAAGACACCTATTACCCCATACGCCACGACCCCCAAAATGCCTCCTATTAACTCACCCATTACACCCGCTATATTACGAGCCACACTATAAGCTACACTGTACTCTAAGTTCCTTGCTAGACTGTATGCAATTCCTCCCGTCAAAATGCCTACCACAGCGCCTGTAATAGCGCTCGCTTCTTCACCTGTTTTGACATAGGCTACTTCATTTCCTATGACACCCGCCACAACTCCCGCCACAATGCCCATTGTACCAAAAGCCAAGATGAATACCATGTTGCCATGCGATACGCCGAACATAACAACTAAAGCGACGATATATGCCACAAAGCCCATGCAACCATACATATCGCCAACCTTAGATTCAACTTGTTTCTCCAAACCATCTGTCTTTGAAAATAATACAGATAGCAACCATATAAGAACTATGCCTCCGCCGAACCATAAATAATACGTTGATGACATCCGGGCATTGACCCCGCGAGGGATAGTTCCTATACCTAAAGCAAGCGTCAGGAGAAATAGAGGCAACCAAGTCAATGTATAAACTAACCTATAACCTATCGCTGCACTAGAAGATACACCATATTCCTTTTTATAATTCGCCAAATGATGGCTGGCAAAGAAAACCCAAAATAGTAAACGAAGATAATCGAAAGGATTCCAGGGAGAGAGTCTTTTGTAGGTGGAGGTTTCGGTATTCAGATCTCTTTGGTTTAAATCATCAATTTGTTCCTTAAGCTTAGTAATATCATTGCTAATGTTCTGTTTTTCTAAAATCAAAATTTGGACTTGGCTTTCTAGCCTAGGAATGTCCTTGTTAGCATTCTTTAGACTCTCATTTTCTATCTGCAACGCTTGAATTTGTTGCTTGAGATTAGGAATGTCCTTATTGATGTTTTGTAAGTACTGATTCTCGGCTTGAAATTTTACAATGGTCGTAGTTGTCTGTTTTTGGTTATTTTGTAGTTCCTGCTTTTCCATTTGCAAGGCTTCAACTTGCTTTTCAAGGATAGCCACATCCTTGGCGGTTTTCTGTAAATCCTTTTTTTCTTTTTGTAAATTCTGGATTTGTTGTTTGAATGCGGTAATATCCTCGTTTGTTATGACTTGATGCAAATAATGTGTGGTTTCTTCATAATCCGGTTCTATCGTAAGCACATGGATGAACCCTTGAATCGCAGCTTCTTTATCTCTGTTGTGCAAAGCACCGATGGCTTTTTGGTAGCTTTCTACTAAGTTGACCTTTTGCGCTATCCGATCTACCTCAGGTTGCCAATCCCGTTCATCGTCATATTTTCCGGCAAGTTCTGTCACCCGTTCCAGGGCTTCGCGGTAGCGTTTTTCTTTTTCAAGCGTTTGCAATTCTTTAAATGCAATTGCCATTTCTTGTTGGCGTTGGACACGTTCATACTCGGCCACCTGTTTGGAGGCTTTCGGATGGCGAGGGTCAATCGCTAAGATTTGGCGATAGAGGTTGATTTGTTCGGTCTCATCTTTTTCAAGTTCGATTTTTTTCAATAACGCCTCTACCAGGCGTGGGCGGGCGCTAACAGGCTGGTTTTCAAATAAAGCTCTTAGAACTTTTATCGTCTCGTCTATCGCCCCTTTTGAAATCAAGATGTCTGCCAGCAGTTCGTTTGCCCGCGCATGATTAGGATTCGAGGCAACCGCCTGGCGTACTTGGTTTTCTGCCAAATCTACCTGCCCGGCACGATAATAAGCCATGGCCGCTTGATACAAGTTTTCCGCCAGGGGAATCAGACGATCCAGTTCTTCCTGCACCCGGTTGAGTGGCTTGTGTTTCAAAATCCAACGCCGTAACAATTCCACCTTAAACTGGAACCCCCCATCTACTGGCTCCAGCAAATCCCAATCCTGTAATAACTGCGGCGCGTTTTGCAACTCCCGGATGACCACCCGTACCCCGCTTTCCCGCAGCATTTGCTCCAATTGTTCCTGGGTAATGGGTTCGTTTCCCATTTTCGCCAGGGCAGAAATCACCACCCGTTCCGCGGGAGGCAGGCCACCCCATATCCATTCCATCGTATTGCGACTGGCTTCCAGCGTTTTGTGGATCGCTTGCTCCACGTCTTCCGGCGTGACAGCCGGGGCGCGAGATGGGTCCTCGTCGTATAAATTCTCCCAAACACGGGAACACAACTGCTGAGTCAAAAAAGGATGACCATGTGTGAGTTCCCATACTTTTTCGAGGGCTTCAGGCGACCAATGCAACGTCTCATTCTGCTCAGATAGGCGCACCAGTTGGAGAGTATCCTCATGATCAAGCAGAGAAACTCGGAGTGAGGGTGTGCTTTTAAACAGAGAAAGGGCTATGGATTCCAGATCTTCAATTTTGCGTCCAATTACAAAAGCAAATTGTAAGTGTTTGGGATCAAGAGTCATCAAACCCCGGAGATATGGGAAAAGTTCAGCCCCTGCTTGCCCTCCTTTGGGATCAGCTAGCACATCGAATTCATCAAAGAGGAGAACTAGCGAAGTGGGAGGCTGTGGAGGTGCAGAAATCTTTCGCGTGGCTCCTGATTTGTCTTTAAATTCGAGTTGTTTTGGAGGTGAATCAGGGAAATCTTTGAGAATAGCTGGGAGCCAGATAGTACGAAAATTTAGTGCCGGATCGCTTCCCAAATCAGGAACTGGCAGATGGAGCACTTCCGCTATGGTACGGGCAATTTCTGTTAAAACCCGCGACAGAGGCCAGGTTGCTTTATCTTGCAAATCGAAATAAACGGAATAAAAAGGCCCCTCTTCAGGTAGCTGTCCGGTAAGCTGTTGTAACACAGATGTTTTCCCGATCCGTCGTTGACCGAAAAGGACAATGGCATTTTGGGCAGGGTGGAGTAAGACGCGCAGAACTTCCCGCAGTACGTCAGCGCGGCCAATGAAATTAGAGGTTCCCCCAACGGGGTTTCCGGCAATGTAAGGATTGGATAGGTTCATGAGTGACTCCCACCGTGTATTTTACAGGAAATATTAATTTTTTGATGGGGGGAAATATAGGAACTCGAAGAAAGTTCCTTCGAGTTCCTATATCTTCCTATATTCCCTATAAACTTCCCTACCCCCTCTCCTCCACCCGCAACACCTCCCCATACTGCAAACCCAACGTCCACTTCGTCCGCTTCAACTCCCGCCCGGGCGCGAGACCTTTGAACGCAGGGACGGGGGCTTGCGCGACCTGGAACCGTTTGTGCGGGTTCCAGGTCGGGAGGTGCTCGGTGGCGAGGTGGTAGGTCACGTCCATTCCGCCCTCGGAAGGTTGGGCGGGGTTGTGCCAAAGCACGACCAAGTCCTCGTTCGTGTGCGTGATGCGATGAAGTCCCGCGCCGGTGATGACTTCGAGCAGGGCGCGGAGATGGGCGTCTTCGAGGACGGGGCGGAAGGCGGCCAGCCCGGCGGGGTTAGCGAGGAGCGCGGGCAGGTTTTCGTACAGCATAATCTTCGCGAAATTCTCCAGCCGAAACGCCGTCACCATCCGTTGCAATTCGCGCAACCGCTGACTCGCCGCATCCTCCCCTCGCCGAAGCGCCGAATCGCTGACGCGCTGAATCGTGATCTCCAACCGATCCGACGGGGCCAGGGCGAGGTCGGGGAAGGTGAGCGTTTGCGTCCGGGGATCGTGTTTGGGCAGGAGCGGGTGCGGCGTCCCGTTCAGGGTGGCGGAAATCTGTTCGGGCGCGGCGACCCCGCGGAAGTGGAGGGTGTATTCGCGCAGGGCGGGGATCAACGTCCCCTCTCCGGTCACCGGCCCGAGGGTGAACGTGGCGCGGTCCGCCTCCCATTTCAGGTCAAACGGGGTGAGGGCGTGGTGCCCGTGTTGGAAAGCGGTACTTTCCCCGTCATCTTCGTACAACTCAAACGTGTTATCCGCCCCAGGGAAAAGATGCACTTCCAGCCGGGACGGGTTGCGCCAGTCTTGCCAGTCGCAAAGCGGGACAATCGCGCCGGGTTTGGCGAAGAGGGGCAGGTCGTCGAGGGTGCCGTGCAGGGCGTGCCAACCTGGTTCGTAATGCTGACCGGTGAAGAAATTCCACGCCTCGTGCGCCAGCCAGACGACTTGCCGGGACAGGCGGGTGTGCGGGTCCCGCGGGGTGACGAACGGAGCGGCGATCAGCTCGCTTCCGTAGGTGTACTGGTCGGGAGTGAAGTAGGCCTCTTCCCGGTCGGGGTGGGCGTGGTACATCGGGCGGATGGGGGGTTCGGCGGCGGTGTGGTCGCGCCAGGACATGGTGTACAGGTAGGGGATAAACCGGTGGCGTACCTGCATGGCGTGGCGGGTGAGGCGCAGGGTTTCGGCATCCCACCCAAACGGGCGGCGTTCGTGGAAACGGTTTTTGGTGCTGTGCAGGCGCAAAATGGGACTGAGCAGGCCGTACTGCACCCAGCGCGTGTAGAGTTCGGCGTCTTCGTACCCGTGGAAATGCCCGCCGATGTCGTGGCTCCACCATCCGTACCCGACGTTGGCCGCGGTGCTGGTGAAGTTGGGCTGGAACGCCAGCGACCCCCACGTGATGACCGTGTCCCCGGAAAAGCCAATGGGGTAACGGTGGTTGCCCAGCCCACCCCAACGAGAGAAGACGAAGGAGCGTTTGGGGGATTGGGGGATTGGTTGATCAGTTGATCGGTTGGTTGGTTCGTTTGTTGATTTGCTAATTTGCGGATTTGGCGGGTTGGCCGGGCGCGCGAGGTCGTAGAAGTGGAGGTGGTTGAGCCACCAAAGCGGGTCGAGACCCTCCATCTTGCTCTTCTGCCCTTGTTGCCAGTCCATCCACCAGAAATCAATGCCCATCGCTTCTTGGGGATGATGAAGCAGTTCGAAATAAGCGCGGGTGAAATGGGGATCGGCGATGTCGAACGGGATCGGGTCCCCGGACGTGGGGTCGATGCCCATCCACCGGGCGAACGCGGGGTACTGTTCCTCGTGCGGATACACACCCATCGCGGGGTGCAGGTTCATCGAAGTCTTCAACCCGTGCGCGTGCATAAAGTCAATCGTCGCCTGCGGATCGGGGAACAGGTCGCGGTTCCAGGTATAGCCCGTCCAGCCGGAGGACGCGTTGCCCGTGTTCGTAATGTGCCAGTCCATGTCAATGATGCAGACGGACAGCGGAATCTCGTGCGTCTCAAAATCGCGGATGAGTTGGGTGATTTCGTCGTGGGTGTATTCCCAATACCGGCTCCACCAATTGCCCAGCGCCCACTTGGGCAGAAGGGGCACCGGCCCGGCCATTTTGCGGAAATCGGTCAGCGTAGCGGTGTAGTCGTGACCGTACCCGAAGAAGTACATATCGAGTTGGGGGGTATTCCGTATTTCGTATTCCGTATTGTTGAGGGCGCGGGGAGAGAGCCACCCCCGATCATCAAACACCAACGAGCGGGAATCATCCACCACCACCCACCCCGCGCGGGAGAGCAGACCCCGTTCGAGGGGCACCCGCCCGTCAATGGTGTCGAGCGTGCGATACGTCCCCATCAGGTTTTCCGTGTCCGCATCGCCGTAGCGCCAGGTGTGATCCTGCGCCCGAAGCGTCACGGACAGCGTCTCCGTGGAGAGGGGTTGGCCGAGGGAATAGGTGAGTTGTAGGTGGTGCGTGGTGAGTTGCAGGTGGGTTTCGGTCTGCAGGACGCCAAACTCCGGCACCGGCTGGCGGCGAAACCAAAACGCCTGCGAGGGCCGATCTTCAAAGGTTTGGGTGGGGCTATATTCGATCCGAAGGAGGCGGGAGGTAAGGACGGTCACGCGCAAATTTGCGACGGTCACGACCGCGTCAGGGTGGGCGAGAGGCTCAAAGGTGGGGAGGAGGTGGGAGGGGAGCATGGGGAGGAAGAAGGGAATTGGAGGAAATTGGGGGGAGTTGAGGGGAGTCGGTTTGTTGGTTTGTTGGTTTGTTGGTTTACTGACAGTCGGTCAACCCTGAAAATTGTATTGGTAGTGACGACTTCAGTCGTGGTCTTGAGCGGTTGAAACCGCCACTACGAACCTAAAAAAACGCTTTGACAACCAACAAACCAACCAATAAACCAACCATCCAACTCGCATCCCAAGTTTAACATCAAGAGTAAAATACGAGTATGGACAACGAAGCGAAAACACCCCCGAAACTCATCATTTACGGACATGATTACTGCGGACAGGCGCGGTCGCTGGTTCGCGCCCTCAACCAGAAAGACATCGCCTACGAATGGCGGGACATCCACAAGGGCGACCCGGCCTGGAAGGACGAACTCCTCGCCCTGGCAAATGGCTATCTCTCCGTCCCCACGGTCATCTTCCCCGACGGAAAGGTGATGGTCGAACCCTGGCCGGATGAGGTCATCGAGCGACTGACCGGGGAAAAACAGGGGGGCCTGGTGGAAAAGGTGGCCGGTTTTTTCAAACGAGATCGATAAGTTCTGAGATGAAAGTAGCAAAAAAATTCTCGTTACCCTTATTCTTCTTTTGTGCTCCATATTCTTCGTTTTACTTCCCGAAAACAACTCCACCCTCCCGTTGACCTGGGCTTTTGCGCCGGAGTTTCTACTCTCGGTGAGTAGTTACGCGCCGGATATTGCGGTTTTGTATGGGATGATTTTGTTTTGACGGCAGGATGGGAAACTTTACGAACCGGGTGGTGGCTGGTCCGGGCGTACCAAACTGGAGAATGGATGGGGAGCCTACAAGCAGGGGCAGATACTGGCATTTGAGTTGGATGACTGGGCGAGAGAAAATCGCGCAAAAATTGCCCCGACTATGATATGCTCAAAGGCATGAGCGCTTCCCCTGCCTCACCCCAAAAAGTGTGGCTCCTGGGCGAACTACGGATCGAGGGAGCCACCGGGCCTCTTCGCCTGCCGCCCGGAAACCTCCAAACCCTCTTCGCCTACCTGATCCTGCACCCGAATACCCCACACCCGCGCGCCCACCTCGCCGATCTACTCTGGCCCGAAGCGGACCCGACCCGCGCGGGGCGCAACCTCTCCAACCTGCTCTACCGCCTCAATCAGCTTCTTGGCCCCACCTGCGACGCGGACACCGAAACCCTCACCCTCCGCACCGGCCCCATGTGGGTGGACGTTCACGCCTTTGAGCAACACCTCGCCACGCACACCCTCCAACAAGCCGTTGACCTCTACCAGGGCGACCTCCTCCCCACCCTGTACGACGATTGGATCATTCCCCTCCGCGAACGCCTGCGCGAAACCTACCTGACCGCCCTCCTCAAACTCGCCACCCTCGCCGAATCTGCCGTCCAACCCGAAGCCGCCCTCGCGCACTACCGCCAACTCCTCACCGCCGACCCCCTCCGCGAAGACGCCGCGCGCGGGCACATGCGTTGTCTCGCCCTGCTGGGCAGATTCTCCGATGCCCTCGCCGCGTTTGCCGCGCTCGAACAAGCTCTCCAAACGGAAATCGGCGTCCAACCGGGGTTGGAAACGCGCTTGTTGGCGGATCGGCTACGGAATGAGGGGGAGGTGGCCCAACGCGTGGCCGCGCACCCCGTCCCGGCCCCGTTCGTGGGGCGGATGACGGAGCGGGCGCGTTTGCGCGCGTTGTTGGATCGCGCCCGCGCGGGGCAGGGCGGTCTCGCCCTCGTCCTCGGCGAACCGGGCATCGGCAAAACCCGCCTGCTCGAAGAACTCGCACACGCCGCCGGGTGGCGCGGGTGGCAGATCGCCTGGGGGCACGGCGACGAATTTCACCTGCCCGCCCCGTACAGCCCCCTCGCCCACGCCCTGACCGAGAGCCTGCCCCCCGTCCGGTGGAACCAACTCACGCGGCTCGTCCCCGACATTTCACTTTCCATCCTCGCAACCCTCCTCCCTGACCTGCCTCACCCCACCCGCCCGCTCACCACCGTCACCCCCGCCCAGATGCACCACGCCCTGCAAAACGTCTTGCACGGCCTGCAAACCATCAGCCCGCACCTGCTCTTGCTGGACGATGTGCAATGGGCAGACCCGCGCCTGTGGTCGGTGTTGGACGCCCTGCGCCCTGCGCTGGCCCGCATGTCCCTCCTGCTTGTGTTGAGTGCCCGGCACAGCGAACTGCAAGCACAGCCCACCGCGTGGGACCTGCTCCAAACCTGGGACAGCGCGGGGGTGCCGATCCTGCACCTGAGCGGGTTCAACCTGGGGGAATTGCAAGAATTGAGCCACCCACCCCTGTCCGCCCCCCAACTCGAACAACTTCACCGGGCCACCGGCGGAAACCCCCTCTTTGCGCTGACCCTGTTAAAACGCCCGCACACCGCCCCCCTCCAAACGCCCCCGTCCCTCGCCGAACTCGCCCTCGAACAGGTGGCCCCCCTCTCCGCCCATGCCCAATACGCCCTGCAAATCGCCGCGGTGCTGGGCGCGGAATTTGATTATTCGCTCTGGGAAGCGGTCCTCGCGCGGGAAAACCTGCCGACCGCGTCCCTCCCCACCCTGGCGGGGGAAATCGAACGCGCGGGGTTCCTGTACCCCGCCCGGGCCGGGTACCGGTTCGCCCACGACCTCCTGCGTTCGGCGTTGTACACCCATCTCCCCTCCCACACCCGCCAGCATCTGCACGCCCAAACCCTGGCAACGCTCACCCACCAGGCTCCGGCCCGGACGCTGGACTTGCTGTACCACGCCCGGCAGGCCAACGCCCGTCCGCAAATCGCCCGCTACGCCCTCCAAATGGGCGAACAAACCCTTGCCAGTTTCAACCCTGCCGCGGCGGTGGATTATTTCACCCAGGCGTTGGAAAACTTTGCCCCGGAAGAGACCGGCCAACGTTATCGGGCGGGGTTGGGACGGGTGCGCGCCCACGAAATCCTCGGCAATCGGGACGCCCAACGGGACGACCTGACCACCCTGCACACCCTGGCCGACCGTCTCGGGGATGCCCACCGCCGCGCGGAGACGATCCTGGCCCAGGCGCGGTACCACTGGCAAACCGGGGACTACGCCCAAACGCTTGAAACCGCCTCCCGCGGGTTAGCGTTGACCGACGTTCCCCCCGAAACGCAAGCCGCCCTGCTGGAAATCCTCGGGCAGGCCACCCGCGACCAGGGGGATTATCCCCAGGCGCGGGCGTGGTTTGAACGAGCGCTGGCCCTTCACCAAACCATTGGCAACCTGTCCGGTGAGGCCTCGGTGTTGGACTTGCTTGGCATCGTCGCCCAACGCCAGGGGAATCTGGCCGAAGCTATCGAAAAACAAACCCGTTCGCTGGCCCTGTACCGGCAGGTGGGAGATGTGTACAAACAGGGTCACCTGCTCGGCAATTTGGGGGTGGTCTATTGGATGTCCAGCGACTACGCCCACGCCCGGCAGATGTTCGCACAGGCGGTAGAAATTAGTCAGCAATTGGGCGAATTACGGGCAGAGATCGCCCATTCGGGAAATCTTGGGGCGCTGGCGGGCATCTTCGGGGATTTTGAAACCGCCCTCGCCCGGTACGCGGCAAATTTAAGCCGCCTGGAAGAGACGGGAGATCGGGCCATGTATGCAAACACGCTGGGAAATCACGCGTACACGCTTTTTGAATTGGGTCAATTTGAGGAAGCGTTGGCCTCCGCCGACCGGGCACTTGCCATGAATCAGGAATTGGGCCGCCGAAGAGGGGAGGGGTTTGTCCAACACACGCGGGGCCTGGCGTTGACCGAACTCGGGCGGTTTGCCGAAGCCCAGGCCGCGTTCGAGGCCTCGATCACCCTCCGGGAAACGCTGGGCGAACAAGACACCCTGAGCGACACTTACGGCTCCCTGACTCTTCTCTATCTCCAGCAAGGCGCGTTCCCCCAGGCCGAACAAGCCTTCGCCGCCGCCCGCCGCACCCGCACCGATCAGAAAAACGACGAGTACCGCCGGAATTTTAATTATGTAGGCTACCTGCTCCACCACGCGCGGGGCGAAACGTCCGCCGCCCTCGCCCATCTGCTCGAAGCCGAAGACGCGATGCACGCGATGGCCCGCGAACTGCCCGCACCCGATCAGCCCCGTTTCCTGCGCGCGGTCTCCCTCAACCGCCAGATTCAACAGGCCCTGACCGCCCACGCCCACCGCATCGCCGTCCGCCTCGTCCGCGCCGAGGTCCCCCTCGGCAAAAAACTGACCGGGGACGATTACGTGTCCGTAACCTGGACTCTCTCCCAACCGGGCGATGACCGCCACACGCCCACCACCGCCCGTCGCCAGCACATTCTCCGTCGTCTACTGTCCGAATCCGCCGCACAAGGGGCCGCCCCCACGGATGATGATCTGGCAAAGGCGTTGGGGGTGAGTCGGAGGACGGTTTTGAGGGATATGGAGGTGTTGCGGGAGGTAGGGGTGGAACTTAAGACAAGACAACGCGGGAGCCAGTGAACAGTGTTCAGTTGTCAGTGTTCAGTAAGCAGTTGTCAGTTGTCAGTTGTCAGTTTCTAGAGCTTACTAGCAGTCTGCTTACTGAATACTGAATACTGCTTACTGAATACTGCTTACTGCTTACTGAATACTGCTTATTGAACCCTAGTTTGTCACACCACCTCCCCCCTTTCCCTCCCCAAACGATACCCGTGTGACACCCATTTGCTAAAGTAGGGGGCAATGAGCGCGTTGCCAACCCATCCTCGCTATTCCTTCATCGTCCGCATCTGGTTTGAACTCGAACCTACACTGGAAGGGTACGCCCCTGCTTTGCGCGGGTCGGTTCAGCAGGCCGGCTCGCCGCAGGTGGCGTATTTCCACACGTTTGATAAATTGATCGGTTTTTTGGTGCAGACGACCGAGGCGATTGAAAAACCAGCGCGGAAATAAAACGACGCGAAAGTCCCATCTTTGTTCGTAGTCCGGCACGAAGGCTTTGCGAAGTGCCGTCTTCCCTAGCGGAACTGGCCTGACTACGAACCACACCCCAATTTTCGGAGGCAGTTATGAAAACCCCTAAACTTTCCACCCTTTTGATCGTCGCCCTGCTTGTGCTCGGTGTCACGTTCGCGAGAGCGATCCTCGCCCGGTCCGCGGTGCAAACCCCCGCGGGCGCGCCGGGCACGATGACCCACCAGGGATACCTCGTCGAAAGCGGCGAGCCGATTTCCGGCACAGTGAACCTGGAATTTGGCCTGTACACCGCGTCCAGCGGTAGCTCCCCGCTCTGGGAAGAAACGCACAACAGCGTGCAGATATCCGGCGGATATTACACCGTCATCCTGGGCAACTCCACCCCGTTCGAGGCCACCTTGTTTAGCGATACCTCACGCTACCTGCAAGTGAGCGTGGATACCGGCAGTGGATTTGTCGATTTGCCCCGGCAGGCGATCACCTCCGTTCCGTTCGCGTTTCAGGCCGCCGCCGCCGATCAAGCCGCCGAGGCCGATCATGCGGCTTTGGCCGACAGCGCCACCACTGCCAGTTCCGCCGATACCGCGCCGTGGAGCGGGCTGACCGGCATCCCCGCGGGGTTCGCGGATGGGGTGGATGATGTCGGGGGTGGGGCGGCGTATGAGCATTTCATCACCGTGTCCCCCAGCGGCGGGGATTTCACCTCGGTGGCGGACGCCCTCAACAGCATTTCCGGGTCATCCTCCACCGAGCGATATCTGGTATGGGTGGGGCCGGGCGTGTACAGCGAAAGCGCGCTCGTCAGTGTGCCCGCGTACGTCCATCTGAAGGGTTCCGGGGTCAACGCGACCGTGATCACGTCCAGCCGGACGAACAGCTCCCCGTCGAATGTCGCCGCGACTGTGGAACTGCTAGAAGATAGCCGGATCAGCGATTTGACCGTCCGCAACACCGGCACAGGCACGTTTGGCATCGCGCTTTACTCCGCCCAAACCACGCGGGACACCCGGGTAGATGACGTGACTGCCGAGGCCATTGGCACAGGTGGAACCGGGCATTACGCCGTGTACCTGAACGACGCAGAAATCCACATCACCAACAGCCTCCTGCAAGCGAGCGGGGCAACCGGGTTTGGCACGGGTGTGAACGCGGGCATGGGCATCGTGAACATCGCCGGCGGGTTCCCCCAACCCCTGATCGAGGAGAGTGTGCTGAACGGGGGCAACGGCAACACCCTTTCGTGTGCGGGGAATTCCGGGACCGGGTTCGGCATTCAGGGGGTGAATGCGTCACCGTTGGTGTTCAATAGTGTGATCTGTGGCGATCATCGCGGGATGTTTATCGGCACGGCGGGCAACGCGCATGTTCACCATTCCCAGGTGTGGGTCAGTTCGACCGGGAGCGCGTTCCTGTTCGAGACGAGTGCTTCCGGGACGGTGGTGGTAACGACTTCGGGCGTGTTTTATGCCGGGAACAAGTTCACCGGCACGGGCGGGTTGATCTGTACGCACAATTACAAGTCCAATTACACGCCCGCGAGCGATGGTACGACCTCCGGCACGGCGTGTAATTGAAATCAGACACGGATGTCCACAGACACGGAGAGCTGTTTTCAAATGCGCGAATTGGCCATTCATTCTACAAAATTAGGATATAGACCATGAAAATTATTCGTATCCAAACGAAACATATCGCCCTGCTGATCGGGGTTATCGCCCTCTTGGTGGCCAGCCTCGCCCTGGCAGGGGGCGGCCCCAACCAGCTACGCAGTCTGACGGCGGGCGGGGGCAGTCTGACCAGCAATGGCGCGCTCACACTGGCATCCGCTTTGGGACAGCCAGTGGCCGGATCAGTGGGGGAGGGAGACCTGATTGGGGCCAGTGGATTTTGGGTGGGTGCGGGTGTTCAGCCCACGCCTCCCTCCGGCGCGAACCATTTCATCTTTTTGCCGACGGTGATTCGATAAGAAATCTTCGGGAACGCCGCCCATTCCAAACCCGAGGCGCGGATTCACAGGCCGAACATCAATTTACCTGGCAATTCTCAATTTGACGAACGGCGATATTGACAAAAGGGACATTTGTCACTACCGCCGTTCGTGGGTTGGGTTCCATAGTTTCAAAAGACGCACCTCCTCGCAGATGAACACGGTAAACTAACCGAAAATCAACGAAGGTCTTTTTTACTATGCAAATGAGTTTCCACACGGCTACTGCCATCGCCCAGCCAAATCTTGCTTTCACTAAATAGTCGCAGAGTCAATCAAATTACCTTGACCGCGCGGGTTTTGTTGGAGGGGATGCAAGTGCGGGTAGAATCAATTTCTTTGGCGGAAATGCTTTTTCTGCAAGCAATCAAAACAGTTATCAACTAACCAACCATCCAAAAAAGTAAAGGCCGAGGCCAAAGGCCGTGTGATGCTTCTTAGTTTTCACTCGATGGAGGTAATTGCTCAGGCTTGGAGAGGAAACTTCCCGAAAAAAGGGTAAAAGGGGGATGTACATCCCCCTTTTACCCTTTTTTCGGGCTAATATCTCTACCCTGGCTGAGTAGTTACCGATGGGGAGACATCGGCGCCGGGGTCAATGGAGTTTACAGAAAGTAGGGGCATCCCCAAGTCACGTACTTTCTTCAAGATTCCATGTAATTCGGCCTGATCAATCCCCGAACCCACCAGGAGCGTATTGCCATCTTCTTCCAGCGTAATGGTTAGCCCTTCAAACCAGTCCATCCGCGGTTGACCGAGGTGGCCTCTGATCCGGATTTGGTACACCCTCGGCTGGTCAGGCTCATGCTCCTGGCGATCTTCATCGGGGATCATGGCGCGCCACCGAAATGACCACATTGCCCTTTTTGCGCCCCGCATCCACATAGCGGTGCGCCTCCACCATTTGTGCCAGCGGATAGCACCGGTCAATGACGACCTTGAGCTTCCCCGCCTCCAGCAGTTCTTTGATGAAAATCAGGTTATCCAGGCTTTCCTTCGAGTCGAGCCGGGCCATCGTCACGAAGGTTCCGTTGGGCGCAAGCAGGTTCGAGGCGACGGATTTCGGGAGCTTTGCCACCGTATCGAAAATGATGTCATAGCGTCCTTGTGTGGTCAAAAAATCTTCTTTTGAATAATCGAGGACGTGATCGGCGCCCAGGGCTTTCACCATCCCGAGGTTGGCGGTACTGCACACCCCTGTCACCTCCGCCCCCAAAAACTTGGCGAGTTGGATGGCATACGTGCCCACACTTCCCGACGCGCCGTAGATCAGCACCTTTTGCCCGCGCTGGAGGTTGCCTTTTCGCAGGAGACGCAGGGCGGTGGTCGCCCCGATGGGGACCGCGGCGGCTTCTTCATACGTCAGGTTGGTCGGTTTTTTCGCCACCATCGCCCCTTCCGGCAGACATTTATATTCGGCATAGCCCCCAAATTTCTCCGTGAGGGTGGAGGCAAACACCTGATCCCCCACCTTGAATTTGGTGACCGCTTTCCCAACGGCTTCCACGACCCCGGCCAGTTCCATGCCGTAGATGGGTTGTTTGGGTTTGGTGAGGCCCAGCGCAAGCCGGGCGGGGAGCCAAAACAGCGGGGGCACGGTGAAACTTCGCATCCGGAAGTCTCCGGCGGTGACGGTGGTGGCGTGGACTTTGATCAGGACTTCGTTCTCTTTGGGCGTGGGTTTTTCAACTTCTTTGAGGTGCAGGACTTCGGGTCCGCCGTATTGGGTGGCGACAATTGCTTTCATTTTAGACTCCTTATTTTTGAAAAAAAGTGAATTTGATACCAATATCTAAATTTGTACGGTACGGGTTTGTCGGGTTGAAGCCTTGCGGATACTCCATTCAGCCACGGCAAGGTTGATCACCCAGCCTGCGCCATTCAACAACGCGTTTTGAAATTCATTGGGTGTGCCGAAGATCAGGGCACCGACCATCCCCGTGAATACCTGCGTACCTGCCCCCAGACCGATTGCGTAAGCGCGTGTCATCCAAGCTTGGTGCTGATGAACATCCTTCCGTAGGATGGCGAGGTATCCGAGGATGATCGAGAGCACCATGCCAGTTCCGAACAGGAGTCGAAAGGCATACAGCAGGTTGCTTGCGCCTTCCGGGCGGGGATAGAACACGGTCATCCATATCCCTGAAAGCCCCACGAGAAGTCCAACGGGAACCAGAAACCTGCCAATCCAACGATGCCATTTACTTCCGCGCTGCCAAAGGCGGCCCACGAACTGGAGCGCGCCAAGCAGGGCATAGACCGCAGATGCAAGAATGTGAATCACCACCGGCGAGGGAGAGGCAAAGAAGCGTGCATTGTCTGGTGTAATCTCAGCACCGCTTGCCAGTTCGTTCAAGCGTACGGCACCAAAAATCAGGGGAATGATGCTGAGGAAGATCAGCCCGACAGGCACCCACAAAGGTATTTGCGTTTTTCTTGCGGGCACTTTGATTTGACTGTTGTTTTGGATCATCGCTTTCATTTTTAAGCTCCTTGGATTTTTTGGTTCTCAGGCTACCTTGCTCGGTTCCTGTGAGACGATTCTCGAATTAAGTAAGGATTCAGATGGTTTCTCCCGTCGTTCGGAAAAGAGCGCATATCCCAGCCAGATCATCGCGGCCCCTATCGGGATGGAGGTCAACTGGACGAGCTGATAGGGAAGCAGTGTAAACATGGTGCCCGCTAACGGCCCTGATATGGCAAACAGGGCCGCCGCCCCGCGCGGCAGGATGCGAGCGCGGAACATCGCAATGCCAAAGAGCAGGGAGCCGAGGACATACAGGATCGAGACGAACGAATACACGGTTGGGAGACTGCCAAGGGTCGTCGGGACACCCGTCCCACCTGACAACTGCAATGCGCTTTCCACAAACGTCGGCGCGAGGGTCGTCAACAGCGGCAGGATGGTGGGTTCGATGAATGAAATGCACATCTGAACGGCATAATAGAGGGTTAGCAGAAGATAGCCAGCCAAACCCAGCCAACCGGTTTCTTCCACTTGTCTGGCGTAAAGCCCTGTCATACCGAGCAGACCAAAGATGGATATGGATGTCTTGAAGGAAGTGATGAGGATGAATGTACTGGAATGGATGGGTGGATGGGTCGGCTGAATAGCCGTGAAAATAATCCCTGCCACCACGGCAGATAAACCTGCCCAACGGATGAGTTTTGGGGTTGTCACTTTCATTTTGCGCTCCTTTTTGTAAAAAATGAGTGTCAAATTTTGACACCTGGCATCACTGCCTGTTTGGGTTCGATTGAAAACAATATACAAATGAATGTGGGGATTTCGGGTGGGGATTTATGGAGGACGGGAACGAGCGATTAGGTATCTACTTCTTCCACGGATCGCCGGGTGCCTTGAGGTAGTGATTGAAGACATACCCCCAGGGCATCACAAGGGGAATTAACACAATCCCTAACAGGTTGTTGATCAGGACTTCTTGCGCGTCCGGCGCTAACTGCCCGGCAGACCATTGGGGGAGCGCGAACGCCAGAACCCAGACCGCCTTCCACAGAAACTCGAAGAACAGCAGGGGCAGCATCTTGAGTGGGCGATGAATTCCTACCCCTGCCAAAAGCGCCAACCCAGCGAGCACACTGAGCACAACACTGCCCATGGTTGACAAGTTTGCAGGAGGATTAAAAATCGCGGGCAATTTATAGATTGACAACCCAATCGCCATGAACGCATACATCGCTCGCAACGCGTAGAGCCTTAACAACGATACTTCAGACCTGGTATTCATAATATTTGTCTCCTTTTTGAATCAATAAAATGAGTGTCAAATTTTGACACCTGGCATCACTGCCTGTTTGGGTTCGATTGAAGACAATATACAAATCCATGTGGGGAGATGTCTTCCCCACAAGTGGGGATTTCATGTGGGGAGAATCAAAAACCCGCCAAATTTCTTTGGCGGGGCGTTATGAAATACGTTATGCGCTTTAGCCTTTTATCAATCCCCGTTCGATTGTCCGTTCAGCAAGACAAGAACAGCTTTATTCAACTATTCCGGCGTAGGTACAGGCAAGGAATCTTGTAAGGCTATTGGATCAGCACGCCCTTTCGAGGTAAAAACAAATAACTAATCACAATAGAGATCGCCATTAAACCAATCGTCATGGGATACACGATCATGGGATCGCGTTCATAAAGAATGCCTGAGATCGGCGGGGCAAGAATGATGATAACTGCCCCCACGGTCTCCATGATGCCATATGTCATCCCCATTTGCGAATGATGGACCAGCTCGCGCGCCTGGGCCATCGCCATGGGTCGGCTGACACGGTATCCGCCGAGGAGGAAATATCCCAGGGCGAAGAGAGGCGGAACTGTGGCTTTCCAAATGATGAGTGCGAACAGGGTTACCAGTCCCTGGGTGAAGATAAAGCCGCGGCGCGGTTCCACCCGACTAAACAGAATCGCCATTAACGAATTTCCCACAGCCCCTACTGTAAAGAGAAATCCGACCTGACTGAGTGAGAGACTGCGTACTTCTGTCAAAAAGTTCGGCGTAAGGGGCTGTGCAAGATACATGGAGAAGAGCGTGAACGCTGTTATGAGCGTCAAAATGAGCAAGGGTTTGTTACCGATTAATGTCTGCGGAGGCGTATCAGGATCATGATGGTCAATGGGCTGGGTTTCCAAGAAAAACATGAGAATCGTCGAAGGAATAAATAGCGCCGCACCAGCGAAATAACTCATCCGTATCCCGTATGTGTCGCCGATCCAGCCGCCGACAAGAGGACCAAGCGCCATCCCCAGAAATAAAGGGGCACTCGTCAAGGAGAGCACGGTGCCCACGGACCACTTGCCGCGCACCGCGGTCACATAACTACTGAGTGGCGCCGATACAAAGGCGGTCAACGCGTAGCCAAACAAACCGATCAGATACAGTGGCAAAGACAGCGCAAAGCCCATGACCAGGGTGGTGATCAATCCGATCAACCGGGCACTGATTAAAAGCGGTCTGCGGCCAATTCGATCCGCCAGCCGCCCGGCGGGAAGGTGGGTGATCGCCATGGCCAGTCCATAGACGCCGAACACAATCCCAATCTCAGACTTGCCCAAGGAAAACTGCTTATCCAGATAAATCGTCATGAAATTCAGGAACAGGCGCTCACCAAATCCCCAAAAGAACAAAGCAACTACGATTAATGGAATATTACGGTTCATGTTTTCCTACGAATACGGGATATGACCCATTTGTCCAAAATAACCGGACTTTCTTAACGCCTCCATCACAATCCACCCTTCAGGATTCGCGCGGATGAGCGCATCGTCGCACAAAAACTATGAAAGCCTGGCTTAGATGACTTTATGAAGAAGGCGTTGGATGAAGTTGTTCACGATAGTAGATCGCTGTTTGAAGTAGGGGGATTGCGCCAGAAATCCGCTTGCGCGGCTAGATCAAATTCAGTTCGGTTGCCCGTTTGACAGCCGCACGACGATTATTGACGCCGAGTTTGCTGTAGATGCTCTTGGTATGAGTCCGCACCGTGCTCAATGCGACGACAAGTTCTTGAGCGATCTCGGGACCTGACAACTCGGTCTTGAACAGGCGCAGGATGTCCAACTCCCGCTGACTGAGCGGCTCGATCAGGGACGATGGTTGTATGTGTATCGGTTGCGCAAAACCGGACAGAAGTTTATCTACATAATTCGACAGTTCAGGGTGATTGCCGCGCGATTGCTTTTCAATTGACCCGCGAAAATCCATAAGCAATGCCCGTAAGGGTTCCCCTTCGTCTATAAAGATTCGGAAAAAACCCTCGGGTTGCGCAAGCGCCAAGGCGAGTTCCAGCGATGCGTGAGCTTTGGACAGGTCTCCCTTCACTTGATAAGCGAGCACTTGTGTCACCAAAATCTCAAGGATGCTTCTCAATCTCTTTCCATCTTTTGCTACTTTCAAAAGACGTTCTAATAAGTCCAATGCCTTAAGAAAAGCGCTCTCATCGCGATTTTCCTGATATTCGGCAATTAGAACACGGGCCAGGGTGATATGTTCAAACTCGTGCAAATAGATAATTTCATCATCCACCGATAGTTTTTGTTCGTTTGCCCACTTCCGAGCTTTAAGCAATTGCTTTTGCTTAAGATAGATCCTCGCCTTTAAGGCGTCCACGGGGCGCGTATGGGGCATGAGGGTCTTAATATAAAAGTGTTTGGCTTCGTCCAATAATTCAAGTGCAGTATCTAATTCTTCCGCGGCCTCTTTCAAGCGAGCTTGAGCAATACAGTTACGGTAGGACCAGTCAACACTCCTGTGCAAACTAGCCGTTTCAAGACTCTTTTGAAGGTTTTGATCGACAGCGATGTTGTCTCCCATCTCGTGATACAACATCGCCAAACCCAAATATGGATGCGCCATCACGCGCAGGACTCTGCTATCGTGTTCTGCGGCAAGTTGTAAAGTTCGCTGATAGATCCTTAACGCTTCGCGGAGGCGCCCTTGTACCGCCAAGATATCGGCCTTTTCTGCCATGGCGTAGGCAAAGGCAGAAAAGTAATTGCCAATCTTCAGCGAGTTATCAATCCAATCGTCCATCGATCGGCAGGCGGCATCCAAATCGCCATTGATCAAGTAAGAGGCTCCCAGAATTGCTGTAGTCTGAGAACGCAAGAATTGATCTTCTTCTGGGATGAGTTCAAGCACCAATTCAGCGTACTTTACGGCAGAGAGAAAATCACGTCGCGTCTGAGCATTGTAAGCGCGGGCAAACGCAATTCTGGCTCGCAGGGAACGAAATTGCTCGTTATCAACAATGACCATGCCATCGGATGGACCTTCCAGACACCGTTCTGCATCCTGTAAGCGGGCTTCGCTGGCATCCGCCCGATGCGCATTCATCAGCCCCCAGGCAATCTGCGTGCAAAGGACGGGCGAGAGCGGATCAACGCCTCCGGTAATTGCTTCACCCAACCCAGCCAGGTATCTGACTGAAAACTTTCATACATTGTCTGCCAGGTTGTTTCAGCCAACCGCGCCGCTCGCTCGAAGTCCATCCCAGCCAACGCATGATGGATCGCTTCTATCACCGAACGATTTTGCTCACACCATTCACTCGCGCGCCTATGGAGCACGGTAACTTGATCGAGTTGCTCCGTCATCAAGTGCATGCGCAGAACATCTGCAAAAAGATGGTGATAGCGATACCAATGCCGTTTGTCATCGAGGGGGATGAGAAACAAATTGCCCCGCTGTAATTGTTCCAGCTTCGCTTTACTACCCACTTGATCGGTCACTACATCACAGAGTTGACCATTCAAGCGATCAAGAATGGAGGTTTGTAGCAGGAAGTTTCGAACAGGCTCAGGCTGGCGCTGTAACACTTCTTCGACGAGATAATCCACAATATAGCGGTGATCTCCCGCAAAAGCCTGGATGAATCCGTGGACATCTTCTTGTCCCTTCATCGAAAGGGCCGCCAGTTGCAAACCGGCGATCCAACCTTCGGTGCGGGTCTCCAGCGTGGTAATTTCTTCCACGGAAAGCTCAAGATTCATTACCTGATTGAGAAATTCTGCCGCTTCGGCTGGGGTAAAGCGCAAGTCCGCCGCGCGGACTTCGGTCAATTGATTTCGGGCGCGTAACCGAGGAATGGGGAGCGACGGGTCTTCACGCGTGGTGATAGCCAAATGCATCTGAGGGGGCAAGTGGTCAATTAAAAAGGTGAGCGCCTCATCCACCGATTTCGCATCAACAAGGTGGTAGTCATCAAGAACGAGGATGAACCCCTTGGGGAGGGTCGCGATCTCGTTGAGTAGGGCTGTCAGAATTGAATCAATGGGTGGCGGTTGTGGCGCTTGAAGGATATTGAGTATCTCTGCGCCAAGATTTGGTGAAATGGTTTGTAACGCGCCAATGAAATAGACCAGAAAACGCGCGGCATCCTTGTCATTTTCATCCAGCGATAACCAGGCCGCCGGTCGCCCGCAACTCATGATCCATTCGCTAACCAATGTACTTTTACCGAATCCGGCCGGGGCAGAAATCAGCGTTAATTTGCGCCGCGCAGAAAGCCCTTCGTTGAGCTGGTTGCTCAGGCGAGGCCGGGTCACTACTTTAGGCGATGGAGGGGGAATATAGAGCTTAGTCGCGATCATTGAGATAGGCATAATTAAATTATATAGCATCTCCCCAAGTTCCAAACAAGGTTTCGCGCTGGAAATACATACAACCGTTAAAGCGCACACACAAATGAAATGAAGAGCCTTTATACTTGCTCATGGTACACTTGCCGAAGAAAAAGGCTTTATTTTATACAAAAAACCCTCACCCTGCCACCGCCATCGCCATTTCCAAGCTTGCTTTCACGAAGTAGTCGCGGAGTAAACTCGATTAGCTTGATCGGGTGGATGGGACTGGAGCGACAGGGTGGGTTAGAACCAATTTCAGTAGCGAAAAATTTTCACAGTCTTTCAAACTCGGGTTCAGACAAATGATGATTGAGTCATGGCTACGCCAATTTTAGCGACGAAACTCTATATTCCCCCTCCTCGGCCTCACGCAGTTAACCGCGCCCGCCTGCTCGAGCGTCTGAATGAGGGCCTCACTTCGGGGTGCAAACTGACCCTGATCACCGCGCCCGCCGGGTTCGGGAAAACCACGTTGGTCAGCGAATGGGTCACGAGTTGCAAGCGCCCCATCGCCTGGCTGTCGTTGGATGAGGGGGATCGGGAGGCCACACGGTTTCTGACCTATTTCATCACAGCGTTGCAGACGCTTACGCCGAATCTCGGCGTGGACGTGTTAGGGGGTCTCCAATCCTCTCAGCCACCGCCCATGGAAGCGATGCTCACCCCGTTGTTGAATGAAATCGCCACCCTCACGGACACTTTTCTCTTTATTCTCGATGATTACCACCTGCTGGATTCCCCAGCAATAGACCAGATTCTGCTTTTTCTCATCGAGCACAAACCACCCCAAATGCACCTGGTGATCACCACGCGTGAGGATCCCAATCTGCCCCTCGCCCGCTTACGCGCGCGGAACCAATTAAATGAACTACGGGCTGTTGACCTGCGTTTTACCCCTTCCGAAGCCGCCGAATTTCTCAATCAAGGGATGGGCTTGAACCTCTCCGCAGAAAACATTTCCATTCTGGAAACCCGCACAGAAGGGTGGATTGCCGGGCTACAATTAGCCGCCCTTTCCATGCAGGGACATGGAGACGCAAGTAGCTTTATAAAATCTTTCAGTGGCAGTCATTATTTTGTCTTGGATTATCTGGTCGAAGAAGTCTGGCAACAACAGTCCGAAAGGGTGCAGACCTTCTTGCTGGGTACGTCTCTTCTCGACCGCATGTGTGGACCGCTTTGCGAGGCCGTTCTCTCCGATTCTTCATCTTTCGGGCAGGATACGCTGGAATATCTCGAACGTGCCAACCTGTTCATTGTCCCTTTGGACAACGAGCGACAATGGTATCGGTATCATCACCTCTTTGGAAGTTTATTGCGCCAGCGATTGCAAAAAAGCCGGACCTCCGAAGCGATTGCCACATATCATCTCCGTGCCAGTGCGTGGTATGAAGCAAACGGCGAGGCGGCTGATGCATTTCAACATGCCATCGCGGCCCAAGATTTCAGTCGGGCGGCGCGGTTGGCGGAAATCTTCTGGGAGGGGATGAACGAAAGTTTTCAGACAGCCGCCTGGCTGGGATGGGTGAAACAGTTACCCGAAGCGTTAATCCGCGTGCGGCCCGTCCTCTGCACACAAATCGCCTGGGCGTACATGGATATGAGTGAAGTGGAGTCCAGCGAAGCTCGTCTGCGCGAGGCGGAACGGTGCCTGGAAGGGCCCACGGATAAAATGGTGATCGCCGTTGAAGCGCAATTTCGCACCCTGCCCACGCGGATCGCGATTGCCCGCACCTACAATGCTCAAACGCGAGGGGATTTCCCGGCGGCAGTGAAGTATGCGGAACTGGCGCTCAACCTTGTCCCCGAAGAAGAACCCTTCCTCCGCGCCCAAACCAAGGCGATTCTGGGCGGCACCTACTGGGCCAATGGTGATCTAGATGCGGCCTGCCAGTCCATGAGCACCTGGATTGACAGTTCACAGCAAGCTGGCAATGTCATTTTTGCCATTGCCAGTGGCTCAGGGAAAGCGGATATCCTGATCGCACAGGGGCATCTACGCGAAGCCTTAAAAACCTATCAAGAATCCTTGCAACTTGCTTCCGCCCATGAAAATGAAGCTCAGCGCGTCATTGCCCATCACCATTTGGGGTTAGCGCTCCTATACCATGAAAGGTGCGAGGACGAATCTGCGGCCCAACACTTGCAGAAAAGCCTGGAGGTCGGCCCCCTATCCACCCTGCGGGACTGGCCCTATCGCCGTTGCCTCGCGGAGGCGCGTTTGAAAGAGGCAGAGGGCGATTTCGACGCCGCGCTGGAACACCTGGCTGAAGCGCAACGGTTTTACGTCAAGTCGCTCATCCCCAACACCCGTCCTATTGAGGCCCGCAAGGTGAGAATTTATCTCAAGCAAGGACGCCTGTCCAAAGCCAGTGCATGGATGCGGGAACAGGGATTCTCAGGGGATGAGGCGCTTCGCTATATGCGCGAATATGAACATCTGACCCTGGCGCGGGTACTTCTTGCTGAATATCAGAATAAACGGACAGAGTCCGTGATGGTTGAGATTTTGAGTCTCCTAGAAAGGCTTCTAAGGGGAGCCGAAGCGCAAAACAGAATGGGGAGTATGCTGGAAATCCTGATCGTACAGGCACTGGCATATCAGACTCGGGGAGACTCAACCAAAGCCTTTCCCTCGTTGGAACTTGCACTAACCCTGGCGCAACCCGAAGGCTTTATCCGAATTTTTGTCGAAGAGGGTGAGCCAATGCGAGCCTTGCTCTTGGACTTTAGAGTGTTCAATGAAAGACACCCCCATGGGAACCACAAATGGATGGGGTATCTAGAGAAACTCCTCTCGGCTTTTGCCCCTCCTGGGAAAGCCCAACAGGCCAAACTGATCGAGCCGTTGAGCCAACGCGAGGTGGAAGTCCTCCGTCTGATCGCACAAGGCCTCTCGAATGGGGAGATTAGCAAGCGTCTGTTCCTCGCTTTGAATACCGTTAAGGGGCACAATCGCCTTATTTTTGATAAGCTCCAGGTCCAAAACCGCACCGAAGCCGTGGCCCGTGCCCGCGAGTTAGACCTGCTGTGAATCCTTCGTTCCAAAACCGAGATTAAGAACTATCCGTGCTTTTGGGGGCTTCAACATGGGCTAAGCAAGCGCCTTGGGCCTTCTTTGCGCGCCATCTTTTAACCACACCCTCCAACCACACTTAAGTAGCTATTCGCCAACACCTCCCAATCGGTAAACTGTCTCTATCTTCAACAAGTGGCACGGCACAACCGGCCACAAGAGGTAAACGGCAATGACGAACGAACAAAACCCGAACGCGGACTCAAATCAGCCGCTGGTTTATCAAATCAGAATCAAAGGCCATTTGAGCGAGCAATGGGCGGGCTGGTTCGACACTATGACCATCTCCCTCGAAGACAATGGCACCACGTTGTTAACGGGTCCGGTGCTCGATCAGGCGGCGTTACATGGCATACTCAAAAAAGTGCGCGATGTAGGCATGACCTTGATCTCGGTCAATCCATATCATTCAACCCAAGGAAAAATATCATGAATAATCAAATGAAAGCTATCGTAAACACCCAATACGGCTCGCCCGACGTTCTTCAACTCAAAGACATCGAACGCCCTACCCCCAAAGATCATGAAGTGCTGATCAAGATTCATGCCGTAGCGGTCAACGCTGGCGACTGGCATGTCTTACGCGCTGAACCGTTCCTGGTTCGCTTGCAGTCTGGACTGTTCAAACCCAAATACACGATCCTCGGCGCAGATATTGCCGGGCGCGTTGAAGCCGTAGGCAATAACGTCAACCGCTTCAAGGTCGGTGATGAGGTCTTCGGCGACACCTCTGGCGTGGGCAGGGGCGGATTCGCAGAGTATGTTAGCGTACGCGAAGAGGTGCTCACCCTCAAACCTGCCAACCTTTCGTTTGAAGAAGCGGCGGCCGTGCCCGTGGCGGCAGTTACGGCATTGCAGGGCCTGCGGAAGGGAGGCCTCAAGGCGGGGCAAAAAGTAGTCATCAACGGAGCGTCGGGAGGCGTGGGCACGTTTGCGGTGCAGATTGCCAAAGCTCTCGGAGCCGAGGTTACCGCGGTGTGCAGTTCCCGCAATGTAGCCCAGGCTCGTGCGCTCGGGGCGGACAATGTCATTGATTACACCCGGGAAGATTTCACAAAAAACGGAAAGCAATACGACCTGATTCTGGCTACCAATGGCTACCATCCTCTGGCAGATTACCAACGTGCATTATCCCCCACGGGCAAGTATGTGATGACCGGTGGGACTAACGCGCAGTTGATGGAAGCCATGCTCTATGGACCATCGAAATCAAGAAACGGAAGACAAATGGGCAATCTGTTTGCGCAACCGAATCAAAAAGATTTGGAATTTGTCGCGGAATTGCTTGCGGCGGGCAAAGTGAAACCCGTCATCGCGAAACGGTATCCGCTGGCGGAAACGGCCAATGCCATCCGCGATTTGGAAGCGGGGAGTGCGCAGGGTAAGCTTGTTATCACCATGTAGGAGGCGAACCACGGAGGCTCCGAACCTAGACAAGACAAAGAATAACAAACAGATCATTATCGTCATCTAAATATTCATTTTTTGTAACTACTCAGCCAGGGTAAAGGTCAGCCCGAAAAAAGGGTGAAAGGGGGATGTACATCCCCCTTTCACCCTTTTTTTCGGGAGTTTCCTCTCTAAGCCTGAGTAGTCACCATTTTTTATTCAAAGAGTATTAGGAGAATCTAATGAACACAAAAGTTAACACATACCGAACGACAGCAAAAGTAGTGGGTGCGCTATACATTTTGGGATTCGTTGTGGGCATTGCGGGATCGGTACTTGGCACACCGGAGCAACTTGAAACAGTTTCTGCCAGGAGCATGATGATCGCCATCGGTGCGTTGCTCTGGGTGAGCGCCGCCGCTGGAGACGCCGCTCACGGGGTGTTGATGTTCCCAATTTTGAAGCAAAAAAACGAACGCATCGCGCTCGGCTACTTCGGCGCCCGAATCGTCGAAGCCGCTGTCATTGCCGTCTCGGCGTTATTCATCCTGCTCCAAATCCCGCTGGGTGCCGAGTTCCTGAAAGCCAGCGCCTCTGAAACATCCTATCTTCAATCACTGAGCGGGCTGTTCGCACAGTCACAGGCTTACTCCTACCAGATCGGTATGGTCACTTTAGGGATGGCAGGCTTGACGCTTTGTTACGGTTTCTCTCGGACAAAATTGGTTCCGCAGTTTTTCATCATTTGGGGCTTTATCGGATACGTGTCCTTTTTGGGCGGATCGATCCTGGAAATCCTGGGCTTCAATCTGCAACTACTTCACACGCTTCCTGGCGGCTTGTGGGAGATCTCCATTGGTATTTGGCTGATTATCAAAGGATTTACTTCCTCTGCGTTCACTTCCAAGTCTGTCTGAGCCCTTGCGAGGAAAACAAAATGTCATTCGCCACCTTTTGGTCCGAAGATACCTTGACCCCCATCCCACCCCTACCCGGATTTACAGCCGGTCCTACCCTCGATTGGCATGAACTCGCCGAAATCAACCGCCTCACCCATGCAGAAGTGATAGATCGTCGAATGAATGGGCATCGTCCGTATGTGGCCCGCATGGATGGTCAACCGGTGGCGTATGGGTGGCTCGCCACAAGTAAGATATCCATCGGCGAACTCGATATCCAGGTTGACCTGCCACCGGATGATCGTTATCTCTGGGATTTCGCCACACTTCCCGCTTGGCAGGGCTATGGACTGTATCCACGTTTACTGCAGTCTATCCTTGAACAGGAAATCCAGCATGCCAAAAGGTTTTGGATCATCCATGCCCCAGAAAACCTCCCCTCCGGGGCGGGGATGAGCAAAGCAGGATTTGAGTTTGTCGGACAACTCTCTTTCACTTTGGACGGAAAAGTAGGTCTTGCACCCTATTCAGATTCAACGGCACGTGCCCGTATCGGGGCAGACCTGTTACAGGTTCCCCTCATAGAATCGGTGCTTGCGCCATGTTGGAACTGCGGTGCGATGGTGGCAAAGTCCCCTGACAAAGCGGAGGCTGATTTGTGTTGGCCGCCCAGCAAATCCAATGAAATAACTTGTTGCTGTAAGAAAGAAGTCAAAAAGTCAAAAAATTTAGTCAGAATGGAGATTTCAGCATGAATAATCAAAATCGAAATACAAGTCCTGCTAAGCGTAAAGGCGGCGGTTGTTTAATTTGGCTCGGACGCATGATGCTTGCGCTCATCGGGTTGGCCCTTGTAGGGTTCATCTACGAATCGCTTGCAGAAGCCGCGGATGAAAAAGCCTATCCGCCGCCCGGTCAGTTGGTGGATGTGGGCGGTTATCGTCTGCACCTTCACTGCACCGGCACCGGCAGTCCCACCGTAATAATCGACGCTGGGTTGGGGGATTGGTCAACCACATGGGGATTTGTCCAGGGTGAAGTGGCGAAGACGACACGGGTATGCACCTATGATCGAGCAGGTTTGGGATGGAGCGATGCAGGCCCACTGCCACGCGATGCGGCACAGCACGCAAAGGAACTGCATACCTTGTTGCATAACGCTCAGATTCCAGGCCCTTATGTCATGGTGGGACACTCATTGGGCGGCCTAAATGTCCGAGTATTCGTCCAGGATTATTCTTCGGAGGTTGTGGGGGTTGTCCTCGTGGATTCGACGAATCCGAAACAAATCACCCAATCCTCGACAGTGGCAACACAATCCCAGCCCTTTTCCTGGAATGCTCTGTTAGCGCGTTTCGGCGTAGCGCGTTTGCTGGTGAAACTGCCTGTACTTGCTCCCGCGATGCCACCCGGGCAAGAAGCCTACTATCCGCTCTACATTCGTCCAGAATCTTTTCAAACGGAGGCGAACGAATACGGAGGGGTTCCAGCCTCTGCCGCCCAGGCCTCTGCCGTGGAAACCTTTGGCGATCTGCCTCTGATTGTTCTAACCGCTAAACTAAATTTCCAATTGCCTAACTGGCAGGAACTACAGGCTGAATTACCTCAACTTTCATCCAACAGCCAACAGTTGTTTGCAGAAAACAGTGGTCATAATATTCAAATAGAAGAACCAGAAGCTGTCATCTCGGCAATTGTAAAGATGGTAGAACTGGTTCATCAGTCAACAGAAGAATAGCTTACAGGTGAGACGATGAATCAACATGAAACTTCCTGGCTTCTAAAAATCGCTATTCTAACCATGATGATCCTGATGGTTGTTTCATCTGTGACCAGAGTCCAACCAGCCTTTGCCCACGGTGCGCCTGCTAATTTTGACGCAATTGATGCTTACATCAACACGAAAATGGAAGAACTTCGGATTCCCGGCGCGGCGCTGGTTATTGTCCAGGGCGATCAAATTGTCCACCTTCAAGGGTTTGGCGTTGCCGACAGTTCGGGACGCCCGGTCACCCCGCAGACCCCGTTCTTCACCGGTTCGACGGGTAAATCCATTACCGCCCTCGCCCTCATGCAATTGGTCGAAGCAGGCAAAATCCAGTTGGATGCGCCGGTTCAAACCTACCTGCCGTGGTTTCGAGTCGCAGATCTCCATGCCTCCCAAATCATTACTGTGCGCCAACTTCTCAACATGACGAGTGGAATTCCCCGGTCCATCGGGCAGGAACAACTGGCCATTACGGACCTGAGTGACTCCGCGATTGAAAACAATGTGCGGGCCTTGGCAGAAGTCGAACTGATTGCACCACCGGGTGAGCGATTTGAGTACTCCAATGCCAACTACGTGACCCTGGGCATGATCATTCAAGCGGTCACCGGTCAATCCTATGAAGCCTACATCAAGGAACATATCTTCCAACCGCTGGATATGCAGAATAGCTTTGTATCAAAAACCGAAGCCCAACAAGCCGGACTCGCTGTAGGTTTCCAGAAGTGGTTGGGCATCCCCGTGGCCTCACCCAATCTCCCTTTTTCACGTGGTTCCCTTCCGGCAGGCTATCTCACCATGAGCGCTGAGGATTTCGGGCATTATCTCATTGCCCAACTTAATCATGGAAGCTATCAGGGTGTCACTTTGCTGTCCCCGGCGGGCATGGACGTGATGTATCAGCCACCTGTCACCACGGCGGGTGTCGGCTCCGCTTACGGGATGGGTTGGGAAGTGCAACACTTTCAAGAGGTGCAAGTACTCGCTCACGATGGGGCGGTCCCGGGTTATACGACCGCGATGTTCCTTGTGCCTGAAAAAAACCTGGCGCTGGCAATGGTCATGAACACCTATAATCCCGTGTTGGGGTTCCGCGTTTCCAGGCTTCCCGGCAATATCTTGCGGATGATGCTAGGGCAGGATACTGTTCAACTCCATGAAATCCTTTTTCGGCAGATTATTTATACTTTCGTGATGTTGATCCCGCTACTCCATTTCTTTGCCATCGTAAGGACAGTACGCCGTGTTCGTGCCTGGCGGAGAGGTGCGCCACTTTCACCTCGGACCCACATCGCACGCTATGTCGCCTGGCCGTTGATCTGGAACGCCACCATCGCCTTTGTGTTGTTAGTGACCTTGCCAAAAGCCTTCGAGGTGGACATTTCGACGATGATCCTTCTCCAGCCGGATGTCAGTTGGGTAGCGGTGATTAGCGGGATCTTTGCGATTGTGTGGGGAGCCATAAGCCCCTGCATTGGCATTTCGATGTGGGCCAAACGGTAAAAAGATCAGGAATCGTTTAGATTGATACTGCCCCTCGCGGGCCAGGCAACATAGGTAAATCTGAATAAAAAGGAAAGAGAAATGAAAACAAGCCAAAAGACCTCAAGGATTGCAGGGAATGCCGCAACTGTGCTTTACGCGCTAACGATTATTTTGCAACTTTTACTTGCCTCTGGAATCATACCGATTACAATGGCTTGGGGAGGGCGGGAGCCTGTTTTGACGACGAACTTGAGGATTGCCAGCCTGGCATCCGCGGCTCTCCTATTATTCTTTCTCTATGTCATCCGCCGCCGTGCGGGACTCGTTCGTGATGCATCTATAACGCTACCTATCAAAGTTTTATCCTGGCTGATCAGTGCGTTTTCCGCCCTCAATTTCCTGGGCATTCTGGCTTCACTGAGCAACGGAGAGAAGATATTGTTTGGTCCAATTTCCTTTGTGCTCCTTGTGTCTTGTATTTTGGTTTCGCTTTCAAAATCAGAACCGCAGTCTCCTGCCGCCTTTAAATCAAGCAAAATTGTAAGATGATTCACTCAGCCATTTTGGAGAGGCGGCAGAAAAGGAGAATGTGGTCATCACCTTGGAACAGAATCAGATGAACATAATCCAGAAATTACTAAAAGTCAGGCAAACCATCCAATGTTATCAAGAGGAAACTTATGCAACTCACAGTTAATCATCTCGGCAAACAATATAAACGTGATTTTTGGGGGTTAAAAGATTTCTCCCTTGAGATCAAACCTGGCATTTTAGGATTGCTCGGTCCCAATGGCGCAGGCAAGTCCACCTTCATGCGCATGCTCGCCACGATCACCAAGCCCACAAATGGGACCATCACATGGAACGGCACGGATGTTGTTAAATCCCCCGATACTTTACGGAATGTATTGGGATATCTTCCGCAGGATTTCGGGGTGTACCCCAACCTCAACGCGGTGGAATTTCTCGAATACATGGCCGCTATTAAAGGACTTGACACAGCATCGGCAAAGAATCGCATCAATGAACTTTTACAACTTACCAATCTGGTCGAAGCCGCGAAGAGGCCGCTGGGTGGGTATTCGGGCGGCATGAAACAGCGGGTGGGCATCGCACAAGCCTTACTCAATGACCCACACCTGCTCATCGTGGATGAACCCACGGTCGGGCTGGACCCTGAAGAAAGAGTCAGGTTCAGAAATCTCCTCTCAGATTTATCGGGAGAAAGAATCGTGATCTTGTCCACGCACATTGTGTCTGATGTGGAATCAACGGCCACACAGATTGCGCTTGTGAATAAAGGGCAACTCTTGCGAACGGCCGCCCCTGAGGATTTGCTCAAAGAGCTTGAAAATAAAGTTTGGGAGTGGACCGTCCACAGCAACGACCTGCCCGCCCTAAAACAAACACACATTATCAGTGGAACCATTCGACGCAGTGATGGCGTGCAAGTGCGTGTGGTTAGTGCGGACAAGCCTGACGCCAACGCGCAAAACGTTTCGCCAAATCTCGAAGATGCCTATCTGTTTTTCATCGGGGGCCAAAGATGAAATCCGCCCACATCATTTACCATTTAGCCCGCGCTGATTTTCTTGAACGTGTGCGCCGTTATAGTTTTCTGGTCATGCTGGGATTGGCGGTATTTCTCGGCTACCAAACCGCCATTGGCAATATGGCCTTAGAGCTAGGTCTCTATCGCGGCGAGTTTAATTCCGCCTGGGTCGGCGCCATGATGTCGCTGATCGCAACCTTCTTCATCGGCTGGTTCGGCTTTTATCTCGTCAAAGGCTCGGTCGCGCGCGACCGAGAAACCGGCGTTGGGCAGATCATGGCCACCACCCTGCTGACCCGTCCGCTGTATTTGATTGGCAAGTGGCTGAGTAACTTCGCCGTGCTCATGTCAATGGTCGCGGTGTTAGCGCTAGGCGCGGTTGTCATTCAATTTATGCAGGGCGAAAATACGCAGATTCATGTGTTCGCGTTCATTTCCCCCTTCATCTTTATCGTCATGCCCCTCATGGCCCTGGTTGCGGCTACGGCCGTCCTATTTGAATCCGTCCCTTTTTTACAAGGCGGATTCGGAAACATCGTCTACTTCTTCGTCTTCATCATTTTTATCCCGCTCTTCATGGAAAACCCTTCGCTCCAACAATACCCGGCCTTTGAACCGACAGGGCTGGGCCTCTTGGCAAGCGATATGGGCCACGCAGTCACCGCACTCTATCCCGCATACAATGGGGACTTTACCCTTGGGGGGGGCTTTGTGAATGCAACCCGAGTCTTCACTTGGGAGGGGATCGAATGGACGTCCGAAATCATCTTCGCGCGCGGCGCCCTGCTCGCGCTCGCCCTCTTGTTGATCTTTATCGCCGCACTTTTCTTCGATAGGTTTGACCCCTCGCGGGCCAAACCAAAGCAGACGAAACCCGGCACGTCAAAACCGGACATATCATCTGCGTCCACCTCCCAGGCCATCCCCGCCGTTCACCTGACTCCCCTAAACAAAGCCGCCAACCGCTTCAGTTTTTTCAATGTCTTAATGGCTGAATTAAAACTTCTTCTCAAGGGACAACCCTGGTGGTGGTATGTCGTCATGGGTGGGATCACGATCGCCTGCCTGGTCAATTCCTCTGCTCTCGTGCGTGAGTTTGCGCTTCCCATTGCGTGGATCTGGCCGATCCTGGTCTGGTCTGCCATCGGCAACCGTGAAATTCACTACAATGTCCAGCAATTGACCTTCTCCTCTGCCGCTCCGCTCTTACGACAACTTCCGGCGCAATGGCTGGCTGGGTTGATTGTCACCTTGCTGGTCAGTCTCGGCGCGATCATCCGCCTGACCATCGACGGGGATACAGTTGGCTTGCTGGCCTTGCTTTCAGGCGCTCTTTTTATCCCCTCTCTGGCTTTAGCCTCTGGGGTATGGAGTGGAACCAGCAAACTCTTTGAGATCCTGTATATGCTCATCTGGTATCTCGGTCCCTTGAACAAAATTATGGCACTAGATTACATTGGCTCCCATGGAAATGGACGGCCTGAATTCTTCGTCCCATTCTCCCTCGGGTTAATCATCTTTGCATTTATAGGTCGCAAGAGGCAAATCCGCACATAGTTTCCGTCATATGGGCATGGAAGAAAGATTACCTTCTCCTGAGCGGTCTCTTCTTTCAAACTACGGAACCAGTAATCGTGGACATCCACCATCCGTTCATCCCCCGAAAGCAAGGTGATCCGCGTGACCCTGTTGTTGATATAGGAACGAACGATATCTCTGGGATTTCGCTATGCTGGCCCCCGGCAAGTGCAAATGGGGAACCTGTACTTGTGCAATCCCCGTTCGACCTCTCCGTGTAACTGCTCAGCCAGGGTAGGTACCTTTTCTCTCCTCTCGGTCATGGTACACTTACCAAAATCGAAAAAGGTATCCTTTATGCAAACATCTACTCATTCCGCCACCGCGATTGCCAATCCAAATCTCGCCTTCGTCAAATATTGGGGCAACCGCGACAACGCCCTGCGCATCCCCTCCAACGGCTCCCTCTCCATGAACCTGGCTGGGCTGGAGACCAAAACCCAGGTCCGGTTCGATGCGGACTTGCCTTCTGATTCCCTCACCCTCAACGGGCACCTCGCCTTGGATGTAGCGCTCGCACGGGCAAAAACCATGCTCGACCGGGTGCGGAAAATGGCCGGGATCAGCACCCCCGCGGAAATCGTGAGCGAGAATAATTTCCCGACGGGGACGGGGATCGCTTCGTCGGCGTCGGCTTTTGCGGCGCTGGCGGTGGCTTCCGCGGCGGCGGCGGGGTTGCATTTGGATGAGGCGGAACTCTCTCGGTTAGCCCGCACCGGATCGGGATCGGCGTGCCGTTCGGTGCCAGCGGGCTTCGTCGAATGGCAAGCGGGGAGCACCCATCAGGATTCGTTCGCGTTCACTATTGCCTCCCCCGAATATTGGACGTTGGTGGATTGTGTTGCCATCGTCAGCACGGAACACAAGCCGACGGGTTCCACAGAGGGCCACGCACTGGCGGATACCAGTCCCTTGCAACCGGCGCGTCTGGCCGATGCCCCGCGCCGGTTGGATATTTGCCGCCGCGCGATCCGCACCCGCGATTTTGAGACGTTTGCAGATATTGTTGAACTCGACTCCAATATGATGCACGGGGTGATGATGACCTCTCATCCGCGTTTGATGTACTGGCAACCGGTCTCTTTGGCGGTGATGGAGGCCGTGCAACGCTGGCGAGCCGAAGGGCTTCCGGTCTGTTTTACGCTGGACGCCGGGCCAAATGTGCATGTGCTTTGTGAGGTGGCGTACCAACCACAGGTGGAAAGCAGATTGTCCGAAATTCCCGGCGTGCTCAACGTGCTTTCTGCCGCACCGGGGGGACCTGCGCGCCAAATATAGCCTAAAGGTAACGCGTCAGCCCGGGGAGTTTATCGCCTTTCTGACGAAGCCTGAGCAGTTACGCCTAAAGTTAATGGTTCTCTTATTGGCTACTCGTGATCGGCGGGATATAATGACAGACGAGTCGGCAAATGACCTATTATCCATTAACCATTACCTATTAACAATTCTTAAGGCTAATCTATGAATATCAACTTACTGATCTTTATTGGTGCGATTGTCTTGCTCATTGTCATTCATGAATTTGGGCACTTTATCGCATCGAAACTTCTGGGGGTGGAGGTGGAAGAATTCGGACTGGGATTCCCACCCCGCGCGGTAACGCTGTTCACGTTGGGGGGGACGATTTATTCGTTGAACTGGATCCCGTTGGGCGGGTTCGTGCGCCCGAAAGGGGAAAATGATCCGACCATCCCCGGCGGGTTGGCCGCGGCCAGTCCGTGGGTGCGGATCGTGGTGTTTGCCGCGGGGCCGTTTGCGAATTTCCTGGCGGCGATCATCCTGTTCGCGTTCATTTTCACCCGCGTGGGCGTGCCCGATCTGTCTCAAACGTTGGTGACGACGGTGCAGGCCGGGTCTCCGGCGGAAGCGGCGGGTTTGCAGGCCGGGGATATTCTCACGGTGTTGAATGATACAGCGATCACTAGCCCGGACATCCTCCGCGATATGGTGGCCCTTAATCTTGGGAAGGAAACTTTGGTCACCTACTCCCGCGGGGGGGAGGTGTTTCAGACCTCGTTGGTGCCCCGCGCGGAACCCCCACCCGGACAGGGGGCGATGGGGATCGAGTACAGTCATCCCACCGTCAAAGTCGGGGCGGTGAAAGCGGTGCAAATGGGATCGCTGGCGTTGTATGATCAGGTGATGCAAATTCTGACTCTGCCGTCGCGGCTCATCGAAGGGTCAGTCGCCCCGGAAGAAGCCCGTTTGGTAGGGTACAAAGGGATGTACGATATTTATCAGAATTTCCGGGAAGCGGATGAAGTGGCGGCAGTGGAAGCCGAACCGACGGCGGGCCTCAATACCATTTACTTTTTTGCTTCGATTTCGATTTCACTCGGTTTGCTCAACCTGTTCCCGATCCCAGCCCTGGATGGGGGACGAATTGTGTTTGCTTTGCCGGAAATTATTTTCCGCAAACGCATTCCGCCAAATGCCGAAAACATTATCAACTTTGTCAGTTTTGCCCTCCTGATTTTGTTGATGCTGTACATCAATATTCAGGATTTTGTGAATCCCGCGAACTTCTAGGAGCCTTCCATGCAAGACCCCACACAAATCCCTTTCCAGCACGTGGTGGATGCCCTGCTCAATGAACAGGACCCGCTCAAATACGAGATCCTCTACCGATTGTCCAATCTGAACGGGGCTGAACTCAAGTTGTTTGCCCGCCAATGGGCGGAGATTCCTGTCAAACGCCGCCGCGTACTGATCGAGATGCTGGAGGAGGCCGCGGATGGCGAGACCCTTTTGTATTTTGAACCCATTGCCCGGATTGGGTTGAGCGATAGTGATGCCGAGGTCAGAATTGTGTCCATCCGCATGTTGTGGGATGAAGAATCGGCGGGGTTGGAGGACATTCTGCTCAGGATGCAGGAAAATGATCTCGATGAGCGTGTCCGCGCGGGGGCGGCGTCGGCATTGGGGCATTACGTCTATCAGGGAGAATTGGAAGAAATCCCGGCGAAGACGCTCAAAGTGATTGAAGAGCAACTCATACGAACGGTGAATGGGAAGGACGAACGCCTGGTACGCCGTAAAGCGTTGGAGGCGTTGGGTTTTTCCAGCCGCCCGGAAGTGACGGGGATGATCGAGTATGCGTTTGCTTCGGATGATGATGATTGGATGATCAGTGCGTTGTTCGCGATGGGGCGCTCGGCAGATAAACGCTGGACGGGCGATGTTGTGCGGATGTTGGACAATGAGAATCCGTTGATCCGGCTGGAAGCCGCGCGCGCTGCGGGGGAGTTGGAAATCAAGCGGGCACGGACGATTTTGATCGAGATGTTGAATGATCCCGATGACGATGTACGGGCCGCGGCCATCTGGTCGCTGTCGCAAATCGGCGGGCAGGGGGTGGCGGAGGCGCTGGAAAATTGGATGGACGATAACGATGACGCGGAGGAGGTCAGCCTCATCGAGGAGGCGCTGGACAATCTGGCGTTCAATGAGGGGTTCGGGTCGTTTGATTTATTCGATTTTGACGAAGATGCGTTGGGGGAATTGTCGGAGTTCGCCGTGGATGATGACGACGATGATGACTTTGTTCTTGATGACGATGAGGATGCGTAGTGGGGGACTTGTTCGCGCTGTTCGCGAATAATCTTCTGCCTGTGTTTTTGGCGGCAGGAGCCGGGTTTGTGCTGGGGAAAACGATGAAGATCGACGTACAAACGCTCTCGCGGGCGGCGTTTTATGTCTTTAGTCCATGTTTGATTTTCACTTTGTTGACAAAAAATGAGATGAGCGGGGGGGATGTCTTGCGCATGGGCGGATTTGCGACGGTGCAGATTCTGCTCGTGGGCGGCGTGGCCTGGCTGATTGCGCGGGGGTTGAAGCTTCGACGGGAGTTACTGGTGGCGGTCATTCTCGCGGCGATGATGCCGAATGCGGGAAATTTTGGGCTGTCCGTGGAATTATTTGCATTTGGGGAAAAAGGCCTGGCGTATGCCGGGATTTATTTTATTGCGAGTAGCATTTTGGCGAATACGGTTGGGGTGTACGTAGCCTCATTGGGGCGCTCCAGTTATCGGGAGGCGTTGGTGGGGTTGTTGAAGATTCCGACGCTGTATGCGGTGGTCATCGCTTTGCTGTTTTTGCAGATGGGGTGGACGCTCCCTGTGCCAGTGGCACGCACGGTCGAACTGTTTTCGGGGGCCACCATCCCGATGATGTTGGTGCTGTTGGGGCTGATGCTTCAGCAAGCGACCTGGCGCGGAAGTGCCCGCGAGTTGTGGGTGGCCGGGGGTTTGCGCTTGTTGGTCAGCCCGGCGATTGCGCTGGGGGTGGCGATGCTCTTTGGGTTGCAGGGGGTGATGCGCCAGTCGGGTCTGTTGGAGGCGGCGATGCCAACGGCGGTGATGGCGACCGTGCTGGCGACGGAGTTTGAGGTGGAGCCTTCGTTTGTCACCGCGGCGGTCTTTCTGACGACGTTGTTGAGTCCATTGACATTAACGCCTCTGTTGGCGTGGTTGGGCAGGTGATCGGTGTGGAGGATGGTATGAAATTCTTTCGGCGTAATGCCATTTCAAAATCGCGTAGTGACGACTTCAGTCGTTTTCGGACAAGAACGACTGAAGTCGTCACTACGTGGGGATGGTTCGCGTGGGTATGGTTGGGGTTGGTTCTGCTGTTGGGGGGTTTCATCACCCCCGCGTGGGCGGAGGAAGGGGGGCTGGAGGCTCAGCCTGAGGTGGATTATGTGTTCGGGGAGCGGATCACGTTTCGGGTCAGTTTTCCATCAGAAATGTCCATTGCAGGAGTGGAGGTCTTGTTTCAGGCCAATAGTGATCCGACCGTAGTTGAACCCGCGGTCGAGGTCAACGGGGTTTGGACGTATGAACACGATGTACAGGCGCGGTATGTGCGGGCGTATGGCACGGTGGCGTATTGGTTCCGCGTGATGTTGACGAGCGGGGAGACGCAGGAGACAGAGCGGTTTTCGTTTTTTTATGAAGACAATCGGTTTGTGTGGCAAAAGTTGGAGGGGGTGCCGTTTCGGGTGCATTGGAACACCGGTGACACCGCGTTTGCCCAGGCGGTACTGGATGCCGCCCGCGCCGGGGCACAACAAGCCGGGTTGATTTTGGATACCGAGTTTTCAGAAAGCGTGGACGTGTATGTGTACGGGCAATTGACCGATTACCAGTTTGCGCGGGATGCGATGGGGCCACTGTGGGCTGGGGGACACGCCGACCCGGAAGCGGGGGTTATTGTCGTATCTCTGCCGCCCGGAGAAAATCAAACCCTGGAAATTGAACGCAAAATCCCCCATGAAGTCGCCCATTTGCTGTTGTACCAGGCCGCGGGCGAAGGGTTTTGGAATCTTCCGGCGTGGCTGAACGAGGGCTTTGCTTCGACGATGGAACGTAATCCCAACCCCGATTACGAAACGTTAGTAGATAGCGCCGTGCAAAAGGGCACGCTTCTGCCCTTAGAAACGCTCTGCCAACCCTTCCCACGGGATGCGGCGGGCGCGGTGCTGGCCTATGCGGAATCGACCTTATTCATCCGGTACGTGCAAACGCGCTTTGGGCAGGAGGGCATTCGAGCGATGGTGCACGCCTACGCCAACGGAGCCGGGTGCGAATTGGGGACAAACGTCGAGCCGATCCACTTGTCCTTGACGCAGTTAGAACTTGAGTGGCGCGAAGGGCCACTGGCCGAGAACGTCACCCTGACCGCATTGCGGGAACTTGCCCCGTGGTTGGTGTTGTTAGGCGCAGTCGTCGCCGGGCCGTTGATGGTGGTGATGAGCATTCGCAAACCCAAACCGGTTGTAGCGATGAACCGCGCAACAAACTAACGACAGTGTACGGGGGATTCAAGCGTCGGGCACGTTACCAATCCGTAACACCATGTATCCAGCCTGCCAACACCCCGCCAAGCCCCCGCGACACCTCTAACATACAATCCCTGTATTCAGGGTTGATTATCTCCCGAAAAAAGGGTGGGGAAAGTACCTCCCCACCCTTTTTTCGGGGAATCTGCTCTCAAGACCTGAGCAGTTACCAATCCATCAAATCAAGGAGACCTGTATGTTTCGCAAAATAATTTTTCTCACCTTAACCTTCATCTTTCTACTCACCGCGTGTTTGCCCGTGGGCCAAATCCAGGTGGACATCGAAACTCCCGTCGCGGGCCAATCCGGGGACACTCCCACGGAAACCGTCCCCCCTGACGTGATCCCGACCCCGACCGAGACCCCCGCCCCCACGGAAGAACCCTCCGCGGCCCTCGCGGGCACCGTCACCGGGCGGGTGTGCTACCCCAGCGAAGTGATCCCCGCCATGAACGCCTTCTTTCGCAACATCCACACCGGCGCGCTGACCGAACTCGCAATCGCGGAAAACCAGTCCGAGTACAGCCTCGAACTGGAAGCTGGCACCTACGAAGCCTTTGCCTACCTTCAAGCAGGTGACCTCGGCGGCGCCTACTCGCAAGCCGTCCTCTGCGGCCTAACCATCGAATGTCTGGATCACAGCCTGCTCACCTTTGACGTCCAAACCGGGCAAACGAGCGCCAACATCGACCTCTGTGACTGGTACGAACCCCTCGCCGTGCCCGTCAACCCCCGCGCCACCCTCGTCGCCGACCCTGCCCTGGCCGGGTTGGTGTACCTGAACATGCTCGCCACCAGCCTTTGGCGCGTGGACACGACCGGGAACGCCACCCCCGCGCTGGCGCAGGGCGATATGGGCACCGTCGTCTCCCCGGATGGAACGCAGGCACTCTACTTCAAAAATGATGATGTTTGGCTTGGTGATCTGACCACCGGCACCTGGCGCAATCTCACCAACACTCCCGACCGCGTCGAATATCCCGCCTTTTGGGTCCCCGGCACGGATTGGGTCGGTGTCAGTTCGCACAACCCCGCCGAAAGCGACGGGCTTCCCATCTGGCAGTTAACCTTTGTTCGCCTCGATGGTTCCGGGTATGAAGTCGTAGACCAGGGTGCGATGTGGGGCGTGCCCGCCGCGTCCCCGGATGGAGTCACGGTGGCGTATGATGTGGATGGCGCGGCGCGGCTGTACCGGATCGGGTCCGGCGTCGAAGGGTTTGACCCCGCCCCATACGGGTTGACCGGCGTCGAAAAAATCTCCGCCCCCGCGTATTCCCCCGACGGAAAGCAACTGGCCTGGTGGGTCAGCGGCCCGCTGAACGGGGGGAATGCCCAGGTAGCCCTGGCCGTGTTCGCCCTCGAAGAGGGCACCGTTACCCTGATCCACCCCTACACCCCCATCTCCGGCGAAGGATTTTCCAACCCCGTCTGGAGTCCCGACGGCCAATGGCTTGCCAGTAACGTGATCGGCGATGGTAGTCGGAGTGCCTTATGGGCGTTCAAAGCAGATGGAAGCGAGGAGCACCTCCTCGGCGATGGCGCACAACCCGTCTGGAGTCCGGCCAGCAACGCCATTCTTTTCATCACCTGGGGCAGTGGCCCCGCTTATGAAGGGGCACTCAATCGGGTGGTGCTCGGCGATTGGGGCATCGCGCCCCTCTCCCTTCCCCTGGGCAGTTTCCCCCTGGCCTGGAAGGGGGAGTAATGTAAAGGTTAGCCCGAAAAAAAGGGTGAAAGGGGGCTGTACAGCCCCCTTTCACCCTTTTTTTCGGGAAGTATTCTCTCATAGTCTGAGGAGTTACTAAATATTTATAAGGAAGCGGGCTGGGTGGATACCAGCCCGCTTTTGATTCCCCTGAATAAGTTCCTGGCAGGAATGGGAAAGTTGGATAAAATGAAGGGCACATTTCATATTTACAAGTTCATCAAAGAAAACCATGCAATCTCTCACCTGCCCCAATTGCGGCGCACCCCTCACCGACCAATCCAGCCAAAAACTCTGGTTGTGTATCTACTGCAACACCCTCCTCCGCGTCCCCGCCGATGACACCGCCCCCACTATCGAAAAAACCGTCTCCTCCGCAGAAATGGAACCGGTCAAAACCCTGCTCGCAGAGGGAAAACGAGACGCCGCCATCCCCCTCTACCAACAAATCACCGGGGTCCCCCCCGAAGACGCCGAAAAAGCCGTCGAAACGATGAGCAACCAATACGCCTACGGCATCGTGCGCCGCCAACAGTTGAACGGAGTCGGCATCGTACTCGTGATCCTGTACGCTCTCGCCTTGCCGTTGAGTCTGATCGCCTGGTCAGAAGGCATCTTGCACCCGATCATCGCCCTCCTCATCGCTGGCTTTTCCGCGCTCAACCTGCTCGTCTTTGAACGTGCAATCCGCACCATGCTCGAATATTGGCGCGCCCCCAAAGCCCGCGCCCTCATCCAACATTACACCCAAACCAGCAAAATATCCACCCGCGACGGATTTGTGTACACCTTCAAAGTCCTGCTCGAAGTTCACCCCGCCAACAGCGCACCCTTTCAAGACAACATGATCCTCCCCGTCCGAGAAAAGAACCTCCCCAAAATGCGCTCCGGCGCGGCCATTCGCATCAAGTACAAACCGGGCGTCGCGGGAAGTTTGCTGTTTGATGAAATTGAGACTTAACGATTCAGCGATTCAACGATTCAGCGATTCAATGAATCGCCGACTCGCTGAATCGCCGACTCGCTGAATTGCCGACTCGCTGAATCGCTGAATCTTCAAAAACAATGCCCCCACACATCTGGCCCCTCTCCAACCTGGTCATCTTTGACTGTGACAGCACCCTCAGCACCATTGAAGGGATTGACGAACTCGCGCGCATGAGCGGACACGAACATGACGTCGCCATGCTCACCAAACGGGCGATGGAAGGGGACATCCCCCTCGAAGCGGTGTACGGTCATCGGCTGACCACTACCAACCCCACCCAAACCCAAGTGCGTGAGATCGCCAACATCTACCGCGCCACGGTCGTGGACGGGGCACGGGAAGTGATCGAAGCCCTACACGCGTTGGGAACCGAAGTATTCATCGTCAGCGGGGGCCTGATCGAGCCGGTGCGGGACTTTGGCGTGTGGTTGGGCGTCCCGCGCGAACACATCTTCGCCGTCAACATGGAATACGATCAACTGTCCGGGGAATGGTGGCGCTACTGGGAACAACCGGGCGGACAAAACCCCCGCGCAAATTACCTCGCCTTTGAACCCACCCCCCTGGCCGGGACAAAAGGCAAAAACCGCGTCATCGCCCGCCTGCGCGAGCAGTTTCCGGGCCGCGCGATGCTGATCGGCGATGGCGGTTCCGATTTGGAAGCCGGGGACGAAGTGGATTTATTCGTTGGGTTCGGCGGCGTGGAGTACCGCGAACGGGTGGCACAACAAGCCCCGATCTACCTCCGCACCCGGACGTTGGCCCCGATCCTCCCCCTCGCCCTCGGTCAGGCAGGAAACACCCCGCGCTTTGCCCGCCTCTGGGCAGAGGGCCTCAGTTGCATTTCTCAGGGGGAAGTGACCTTTCGTGACGCAGACTTACGCGACGCGTTTTGGGGGGCGATGAAGCGTGGGAATGGCAGGTGATGGGATTGAGTATTTCCCGAAAAAAGGGAAGTTGGGGGCGGAGGAAGTCTGGGTCGCGAAGTATTAGCGAAAAAAAGAGAACGCCGCTCCTGCAGGAGCGGCGTTCTCTTTTTTTCGCTTACTCAATCCTCACCACCCTCCCCTCTATCCGCGCCTCCTCCGCCGCAAACGCCATCAAATGACTCTTCAACGCCTGCCGCGCCGTCGTCCGCGCGGACTCTCCCCCCTCCCGTAAACTTTTCACAAACCCCGCCATCAGCCCCTGATCCCCGCCGCCGTGCCCTTCTTTCAGGTTGGCGCTGGTATTGTAGCGGGTTAACGCCCCCGAACGATGTTCGCGGACCTCGATCCACGACCCGCCCGTGCCGAAGAAGGATTGCACCTCCGCGCGGGAACCCTGAATCCGCGTCGTGCGCCCCTCAAAATGCGAGTGCCCGTGCATCGTCAGCGTGACCGACTGCCCGCCGGAGAACTGCATCGCGACGACTTGATGATCCACCACGTCGTTATCGCAGTGGTACACGCATCGCCCGTAGGGGCCGGTTTGGAGGGCGGCGCGCAGATTTTCGGGGGTGGGGTCGTGGGCGACGACGGAGATGGGCCAGCCGCGGTAGTCGCTGATCAGGCGCAGGTCGGGGTAGAAACGGCTGAGGAAGCGCACCATTTCCGGGGCGCGGGTTTGGGTTTGGGCGGCGAGTTTGGGGATACCGCTCCCGGTTTCGGCGATGGCGCGCCAGAGGGGGAGCAGATCGATGTAAATGAACGGGGCGTAGTACGGGCAGGTGTCGGCGACGGGACACCCATCCAGACAACGGGCGGGTGCGCCTTCGGGGGCGTTTTCCGCGCGGTAGTGAAGTAATCCGCCCACGCTGGACAGGGATTCGCATTCCGCATCCAACAACCAGGGCAAAATATCCAGGTCGTGACAGCATTTAGCGAGAATCATCGGGCTGGATTGCGCCTGGTTCCGCCAGTTGCCGCGGACGTAACTGTGCGCCATGTGCCACCAGGCGACGTTTTCGCGGTGATCGACGTTGATCACCTGCCCCAGCGCGCTAGATTGGATGATCTCGCGCAGTTTGACAAAGTGCGGGGTGTAGCGCAATACGTGGGAGATGTGCAACTGCCGCCCGGTTTCTTCGCTGGTTTGGACGAGTTGGATACACTCTTCGGCGGTGGTCGCCATCGGTTTTTCGAGCAGGACATGGTAACCCGCGCGCATCGCGGCAAGGGCGGGGGCGGTGTGTTGTTCGTCTTGGGTGCAGACGAACGCGGCGTCGGCGAGTTGGGGGAGGGCGAGGAGCGGTTCCCAGGTTTCAAACTGGTGTTCCGGGGGGATGTGATGCTGTGCGGCGAAGCGGGCGCGCCGCGCGGGGTCGGGTTCGGCGACGGCGACGAAGCGGATTTGATCGGGGTGGGTGCGGGCGTAGAGGCCGTACACGTCTGCGCCGCGCTGGCCTGCACCGATGAGGAGGGCGGGGAGGGGGGAGGGAGGGGTCATGGAAGAATTGTATCCCAGGCCGGATGATATAATCGAAAAATGCGATTGGAGGTGGTTCATGATCCGAATTCTCATCGTTGAAGATGATTGGAATGCACGAGAAGGATTAAAAGAGCGTTTTGCTGATGAATCTGATTTTGAAGTCGTTGGCACCGCTCAAACGGAGGCGGAGGCTTTGGAATTACTAGAGACCTACCAGCCTGATGTGGTAGTTTTGGATATTCGCTTACACGGGAAGGATTCCGGGCCGAAGATTGCGGACGAAATTCAAACACGTGGCTGGCCGACACGGATTCTCGTTTACAGTGCCCATGATGCGCCAAAGGTGGTGGAAGCCATGCTGAATAAGGGGGCCTTGGGATATTATGTCAAAGATGGCAGGAATACCGTGAAAGACATGCTGACTGCAGTCCGTACCGTGGCAAGAGGAGAATGCTGGTTCGGCAATGGGTTGGAAGCCTGGATGGCGTCCAGGTTACGCGCGAAAGAAGAAGAAGAAGAAGAAGAAGAAGAAGGACTATCCTCCCGCGGAATGGAAATTTTGCAAATGATTGCCCTGGGCAAAAGTGACCAGGAAATCGCGCTGGCTTTGGGGTTGAGCCAGCGAACGGTGGAGTCGCATGTTTACCGGATTCTCAAGAAAATGGATGCCCGAAATCGCACCCACGCGGTGGCGATAGCGATGGAGAAGGGGTGGATTAAGCTCAAAAAGGGGTAGGTGCAGTAGAAATACTGCATGGGGTGCAGTAGAAATACGGCTTGGCAGAGGAGGGGGAGAGGGGTAAAGTTAGGGACGTTGCCCGTTGGGGTGACAATTTCTCAAGATGAAGGAGACCAAAATGACAAAACGAGACTGGTTTTTATCTATTTTTGCTGGAATAATTTTAGGAGGTTTCATTGTTACCTTCGGGTTGACAAAAAGAATCTCCGTTAATGCGGCTAGTAGCGTAGATGACATTTTGACCTTGATGCTCAATAGTCACACGAAATGGCAAACCATTCAAGGACAGGCTGAAGTCGTTTGGTATAGTCAAGATGGCAGTACACAAACATACTTGACTGATTTTGGAATCATCCAACCCGCACAAGCATATTTCGATGCATCTAATAAAGATGGAACCGGCAATGATGGCCTCTGGATAAGTGATGGAGAAAAAACATATACAATAGACAAACTTACTCAAGCATATTACGAAAGTGATCTTCCTCCTTTTGCTCTAGATTTATCCAAGATGCCAGCTAACTTAAACGATGTCAAAGAAGGCATAAACTATGGACATCCTTTCGCTCTGCTTATCCCATCCCCGCTACAAGATTACATCTACTCTTCTTGGTTTGCACAGGGACAAGGAGAATTCAATCTGATAGGCCAGGAAAAAATCTCAGAGAGAGACGCCTGGATACTTGAATACAAAGAATTATTTGAAGGTGAATTGTCTTCTCATTTGCAGGTATGGGTTGATCAACAAACAGGTGTAATTTTGAAATTTATTCAATTCAATCTGAACAAAGAATGGGAAGCAGAATTGTTTGTTGAAGCCACGTTAATCTCAGTTGAGTTTGATGCACCTATTGCTCAGGATAAATTCTCTGTACCAGAAGAGTATCAGCCAACAACAAGAAGACCTTAATTTACAGATATTCTCTACAAGGACAAATCGCCATGTTGTATATTAAAAGAATAATCCTATCTATTTCAGTTGCGCTATTAACAGCCTTTGTAATATCAACGATTGCCCTAGCAGCTACCGGTTATGTAAGCGAAACTGCAGGCTACCCGTATTTTTGGGGATGGGGTCCGTTACATTCTCACACTTGTTCAAATTGCGCTAATGGGAGTGCATATAGAGTTCAACAATATAGTTGGGAAGATACTGCATATGATTATTGGTATCCAGGTGTAGGGGGCATCAAAGAGTGGTGCGCCTATACCCCAGGAGTTGGCGTTGCTGGGGTTAGGTATTATATGGACACAAATGGAACCGAGCATTATTCAGTAGTTCTTAATCAAGCTAACCGCCAAAACACCTACCGATACTTAGGAAACTTTACTAATACGAGTAATACAGGTGGGCAACTCAGTTTACTGAATAGCTGTGTTACTGGCTATGCTTGCGATGGACGGTATGTTTATTGGGATAAAATCAAATATACAACTTTCCCTACACTCAGTAATTGTGGTCCGTAATTTTCTGGAAGGTAAATAAAATACAGCCAGGATCATCATTTCCACTTCTACCAGAGAAAAACACACCATCTCATATTTGTAGAGCAAGATAACATCTTGTTCTACTTTTTTTATTCCAGGAATTTCTTATGCGAAAATGGTTACTCAGCTTATTCACAGTCTTAAGTAGTTTACTTTTTGCCTGTTCCCGTGCTACTCCAATATCACCAGGCGAATTATTACAGCTTACCCCAACCCTACAACCAATCTTTCCAACGCCGACCTATCCCCCAACTCTACAGCCCATCTTGACTAATACGCCTGAGGAAACATCCCCAATTCAAATCACAAAAGTACCCAGAGGTAAATTAGTTGTCTCTACAACTGATGATGGGCTTTTTATGGTAAATCCAGATGGGAGTGACCAAAAATTGTTAATCCCTGCACCAGTGGGTTTGGGAACCCTTTCTCCTGGTCTAAATAAAATTGCATATGAAATCAGAGGAGAAATTCACGTTCTCGATATCCAAACATCCGAAGATTTAGTGATATTTAGTCCTGGTTTTTATCCACATTGGTCACCTGATGGTAGTCGAATCGGGTTTAATTGTAATATGGATTTTTTGGCGAAAATTTGTGTGATAAATGCAGACAGAACGGATCTCAGAATCTTTGGTGAAAACAATGAAAATCAGCGACTAAATTTTGATAACTGGAGTCAAGATGGTAACATAATAACTTTTACATCGTATTCATTTCCTCCAAGTGGTGGACGAGGAATAGGTACAATTCAAATCCTCAATTTGAACACGAACGAAATTTCTTCAGTATTAGATGAAACCATGCTTGACAAAATCCAAGCGATAGGTAATTCTTCATTATCTTTTGACAATTCTCAAATTTATTTTCTAGGAACACAAAACGAGATTTTTTCTGTATTCTCAATCAATCTTCAAACTCAAGATATTCAACTTATAGAAAACGAAAATTACGACCTCTCTAACCCAGTTTGGAGTCCTGACGGTCAATTCTTTTTTGTTCATGGAGAGACACCATTGCTATTTACAAGTACTGGGGAGTTCCTTTACGGACTTGATATTCCAGGTGGACTTGTAACATCCTGGGTTATCCCATAATGACAACTTGAGATTTTGCGAACCTTGAACAAGCAAAATGACTCTTTACTTGTTCAAGGTTCGTATTTTTAAACTTATTTTTTGTTCTTCTTATGCAGTTATGTGAACCGATCTCTTCGCATCCTCCACTCGCCTGACAATCGTCCAACCCGGTTCGTGTTAGCGTAATAAAATACTCCAAAGACTCGTCCTCTCGTAAATTTTGGGCTGGATTAGGAGGTCTGATGAAAAACACTCCCTTTGCTGTAAAAACCACCCTGTTCCGTTGGGCCATCGTGCTCACAGCCCTGATCATGCTTTCAGAGCTATCGCTGACTGCCTGTGCCGGGACCCCTATTCCGCTCCCAACTGAAATTGTCCCCGTCACCCTGACGCCGGACAATCCCCGCGTCCCTCTTACGGCAACCCCTTTCCCCACTCCAAGCCTGATGCCACCGCCTGATATTTTGGGGTCGTTCCAATTTCTGGAATACACCTACACATTGCGTCACGACTTCGACCACAACGCCTGTACCTTTGAACCTTATGTTTGCCCGGATTTGTATTATGCCCTGCTATCAGATGTTTATTCCTGGCTCTATGTACAACCTGGAGAAACGTATTCTTTGCAATTTGCGTTGGACAGCAGGTATCAAATTCAACCTATTGAACCGGAGCAAGCCTGTCAAATCCAGCAAGGCGCTCAAGATGCAAACTTGATCGCCGTGGGCTGTGCCAATACGGGGGAATACGTTCTTTTATTGGAGGTCAAAGACACGCAACAAAATGTGCAATATCCACTGCATCTCAATGTGTTCAGCCGCCCAGAACAGACCGACACGCCTTTGATGATTCCCTACGCATTGTGGGTTGAAGAATACGAACTGACTCACGCGCCAGAGACAGATACCCGCCTTTTTGAACCGATAACAGGCACAGCCAGTGAAATTCTCGCGAAACACCAACAGGATCGGGGACAAATTGCCGTGGGTTTCAGCGCAGTTCAGTTAGAAAATGGCGCACACCTGCAAGCCGAAGTGACCGCTGAACCCGGTATCTTTCATATCGCCATCAGCCAGGATGGACAAGTCATTTTTACAACCGAGGCCCCCGTCAGGGCAAACGATTCTTTTTTAGGCCTCTGGGCTTTGGACAATCAATGGTTTGCAGAGGCGATGCGGTCAACCGAGAATTCGTTCAGCGCACCCGCCTGGGGGGAAATTTTTGAAGATGGACAATCCTTAAACGAACTGCACGACTACACCGAGTCTTTCAATTTTCAACTCATGCGCGGCAAACCTTTCTACTTCTTTGAGCGGGATGGTCGCGTGGGGATTGTTTATGATGGGCATGAAGTTCCGTTAGGTTATGACCGGGTGTTACACTACGGGTGTTGTAGTGCGGGATCGCTCAGTCCCGATCAGTATGAAAACATGGTGGGATTTTTTGCTGTGCGCGACGGGAAATGGTATTACGTGGAAATCGGAGCCTACGAAGGCGATTTCCCGACGCCATTCCCCGCTCAAAACGGATGGACAGAGGCATACACTGCAACCATTCCGGTTGCCTCCGTGCGCCAATCCACCCGCGAAGAAATTGTGACCCTTTTGTTTTCCCAATGGCTGGATCACTTCAAAATCCCCGATGCAGATTCACGAAATGGGATCGAAGAATATGAAATCCTCCAGGTAGAATTCCCTGAGGATGAAATGTTTGCCTCTATCAAGCAAGAAAAAGGCGTAGATTATGTCGCCTGGGTTTCATTCTCCGTCAAACCCGTCATCTACGTCTATTCCCACTGGAACGCAGGAAATGGCACTTCAACGGATCAAACCTGGATCAGAGACAAAGGCCTTATTATTGGCGTGGTGCAAGAAAATGGAGAATACCGATTGGTGTTGATCGGTACTGGTTAGAGGTTATTCATGTTTAAAATCCCCAACCCTATTTGGCGAACAGCTTTGTTTTGTGGTTTCCTTTTGTCGCTCACAGGTTGCAACTTCCTGAGGCAACTCCCGCCTGCGCCAACGCAAACACGTTCCTCGCAAGAAACGCCTACCACTGACGAATTTTCCAGCCGAAAAAATTCCTTTGGCGATGGCTACATCGCATACACCCCCATTGAGGAATTCAAAGATACCTCCCAAGAAGAAATTGTAAACTTCCTCGTCACCCAATGGCTCGCACATTACCAAACAGAAAGCGCCGCCACGGATGCAGGACTAACCGATTACACGGTGGATGAGATCGCGCTGACCGAAAAAAGAAGCGAAAATGATCCCTCGATTCTGGCGTGGGTTCGATTTTCAATCCTGCCCGCACAAATCCCCAATCCCTGGGCTAGTTTACCTGGGGAAGCGCTCAACCCCGATGATCCCTGGTGGCATCTGGAAATTCTTTTTGGTGTGTATGAGGATGAATCAGGGGTTTATTGGCTGAAAATCGTCCCAACCGGGTGAAAGATTAGGATTTCTTCCCCACCCGACTCATCGCATACTCCGCCAACGCCGTAATCGTCAAACTCGGATTCACCCCCGGATTCGCGGGCACAATCGAACCATCAATCACGTACAGGCCAGGGTAATTATGCACCTGGCAATCCAGGTCAATCACCCCATCCTCCGCCGTCTTCCCAAACGGCACGCCGCCGATGAAGTGGGCGGTCGTCGGAATGTTCAACAACGTCTCCACAATCGAACCCGCCGGGACACCGTTCGTCTTCTCTGCGTAGCGCCGGGTCACGTGATGGCCGATCTCGATCTTTGCTGGGACGGAATTTTCCTTATCGGGCGTCGTCACCAGCCCGCGCCGGAACCCGGTAAACAGATTCCGCCCGGGGCGCACGAACATCATATTTTCCGCTGTCTGCATCACCAGCAAAATCGTCGCATGGTTCGCCCAGCCGGGGAGGAAATGCGTCCGCAGAAAATCAATCGGATGCGTCAACAACATCCCCAACGCCTTCAACCAGCGCACCCCCAGGCTATCCCCGTCCGCCAGCAGGGGCGCGCCGAGCATCCGCATCAGCCCCGACCCGGCCGGGTAACGCACCGGCTCCACCGAAGTGATCGCATCGGCGTTAAAAATCGAAGTAATCGCAATCCCCTGCGAAAAATCATGTTTACTCTCCCGGCTAATCGAACCGAGCAGCGCCTCGCTGTTCGTGCGGACATTATCCCCCAGGCGTTTGGACAGGTTGGGGAGTGATCCGGTGATCTCTTTACACCGGAACAACAACCGCATCGTCCCAATCGCACTCGCCGACACGATCACATTCCGTGCCCGGATTCCCGTTTCCGCGGGGGGCATGATCGCGGTCGAATTACGCACGCGGACCTCGTACCGCGCCCCGTCCGGCTGGGGTTGGGTCAGGGGCACGATGTCGCGCACTTCCGTTTCTGCGCGCACTTCCGCCCCCCACTTTTCCGCAAAATACAAATAATTTTTGACCAGCGTATTTTTTGCGTTGTGCCGACACCCCACCATACACCCCCCGCAGTGAATACACCCATTCCGCGTGGGACCCTCCCCGCCAAAAAACGGATCGCCCACCTCCTGCCCCTCTTTGTCCGGGTCCCCGAAGAAAATCCCGACCCGCGTGGGTTGGAACGTCGCCTGCTGGCCGAGTTCGGTGGCGACTTCGCACATAAAATGATCGGCGGGCCACAGTTTCGGGTTGGGGGTAACGCCTAACATACGGAGAGCGGTGTCATAATGCGGGCGGAGGAGGGTTTTCCAATCCGCGAGGTGGCTCCACGCGGGGGCCTTAAAAAGTTCATCTGTCGGCTCCATCAACACCGTCGCGTACCCCAGACTCCCCCCGCCGACTCCGCTCCCGTGCAGGACCAACACCCCGTTCAGCAAACTGAGTTCCAGAATCCCAAACGCCCGCACGGCAGGCATCCAGATGTATTTCCAAATATTCCAGTTCGTTTTCGGAAAATCCTCGTCGCGGAACCGTTTGCCCCGTTCGAGGACCAGCACGCGGTAACCCTTCTCGGTCAGCCGCATCGCCGACACGCTCCCGCCAAAGCCGGAGCCGATGATAATGTAGTCGTAGGGGTCGTTGGAGGTGGTCATAGCGTTATGAGTGCGTATTCCGTATTGCGTATTTCGTATTGCGTAAACACATTGTACGGAATACGAAATACGCAATACGGAACATGAATAAATTTACGAATAGGTATAAAACCCTTTCCCCGATTTCCGCCCCAAATGCCCGGCATCCACCATCTTCCGAAGCAGATACGCAGGGCGGTATTTGTCTTCGCCCAGATCGCGCTGGAGAACATCCATCACGAACAGAACGACATCTAACCCGATCAGGTCGGCGAGGGTGAGCGGCCCCATCGGGTGGTTCATCCCGAGCTTCATCACGGTGTCAATCGCTTCGGGGGTCCCGACGCCCTCTTGCAGGGCGAAGATCGCTTCGTTGATCATCGGGCAGAGGATGCGGTTGGAGATAAAGCCGGGGGCGTCGTTCGCTTCGACGGGGGTTTTGCCCATCGCTTTCGCCAGTTCAAAGACCGCGGCGGTGGTTTCGGCGGAGGTGTCCAGCCCGCGGATGACTTCGACGAGTTGCATGAGCGGGACGGGGTTCATGAAGTGCATCCCGATCACTTTGTCCGGGCGTTTGGTGGCCCCGGCAATCTTGGTGAGGCTGATGGAGGAGGTGTTGGAGGCCAGGATCGTGTCCGGGCGGGCGAGTCCGTCGAGGTCGCGGAAAAGTTTGAGTTTCAGGTCGGGGTTTTCGGTGGCGGCTTCGATAACGATGTCGGCGGCGGCGACCCCGTCGAGGGTGGAGGTGGTCGTGATGCCGAGGGCGGCGTCACGTTGTTCGGGGGTAATCCGCCCTTTTTCGGCGAGTTTGGTCACCGATTTGGCGATGGTGGTTTTGCCCCGTTCCAGGGCTTCGGGGAAGGCGTCCATCATGGTGACGGTGAACCCGGAAACGGCGGCAGTTTGGGCAATGCCGTTGCCCATCGTGCCCGCGCCGACGACGAAAATGTTTTGTAGGGTCATGAAGTGCTCCTGGGGCAGAAATTTGGCCTGATTTGACGCGTTACGTCATAATTTGTATTATACCTCTCCAGGTTGTTCAGTGAAGAAATTCACAGGGTGGGTTCCCAATAAAATACCCTCCGTGAGGAGGGTATTTGACGTTTTATTTTTGCGTTTTTTCCTGTGGGTCAACCATCCCGGCGGGGTCCGGTAAATCGGCGATGGGAGCGGGCGGCGGGGGGGCGATGCCCTGCGCGGTCAGTTTGTCATCCCGTTCGCGGATCGCGCCCAACAGACGGGCTTGTTCCGCGCGGAGTTCGCGATTTTCCTGTTCGGCGCGAGCCAGCCGGACGCGGCCACTGCTCCCCAGATTTCCTCCCCAGGTCATTTCCACGATTAAAACGAATTGGTAGCCGATCACGCCCAACAAAACGATCCACCACTCGCTCAATATGAACGCGGTGATGATACTCATCACGACAATGAGCCAGCCGTAGGGGTTGAGGAAGAGGAAGAGAGGGGAGCGTTTCATGGGGGGGAGGTGGGAAGAGGGTAGATAGGGTAGATAGGGTAGATAGAGTAAATAGGGTAAATAAGGTAAATAAGGTAAGGGAAGCGCTGTGTACTTTATCTACCTTATGTACCTTATCTACCTTATCTACCTGAATCACTGTTCCGCCGAAATCGCATTATAAATCCGGTCAATGCTTTCCGGGTTGCCGACGAAGGTTTGGCCGTTGGTGCGGTTGGCGATGCGGAGCATGAGGTCGGCGTCGGCGTCTTCTCCGTAGGCGATGGTGAAGATTTTCGTGCCTTCGACATCTTCACCGGTGGGGAGGCAGGAGAGCATTTGGTTTTCGGTTTTGACGCTGGAGGTGTCGTCGCCGTCGGAGAGCAGGATGATGCCGTAGAGGCGTTTTTCGCCTGCGTCGGTGTGTTGAGTGGTGAGCAGGTTGACAAGATCATTGGCCTGACACACGGCGTCGTACAGGGGGGTGTTCCCGTCGGCAAACAGGCCGCTCAGGGTTTGGCGGAGTTGTTCGCCCACATCGCCCGCGCGCCCACCCGGTTGAAGTTGGAAAATGTCCTGTGATTCGCCGCCAAAGGTGACGACGTAGACTTCATCGTTCGGGTCGAGGCGTGCGACAAAGTTGACCGCGCTTTCCACGGCGTTTTTAATCTTGTCGCCGCGCATACTGCCGGAGGTGTCTATGACGAGAACCACCGTCGCTTTTTTCTTGGTTTGGTAAAAGACATCCTGTACCGCTTCGGCGGCTTCGGCAGAGGGGCTGACGAGGGCGGGCACTTGTTGGGTGGTCACCCGCGGATCGGTGCCGTTCTCCAGCGTGAGGGGGGTGTGGAGGGCAATGGATTCATCTCTGGGGCGCAGGAAATTGTCAATCGCCAGTTCTTGCTGGGGGCGGGCAAGGATGTAATCCCGGAAAATACCCGCCGCTTCCTTTTGTTCTTCCGTGACCCAATCGGCGTTGAGAACACAGTAAGGGTGTTCGCTCCAAAAAGTGCCTTCGGAGGGGAAGATGAAGACAAGCGGGAATTGGAGTTCGCTGGCCCGTTCGGCGTTGGTTTTGAGCGTTTCGGCCTCGCTGGAGGTGATGGCGTGCAGGTAGTTGGGGCCGCGCAGAACCATCGTGTTCATCAGGGTTCGGCTTTGAATGCCATAGTGCCAGGTATTTTGCTCAACAAAGTGAAAAGCGTCCACCACGGTATCGGAATACACCTCGTCGGGGCGCAGACCGCTCGTGGTGCCGAGGGCGGAATAGGCGAGGGCGGTCATCATTTGCAGGCCGACGTTGGAGTAGGTGGGGTGGGTGTGCCCAAATTTGAAGTTGCCCCATTCCGGGTGGCCTTTGCTCGCCCAACCATCGGGGTTGGCGGAAAGCTGGACGAGGTCATCCCAACTGATCGGGGTGTCGGGCCAGCCGAGGGCTTCCGCCATCGGACGCCACATCGCGAACCCGCTCGGGGCGTAGACGGTGATGGGGCAGGTCTCCGTCACGAGTTGCCGCCCGGTGCGGTCGCGCCAGATCGTGTTCGCGCCATCCACCCAGCTTTGGTCGCCCGGACTCCACACGGTCGGCTGGACTTTGCCGTCCAAAATATCCTGTTGCGAGCCGCCGGAGGTCACGTGCGTGACCTGCACGAAAATGGTTTCGCCTGACTCAATTTTGTGGTTTTCGGCGTTGAACTGAGCGACCACCGCGTTCATCCAATTTTCTTTGGTGTTGGAAGAAGAAATATCCACGACGACCGAACCTGCGGGCGCAACCACAGGGGCTTCCACCTCAGTCGTCCCCGTGTCCCCGGACAATTGTCCATTGCCAGCGAAATTTCGCACCACCAAAACACCGCCGATAATACAGCCAAACACCAGCACAGCCACTCCCACCACGATGGCACCCCATGGAACTTTGGATTTTTCTGAGTACATAGGTTTCTCCGTAAAATGTATTGTGTAGAACGTATTGCTTTCCTTTAACACGGAATACGCAATACGGAAGATACTCGTCTCACCGCAGACCGACGACGACGCGAAACCCCAAAAATGGATAAAAATATCCCGCCGGATAACCGCGCCGGTAAGAGGTGCGGGCGGCGTAGGCGGTGTCGTAAAACGAGCCGCCGCGCACGACGCGCAGTGGGGAGTTGGGAAATTGTTCGTCGGGCAGAGGCGTGTAGGGGCTGGTGGTCCATTCCTGAACGTTCCCGGCCAGATCGTTGATGGCGAAGGGGCTAGAATCCCCGACCAGACTCCCGGCGGGGACGGTCATATTGGTATCGCTTTCGAGGGTGTTGGTGCGGGCGGGGTCCCACTCCTCTCCCCACGGGAACGGGCGGGCGTCGTCCCCGCGCGCGGCGCGTTCCCATTCTTCTTCCGTAGGCAGGCGAACCGCCATCTTTTTGGCCTGACCGATCCATTGGCAGTAGGCTTCCGCCTCGTAAAACGTGACCCCCACGACCGGATGATATTGGCGACTTTTTTGAACATGCCACCCGTCGGGTTGGGCGCGGTTTTCCCGGCCCCAGCCGTCTACCGCACCCTGTCGCCAGGCCCACCCTTCCGCGCTCCACCATTTTTTTTCATCCGGGGCACCGCTGAGCAGGAAAATCGAATATTGGCTGACGGTGACGGGGATGTGGGCGATCTCGAACTCGCGCACGTTCACCGCGCGGGGTGGCTCCTCGCGCGGGTGAAAGCGGCTCCCCAGCCGGACCTGGCCACTGGGAATCCGTTTGACCAGGCCGATGGAGGCGCGTTGGGCGTAATCAATGAGGTCGGAGAGGTCGGGCATAGGAATATTATACAGGGTTGGGCGGCGGAGGTGGAGGTTTACCCTAATAAGCGACTTGCTGGAATCGCCCACAAATTGTCATCCAATTTCTCAATCGTGTTGCCTTGATAAACGACGATGCCGCCGCGCCAGTTTGCATCTATTTGGGCGGCTAACCGGCGCAGAGAGGCCGCCTGCCCGGAATTGACGTGCCGATTGGTTTTCACTTCCAGCCCCCACACGCCCGATGGGGTAGACATGAGCATATCCACTTCCAGCCCGCCGTGTGTGCGGTAATACCATAGCTCCGTTTCCGGGCGCATGGTTTTGATCCACTTATAACATTCACTGACCACGAACGATTCGAAGAGAGGGCCGCTAACTTCCTCCCCCCAAAAGCCCGTCTGATAACGCCACAAGCCAGGGTCAATCCAATACAGCTTAGGGGCTTTGACCAGGCTTTTGTTCAGGTTGCTAAAGTAGGGTTGCAGGAGGATGACCTGATAGGAGAGGGTCAAATAATGGAGATAGTTCCGTGCCGTCCCCGGGCTGATGCCCGCGTCCCGCGCGAGGTCGGCGTAGGAAAGGATTTGCCCGGAGCGGAGCGCGGCCAACCGCAGAAAACGGCGGAAGGGCGCGAGATCATCCAACCGGGTGAGATCGGCGAGGTCACGTTCCAGGTAGGTGTTGGTATAGGAACGTAACCAGTCTGTGCGTTCGGGGTCAGAAAGTTCCGGCAGTTCGGGCATCATCCCCCATTTCAGGCCATGTTCGAGCCGGGATTTCTGTTGGTGCGCTTCTTCGCCGAATAAAAGCGCGGGTTCATTAGCGAGCAGGTCATCCGCCTTACCAGTCTCACTGATCAGTCTATCCAACAGGGGCGGGGTAAGCGCGTCACCTGTTGCGGTCAATTCGCGGAGCATCAAAGGCCATAATTCGTAAATGAACACGCGCCCGGTCAGGGTTTCTCGCACATTTTTGAGCATCAAAATTTGAGAGGACCCTAAAATGACGCTGAAGTCCAAGCCCCCTTGATCGAAAGCGAATTTCAGCTTTTCAAATAACGCGGGTTCTTTTTGAGCTTCATCTAAAATGGCTGGGCCAACAGAACTCACCCAGGCACGCGTCGGAACCTCCCGCAAACTGGTCCGGGTTTCGATTTCATCCAGGGACAGATACCGCAAATTTGAATAAGTGGCTTGTGCCAGAGTCGTTTTCCCCGTCTGGCGCGCACCTGTAATCATCACCAGGCGGCGAGTGCTGGAATCGGGAAGGCGTTGGGATAAAAAGCGGGGGATCATAAGGATTGCTGATTTTGTACCAAAATCGTTATCGGCGATGTTGATTTTAGCACAAAATCAGCAAAGCACTATGAATATCTAAAAAGAAGGTGGGAGGATATTACATCCTCCCACCTTCTTTCGGGAACTTTCTAAGCTTGAGAAATTACGGGATTATTCCATCTCGACCGCGAGCGCCACCGCTTCCGCTCCACCCAAACACAGGGAGGCGATACCGCGTTTGAGACCACGCGCCTTGAGGGCGTACACCAGCGTTGTCAGGATACGCGCCCCGCTCGCGCCGATGGGGTGGCCGAGGGCGATTGCGCCGCCGTTGACGTTCACTTTGTCCCAATCCCAGCCTTTGTCGGCGAGGGCGTACCCGTTGGCGAGCACCTGCGCGGCGAAGGCTTCGTTGAGTTCGATCAAGTCCACGTCCGCCAGCGTCCAGCCGATTTTGTCGAGCAGGCGGGGGATGGCTTTGGAGGGGGCGTCGAACAGGTATTTCGGGTCCACGGCGACCTGCGCGTAGCCCACCACCCGCGCGAGGGGGGTCAGGCCGAGGGCGTCGGCTTTCGCGCGGCTGGCGACCACGACCGCGGCGGCGCCGTCGTTCAGGCCGGGGGCGTTTCCGGCGGTCACTTTGCCGTCGGTTTTGAAGGCAGGTTTGAGGGCGGAGAGGGCTTCGACAGAGGTATCTTTGCGCGGGCCTTCGTCCGTGTCTACGATAATGGTCTTTTTCCGCTCTTTGATCTCGACCGGGACGATTTCTTCTTTGAATTTGCCACTTTCGATGGCCTCGATGGCTTTGCGGTGGCTGTTGTAGGCGAGTTGATCCATCGCCTCGCGGGTGACTTCGTACTCTTCGGCGATAAATTCTGCCGCGTCGCCCATGCCCCAGTTTTCAAAGGGACACCACAGGCCGTCTACGAGCAGGGAGTCTTTGAGGGAGACGTTGCCGTAGCGTAGTTCGCCCATGCGCCCTTCGACAAGGTAGGGGGCGCGGGACATGCTTTCCACGCCCCCGGCGACGAACAAATCGCCATCTCCGGCGCGGATGGCTTGCGAGGCGAGCATGACCGCTTTCAGGCCGGAGCCGCACACTTTGTTGACGGTGGTAGCGCCAACGTTGCTGGGCAGGCCACTAAAAATAGCGGTTTGGCGGGCGAGGTTTTGCCCCACCCCAGCAGAGACGACGTTGCCCATGATGACTTCGTTGATCTCGGCGGGGTCGGGGAGGTGGGCGCGGGCGACGGCGGCGCGGATGGCGGTCGCGCCCAGGTCGGCGATGGGGATGTTGCCCAGCGCACTGCGGAATTTGCCGATGGGCGTCCGCGCGGCGCTGAGGATGACGGGGTCTTGGGGTCCGTTGGGGGTCATGGGGGTACTCCTGAAGTTTTCCCTTGAGAGGGGTCAGTTTAGTAAAGGTTCCTGAAGTATAGACGGATTGAGTTACAGGCGAATTACGTTCTTATGCCGCAAGAGGCAACTGAGAGTGAAAGAAGGTGATCGGTATGGTTTCTGTAATGGAGGGGGTATAGGCAGAGAGCATCAAAATCTCATTGACGGGTGGTTGTAACAGGATTTCCAGCACTAGTTCGCGTAATTCTTCCGAGAGTTCTTCTAATCCTGTTAAGGGAAAACTGCGTGGGCCTAAGCTTGTTTTTTGAGCGAGAATCGAGTATTCAAAAAATGTCAGTCCAATCGCCCGCCGTTCCGTTTTATTGATACGCAATAAAATATGATCATTAAGTTCAATTCCAGTAGCTTTTTCTCCCGGGGAAAAAGAAACATACAAAGTGTCACTGAGTTCATCGTAGTTAAAAACAGGTTTTGTCATAAATTTATCCAATTTCTTTTTGAAAGGCAGTCGCAATATAATTGTTCGGGACAGGTCTATCTATTGTACCTCCCCGAAAGCGGAATAATACGATGGCGATAATATGAGTATTGGCTTCAAATAAGTCGTCAAAGGCCATCGAGTAACGAAATTTTTGTGGGTTTAATGGATCCTGGCTTCGCTTCCCTTTTTGAAGGGTTTGCTTCAAGTGTTCTTCATAAAATTCCATCTCGGGATGGTTAAACGGGTCAATAATGTGCGCCCACCGTTCCTGGGTCAAATAGATATCATTTCCCTGGCGATCTCGTACTAACCATCTTTGGGGTTCATCCATTTTGGGCCTCCCACGCTTCCTTCACCTTCTGCCACGTCACATCCAACGCTTCGGGCAGAACCCGCGTTTCCCCTACCGCGGTCATAAAATTGACATCCCCCACCCAGCGCGGGACGAGGTGAATGTGCAGGTGCGCGGCCACCCCCGCACCTGCCGCTTCGCCCAGGTTGATGCCGACGTTGAACCCTTGCGGGTGGTAGATCGCGGTCAGGACACTGGTCCCCCGCGTGGTCAATTCCATCATCTCCGCGCGGGTGGGGACGTCGAGGCTTTCCAATGTTGGTTGGTGATCGTAGGGGAGCACCATCAGATGTCCGCTCGTGTACGGAAAACGATTGAGGATGACAAACGCCCGTTCCCCGCGGAAGACAATCAAATTGTCGGGGGAATCTTCCTCCGCCAGGGAATGGCAAAAGACACAGCCTTCTTTGGGTTTGTTGTTTTTGATGTACGTCATACGCCAGGGGGAGAAGAGGTGGTTCATAGAGTCAGCGATTCTGCGATTCAAAGATTCGGCGAGTCGTAAAGCGGATAAATTGTAGCAGTTTTCGCAGGGAGGTGGAATAGTTGACATGGGACAGGCAAGGGAGTATCCTACCCGCATGTCCCAGATGCCCATGTTCGCTCCCCCGCCCCCTCCCACCTGGTCCGTCACCGACCTCACCCGCTATCTGCGCGACATCTTTGAAAGCGATCACAACCTCACCGACATCTGGATTTCCGGGGAAGTGTCCAACGTCTCCACGCCCAAATCCGGGCATCTTTATTTCACGCTCAAAGATTCCAACGCGTCGCTCAAATGCGTCATGTGGAAACCCCAGGTCATGCGCCTGCGTTTCCTGCCCCGCGACGGGGATGCCATCGAAGTCCACGGCGCGCTCAGTGTGTACGAACAAGCCGGGCAATACCAACTCTACGCCGACACCATCCGCCAAACGGGCGAAGGCGCGCTCTACCAGGAATTCATGCGGCTCAAAGCGAAACTCGAAACCGAAGGACTGTTCGCCGAAGATCGCAAACGCCCCATCCCCTTCTGGCCCAAACGGATCGGGATCATCACCTCTCCCACTGGTGCGGCGTTGCAGGATATGTTAAACACCCTCCGCCGACGGTATCCGCTCGTGGACGTGATCCTCGCCCCGACCGCGGTGCAGGGCATCGAAGCCCCTCCCGGGATTACGCGGGGTCTAACTGCGTTGAACCGGCAGACTCCCGCCCCTGACGTGATCATCGTCGCCCGCGGCGGAGGCTCCATCGAAGACCTGTGGGCGTTCAATGACGAAACCGTCGTCCGCGCAGTCGCCACCTCCGCCATCCCGGTGATCTCCGGTGTGGGACACGAAACCGACTTCACCCTCACGGATTTCGCCGCCGATTTGCGTGCCCCCACCCCCACCGCCGCCGCCGAACTCGCCTCCCCCAACCAGGCCGACCTGCGCGCCTCGTTAGCGGAACTCTCGCTGTCCCTCGCCCGCACCTTACTCGACGCCCTCAATACCCGGCGCTGGATTCTCTCCAACGTTCAAAATCGTCTCGAACGCCAGGCCCCGCGCGCCCGCCTGATCAACGACCGCCAACGCCTCGACGACCTCCTGCACCGCGCCGAAACGGCTCTCACCCACCACATGAAACTTCAGCGCGCGCACCTGAACGGCCTCTCGCAACAACTGACCTCGCTCAACCCCCTCGCCATTCTAGACCGTGGATACGCCGTCGTCACGCAAGCAGACGGGCAAGTCATTCGCCGGACCACCCAGGTTTCCCCGGACGCCCCCCTCACCGTCCGCGTCGCCGATGGCACTTTTGACGTAATTGTAACCAGCCATTCTTCCCCCGAAAAAACCGCTTAACCGTGTGATAAAAAAATATGCCAGACCTCACCCCCGAACAACGTACCCTCCTCGCTGAAGCCATCAAAGACTTCAATGACAAACTTGTCACCTACAGCATCAACCTCTCCGCGCAGGCGTTCAACAACGCGTTTCGGCTGGGGTGCGGCATCCTGAGCATTCCCGTCCTCGTCATCTTGGGGATTGCCTGGGCACAGGAAAAACTGGACTTTTCTGGCGTCTTTGTTTTCTCGTGCGCGGGATCGGTCATCTCCACCGCGTTCGCCTCCCTCATCTCCAGCCGCGCCAAACAAATCGCGATCCGTGACAACTATAGCCAGGACATCAACCCGGAAATTGTCCAATTCCTCGCCGACAACCACCTGACCCGTCGCCAGTTCGACGAAGTCGCCGATGATCAACTCTCCGCCGACGCCCCTCTGCGCGCTTATCTCATCAAACCCGCCTCTTCTTTATAGGAAAATTTGCTCCATTGCCCTTTCAGTCATCCACGTCTATTCATGCCCCCCAAAAACATGCCCACGCCCGACTTCTCTCCCCTCGACTCCCTTCCCTACGAACAGGCTTTTGCCGAACTGCAAACCATCGTCACCGCGCTGGAAGCAGAAGATCACCCGCTCGAACAATCCATTGCCTTGTTTGAACGGGGTCAAAAACTGGCCCAACATTGTGCCTCCCTCCTCGATAACGCCGAGTTAAGAGTTCAGCAACTCACCGAGGCAGACCTGTCTGCTTGATGATGCCTCCCGCCCCCACGCCCGAACATGAAAGAACTTTTTTCCAATCAGATTTTGCTTGCCGCCCTGATCGGGTGGCTGATGGCCCAAATCGTTAAAGTCCCCCTGGAATTTCTACGGACGCACAAATGGAATTGGGCAGTGCTTCTGAGCACGGGCGGGATGCCGAGTTCGCATTCGGCGCTTGTGAGTGCGATGGCACACGGGGTCGGGTTGCGTGCAGGGTTTGACTCTCCGCTCTTTGCCCTGGGGTTTGTCCTCACCGCGATTGTGGTGTACGATGCGACCGGGATCCGCCGTCAGGCCGGGTTACATGCCGAGCTGATCAACGCGTTTATTAACGACCTGACGACCGGACATCCGATCAAAGAGGCCCAACAAAAACAATTAAAGGAAATCCTGGGACATACGCCCATGGAAGCCTTGAGCGGGATTGTGTGGGGCGTGGCTTTTTCGACATTTTTTTGGTGGTTGTGGACTTAAAAATCTTTCCTTTCTACGCCTGAGTTGTTACACTAAAAAAGCCTACCGAGATTCGGTAGGCTTTTTTATTTTTTGGGGGAACTGTTTATCCCACTAACAAACTGGGGATTTCTTCGGGGTGTTTGGCGACCCGGACGTTGGCGGCTTCCAGTGCTTTGATCTTCTCAGCGGCGGTGCCTGCGCCCCCTTCAACAATGGCGCCCGCGTGGCCCATGCGTTTTCCGGGAGGGGCCGTTTGTCCGGCGATGAAGGAAACGACCGGTTTGGTCATGTGATTGCGGATGTATTCCGCGGCTTTTTCCTCATCGGTCCCGCCGATTTCGCCGATCATGACGACTTTGTCGGTTTGGGCGTCTTCTTCAAACATTTGGAGCACATCGATAAAATCGGTGCCACGTACGGGGTCGCCCCCGATGCCGACGCAGGTGCTTGCGCCCATGCCCACTTGCTTGAGGGCGTACAACACTTCGTAGGTCAACGTCCCCGACCGAGACACGATGCCGACGTTGCCGGGGATGGAGATATCGCCGGGGATGATGCCCACTTTCGCTTCACCGGGGGTGATCAGGCCGGGGCAGTTCGGCCCGAGCAGGCGGACGCCTTTTTGTTGGACATACGCCCGGACGCGCATCATGTCCGAGATCGGAATCCATTCGCTCAAACAAACGATGAATTGAATACCGGCATCTGCGGCTTCGTAAATGGAATCTACCGCGAATTTCGCGGGGACGAAGATGACGCTGGTGTTGGCCCCGGTCGCTTCGACCGCAAATTTGCAGGAGTCGAACACGGGCACTTTGTCGTCCAAAATCCATTGTCCCCCTTTGCCGGGGGTGACGCCGCCCACGACGTTGGTGCCGTACTCCAGCATCAGCCGGGTGTGAAATAATCCTTGTGCGCCGGTAATCCCCTGGCCGATGAGGCGGGTGTTTTTGTCAATTAAGATACTCATGATTAGCCTCCTTAGTTTGCACTCTGTGCCGCCGCAACGACTTTTTGTGCCGCTTCGGTCAGGGTTTCTGCTGTGCCCATGTTGGCGTTTGCCAGCAGTTCACGGCCTTCTTTCGCGTTGGTGCCGACGAGGCGAATCACCATCGGGACATGGACGCCGACTTCCGACATGGCGGTCAGGATGCCCCGCGCCACATCGTCACAGCGGGTGATCCCGCCGAAGATGTTGATCAAAATCGCTTTGACGTTTGGCTCTTTGAGGATGATGCGGAAGGCCGCGGCGACTTTGTCCGGGCCAGCGCCCCCGCCGATGTCCAGGAAGTTGGCCGGGGAACCGCCGAACAGCTTGATCACGTCCATGGTGGTCATCGCCAGCCCTGCGCCATTGACCATACAGCCGATATTGCCATCCAGCCGGATGTAGGACAGGTCGTGTTGTTTGGCTTCGATTTCGGAGGCTTCTTCGACATCGAGGTCGCGCATGGTTTCGAGGTTGGGGTGGCGTCCGACGCTCAGGGCGTTGTCGTCGATGGACATTTTGCCGTCGAGGGCCATCAGCCTGCCTTCGCCGGTGATGACGAGGGGGTTGATTTCGGCGAGGGTGGCATCGTTGTCGCGATAGACTTCCCAGAGTTTGCGGGAAATCTGGATGAACTGCGCCCAATGTTCGCGGGGGAGGTCCATCCCGATGGCAACATCGCGAGCCTGGTAATCGCGCAAGCCCATGAGGGGGTCAATGTGCGTGCGGATGATTTTTTCCGGGCTGACGCGGGCGACTTCTTCGATGTCTACCCCGCCGGCGGCGGAGGCCATGAGGACGGGTTTGCGTGCGCCTCGATCATTGGTGATGCCCAGGTAGATTTCGGTTTTGATGTTTGCGGCAGGGTCAATGAGAACTTTCCGCACCGGCAACCCACGAATGGTCATGGATAAAATTTGTCCCGCGATTTGTTCGGCTTCGTCGGGGTTGTTGGCGAGTTTGATGCCGCCCGCTTTCCCGCGTCCGCCGGTCAAAACCTGGGATTTAACAACAACACGGCCACCCAACTCTTGTGCGATGGCTTTCGCCTGCGCCGGGGTGGCCGCGACTTTCCCGTTGGGGACGGGAATGCCATATGAGCCAAAAATGCTCTTGGATTGGTACTCATGTAAGTTCATTGAAGATCGTACTCCCAATGTGGATTTGGTAATGAAGTTTATAGTCAGAAGTTCGTTAGTCAGGCACACCAGTGCCGGGCTATTTTGGCGGCACTCCGAAGACTGCGTACCGCACTACCAACAGAACTCAAACTACAAACGAGAAACGGTGGTGATTATACCTCGAAAAAAAAGACTTCCAAAGTGAGAGAAACTTTGGAAGTCAGGTGTAACCCGTTGAATGAGGGGCGATTGCTTCGGCGATGTGATCGCCGATTACATCGGATCGGTTTCGGCTTGAACGGGGAGGCGCTCGCCGCCCGCGGGGGGTGGGGCACCGCGCTCGGGACGCTTCCCCCGCGCGAGCAGGGCCTGGGCTTTCCGTTTGATGAAGGGGATGCGTAAAGCGAGCAGGATCACGACCCCTGCGCCCCACGCCAGCGGTTCCCGAACATCCGCCTTCACCAACCAGACGTAGTGGACAATCACGAGCAGATCAGCAAGATAGACGCTTTTGTGTAAGCGCGTCCAGTTTTTGCCCAGGCGTTTTTGCCATCCTTTGGTGGAGGTGAGCGCCAGCGGGAGGAAGATCAGAAACGCCGAAAATCCGACGAGAATGTAGCGTTTTTCGAGGATGGTGGTTTTGAGGATTTCCCAGGTGAACCCAAAGGCCCAGATGAAATTGTCAAAGAGGAAAATCGTGAGGTGCAGGGCGATATACACGAAGGCGTACACGCCCAACGGACGACGCAGGTTGATGACCGGGCGATATTTGAACAGGGTATAAATCGGTGTGCAGGCGAGGGAGAGCACGAGCAGAACAAGCGCGGTTTTCCCGGTGCGGAAGGTCAAATCCTGAATGGGGTTAACCGTTAGCCCGTCGGTGTAATAGTCGAAGATCATGATCGCCAGCGGGAGTAGCGCGCCGATATGGGCGGCGATTTGGAGGGGCGGGTTTTTGCCGGGTTGTTTGGACATGTTGTGATTGGTAATATTTGATACGAGATACGGAATACGGAATAAGTGATAAATATTCCGTATTCCGTATTCCGTCATTAAAAATTCTTCGCCAAATCCATGCCTTCGTACAAATACGCGACTTCTTCTTCGTAGCCGTTAAACCTAAGGCTGGGGCGGCGACCGAGTTCACCGATACGGCGCTCGAAGGCTTGCGACCAACGGGGGTGAGACACATCGGGATTGACGTTGGCGTAGAAACCGTATTCGTTCGAGGCGGCGAGCATCCATAAGGAACTGGGTTGGTAATCCACGAGCGTCATGCGTACGATGGATTTAATGCTCTTAAAGCCGTATTTCCACGGCACGACAAGGCGAAGGGGCGCACCATTTTGAGGCATTAACTCTTTTCCGTACAAACCGGTGCCCAGGATGGCGAGGTCATTCATCGCTTCGTCCACGCGGAGGCCCTCGACGTAAGGCCACTCGAAATAATCCGAGTTTTGACCGGGAAATTGTTCGGGATCGTGCAGAGTTTCAAAACGGACGTATTTTGCTTCGGATTGGGGTTCGACGATGTCGAGCAGTTTGTGAATCGGGAACCCCATCCACGGGATGACCATGCTCCAGGCTTCGACACAGCGCAGGCGATAGATACGCTCTTCCTGGTCGAACATGGTCCGCAATTCGTCGATATCGAAGGTTTTTGGGTTGTTGACGAGGCCGGAGACTTCTAATGTCCAGGGGGTGGTTTTGAAATCTTTGGACAGTTTGGCGACGGCTTCTTTGTTGGTACTGAATTCGTAGAAGTTATTGTAATTGGTAATTTCGTCAAACGTGTTGAGTGGGTCGCCTAGTTCGTCGGTTGCGGCGCTGGCCTGGGGACTTGTGCCGTCTGCGGGGGCGGTGGCATCCGCGGAGGGGGTCGTACCGGGATTTTCAGAAGCTGGTTCCGTGGGGGCACACGCCGCGAGGGCGAGCGCACCCGCGGTGACAATGCCCATACTTTTCAGGAATTCGCGGCGGTTGAGGTAAACGTGTTCGGGGGTAATTTCGGAGGAGGGGATTTTGATCATGGGGGAGTCTCTTTTGCCACGAATGACACGAATTTTACGAATGGTTTTCTTATGGATGAGGCCTAGAGAAAAAGTTCTATTCGTATCATTCGTGAAATTCGTGGCGATAAAAAAATTAGGGATATGTTTCGTTCAGCAAAGCAACAATCGCCGCTTCGGTTTCTTCGTAGGCACCTTCGCCGATGTGGGTGTAGCGGAGGTCGCCGTTTTTATCAATCAGGTAGAGGGTAGGCCAATAGTGGTTATTGTAAGCATCCCAAGTGACACCTTCATTATCTTGGGCGACCGGGTACAGGACATCCAGTTCCGCCATTGCTTGTTTGACAAGTTCCAGGTCTTCTTCGTAGCTGAATTCCGGATAATGATTGCCAATCACCACCAGTCCCTGATCTTTGTAATCGTTGTGCCATTCTCGCAACGAGGGAATCACATTCTGGCAATTGACGCATCCAAACGTCCACATATCGAGCAAAACGACTTTTCCGCGCAAATTGGCGAGGCGGAGCGGTTCGGGGGTGTTCAGCCAGGTGTCGTTGGTCAGTTCCGGCGCGGGGCCGAGGTTGGGGAGGGGCATGGTGTTTTCCATCGGAGAGGGGGACGAGGAAGATGGGGGGGGGCTAGACATACAACCTGCCAGAAACAAGCCAGACAGGATCAAAAGCAAATACTTGTTCATAGTCTCTCCACGAAATAGTGTGTGTCAAACTGTTTCAATACCCCGAATTGTAGCAAAAGGAGATTACGAAAGTATTAAGGATTTCTGGGCAGAGAAAACTTCATCACCGTCCCCCGCCCCACCGCGCTTTCCACCCAAATTCGCCCCCCGTGCGCCTCGATGATCCCCTTCGCAATCGCCAGCCCCAACCCGGCCCCTCCACTGACATACCCCTCGCGCGAACGACTTTTCTCCCCCCGATAAAAACGGTCGAAGACATGGGGCAAATCTTCCGCGGGAATGCCCGAACCGGTGTCCGAAACGGCGACCACGACCGCGGCATGTTCCACCCCCGCGCGGACGTGGATCGCTCCGCCCGCCGGCGTGAACCGGATCGCGTTCTCGATCAGATTCCTGAACACGCGACTGATCTTGCCCGGAGACATCCAAACGGGATCAATGTCCGGGGAAACCTCCCCCGTCAGCGACAAGTTACGCGCCACCGCCCGCGCGGCGAACGCCCCCAACGTATCCGAAATCAGATCAGAGAGGGACGCGGCCTCCCGCTGGAGTTCCACACCCCCCGCGTCGATCTGCGCCAGTTCAAACAGATCGTCAATCAACGCGCTCATCCGGTTGGTTTCCTGCTGGCTTTGTTGCAAATAGCGGGCCACCGTTTCGGGATCGTCCACCACGCCCTCGGCCAGGGCATCGAGCATGGCACGGAGCGAGGCGAGCGGGGTCCGGAGATCGTGCGAGGCCCACGCGACGAGGTTGCGCCGTGCATCGTCCAACGCACGTTCGGCTTCGCGAGCTTTTTCGAGCCGGGCGGCCATTTCATTAAAAGAACGGGACAGGTGCGCCACTTCGTCATCCCCTTCGACCGGGACGCGGGTGGAAAAATCGCCCTCGCTGATCGTTTCTGCGCCTTTCATCAGGTCACGCAACGCCTGGGTGACGGAGGTCGAAATGAAATAGCCAAAGGAAACGGAAACCGCACTGGCAAAGAGCAACAGCAGAGTCGCAAGGGCGAAGTCATGCTCGTTGATGAACATCAGCCGCGCGGTAATCCACACGTTGACGAGCGTTAACCCCGCCGCCAGCAAATAGCTGAAGACCAACGAATGCGCCAAACTGGGGAGCCGCCGCCACCACCCCATCCGGTGCGAGATGAATCCCACCCCCGCGGACACCAGTCCCGTGATCGCCAACAACCCCGCCAGCGACACCAAATCGCCCATCGGCGGATTCATGACGAGGTAGATCAGCGCCAACGTCAGGACGAGGATGGCGAGGAGGGTGAGGAGGTAGATGAGGAGGCGGTTCATGGATTAACTCGTTGAAAGTTGAAGGTTAACTTTCAACTTTCAAACTTATACCCAACGCCCCAAACCGTCACAATAAACTTCGGGTCAGATGGGTCGATTTCGATTTTCTCCCTCAATCTGCGGATGTGAACGGTGACGGTGGAGGCGTCGCCGAAAAATTCGTACCCCCAGACATTTTCCAACAATTGTTCGCGGGTGAACACCTGACGGGGATTACGGGCGAAGTAATAGAACAGATCGAACTCTTTGGCGCTGAGGATGATATTTTTGCCGTTGATCGTCACCGTGCGTGCCCCCGCATCCACCACCAATTCGCCGCCTGAAGGGGTGGGATTCACCAACCGTTCCCCCGGCTCCAACGTGGGTTCCCCGACCCGACGGAGCACCGCATTCACGCGCGAGACCACCTCCCGCGGGGCGAACGGTTTCGGGATGTAGTCATCCGCCCCGAGATCGAGACCGCGAATCCGGTCGTTGGTCTCCCCCTTTGCGGTGAGCATGACGATGGGGATGGTTTTGTGTTTGGGATTCAGGCGCAATTGGCGGGTGATGGTGAGGCCGTCAATGCCGGGGAGCATGAGATCGAGCACGATCAGATCAGGCGTCTGTTCGGCGATGGCGTCGAGGCAGGCGTACCCGTCCGCCGCTTCCCGTACGCGAAAACCTTCCCGTTCCAGGTAACGGCGAACGACTTCACGAATGGTGGTTTCGTCATCTACGACGAGGATATTTTTGGGGGACAAAGGAAACTCCTGTACAATTGGTTTCATTATAAATGAGGTAACTGCTCAAGCGTAGAAAGTCTCCCGAAAAAGGGTAGGGGATGCACATCCCCCACCCTTTTTCGGGAGACACGTTACTTTGGCTACGTCGTTAAATTAAATAACGTCAATTCGGGATAAACATCTGTCATTCCGACCGTAGGGAGGAATCCCTGTAACGAGCCTCGATCAAGTGGCCCCATAGGGATTTCTCGTCGCAAAGCCTCCTCGAAATGACACGATTTAGGTTATCTCGAACTCAGGTTAAATGACTATGGAACTTGAAGTGAGGCGGCGTTGAAAGGAACCCGGAAGGGCTGGCACCATATGACAACGGATTTGTACAAACTGAGATCCAGGTCGGCGGGAATTTCGTAATTTTGAGCACCGAGATTGCCTTTGAGTTTGCCAAGATCGAGACTGCCATCGAGTTCGAGGCCGACGGTGTTTGGGATAGGGTCTTGAGGGGCAAGGTACACGTGGAGGTCCGGGCCATTGAGAACTTCAAAGTTTTCCAGACGGAGGAGACGCGAACCATCGGGGAGTTGGTACATGGTGGCGGTCCCCATCCCCTCGTGAGCCAGGTTGTAGAAATCACCCTGCCCGAGGATGATCATGTCGGCGTCGGGCAGGGGGTCGATCATCGTCCCATCGTCCATCATCAAGGTAGGTTCCGGCATGGCGAGGTCCGGTGTGGGGACGGGCGTTTCATCGTCCATCATTTCGCCTTTATCTTCCAGAATGTCGGTCGCGGGCACAGTCGGAAAATCTTCATTAACGGTTTTGTTGATGAAGAGCGGGGAGATGAGATACCAGCCCACGGGAATCAAAAGGATGAGGCCCAAAAGCATGATCTGGGTACGAGTTTTCATGGAGGATGCTCCTAAATAACGAGGATGGCTATATTCTAGCCGCAGAGGATTACGAGTTTATTACATCCCCCCTCCTCGCAAAATATCGGGGTTTTACCCTTTTTTGTAACTGCTCCGCGGCCTTTTGGGCAACCCCGCATCCTTCGACTGCGCTCCGAAGACTATGCTCCGAAGACTACGCTCCGCTCAGAGCCTGCCCTGAACGTAGGTGAAGGGATGCTGCAACTTACGCCTGTCTGAGTAGTTCCCCACAAATGGAACTCACCCCAAGCATTTTCTAAAATTCACGAGATCACAGATTCGCGTAGTTTAGCCCCTTGTGGGAGGGGACAAGCCCCTAAACTACAGCAAATCTGTGAACGACTGAAAACAGATTCAGGCTGTAGTCGCGATTTCAATCGCTCGTCACCCCTAACGACTGAAGTCGTCACTACAAAACCGTGATTTACTGGAATTGGAACGTGGCCGAGGCGATAGCACATTTTAGGGACATTTAAAAAACGTTGTGAATCCAACAATTTATGTTACCATTCCACGCTTATTCCCATATATTTATACAATTCAGGTATCTCCTCACCAGGAGTAGGAAGTTACGAAAAGGAAGAAAGGGGACATCTCCCCCTTTCTTCCTTTTTTCGAGTTCTACCCATTCAGCGTGAGTCATTCCCATTTCAGGAGTATTTAAATGAAAGCACTTTCCCAAAATCAATGGTTGACGCTGGTGGTTGCCATTTGCCTGGGGTTGATGGTGTTCTTCAACCTTGCAACCCGGCCTAACGTTGCCGCGCAGGAAGCAGACGAAACCATCGAAGCGCCGCGCCTCGATCCGGAGACGGCGGCCCGGCAGGCTCACATGGCCCAAAAGGAAGCGGACATGCAAGCGAGTTACCGCGACCCGCCCGGTAGTGAGTACCCGCTCTATCTACCGGTGATCTGACACTAACCCGTTTTTAAAAGGGTTCTACCGGAAAGACTGTGAAAGAACCCGTCATTGATGAAGGGGGTGGGGGATTAGACCCCCACCCTCTTCATCATGACGAATACTTTACACTGATAACGTTAGAGCCTTTAAAAGTCATCCCTGTATGGGGATGGCTTTCCCTTTTGTCTCTCCCGTGTTTACTGTGAAAGATTGGACAAGTTGAAGGAGTTGAGGTGGCCCAACCCCTTCCACTTGTTGGGCTTTTTTCATGGTGTTCCGGAAGAATCTCGTTTTTTTTACCGAAAGGAGCTAATTCAAATGACCCCCAAACCTACCTATCCATTCCTATGGCTTTCCCTTTGCCTTCTGATCTTGATCGCAGGCATATTGGGCTTCAGTAACCGCTCTCAGGTGTTCGCGCAAAGTCCCGATGGCACTTCTGAACCGACCGAAGGCGACAAAGAGGCTCTTGCCCGTCAGAAATTTATGGAACAATTTGAAGCCGACTTTTACGCCGACCTACAAAGCCGTACCCCGCTGGCCGCGACGCCCTGTGTGGGCGGGTTTGCCGGGCCGTACCCTTGTTCAAATGTGGATTTGTTGGCGTTTATGCCCCTCAATTCCATTGGCGCAGGCAGTGGCTCAAATGATATTTGGGGCTGGACCGACTCGCTCGATGGAAAAGAATATGCCCTGGTAGGGTTGACGAATGGGACTTCATTTGTCGATGTCACTGACCCCGAAAACCCGGTTTATCTAGGACGTCTCCCAACCCAAACCAGTAATTCTACCTGGCGCGACATCAAAGTCTACAATGACTATGCCTTTATTGTTAGCGAAGCCAGCGGTCACGGAATGCAGGTGTTTGACCTGACCCGGTTAAGAAATGTGGTCAACCCACCCGTCACCTTTACAAACGACACCCATTACAACCAATTCGGCAACGCCCATAATATCGCGATCAACGAGGACACCGGCTATGCCTACGCCATTGGTTCAAGTACCTGTGCGGGCGGCCTACACATGGTCAACATACAGAATCCGCTTAGCCCGACCAATGCCGGGTGCTATAGTGGCGATGGCTATACCCATGACACCCAGTGTGTGGTGTACTCCGGCCCAGACCCGGATTATCAAGGCAATGAAATTTGTTTCAGTTCGAATGAAGATAGTGTGACCGTGACGGACGTGACCAACAAAGCCAATCCGTTGCTCATTTCCCGCAACACGTATGCAGGGTCAGCCTACACCCACCAGGGGTGGTTGACGGAAGACCAGGTGTATTTTTTGAGCGATGACGAGTTGGACGAACAAAACTTTGGGCACAACACTCGGACGCGCATCTGGGATATGACGGATTTGGACAATCCATTCATTATTAATTTCAACGATGGCCCTAACCCATCGATAGACCATAACCTGTATACCCATGATGGGAATGCCTATATGTCCAACTACACCAGCGGCCTGCAAATTTTCGATTTGTCAGACGTTGCGAATGGTAATCTCACCCTTGTGGCCTACTTTGACTCCTACACAGCCAACAATAACGCCACCTTCAACGGCTCTTGGAGCAATTACCCTTACTTTGAAAGTGGCACGGTGATTCATACCGGAATTGGGGAGGGCTTGTTTATTACACGTCCTATTCTTGACCCCGGCTTTTCACTGTTTGCCGCAGAGACGGTTTTCTCCGTTTGTGTCGCCGGAGAGGTAGCCACCTCTCTTGATTTGCTTGACCAAAACGGCTACACCGGAACCGTGACCTTGAGCACCGTCAACCTCCCCGCGGGAAGCGCCGCCACCTTTGATCCCTCCTCCGTGATTGTCCCCGGCTCTAGCACGATGACCGTGACCGTCAGCACCACCCCCGCGGGCATGTACCCCTTCACCCTCCTGGCCGATGACGGAACGTTAACCGACACCTTGGACGCGACCCTCTCCATCTACGAGACCGCCCCTGGCGCAACCACCCTTACCAGCCCAACAAATGGCGCGACAGATGTGCCTCTGCAACCGACCTTCACCTGGGACGCCGTTTCCGGAGCCGCTTCGTACTCGATCGACATTGCCACCGACGCCGCATTCACCAACATCGTAGACTCCGCCACCGTCATGGGCACAAATTACACGCCCATCGCCGCTCTCGCCAGCAGTACCACCTACTATTGGCGTGTGACCGCCAGCAATACCTGTGGCGATGGCGCGGTTTCGGCGACCTTCTCTTTTTCCACTGTGGATTTGTTGTGCCGTGCGCCTAATCTGGCGATCATCGATAACACGACCGTAACCGATACCTTTGTCGTTGGGAGCAGTGGCACCCTCGAAGACCTGAATGTTTCCCTTCTCGCCTCCCACACGTATGTCGGGGACATCCTCTTCACCATCACCCATCAGGATACCGGCACCAGCGTCACCATTGTCGATCGGCCAGGCTATACGGGCACGGGCTTTGGCTGTTCGGGCAATAACGTGGATGCCCTGCTCGATGACGAAGGCGTGGATGGTCCGGTTGAGAATCAGTGCGCCAGCGATCCGGCCCTCTTCGGCAGTCCCACCCCGAACAACCCCCTCAACGCTTTCGACGGGGAAGACCTGTCCGGCACCTGGGTGATGTCCGTTACGGATAACGCCGGGGGGGATACCGGGACCCTCCAGGAGTGGTGTCTTTCTCCAACGTTGAGCACGCCCGCCAACGGTGCCCTTGACGGGACGGTGACCGACAGCGTTTCGGGCGATCCCCTGGTTGGAGCCACCCTCTCGGTGACCGGTTGGGTGACGGAAACGACCACTGACGGGAGCGGTCAGTACAGTCTGGTGTTGCCCGCTGGCAGTTACACCGTCACGGCCTCCGCAACCGGCAGCTCTATGTAGCGGCTGCTTGTACTCGCGAAGGCCGGTTGACGGTGCAGTGGAATTGGGTAGTGCACTGCGGTCGGAATTCCGGCGGCGCTGCAGCGTGCAGCGACGGCGTCACGGTGATCGAGCTGGACGGTGTACTGCGCATACACGGAAGTGTTCCAGGGGTCGATCTGCGGAGTGACGACGTTCCGTCCCGATCCAACAATTGCCTTCGTATAGCGGTCACCGATAAGGCCTCGTTGCCCGACCTCCCAGTTGAACCGTTCGAGCTTGGTCAGCAGCACGGCCGCCTGCAGCGTATCAAGGCGGCCGTTGATTCCGATCCGTGGGTGGTGGTAGCGGCGGTCCTGGCCATGG
>WBZL01000083.1_pt1 | contig 88402 bp, 88 predicted proteins | sample 5204291 | NCBI WGS metagenome assembly WBZL01 (sample SAMN12344345, study PRJNA552823) | activated sludge metagenome | biome: Activated sludge suspended growth; feature: Nitrification reactor; material: Wastewater; isolation source: activated sludge from nitrification reactor of wastewater...
CAGGCGATCACGCGCTCGATCGCCGACCAGGCGCGCACCATCCGCATCCCCGTGCACATGATCGAGACCATCAACAAGCTGAACCGCATCTCGCGCCAGATGCTGCAGGAAATGGGCCGCGAGCCCACGCCCGAAGAACTCGCCGTGCGCATGGAAATGCCCGAGGACAAGGTGCGCAAGGTCCTCAAGATCGCCAAGGAACCCATCTCGATGGAGACTCCGATCGGCGACGACGAGGACTCGCATCTGGGCGACTTCATCGAGGACACCTCCGTCGAATCGCCGATCGAGTCGGCCACGACGGAGTCGTTGCGCGAGACCACGCACGCGGTGCTCGCCGGGCTCACGCCGCGCGAAGCCAAGGTGCTGCGCATGCGCTTCGGCATCGACATGACGACGGATCACACGCTCGAGGAGGTCGGCAAGCAGTTTGACGTCACGCGCGAGCGCATCCGCCAGATCGAGGCCAAGGCGCTCAGGAAGCTGCGGCACCCGAGCCGCAGCGAGCAGCTGCGCAGCTTCCTCGAGGACTGAGGCGCTCCCGTCGCCCCTCCCGCGCAAGCGGGAGAGGCTGGGCGCGCCCGTGCCGGGCGAGCCATTTCATTCCCGTCGCGGGTTCTGCCGCACCAGCCGGGTCATTCCGGCGGCAAGCCGAAACCTGCCTGTTCGTCGTGGATGCGGCTGCGCTCGAGCGCGTCGCCGAGCGTCAGCGCGGCGACAAAACCCACGACCATCAGCCCGGCGACGAGCCAGAAGTACGCCGACTCGTGGCCGATCTTCTTGAGATACAGCGCGGTCGTCTCCGCATTGCCGCCAAAAATCGCCTGCGCCACCGCATAGGGCACCGCCACACCGAGCGCGCGCACGTGCGCCGGGTAGAGTTCGGCCTTGACGATGGCGCTCATGCCGCAGTACCCCGACAGGAACACGAGCGGCACCAGCGCGAGCAACAACGCCGCAAGCGGGTCGTTCGCGGCCGCGAGCGCACTGAGCACCGGGACGCTGACGAGCGCCAGCCCGGCATAGGAACCGAGCAGCATGCGTCGATGCCCGACGCGGTCCGCCACCCAGCCGGCCAGCGGCGGCAGCACGATGAAGGTCGCGAGCAGCGCCGTCATGAGGCCGGATACGACCTGCTTGTCGAAGCCCGCGCTGTTGACCAGCAGCTTCTGCATGTAGGTCGTGTAGGTGTAGAACCCCACGCCACCCGCAGCCGTCAACGCCAGGATCGTCAGCGTCTCGCGCGGGTACTGCGCGAACAGCGCCCACGCCCGGCCGCGTTCGTGTGCCGGCCCCTTCGCCTCGGTGAAGGACCGCGTCTCGTGGATGCCGCGCCTGATCCACCAGACGACGACCGCGAGCAGCGCGCCAACGGCGAACGGAATGCGCCAGCCCCATGCGTAGAGTTGATCCTCGGTAAGCACGCGTTGCAGGGCGATCTGGAGCAGCAGTGCGGCGAGCTGGCCGCCGATCAACGTGACGTAGAGAAACCCCGACCAGAAGCCGCGCCGGTGCCGCTGCGCCATTTCGCTGATGTAGGTCGCGGACGCGCCATACTCGCCGCCGACCGACAGCCCCTGCAGCACGCGCGCCGCGAGCAGCAACGCCGGCGACCACACGCCGAGGCCGGTCGGCAACAGCGCGATCAGCAGCGATCCGCCGCACATCAGCGCCACGGAAAGCGTCAGCGCCGCCCGCCGGCCTGCGCGGTCGGCGCAGGCGCCGAAGAGCCATGCGCCCACCGGCCGCGCGATGAAGCCCACGGCGAAGATCGCGGCGGCATTCAGCAATTGTGCCGTCTGGTCGCCTTCCGGGAAGAACGTGCGCGAAAAGTAAATCGCGAACGCCGAATAGGCGAACCAGTCGAACCACTCGACGAAATTGCCAGCCGAGCCGCCGAGGATATTCTTGAGACGCTGGCCGGGAGTCATTGGGCGTGCAGTCTAGCAATGCGTCCGCGCGTCGCGGCCATCCGCACGTTGACCGCAGGATTCGCGGCACGTAGGGTGCGCCCCGGGGGCTTGACCGAACAGAGGGACACCATGGGCACGAAAGCGAAGAAGACCGCGAAGCGCACGACGCACCGCAGCTCGACCGGCACCAAGCTCTACGCGGTGCGCAAGGCCGACGGCACGTTCAAGGACATCCAGACCTACAAGCGGGCGCACGCGGCGGACCTGCGCACCAAGTCGAAGGCCGAGGCCGCGAAAGCTGTGCCGGCGAAGAAGAAGGCTGCAAAGAAAAAAGCCGCGAAAAAGAAGTAGCGACCAAAGCGGCCGCTGGTGCCATCAGCGGCCGTGTTCGGTACCGATCGTGCCGACACCCGCCACGCGTGAAAAATCGGCCTCCGCCGTCGCGAGGTCGCCCGCGCAGAACCCGAGGTCGCGCAGCAGCCCGTCGTTGAGGCGGTACACCCACGCGTGCACGGTCAGCTCGCGGCCTTCACGCCAGGCCTGCTGCACGATCGTCGTACGGCAGACCCGACGGGCCTGGAACAGCACGTTGATCTCGACGAGCCGGTCGATGCGCTGCTCGTCGCTGCCCAGTTGCTGCAGTGGCTCGCGATAGTAATGCGCGATGTCGCTGATGGGCTGCAGCCAGTTGTCGACGAGCCCGAGCCTGCGGCCCTCCCATGCGGCGGTCACACCGCCACAGCCGTAATGGCCCACGACCATCACGTGCTCCACCTTGAGCACGTCGATCGCGTACTGCAGCACCGACAGGCAGCTGAAGTCGTTGTGCAGGACGAGGTTCGCCACGTTGCGATGGACGAACAGCTCGCCCGGCGCGAGCCCGACGATCTCGTTCGCCGGCACGCGGCTGTCGGAGCAGCCGATCCAGAGGAACTTTGGCGCCTGCTGCGCGGCGAGCTCGGAGAAAAAACCGGGATGCCGGGCTTCGGTGCGCCCGGCCCAGCGACGATTCATCTCGAACAGTTCAGGCAACTTGTTCACGGCGGGGGCTCGTCACGGCGGAGATCGACCCTGCCAGTGTAGCAGCGGGTCTCGGCGCGGATCGTCGAGCCCGGGCACAAGCGCCGCATGCCTGACCTGGGTTTCTATGGTGGGCCCGCTGGGATTCGAACCCAGGACCAAGGGATTCACGTTGCCCCGGGATTTCTCCCGGGCGTGGACTATCTCTTCACCCTCGACCGCGCGGGGCCGGTGGGGTGCGGGACGCTCAAGCCTGTCATCAAGGGCACTGCAGCCCTCAGGTAGTCTCTGCACCTTCCGGCGGTGTACCGCCGGCTCGGCTCAGGGTTGCCATCGGCCGCAGCCGGAAGGTTTCCCTGAATTCGTCCCGTCCACTTCGCGGGTTACTCCGCGAAGGCACCATGTCGATGAGTCCCCTGCACTAACCGCTGTGCTACAGGCCCAACCGCAGCGAATTGTACCGGAGAACCCCGGGATTCAAAGTGCGCTCATGGCATCCGCCGGAGCACCCGCGAGCATTCGCTCACGCAGGCGCTGCAGCATTTCTGCGTCGAGGCCGAGTGCATCACGCGCATAGGCTTCCATCGAGCCGTGGCGTCGCTCGACTTCGGTGAAAGCCGCGTCGATGAACGAAGCGCGCACGGTCAGCACGGCCTCGAGATACCCCGGGTCCATCCTGGCACCCGACTTGCCGACGGCTGCGAGTATCGCCCGGTTCTTGTCGGCCAGATAATCGTTGCTGGCCAGGTAATCCTGCATCACCGTTTCGCGCGGTACGCCGAGCAGGGACAACAGCACCGCACTGGCCCAGCCCGTGCGGTCCTTGCCCGCAGTGCAGTGATAGAGCAGCGGCCGGTCCTGCGTTGCGATCCGCTCCAGCAGGCCGGTGTAGGCCGAGCGCGCAGACGGCTGCACCACGAAATCCCGATTCGCGTTGGTCAGCATTTCGACACCCCGGCCCGCGGCGATCATCGACATCGCCCGACGCATGTCGCCACCGATGCTGCCCGCGGCATCAGCCGCGACGTCGAGCACGACATGGTCGGCGCCCGGGGGCATCCGGTCGGGTTCGCGATCTCGTTCGGTCTGGGTACGGAGATCCGCGACCGTGCCGAGGTCGAGCGCGGCAAGCCGTGCAAGATCGCGGTCGTCGAGGCGATCGAGCTGATCGGAGCGATAGACGACGCCCATGCGTACCCAGCGTCCGTCGGCGGTGCGGTAGCCGCCGACGTCACGCAGGTTGGGCACTGTAGCAAGCCGCAGGCCGCGCTCCGTCACCACGAGTTCGGCGCCGCGATCGGGAACGAGCGCGAAGAACCAGTGGCGACCGGGATCGAGGCCGCCCACCGTGATGACGACCCCGGTCTCGCCGCTCGCCGTGGCGCGGCGGCGATCGATGCTGTCTGGATTCGCGCCCGCGAACACCTTCACCCGTCGCACGCCGGGCGCCTGCCACTCGATGCGATAGTCGCCGCTCGTCGCGTCGTACGTCACCGTGGCATCCTGAAATGGAATGACGGCCGTTTCGGCCGCCACCCCCGGGCGTGCGGGCGCCGTCGCGGGCACGCAGCCCTGCAGCACCGGCGCGAGAGCCAGGAACAGGACCAGCAGCGTCGATTTCATGCGCAACGTTTCCCCCACGGACCGCGGCGACAGGCACACCTGTCGCGCGCGACGATAGCCGCCGGCACAACATCTGTCACGGCGCGGTCTGGTCTCTGGCTCCCACCGGCGGCCCGGACTTCGGAAACAGGCCGTCGAGTTTCAGATTGGTGACGCGGGGACCGTGACGGTCCATCGCCACCCACACGATGTGGTCCGCCACGTTCGGGTCCGCGGCGCGTCCCCCGGGGATGCCACCCGTGGTACCGAGCTGGATGTAGTCGAACCCGCCGCGCCGCTCGTAGGCATACCTGTGGAAATGGCCGGCCAGCACGGTGTGCGGTCGCCCCGCCAGCAACTTCTCGATTTCGCGAAAGGCCGGCGAATCGACCTTCCATGCAGGCCGGTGCATCAGCACGAAGGTCCAGCGCACGCGCCGGTGCCGCCGCAGCGCGTCGCGCACCATGTCCACCTGCTCGGCGCTGAACGCGACGTTCTCCGATGCGCGCAGTTTCGCGGCGAGTTCCGCGAGGCGAGGGTCGCTGCGGAACAGCGCCTCGGCGACGACCGGGTCGCCCTGCAGCGCCTGGAGCACCGTCCCCATCGCCTCGCCGCCGTACTGCTGGAACAGTTGCTGCCGCGCGATCGCGGGCTGGGGCGGGTCTTCGGTGTTGAGCACCAGGAACAGCACGTCCTTGTAGACGAAGCTGTAGTAATCGGCGCCCAGGCGGCGGCGCCACTCGGCACGCTGCACCTCGTTGGTCAGGTCGTGGTTGCCCGACACGTAGAAAAAGGGAACGCTGAGCTGGTCGAGCGCCGCCTCGACTTCAGTCCATTCACGGTCGAGTTCGGCGCGGTCTTCCGTGTTCCCTTCGATCAGGTCGCCGATGGTGATGACGAAATCGGGACGCAACTGTTCGATCTGCCCGATCGCCCCCTCGAACACGCCCGGCCGATGCCCGCCGGTGCGATCGCCGACGACGACGAAGCTGAACTCGTCGGGGCGCCCGCCGAATTCCTTCGGCGTGCGCGGGACGTCAGGTGTATCGGCCCGATAGTCCGCCGTCGTCTGCCGCGCGGCCGCGGGCAGTGACGAGCACAGCACGGCCGCACCGAGCACGGCGACCGCGCCGAACAGCAGATCGCGACACCTGAAGCCGGGGCGCTTCAGAACTCCACCATGAGATCGACGCCATAGCTGCGCGGCTCGCCGAACATCGCCCCGGGTCGTCCGATGTTGAACTGGTTGATGTAGTACTCCTCGTCGGCCAGGTTGCGGCCCCAGAGGCTTACCCGCAACCAGTCCAGGCCCGGGATGTCGGCCAGCGACAGACGCGCGTTGAACAGGCCATAGTCGCCGATGATGTACTTGCCGCCGGTGATGCTGGCGGCGCTGAACTTCTTGCTCTGCATCGTGTAGTTGAGGTTGGCCGAGAACCGGCCGATCGCCGTGGGGAGATCGTAGGTGGCGTCGAAAGCCGCCGTGTTCCTCGGCGAGTGGACGAAGCGATACTGATCGGAAATGTCGGCGCCGGTCGCCGAGATGATCTCGTCGTACTGCGCATCCAGATAGCCGTAGTTGATCGCCAGGCGCAGGTTGCGCGTCGGCGCCAGCGTCACGTCGGCCTCGACGCCCTGCACCGTCGCCTTGCCGGCGTTGAGCACGTCGGTGATGCGGACGTTGTTCGGGTCCGACTGGACGTTGATCTGGATGTCCTCGTATTTCGACACGAAGCCCGCCACGTTCAGCCGCAGCATGTCGTCGAACCACTCGCTCTTCATGCCCAGCTCATAGGACCACAGCGTTTCCGAATCGAAGCCCTCGTTGAACCGCTCGATCGAGCTGGCGCGGATGTTGTAGCCGCCCGACTTGTAGCCCTTCACGGCCTTGGCATAGAGATTGACGTCGTCCGTCAGGTCGTAGGCGGCGACGAAGCTCGGGCTGAAGTCGTCGAACTCGCGATGCCCGTCGCCGACGCCAGGCACCGGTGTGATCGGGCCGCCGGCGATCTGGATTTCGCGCGCCAGCGTGGCGGCGCGCTCGTCCCAGCTCTGCCGCATGCCGAGCGTCAGGTGCAGGCGGCGGTCGAGCGCCTCCGGGGTGTAGGTCGCCTGCCCGAACACGGCCCAACTTTCGTTGTCGATCGTCGCCGTGGTGAAGCTGCGGGTCCGCGACGAGCTGGTGTAGCTGTTGGAGAAATTGCTGCCCTCCTCGGTGAAGTAATACAGGCCGACGACGTACTGGAGCCGGTCATCGAGCATGTCACCGATGAGCTGGAATTCCTGGGTCCACTGGTCCTGCAGGGCGTGGCTCCAGTTCTTCTGCAACGGCGCCGGGCCGAGCGCTCCGGTCAGGTAATCCTGGTTCTGGAAATTGTCGAGTTCCCGGTAGGCGGTGATCGACTTGAAGGTCAAGGCCTCCGAAACCTGCCATTCGGCGATCAGGCTGTGGCCCTGTGAGGTGACGTCGTTGGCGAGCAGGTTCTGGACCAGCGGGCTGCCGGCCGTGGGGCGGTCCACCGTCGCCGGATAGAGCGGCGACACCACGACATAGATCGGCGTGTCCGCGATGTCCGACCGGTCGTAGCTGTAGCGCAGACTGACGCTGTCGGCCGGCCGCCAGAGCAGGTCGGCGCGCATCGCCTGGCGATCCTTGTCGCCCCAGCGCTCCACGACCGTGCCGGGGTTGCGGACGAAACCATTTTGCTGGATGTCGGCGTAGGACAGGCGCGCCGCCACCTTGTCGCCCATCGGCACGTTCACGGATGCCTTGAAGCGCTGATGGTCGTAGTTACCGAGCGTGAGCTGGCCCTTGACACCAAAATCGCCGAGCACCGGCGGTTTGGTGATGAAGTTGATGGCGCCGCCGGTGGCATTGCGGCCGTAGAGCGTGCCCTGCGGGCCCCGCAACACCTCGACGCGCTCGAGCTCGGCGACTTCCAGCGCCTGGCCCTGGCTGCGCGCGACATAGACGCCGTCCATGTAGACCGCGACGCCGCCGTCCTGGGTGATCTGGTCGTCGGTGAGACCGACACCGCGCAGGAACACGAGCGTCGTCGAGGCGCTGTTCGGATGCGGCGACAGTTGCAGGTTGGGCACGTTGGCGCGCAGGTCGACCAGGCCGCTGATGCCGCGGTTCTCGAGATCCGCTGCCGTGAAAGCGGCGATGGAAATCGGCGTGTCCTGCAGCGACTCCGACCGCCTCTGCGCCGTGACGATGACTTCCTCGAGGCCTCCGTCACCCGACCGGGTGCTCTCCTGCGCGTCGGCGGCGGCCGCCGCGAGCAGAACCGTGCTTCCCAACAGCGCCCGCGACAGGCACGACGCGGCGAGGCGTATATCCGACATGTCTGTTTCCCCCGTGAATGTCGATGGCGGTTACCTTCCCGCTGTTAGATAATCTACCTACAGGTAGGTAGAATGCAAGTTCATGGCTTGTATGCCAGTGTTTGCACTGCATCAAGAACGGGGAAATCGGCGCAGGCAACCACAGGAGCGGGTTCACGAGAGCGCGGTCAGCGCGCGGACGCCGGCTGCTCGACGGGCGCACCGACGGCCACGAGCCCGGCTGGCCGGCCGTTAAACTGTGCCGCCACCGAAGGACAGCGAACGATGCAACCGAGACCGATCAGGCACTTGCGCGGTGAAGCCACGCGCCGCGCCATTCTCCAGGCGGCCGAAGCGGTCTTTGCCGACGTCGGTTTCGACGCGGCACGCCTCGAGGACGTCGCCGCCGCGGTCGGCATCCGCCGGCCGTCGATCATCTATTACTTCGCGAACAAGCAGGAGCTGTACGACGCCGTCGAATCCGACATTTTCGAAGCCATGCACGAGGCTGCCGTCGCCTCGATGGCGGAGGTGAAAGGCCCGATGGGGCGTCTGCTCGCCCTGCTCGACGGATGGCTCGATTTTCAGGTCACGCGTCCCACGGCGGCGCGGATCATCCTGCGCCTGGTTGCCGACGCCGCGCCACGTCACGGCAATCCGACGGAGTTCTCCTTCAGTGCGTTGCAGGACATGGCGCAAGTCGTCGCCGAAGGCATCGCGAATGGCGAGTTCCGCGAGATCTCGCCGATCCTGCTGATCAACTCCGTCGCGAGCGGCGCCCTGTTCCATGTCTGCAACGGCGATCAGCTCGGCCGTCAGCATCGCTACGATCCGGCCGACCCCGCGCTGCTGGCCGAATTCCGCTCCATCCTGCACCTGACGGCCCGGGCCGCGGTGGCGCGCACGAGCTGATCGAGCGCACGACGCGCGCCGCACACCATCACGTGCCGGTGCCACACGCGAGGGCGCGGGTGCGACGGCTGCGTGCACACGCTCACTTCGCCGGCACCACGCGCAGCACCCGTCCCTTGCTTTCGTCGGTCAGCAGGTACAGCGCCCCGTCGGGACCGTTCACGATCGTGCGAATGCGCTCGCCAAGTGCCTTGCCGAACAGCCGTTCCTCGTGCACGACCTGGCCGTCGACGAGTTCCAGCCGGACGAGTTCCTTCGCGGCGAGGCCGCCCACGAACACGTTGCCCATCCAGGCAGGGATCGTCCCGCCGGTGTAGAAAGCGAGCCCGCTCGTGCCGATCGAGGGCACCCAGTGGTGCACGGGCGACTCATACCCCGGCGCCTCGGCACGATCGCTGATCTTCGCGCCCGAATACTCGACGCCGTAGGTCACGAGCGGCCAGCCGTAGTTGCGGCCCGCGAGCGTCCGGTTGAGTTCGTCGCCCCCCTTGGGGCCGTGCTCGCAAGTCCACAATTCGCCGGTCGCCGGGTCGAGCGCGGCCCCCTGCACGTTGCGATGCCCGATCGACCACAGCTCCGGCCTGGCGCCGGACTCGTTGCGGTACGGATTGTCGTCCGGCGCCTTGCCGTCGCGGTCGATGCGCACGATCTTGCCGATGTCGTTGTCGAGCCGCTGCACGTATTCACGGCCGATGTTGCGGTCGCCCAGCGTGACGAACAACGTGCCGTCGCGGCGGAATACGAGCCGCGAGCCGAAGTGATGCCCGCCCGTCAGCGCGGGTTCCTGCCGGAAGATCACGACGACATCGTGCAGCGAACCGTCGTCGACGAGACGCGCCCGCGCGACGCTGGTGCCGTTGTGCTCCTCGCCGCGAGCCTCGGCAAACGAGAAGAAAATCGTCGAGTTGCGGGCGAAGTCCGGATCGATCGCAATGTCGAGCAGACCGCCCTGCCCCGTCGTGTCGACTGCGGGCACGCCCGCGATCGGCGCGGAAAGCCTGCCGTCCCTGCCGACGATGCGCAGTCGGCCGGCCCTTTCGGTGACCAGCGCGCGGCCGTCGGGCAGGAACGCGAGACCCCAGGGCCGCTCGAAGCCGACGGCGACCGTTTCGAGGCGCACCTGGGCCCGCTCGGTCGCGATCACGCCATCGTCGGCCGCGCAGGCCACGCCCGCGGCGACCGTGACGCAGAGCAGTGCGAGCGTGCGCAGAACGATTTGCAGGCGGCGGAAACGGGTGGCGACGCAGGTGTTCATGCGCGGCTCCAACGGGTTCGCGGGAGCCGGCATTTTCGCAGGACCGCTGCCCTCGCGGTCTATCGGCGTCCCGGCTACACCGCCGCAGGAGGCTGAATGCCCTTTTCGTGCCGGCCCTCGATCAGGTGGTAGAGCAGATACGCCAGGCCGATGCCGCCCGGAATCAGACCCAGCCAGCGCACGTCTTCGTCCGCCACCGCGCCGAGGAAGACGAACAGGCCGATGCCGATGAACAGCCAGATCATCCCCGTCAGCAGGTAGCGCGGGTTGCGGTTGCGCCGGAAGGGGTCGAGGAGTTCCGCGGGCAACGGCTTGGGCTCGATGCCCCGCTCGATCGACGCCATGCGTTCCCGGTGCAGGGCCTCGACGAGATCCCGCCGGCGGCGATAGTCGATGATCTGGAACACGATCGGGATCGAGAGCGACATCACGATGGCGACGATCGGGATGAAGACAGCAACGGCTTCTTCGTTCACGGCGGATGCTCCTTGGCAGATGACCGTTATATGCGCGGCGGGCCGGCAAGGTTGCAGCCGGGCCGGTGCAACCTTTCCGGTCGACCGCGCGTATAAGGCCACATGGGCACGCCAATCGAAGGTCACCTGGCCGCCGGCAGGCATGCCCGCGCCTTCGACCTGATCGTGCCCGAGTACAAGGATCGGGTCTTCCGGCTGGCGTACACCATCCTGAAGCACCGGGCCGCGGCAGAGGATGCGACACAGGAGACGCTCGTGCGGGTCTGGAAGGCCCTGCCGGGGTTCGACGGCCGGGCACAACTCGGCACGTGGATCTACGCGATTACGCGCAACACCTGCCTGATGGAATTGCGCAAACGGCGGCCGACCGTCTCGCTGGACGATCCGGACTCCCGCGAAGGTCAGGCTGTCGCGGCGAGCATCGCCACGGGGCCGGCCGAGGACCCCGAGCGCGACAACCTGCTGCGCCTGGTCGACACGCTGCCCGCCAACCAGCAGGAAGCGGTGCGGCTGTTCTATCTCGAGGACCACTCGTACGAGACGGTCGCCGAGGTGCTGGGCATGCCGCTCGGCACGGTCAAGAACCTGTTGTTCCGCGCGCGTCGCCGGCTGGCGGAGCTGGCGCGTCCGGCGCATGTGGAGGCTGCATGAACGAGGACCTGGCCTGCGCGAACCTCGGACCCTGTGAGGAGCACGAGTTCGAACTGGTCGAGTGGCTGGATGGCGACCTGGCACCCGACCGCGCCGTCGCCGTGCGACGGCACGTCGCGGAGTGCGCGCGCTGCCGCGCGTTCGCCCGCGAAATGCAGGCGATCGACGCGGCGCTGGCGAGCGCGCTGCCGCGGGTTCAGCTCGCCGCAGACTTCGAGTCGCGTCTGCACGCACGCATCGGCGGGCTGCGGCGGACCGTGCCGAAGGACGTGGCGCTGGCGGCAGCCGCGAAGGAATACGAATCCGTCCTGCGCACGCTGCGCCGCGGACTCACGTGGCGCACGGCCCTCAATGCGGGGGCGGCCGCGGCAGTGGGCGGCGGCGTGGCACTGGGGTTCGGCCCGCTGGCCCCGGGCTGGTTCGAGTCGCTGCGGGCATTCGCGCCGCTGCTGGGCGTGGCAGGGCCCTACGTCACGGCGATTGCCGTGGCCGGCGGGCTCGCGGCGCCGTTCCTGCTGCGCCGCCTGTCCGGTTCGCCGCTGCTGGGCTGAACGATTGCCTCAGAACGATCGCCTCAGACCCGGCGCGTCCAGCCCTGTTTGTCGGGCGCTGCGCCGTTCTGGATGTCGACGAGCGCGGACCGCAACTGCTTCGTGACCGGCCCCACGTCGCCGCTGCCCACCTTGACTTCGGTGCCGTCGTGCAGCACCAGCGTGCCGACGCCGGCCAGCACGGCCGCAGTACCCGAAAGTGCCGCCTCGCCGTCCCGCGCCCACTCGAGCATCTCCTGTACGTCGAACACCCGCTCCTCGACCTGGAAGCCCATGCCCCGCGCCATCGTGAGCAGCGAGTCACGCGTGACGCCGTGCAGGAACGTGGAATCGAGACTGCGCGTCAGGATCTTTCCCGGACACAGCAGCAGAAAATTCGCGGCGCCGGTTTCCTGCACCGAGCCGTTGGGGCAGAACAGCACCTGGTCGATGCCGTACTTCTGCTTCGCCGCGAGCGTCGGGCCCATCGCCGCCGCGTAGTTGCCGCCCGTCTTCACGACGCCGAGGTGCTCGGCCGTGCGATGACGCTGGTCCTCGACGTAGATGCGCAGCGGCTTCATGCCGCCCGAGAAGTAATCCCACACCGGACTCGCCAGCACGACCAGCGTGGCCTCGTTCGACGGCTGTGAAGCCGCGCCGATGTTCGGCATGGTGCCGAACAGCACCGGCCGCAGGTACAGCGCGCCCGGCGGTTCGGGCACCTCGGCGCGATTGCGGTCGATGGTCTCGAGGATCATCCGCTCGAGCTGCGCCGCGTCGGGCACCGGCAGGCTCAGCAGCCGCGCGCTCTGGCGCATGCGCTCGATGTGCCGGTCCATGCGGAAGACGTGGATGCTGCCGTCGGCCCAGCGGTAGGCCTTGAAGCCTTCGAAACAGGTGCTCGCGTAGTGCAGCACGTGGGCGGCCGGGTGCAGGGGCAGCGGCGCGACGGGCACCAGCCGATTCGCGCTCCAGGCGCCGTCGGCGTAGGTGGTGATGCTCATCTGCCCGGCGAGCACGGTGCCGAAGGCAGGGCGCGCGGTCGTTGTCGTCGTCATGGTCTGCGTCTCGGGAGTGCGCGGTGCGGTTGCTGCGTTCATGGGGAAGGCCCGACAGTTTAACCGGGGATGAAGATCATCGCCGGGTGCTCGAGCAGGTCCTTGAGCGCGAGGATCATCGCGGCGGCGTCGTAGCCGTCGACGAAGCGATGATCCCAGGACGACGACAGGTTCATGATGCGGCGGATGGCGACCGCGCCGTCGAGCACGACGGGCCGGTCGATGGCCTTGTTGACGCCGATGATGCCCATCTCCGGCGCATTGATGATCGGCGTCGAGACGATGCCGCCCATCCGGCCCAGACTCGTCACTGTGATCGTCGAGCCGGAAAGCTCCTCTCGCGTGGCCTTGCCGGCGCGCGCCGCTTCGGACACGCGACGGATTTCGTCGGCAAGGTCCCAGACGGTGCGCGCCTCGGCGTGACGCACGACGGGCACCTTGAGGCCGTCGGGCGTCTGCGTCGCGATGCCGAGGTGCACGGCCTGGTGGCGCAGCAGCGCGCCGCGCTCGGCGTCGTAGTGCGCGTTGCACTGCGGAAACTCCTCGAGCACGCGGACGATCGCCGCGGCGAGGAAGGGCAGGTAGGTGAGCGATGCACCGCCCTTCGGCAGCTTCGCGTTCAGGTGCTGGCGCAGCGACTCGAGCTCGGTGACGTCCACTTCCTCGACGTAGGAAAAATGCGGAATCGTGCGCGCCGCATCGGTCATGCGCTGGGCGATCAGGCGCCGCACGCCGATCACCCTGACCTCGGTGATGCCCGTACGCTGGCGCAGCGGCAGGCCCGGCGCCGCGGCGGCGCCCTTCGTCGCCGGCGTCGCGCCGTTCAGGACCGCCGCGAAGTCCTGCGGCGTGATGCGGCCGCCGGTCCCCGAGCCCGGCACGAGCCGCAGGTCGATGCCGGCTTCACGCGCCTTGCGCCGCGTGGCCGGGGACGCCTTCACGCGCTTCGCCTCGCCCGCCTCGACGGGCATGGGCGAGACGGGTGGCGACGCAGCCGCGGCGACCGGGCCGGCAGTGGGAAGGTCGTCATGCCGGGCCAGCGACGCAGACGGTGCCGCCACCGACGTGGCCGCCGGCGAAGCCGCGACGGGCTCGACCGCCGCCGCAGTGGGCGCGAGATCCTCGCTCGATTCCGTCTCGAAGACGACCAGCTCGGCACCGACCCGGATCATGTCGCCAGCGTGCCCGTGGATCGCAACGACGCGACCGCTCACCGGTGCCGGCACCTCGACGGCCGCCTTGTCGGTCATGACCTCGGCCATGACCTGGTCCTCGGTGACGACGTCGCCGACCTTCACGTGCCACGCGACGACCTCGGCCTCGACCGTGCCTTCGCCGAGGTCGGGCATCCTGAATACGTAACGCGTCATGCGGCCTCCATGACGGCCCTGAGGCCGATCGCGACGCGCTGCGGCCCGGGGAAATACTCCCACTCGAACGCGTGCGGGTACGGGGTGTCCCAGCCCGCAACGCGCTGGATCGGCGCCTCGAGGTCCCAGAAGCACTCCTCCTGGATCGTCGCCGAAAGTTCCGCACCGAAGCCCGAGAAGCGCGTCGCCTCGTGCGCGATCAGGCAACGGCCGGTGCGCTTGACCGAACTGCAGAGCGTGTCGACGTCGAGCGGCACCATCGAGCGCACGTCGATGATCTCGGCGTCGATGCCGAGCGAGCGCGCCGCGGCCTCGCAGACGTAGACCATCGTGCCGTAGGTCACGATCGTGCAGGCGCTGCCCTTGCGCACGATCTCGGCCTTGCCGATCGGCACGGTGTAGTAGCCGTCCGGCACCTCGCCCCTGGGATGCGTGCTCCACGGCACCGCCGGCTTGTTCGCGTCGCCGTCGAACGGGCCGTTGTAGAGCCGCTTCGGCTCGAAGAACACGACCGGGTCGTCGTCCTCGATCGCGGCGATCAGCAGGCCCTTGGCGTCGTAGGGATTCGACGGCATCACGACCTTGATGCCGCAGACGTGCGTGAAGATGCCCTCGGGGCTCTGCGAGTGCGTCTGGCCGCCGCGGATGCCGCCGCCGCAGGGCGTGCGGATCGTCACGGGCGCCCAGAAGTCGCCGGCACTGCGGTAACGCAGGCGCGCGAGCTCCGAGAAGATCTGGTCGCACGCGGGATAGATGTAATCGGCGAACTGCACCTCGGCCACCGGCCGCAGGCCGTTGACGCCCATGCCGATCGCGGCACCGACAATCGCCCCCTCGGCGATCGGCGAATCGAGCACGCGATGCTCGCCGTACTTGCGCTGCAGGCCGTCGGTGACACGAAACACGCCGCCGAAGTAGCCGACGTCCTCGCCCATGACGACGACGTTCGGATCGCGGGACAACATGATGTCCATGGCGGAGTTGAGCGCCTGGATCATGTTCATCTGTGCCATGTGAAACCTCGATCGCTCGCGCCGCTGCCGGTGTCGTACATGTCTTCAGCCGCTCTTCAGCCGCCGCCCTGTTCCGCGCGCAACTGCTCGCGCTGCCGGCGCAGGTGCGCCGGCATTTCCTTGAACACGTCCTGGAACATCAGGTCGCGGTTGAGACGCGGGCCGTCGGTCAGCGTCCCGTACTGCACGGCTTCCTTCCAGCTCTCGGTCACGTGCTCCTCGAGTTCCTTCGTGAGTGTCGCGTGCCGCTCCTCGGACCACTCGCCGAGTGCGATCAGGTGGTGCTTCAGCCGGACGATCGGGTCGCCGAGCGGCCACTTCTCATAGTCGTCCTTCGGGCGATAGCGCGCGGGGTCGTCGCTGGTCGAATGCGCGCCGCCGCGATAGGTGACGTGCTCGATCAGCGTGGGGCCGGCGCCGGTGCGCGCGCGTTCCGCGGCCCACTGCGTCACGGCGTGCACGGCGAGGAAGTCGTTGCCGTCGACGCGAATGCCCGCCATGCCGTAACCGGGACCGCGGGCCGCGAACGAACGCTGCTCGCCGCCAGCGAAACCCTGGAACGTGGAGATCGCCCACTGGTTGTTGACGACGTTGAGGATGACGGGCGCGAGATAGACCGACGCGAACAGCATCGCGTGGTGAAAGTCGGCCTCGGCGCTCGAGCCTTCGCCGATCCAGCTCGCCGCGATGTCGTCCTCGCCCTTGATGGCCGCGGCCATCGCCCAACCGACGGCCTGCGGAAACTGGGTCGTCAGGTTGCCGGAGATCGAGAAGATGCGCCCTTCCGTCCAGTGATACATGACCGGCAACTGGCGGCCCTTGCACATGTCGCGCGTGTTCGAGAGCAACTGGCACATGAGGTCGACCAGCGGACGGCCGCGCACGATGTAGAGGCCCTGGTTGCGATACGAGGGAAACAGCATGTCGCGCGGCCTGAGCGCCATGCACTGCGCCACCGAAATGGCTTCTTCGCCGAGCGAGCGCATGTAGAACGAGATCTTCCCCTGCCGCTGCGCGCGCTGCATGCGGTCGTCGAACAACCGCGTGAGCAGCATGTGCCGCAGTCCGAACTGCAGTTCCGTCGGGTCGAGATGCGGATGCCAGGGGCCGAGGGCCTGGTGCCCGTCGTCGAGCACGCGCACGAGTTCGACCGCCAGGTGGCCGATGTCGCGCACGCGCGCATTGACGTCGGGGCGCGCCACGGCACCGGCCGGCGAGGTTTCGAGATAGCTGAAGTCCGGCTCCTCGCCGGGGCGCGAATGGTGACGCGGGATGTGCAGTCTCGAGCGACGGGGCATCGATGTTCTCGCAGTTGTACGGATGCAGAGGCCGTTTCGAGGCGGTAGATTACTTACGCAAGAACAGGGGCGGGGGAATTGTTGCATTGCAATGCAACAATGTGAAAAATATATTTCAAGGAGCGGACGTTCATGGAAGAGTTGGCCCCGACTCGGTTGGACAAGGTGGATCGCAAGATCCTCGACCTGCTGCAGAGGGAGGGCGCTTTGTCCGTGGCCGAAGTCGCTTCGCGTACCGGTCTTTCCACGACGACCTGCTGGCGCCGGATCCAGGCGCTCGAGCAGTCTGGCGTCATCAAGGGGCGTGTCGCGCTGCTCGACCGCGCCGCGCTCGGCCTCGACGTGACGATCTTCGCGCACGTGAAGCTCTCGACGCAGGGACGCGACGCGATCGCGGCCTTCGCCGAGGCCATCCGGGAACGCCCCGAGGTGCTCGACTGCTACACGACGATGGGTGAATGGGACTTCATGCTGCGTATCGTCACGCGCGACATCAAGGCCTACGAGGCGTTCTATCTCGACCACCTGTCCACGCTGCCGTACGTCCAGTCGATCAACTCGTCGGTCACGGTCACGGTGATCAAGGAAACGACGATCCTGCCGATTCCGATGTAGCCTCGGCGTCGGCCCGACAGCCCGAGGCACCGGTTCATGCACGGACGTATGATCGGCCACGACCTGGCCCGGCGCAGGGTTTGCGCCGCGCTGGCGGCGCTGCCGACCGCCGCGGCGCTGCCCGCGGGCGCGACGGAGGCCGCCCCGGCCGCAACGCCATCAGCGGAGGCGCGCACGACCATGACCACCACGCACGCGGCCGGACCGATGCTCACGCGCCCCGTCGGCCGGGCGGGGGACAGGCTGCCGGTCATCGGCATGGGCTCGTCGAACACCTTCGACGTCGGCGTCGCGCCCGACGACCGCGCGCCCCTGCTCGACGTGCTGCGCGAACTGGGCGCAGCGGGTGGCACGGTCGTCGACACATCGCCCATGTACGGCCGCAGCGAAGGCGTGCTCGGCGACCTCGTCGAGGAACTCGCGCTGCGCCCCAGGCTGTGGATCGCCACCAAGGTCTGGACCAAGGGACGCGCGGCCGGCGAGCAGCAGATCGCCGCCTCGATGCACGAACTCAAGGTGTCGCGGCTCGAACTGCTGCAGATCCACAACCTGCTCGACTGGCAGGTGCACCTGCCGACGCTGCGCGCGCTGCGTGACGCGGGGCGGGTCAAGTACCTCGGCGTCACGCATTACCGCGCCGACGCCCACGCCGAACTGCAGCGCGTGCTGGCGCAGGAGAAATTCGACTTCGTGCAGGTCAACTACTCGCTGGCGGAGCGCGAGGCCGAGAGCCGGCTGCTGCCCTTCTGCCGCGACCATGGCATCGCGGTGCTGGCCAACCGACCGTTCGCCGACGGCGCCATGTTCCAGCACGTGCGCGACAAGCCGCTGCCGCCGCTCGCGCGCGAGCTCGGCATCGCGAGTTGGGGCCAGTATTTCCTCAAGTGGATCGTCGGCCATCCAGCCGTCACTTGCGTCATTCCCGCGACGTCGAAGCCCAGGCACATGCTCGACAACTGCCGTGCCGGCTCTGGGCCGCTGCCAGACGCGCGCCAGCGCGAGCTCATGGCGCAGGCGTGGAAATAGGTACCCGGCACCGATGTTTCTGCTCAGTGGCTCGATTCGCGAATTGATGCACCGGCAGCGGTCCTGCTCGTGCGTCGGTGGCGCAATGCGCGGCCGCGGGTCGATTCCAGGCGCAGCGCACCGTGCGGGGCCATCCGCTTGACCCGCGACGCCCGTCTCACCATCCTCGGCGCTTCCAGGCGCAGCCGACGGGACGACGAACGGACGATGAGTGACTTGCGGATTGCAGTGGTCGGGGCGGGCATGGCGGGGCTGGCTTGCGCGAACGAGCTCGCACGCGCCGACGCCAGAGTCACCGTGTTCGAGCATGCCCGCGGTCTCGGCGGCCGGCTGGCCACACGTCGCCGTGGCAACCTCGCCTTCGATCATGGCGCGCAGTACTTCACGGCGCGCGGGCACGGCTCGCTCGGTTACGCGAAGTCCGCGGTCCGCGTCGGCGCGGCCGAACGATGGAAGCCGCGCATCCTCGAGGACGACCGTCTCTGGCCGGAGCCCATCGAGGAATGGTGGGTCGGGAAGCCGGGCATGAGCGGGTTGCTGCGGCCCCTCGCGCGGAATCTCGACGTGCGGACGGGTATCGGGGTGCACGAGCTGCTGCCCAGCCAGCGGGGGTGGGAGCTGCTCACCGATTCAGGCCGGTCGGAGCAGGTGTATCGCGCGCTGGCGATCGCCATTCCAGCGCCGCAGGCGCTGCAACTGCTGGGCCGCCACGGTCGCACGTTCCACCACCTGCACGACGCGCGCATGGGGCCGTGCTGGGCGGCGCTGCTCGCCTTCGCCAGTCCGCTCGACCTCGGCGCCGACTGCATGCGCTGGAGCCAGGGGCCGCTCGCCTGGGCCGCCTGCAACTCGAGCAAGCCCGGCCGCGAGCGGACGCCGGCAACCTGGGTGCTGCACGCCTCGCCCGAGTGGTCGCGCGAGCACCTCGAGGCCGACGCGACCGTCGTGGCGCCTATGCTGCTCGAGGCATTCGTGGCAAGACTCGGTGTGCCGCTGCCGACGCCGATGCACCTCGCGGCGCACCGCTGGCGGCACGCCATCGTCGAGCAGCCGCTCGGCCTGCCGTGCCTCGTCGACGAGGAGATGTCCGCCGGCGCGTGCGGCGACTGGTGCATCGCGCCGCGCGTCGAGGCCGCGTACGAGAGCGGTCGCGCGCTCGCTCACTCGCTGCTGTCGATGGTCGGCCTGTCGCTTCCCGTGAAGCGCGCCTGACGTCCGCTCAGTCGCAAACGCGCGCCGTCGCGCGAGAAACCTTCGAACGCGCCCCACAGCGTCAGCGACACGAGCACGGGCGCGATCTCGTAGATCACCCGATACATCAGCACGGCGGCCAGCAATTGCTCCGGTGGCACATCGGGCAGCAGCAGCAGCAGCATCGACTCGAGCACGCCGAGACCCGCGGGGACGTGGCTCAGCACGCCCACGAGGACGCTCGCCAGATAGACGGCCAGGAACGGCAGGTACGCGAGACCGGCCGACTCCGGCAGCAGCAGGTACAGGATCGACGCGATCAACCCGACGTCGATCACCCCCACGAGCAGCTGCAGCGCGGTCAGGGCCGGCGACGGCAGCGGCACCAGCCAGCCACCGAGCTTGATCGGCGCCCTGCGCACGCATACCAGCACGACGTAACCGAAATCCTTCGCGAGGCCCACGCAGCCGAGCGCGAACAGCCATTCATGCGACAGACGGAAGAACGGCTCGAGCATCGGCGCGGCGAAGACGAGCGAGAGATCGAGCAGCAGGCCGAACGCGAGTCCATACGGCAGATTCGCGAGCAGGGCCGTGGCACCGACTTCGGTCGCGCTGAATCCCGCGGGTGTGTACATGCGGTAGCGCAGGGCGCCCGCGCTCAGCATTGCCTGCCCTACCGCGTGCCCGAGCGGAAAGGTGATGAACGCCGTGAGCATGGGCCGCGCGCGACCCAGGCCATGCTTGACGTACCGGACGACGACGACCTCGTACAGCGCGAGCGTCGTGAATGCGCCGATGGAACACAGCGCCGCGAGCGCGAGCGTGGATGCCGGCAGCGCGCGGATCTGCGCGATGACGTCGGCGATGCTGATGCGCTGGAACGTGCGCCACAGCACCCAGCCCGCGAGACACGCGAGCACGACGCTCACGGCGATGCCGGCGCGAGTCCTCAGGCGATTGCGGCGGCGATGGGACATCGGCGAATTCCAGGTGGCTGCACGGCATGGTCATCGAAATCGCTTCGCGCAGGGATTCCGCCAGACAAACGCGAGTGATTCTCACTCCAACCGATGTGATCGATAGGCCGCAATGAAACCTCCAACTGGACGCACGGTCGAATGCCAAGCACCGCGACCGTGCGTACAATTCAGCCGTTGGTCGATTGTCCCCTCTCGAGGAGAAGTATCCAAATGTCCGAACAGAAGTTTCCGCGCCGCACCCTGCTGAAGGGCGCGCTCATGGGCGTCGCCGCCGTGCCGGTGTCGGCCCTGCTCTCGCGCACCGCCGACGCGGCCGCCGGCAAGGTCGACCCGAACGAGCCGCAGGCGAAGTCGCTCGGCTACGTCGACGACGCGACGAAGGTGGACCCGAAGGCCAACCCCAACTACAAGGCCGGGCAGGACTGCGCGAACTGCCTGCAGGCTCCGAATGCCAAGCCGGGCGCGTCCGAAGTGGCGTGCAACATCTTCGGCGGCCGCAACGTGGCGGCGAAGGGCTGGTGCAAGGTCTACGTCAAGCGCCCGTAACGCTGGCGTCCACCGCTCACACTACGGCGCGGCCGGGAAACCGGTCGCGCCGTTTTCTTTGACGGAGCGCGGCGACGTACCGTGGCGTGCCGACGGCGCGCCTTGCGGGCCGGCAATCGGCACGAGCCGCGGTACGACCCTTGAAACGCGAACGGCAGATCACATCTATGGCGGCAAGGAGGGGCTGCAGGGGCAGTCCCGGCAGGAGGTAGCCACCATGCGTGTGATCAAGTGGGAACCGTTCCGTGACATGGACGACGTATTCAACCGTTTCTTCGCCGACACGCTGCGCCGCTGGCCGGCCGTGCAGCGCGGTGCGTTCGCCAACGAAGGACAAGCGGCCGCGCGCGAGTGGGCGCCGCTCGCCGACGTGAGCGAGAACGAGGCGGAGTACCTGATCAAGGCCGAGCTGCCCGAAGTGCGCAAGGAGGATGTCAGTGTCACCGTGCAGGATGGCGTACTCACGCTCTCCGGCGAACGCAAGCAGGACGTGCGTGAGGACAGCGAGAAGCTGCACCGCGTGGAGCGCTTCCACGGCACGTTCGCGCGGCGCTTCGCGTTGCCCGAGAACGCCGACGAGCAGGGCATCCGCGCAGAATGCCGCGACGGCGTGATCGTCATTCACATCCCGAAGCAGAAGCGCGTCGAGCCGCAGCCGCGTCAGATCCAGATCCAGTAGTCACCGGATCGGGCTCGGCAACAACCCCGGGCGGGCGCCCTCGCGGCGCCCGCTCGCGTTCGCGGCCACGACCGCACGGCACGGCCCACGGCCCCGCACCGTATAATCGCGCCGCGTCGACACCGACGTGCACACACGACCAGCGAGCCCCGACGCCGATGACCACACCGACGCTCACGCCGGGCACGGCCGACCTGTGCGACGAGCACGGCGATCGAGTCCAGGTCTGCGAACCCGTGTTCCGCGCGTTTGGCGGCCGCCGGGCGTTTCACGGCGCGATCAGCACCGTCCGCTGCTTCGAGGACAACTCGCGTGTCAAGGAAGCGGTCGAGAGCCCCGGCGCAGGCAGGGTGCTCGTCATCGACGGCGGCGGCTCGCATCGTCGCGCGCTGCTCGGCGACAAGCTCGGCGAAGCCGCCGTGCGCAACGGCTGGGCCGGCGTGATCATCCACGGCTGCATCCGCGATGCGGCGGAACTCGGCCGCATGGACCTCGGCATCCGCGCGCTCGGCACGATGCCGCTGCGCAGCGACAAGCGCGGCCAGGGCGAACGCGACGTGCCCGTGCGTTTCGCGGGCGTCACCTTCCGCCCCGGCGAATTCGTCTATGTCGACGAGGACGGCGTGATCGTCGCGCCGGCTGCCCTCACCCAGGATTCCTGACATGGCACGCACCGTCCACTGCGTCTATCTCGGCCGCGAGGCGCCCGGGCTCGAGCGCCTCCCCTACCCCGGCGAGATCGGCAAGCGCATCTACGACAACGTCTCCGCCGAGGCATGGCAGGCCTGGGTGCGGCATCAGACAATGCTGATCAACGAATATCGACTGACGCCCATCGAACCCAAGGCGCGCCGGTTCCTCGTCGAGGAAATGGAGAAGTTCCTGTTCGGCGGCGGCTCGGCGAAGCCCGCCGACTACGTCGCACCCGGGCAGTGACCTCGCCACGCGGCGCTCGCGCGCGAGCATCGAATGCGAGCCGACTCGACCGCTAAGGGCGCAGCGCCAGACGCGCATGCAGGGCGAGGCAGACCCACCCGAGCATGAAGCCGATGCCGCCGACCGGCGCGACCAGGCCGAGCGCGCGCGGAGCACCGGCGCTCATCGCATAGATCGCACCGGGGAAACAGGCGATGCCGATGACGAAGCAGACCGCGGCGCGTCCCAGCCATGCGGAGCGTGGCGTCACGCGTGCGACGATGCCGACGAGCACCAGCGCAAGCGCATGCAGCTGGTGGTACTGGACGCCGGTGTGAAAGCCCGCGAGCTGACGCGGCGTGAGCACCAGCGGCAATCCATGCGCGCCCAGGGCGCCGAGGATGACGGCGAGCAGCATCAGCCACGCGCCGCCGACGATGCAACGCCGCGCCAGCGCCAGTGCCTGCGCGTCGTTCGTCATGGTTGCACCTCCGCCGTCGCGCGCTGCAGCAGGGTGGCGATCGGCTTCGGCAGGCCGACGGCGGCGGGTGCCGCAGTATCGAACCACCGATAGCGATTGTCATCGCGCAGCGCGGCAGCCCTGCCCGCGCAGGTGACGAAGATCGGCTTCATCTCCAAGTCGAAGTGACTGAACGCGTGGTGCAACGGCTCGCCCGCGCAGCCGGACGAGGCGACCGCGAGGTGCTCGACGCACCACAGCCGTGCATGCGCCAGGGTCGGGAATTCCGGAACGCCCCAGAGTCCGCCCCAGAGGCCGGTGGGTGGGCGCTTTTCCAGCAGCACCTTCGTGCCGCGTCGCGCCAGCACCAGCCAGGCTGCGCGTCGCGGTCGCAGTTTGCGCGGCCGCGGCGCCGGATAACGATGCGTCGCGTCGGCCGCGCGCGCCGCACAGCCCGCATGAACCGGGCACAGCAGACACGCGGGATTCGCGCGGGTGCAAAGCGTCGCGCCGAGGTCCATGATGCCCTGCGTGTATTCGGCGACGCGCGCGTGCGGTGTGCAGGCCTCCGCAAGCTCCCACAGTCGGCGCTCGACAGCCGCCTCGCCGGGAAAACCGTCCACGGCGAAATGACGCGCCATCACGCGCTTGACGTTGCCGTCGAGGATCGGATGACGCAGGCCGTGCGACAGCGCGAGCACGGCGCCCGCCGTCGAGCGACCGATGCCGGGCAGACGCATCAGCTCGTCGAGCGTCCCGGGAAGATCACCGCCGTGCCGCTCGACGACGACGCGTGCCGCGCGATGCAGGTTGCGTCCACGCGCGTAGTAGCCGAGCCCCGACCACAGGTGCAGCACCTCGTCGAGCGGTGCCGCGGCGAGCCGGCGCACGTCCGGGAAGCGTGCCGTGAAGCGTTCGTAGTAGCCGGTCACGGTGCCAACCTGCGTCTGCTGCAGCATGATCTCGGACACCCAGACGCGATAGGGCGTGCGGTCCTGCTGCCAGGGCAAGCCCCTGCGCCCTTCGCGCCCGTACCAGGCCAGCACCGCCGGGGCGAATGCCTCGACGCTCATGGGCAGCGTGTGCGGCAGTTGCTGGTACGGGGCATCATGACGCGCAGCTGATCGCGACGTCGCCCGACCCGGCTCGACAACCGTCGGGGTAGCCGTACTGCTTCCAGTAGTCGACCAGTCCGAGCTTCTGCGCCAGCTCGGGAAAGCGCGGGTCGCGTCGCAGCGGTGCATTTTCGGCTGCCCATGCCTGCATGATGTCCCAGCTCTCGGTCCACTGCCTGTGGTCGCGTTCGAGCGACTCGAACAGCACCTGATAGGCCACGTCGGTCTCGCCCAGCTCGAGATACCCCGGCAGCAGGTCGAGCTGCGATGCGATCTTCGGGTCGAGCGCACGCATCGCGGCGACGATCGCAGGGCGCTGCGACGGGTCGGCGACGGCGTCGATCCAGCGATCGACGAGCGGTTGCAACGTCTCGGGCACGTCTTGTTGCCGGAACAGCCGCCGCGCGTCGTCCCAGCGCCGCTCGCGCAGCGCGACGAGTGCGGTGACGCCATCGTTCGCGGGACTCAGGCCGAGCTGCTGGGCAAGCGCTGCATAGCGCAGCGCCTGCGCGTCGTCGCCGCGGACCAGATAGGCGTTCGCAAGGTTCGAGGCGATGACCGCCGAGCCCGGGTCGAGCTCGAATGCGCGACGGGCCTGCGCGAGCGCGGCGTCGAGCCGGCCGACCTTGCCGAGCAGGATCGAGTACCACTGGTGCGGCGTCGGCTCGTTCGGCTCGAGCGAGATCGCGAAAAAGAACCCCGCCTCGGCATCGAGCAGGTTGCCTCGATCGCCATTCACCTGGGCGAGCACGGCGTGTGCCTCGCCGATCTTCGGATCGAGCGCCAGCGCCTGGCGCGCGCTCTGCTCGGCCATCGCCAGGTACCTGTCCTCGTCGCCCTTCTCCTCGGTGTAACCGGGCAGTACGACGTAGGCCGATGCGAGCGCGGCATGAGCCCGGGCAAACGCCGGATCGCGTCCGATCGCCTGCAGGTAGTGCTCGATGGCCCGCCGCAGGTTGTCCTCGCCGCGACGCTTCCAGATCGCACGCCCCTGCAGGTACAGCTCGTAGGCCTCGACGTCCCGCGTCGGGGCCTGCGCACGCTGGGCAAGCTGCTGCTCCTTCGGTGCAAGCTGGATCCTGAGCCGGTCGACGATCGCCTGCGCGATTTCGTCCTGAACGGCGAAAATGTCCTCGAGCTGGCGGTCGTAGGTCTCCGACCAGAGGTGAAAGCCGGTCTCGGCGTCGATGAGCTGCGCCGTGATGCGCACCTGGTCGCCTGCCTGGCGCACGCTGCCCTCCAGCACGGTCTCGACGCCGAGCTCGCGGCCGACCTCGCGCACGTCGACGTTGCGACCCTTGTACGCGAACGCGGACGTGCGCGCGGCGACCTGCAACCCCGGCACGCGGGCGAGCAGGTTCAGCAGTTCCTCGGACATGCCGTCGCTGAAGTAGTCCCTGGACGGATCGCCGCTCAGGTTCGTGAACGGCAGCACCGCGATCGAGCCGTGCGGCTCGCCGGCCATGGCGCGGCCGAGGCCGCGCTCGTAGAGCAGGTAACCGAGCCCCGCCATCGCGACCAGCACGACCAGGCCAAAGGCGGCACGCACGCGCATGCGATATCTCGGCGCCACGTCCGCCAGCGGCTCGGTGCGCTGGATGCCCTCCGGCGTGGCGTCGAAGATCCAGGCGAGGATCATCGCGATCGGGAAACCCACGAGCAGGAAGACGACGATGAAGGTCATCGCCCAGTCCGGCACGTGCAGCGCCGGCAGCACGACCGAGGCGGCCTCGGTCGCGGCCCAGGCCACGGCGCCGTAGGCGACCGCGACCTTGCTGACGCGACGGCGCTTCAGTTCCGCGAGAAAAGCCATGGTCGCCATTGTCCCTGAATCCGTCGCCGTCGCGAACCCGGCCCGCCATGGCCGTCCGGAGGGAGCCGCAACCTACCTGCGGCAGACTCCGATATCGCCATTCAGGGTCTTGATGCGGACGCGCGCCTCCGCCATGCCCTCCTGGAAACGCAGCTCGCGTCCCGGTGCGTACTCGCTCGTCCGCTGGGCCTTGGGCCCGAAGCAGTTGCGGATCTCGCCGTTGAACGTCGACACGTCGAACTGGCCCGGCGTGGCGCCGACCAGGTCGAGCCGCACGTCGCCGCTGATGCTCTCGAAGTCGAGCCGGCCGTCAGGCGCCAGTTCGCCCTGGAACGTCAGGTCGCCACTGGTCGATCGCAGCCGCGAGCGCAACGTCTCACCCGCGCCGAGGTGGAACGAGCCGCTCACCGTGTTGCCGTTGATCTCGCCGGCCACGCGCGTCGCCGTGGCATCACCGCTGACCGTTGTGATCGAGACCAGCCCCTTGCGGCCCGACCCTTCCACCGCGACGTCGCCGCTGACGGTCCGGCACTCGACGTCCTCGCCGCTCGTTTCGGTGCGCAGGTCGCCACTGACCGCCTGCAGACGCTGCGAACCACGGACGCCACGCACGACGACGTCGGCGCTCACCGTGTTGACCGACAGCGTGCCGCCCGCCGGCATCCTGACGACGAGGTCGGTGTCGTCGACGTCGTACGAGCGCTGCGGCAGCACCACCTTGATCCGGATCAGCTTCTGCTTCTCGGCCTTGGTGAACTCGAGCCTTTCCGTGCCGTCGCCGAGCGTACCCGTCACCTCGACCTCGTTGCGGTCCCAGCCCGTGACGGTGACGCTGCCGGCGACGTTCGAGATCTCGACCGCGCCGACCGGCTCGGCGCTGGTGCGCCGGTTGATCGGCGTGCCGGCGTCGGCCGCGCCGGGCAGCGCCACGAGCAGCGCGAGCGTGCAGGCCGCGGCCGGTGCGCGGCGGGACGGGAAATCCGGATCGATCCTCATAACTGCATCCTCTTCGCCGCCGCCGGATCCGCGGCGGTGCTGGCCAGCGCATCGGTCAACTGGTTCACGTTCGCGAGCACCGCGAGCTCGTCCTGATACGTCTTCAGCAACAGTTCCTCGAGCAGCGGATCGCCCGGCTGCTCGGCCAGCGCCGCATTGATCTGCTCGGCCGCGCGGCGCAGTTCCGCGAGGTTGGCCTCGAGCTTGACGCGCGCCGAGTCGGGCAGTTGCGCGATGCGCGCGTCGAGCATCGCCGTGAGCTGGCGGCGCGCGGCGAGGTATTCAGGGTCGAGACGGGCGCCAGGGCCGAAAGCCGCCGGCATCGCCCCGGTGCCCTCCGACGCGGGCCGCGTCGCCACGCTCGTGGCGGGCGTCATCACGCCGCCGGCGCGGCGCGTTTCGAGCCAGCTTGCGGTGAGCAGCGACGAGCCCGCGACGAGCAGCACGGCGGCCGCGGCCTGCGCCAGCCACGCAGGCCAGCGCCGGGGCTGCCCGGACGGTCGCGCTTCGAGCCGTGCCTCGATGTCGGGCCACAGGTCGACGCCGGGCTCGATGGCATCCGGCAGGGCGCGCAAGGCCGCGTCGAGCCGGGTGTCGAGTGCGTTGCGGTCGCTGCGGGTCATGACGGCGGGCCCTCCTCGCGCCCGAGCTGCGCACCCAGCAAGGCCCGTGCCCGATGCAGTTGCGCCTTGCAGGTGCCGACCGCGATGCCGAGCATCGCGGCGGCCTCCTCGTGCGTGTGCCCGTACAGGCCGACCAGCACGAGCACGTGCCGCGCGCCGGGCGGCAGGCGCGCGATCGAATGTTCCAGGTCGCGGCCGGCGCCCGGATCGGCGGCGGTCGGGTCCACGAGCACCTCCGCCACCTCGCGCTCGACCGAATCCTCGCGGCCCAGCGTCTCGCGCCGGCGGCGCGCCTGTTGCAGCACGGCGTTGACCGCGATGCGGTGCAGCCAGGTGCCGAAGGAACTGCGCGTCTCGAAGCGCGGCAGATGCCGCCATGCCTGCACGAAGGCGTCCTGCGTGCAGTCCTCGGCCGTGGCGAGGTGGCCGGTCATGCGCAGGCACAGCGCGTGGACGCGTGCCACGTGCCGGCGGTACAGGGTCTCGAAGGCGGGCACGGAGCCGCGCACGGCGGCAATGACGAGCCGCTGCTCCTCGGCTGCGTCGCGCGCTCGCTGCACTTCATCGATGACCTCCTCGCCCTTGGGCAAGCCCACACCTCGCTCGGGCCGGTCGCACCGCACACTCGGCTGCGGCATGCTACACACGCGGCCGGCAGGGCGGATGACCCGCTCCTGAGGATTCAGATGCACCGGCCTCCCGCGGGGTTTGAACAGGGGCAGCCCATGACCGCCGTCACAGTCGACCGCTCCGGCCGGATCGCCACCGTCGTGCTGCACCGGCCCGCCGTGCGCAACGCCGTGGACCCCGCCACCGCAGCCGACCTCGCTGCGGCGTTCCTCGACCTGGACGCCGCCCCCGACATCCGGGCCATGGTCCTCTGGGACGCCGGCGGCACGTTCTGCGCCGGGGCCGACCTGCAGGCCGTCGCCCACGGCTGGGCCCCACGCGGCTGCGCCCGCCCGACGGTACGCCGCGCGACGGCGACGGCCCGATGGGGCCGACGCGCCTGGAACTGGGCAAGCCCGTGGTTGCGGCGGCGACCGGATTCGCCGTGGCCGGCGGACTGGAGCTCGCACTGTGATGCGACCTGCGCGTGGCCGAGGAGGACGCGACCTTCGGCGTGTACTGCCGCCGCTGGGGCGTGCCGCTGATCGACGGCGGCGCCGTGCGGCTGCCGCGCATCGTGGGCACCGGCCGCGCCATGGACATGATCCTGACCGGCCGCGCCGTGGGCGCCGAGGAGGCGATCTCGATCGGGCTGGTCAACCGCGTCGTGCCCCGGGGTGCCTCACGATTGAGCGCCGAAGCGCTCGCCGTCGAGATCGCGGCGTTTCCCCAAGGCTGCCTGCGGGCCGATCGTGCGTCGGCGCTCGCGCAATGGAGCCTGCCGCAGGGCGAGGGGCCCGCGCGCGGGTTTGCGGGCGGGATGGAGGTGTTCAGGAGCGGGGAAGCCGCGAGGGGCGCCGGACGCTTCGTCGGTGGCGCCGGACGCGGCGGGAAATAGAAACAGGTACGCTCGCCGGCGTCGCCCCGGACTTCGATTCCAACACCACGCAGGAGGCCCGCCCATGCCCATCCAAAGCCCGATCTTCGCACCGGCCATCGTGCTCGTGCTCTGGTCGCTGGTCATGCTCGCGTGGCTCGCGCTCACGCGCCTGCCGGCCATGTCGAAAGCCGGCATCGACCTCATGATCATCGTCGGCAGCCGCGGCGCCAACCTCGAGGGCGTCGTGCCCGACCGCGTCAACTGGAAGGCGCACAACTACGCCCACCTGATGGAGCAGCCGACGATCTTCTACGCGACGGTCGTGATCCTCGGCGTCGTGGGCGCGGGCGAAGGGCTCAACCTGCAGCTCGCCTGGACCTACGTGGTGCTGCGCATCGCGCACAGCATCGTGCAGGCGACCTGGAACCGTGTGGCGGTGCGTTTCACGCTGTTCTCGCTCGCGACCGCGGCACTGCTCGTGCTCGCGTTCAACGCGGCGCGCGCGACGCTGTAGCGGCTGGCGCCGCGGTCAGCGGCGTGGCGCGAGATTCGAGGCGATCCAGTCGGCGAATTCGTCTTCGGCGAGTTCGCCCGCGGCAAGCGCCTGGATCGTCGCCGCCGCGTCCTCCTCCGTAGCAATGAGTTCGAACCCGTTCATACGCAGAAATACGTCGACGACCGCGAGCGCGATACGCTTGTTGCCATCCGGAAAACAATGACCGCGTGCCAGCGCGTAGCCGTAGGCGGCCGCAAGGCAAGCCTGCGTCGGTGGAGTGTCCGAGGACACCGCGGGATTGACCGGGCGGCCGAGCGCAGCCTCCAGATCGCCTTGGCGAGGCGGCCCGGACAACCCGCCATGCTCCGCGATCAATTCGCCATGAATGGCGATGACCGCCTGCAGCGGAACCCAGACGGATCGGGTCCGGGGCATGACGCGGCCGCCGTTACTTCGCGAGCGCGCGCAGCGCGTTGCGGTACGTGCGAAACGTAAGTTATGACCTTTGGCCAGCCGGTCGTCGGGACAGGGGTGACGCCGCGACTGTAGCTACTTGCACTGCAAGTGGACGCCCTGCCCGTCAGGCGGGCTACCTGCTCCGCAGGTAATCGAGCGCGACCGTCGTCAGCGTGCGCACGCCGATCGGCAGCGCGCCCTCGTCGACGAGGAACAGCGGCGAATGGTTGCTCGGCGCCGTCTCGGCATCCAGGCCGCGCGGCGTCGAGCCCACGAAATAGAAGAACGCCGGTACCTGCTGCGCGTAATACGCGAAGTCCTCCGCACCCGTCACGTAGGGCACGACCTTCACGTGCTGCGCACCGGCGACGCGCTCAAGCGAGGCGACGGCCCGCGGCGCCAGTGCGGTGTCGTTGACGACGACGGGATTGCGGTCGTCGGCCACCTCGAACGTCGCGCTCGCACTGGCGGATTCCGCGATGCTGGTGACGATGCGCTGCATGCGCGCAATGATCTGCTCGCGCACCTGCGCATCGAAAGTGCGGAACGTGCCGATCATCTCGACCGAGTCGGGAATGATGTTGTTGCGGATGCCGCCCTTGATCGCGCCGACCGAGACGACCGCAGGATACTGCGTGATGTCGATCTGGCGCGCGACGACGGTCTGCAGCGCCGTCACGATCTGCGCCGCGGTGACGATCGGGTCGACGCCGCCCCAGGGCCGCGAGCCGTGCGTCTGGCGGCCGGTGACGACGATGCGGAAACGGTCCGAGGCCGCCATCAACGGGCCGGCACGGTAGCCGAGCTCGCCGACGTTCAACGGCGACCACAGGTGCAGGCCGAACATGGCCGCCGGCTTGTAGGTGGCGAACAGGCCTTCCTCGAGCATCAGGCTCGCACCGCCGCGCTCGCCCTCGGGCGCGCCCTCCTCCGCCGGCTGGAACACGAACAGCACGGTGCCCGGCAGCCCGGCGCGCATGCCGGCGAGGACCCTGGCGGCGCCAAGCAGGATGGCCGTGTGGCCGTCGTGGCCGCAGGCGTGCATGACACCGACTTTCTCACCCCGGTATTCGGCGGTCGCGACCGAATTGAACGGCAGGTCGGTCTGCTCGGTCACGGGCAGCGCGTCCATGTCGGCGCGCAGCGCGATCACGGGCCCCGGTTTGCCGCCCTTCAGCACGCCGACGACGCCGGTGTGCGCGATGCCGGCCCTCACCTCGAGCCCCATGCGGCGCAACTGCTCCGCGACGATGCCCGAGGTGCGCGTTTCGCGGTTGCCGAGTTCGGGGTGCTGGTGGAAGTCGCGCCGCCACGCGACCACCTGCGGCGTCACGCTGGTCACGGCGGCCTCGAGCGCCGCGTCGTCGGTTGCGGCGCGAGCCGGCATGGCGGCGATCAGGACGAATGGAACGAGCGCGGCGAGGCGTGAAGGTTTCATCGCGGCGTACCGGTGGCCATCGACGGGAGGCCGCAGCATACTTCAGCCATCGCAACGACCGCGAGACGCCAGATGTCCAGAGCCCGGCATGCACCGGTCGCGGCCCTCGCTGCGGCGAGCCTGTTCGGCATGGCGAGCGCGTTCCTGCCGCCCGCCGCTTGCGCCCAGACGGCCACTGCGCCGCCCGGCGCCGCTGTTTCGCCGAGCGTGCCCCGCGCCGTCGCGAAGACGCAGAAGCCGCCGCTGCACGGGCAGCGCTGGATGGCCATCACCGGCAAGCCGCTCGCGGCCACGGCCGGCGCGATGATGTTCCAGCGCGGCGGCAACGCCGTCGACGCCGCCTGCGCGATGATCGCCGCCACCTCGACGATGTGGGACGTGCTGAGCTGGGGCGGCGAGACCCAGGCGCTCATCTACGACCCGCGCACGAAAAAGGTCGTCGCGATCAACGGCCTCGGCGTGGCGCCCACGGGCGCGACGCCGGAGTTCTATCGCGCCAGGGGCTACCGCTATCCACCGGAGTACGGGCCGCTCGCGGCTGTGACGCCCGGCACGCCGGGCGGGCTCATGCTGATGCTGCGCGAGTACGGCACGCTCTCGCTCGGCGAAGTGCTCGCGCCCGCGATCGAGCTCGCCGACGGCTACCCGATCGACGCCGAGACGGCCGACAACATCGAGCGTCACAAGGACAGGCTCGAGCAGTGGCCATACTCGCGGCAGGTGATGCTGCCGCACGCGGGCGAGGCACGCGAGGCGCCGCGGGCCGGCGAGATCTTCCGCCAGCCCGACCTCGCCGCCACATTGCGCAAGCTCGTCGAAACCGAAAAGCAGGCGCTCGCCGCGGGCAAGCCGCGCCAGCAGGCGATCGAAGCGGCGTACGAGCGATTCTACCGCGGCGACATCGCGCGCGAGTTTGTGCGCGGCGTGCAGGAACAGGGCGGCCTCATCACGCGGGATGATCTCGCACGCTGGCAACCGCGCGTCGAAGAGCCGCGGCGCACCAGCTACCGCGGTATCGACGTGTACAAGCTCGATGTCTGGACCCAGGGTCCGGCGCTGCTGCAGTCGCTGAACATCCTCGAGGCCTTCGACCTGCGCGCGATGGGCTACAACAGCGCGGACTACGTGCACACGCTCTACCAGGCGATGAATCTCGCGTTCGCCGATCGCGACTTCTATTACGGCGACCCGGCGTTCCCGCCGGCCGAGCCGGCCCAGGGCCTGCTGTCGAAGGAGTATGCGAAGCAGCGTGCCGCGACGATCCGCATGGACCGCAACGACGCGCGCGCCGGTCCCGGCGATCCCTATCCATTCCAGGGCGAGATGAATCCCTATGCGGACCTGCTCAAGATGCAACGTGGCGCGGCACTCGCGCCTGGCGCTGGTCCGCGCGGGTTCAGCGCAGCGGAGCAGGCCCGGTTCGTCGAGGCGTTCCGCGCCGGCACGACCTCGCAGGTGGCTGCCGACGCGCACGGCTGGCTGGTCGCGGTCACACCGAGCGGCGGCTGGGTTCCCGCGGTGATCGCCGGTCGCACGGGCATCGGGCTGAGCCAGCGGGCGCAGTCGTTCGTGCTCGACGCCTTCGAAAATCCCTTCAACGTGATCGCGCCCGGCAAGCGCCCGCGTGTGACGCTGACGCCGAGTCTGGCGCTCAAGGACGGCCGGCCCTGGCTCGCGTTCGCCGTGCAGGGCGGCGACACGCAGGACCAGAACCTGCTGCAGTTCTTCCTGAACGTCACCGAGTTCGGCATGACGCCGCAGCAGGCGGTGGAAGCCGCCAACTTCAACAGCTATCAGATGAAGGCTTCGTTCGACCAGCATGCGTCGCAACCCGGCCGCATCCTGCTGAATTCATCGACGCCGGAAGTGGTAACGAAGGAACTGGTGCGGCGCGGCTACATCCCTGAATTCGAGACGCGCACCTCGGGGCCCATCAACGCGATCCTCGTCGACCCCGGCAACGGCAGCTTCTGGGGTGGCTCCAGCAATCATGGCGAGGACTACGGCATCGGCTGGTGACGGCGCCGCCCGGTGGCCGAGGCCGCGGCCGGCCGCTCAGCGTCGTTGGCGTGGGCGATTCGATCATGGTCGGCACGGCGGGGGGCACGAGCAGCGTCATTCGCTGACCGCGACCTATGCGCGGTTGCCGCACGAGCGCCTCGCGCGCGACGTCGCCTGGCGCGCGCACGGCCGCAATGGCGCGACTTCGGAAGCGATCCTGCGCCAGTTCGCCCTCGAGGCGCAGGCTGCGGACGTCTGCATCCTGTCCTGCGGCGTCAACGACGTCACGCACGGTGTGGCCGTGATGCAGTTCGCCGCCAGATTCCGGGGCATCGTCGCGCTGCTGCGGCGCAAGTCCCGGCATGCCACGATCCTCTGCGGCGGGCTGTCGCCACTCGACTGCTTTCCCGCGCTGCCCTGGCCGCTGAAGGCGATCCTGGCCGAACGCGTCGATGTGATGCGGGCCGCGGCGGCGACGGCGGCGGCACTCGCCGCTCCGCACCAAGCCTCAGGACGACGCCGCCAGTTGCTCGCGGTGATACAGCCGCGCCGCGACGAGCCACGCGAGTGCGACGATCAGCAGGCCGGCACCGAGGCTGACCGCCCATTCGGCCACGCCGATGTGCTCGGAGCGCAGGATCTTCAGGATGAGCTGGTTCTGCGCGAGAAACGGCACGGCGAGCATCCAGAGCTGCGTGCGCACGGGCGCGATCATCAGCACGAGCGAGGGCAGCATCGGCCGGAGGACCAGCAGCGGCCGGTACCCCTGCGCCTCGCGGTAACTGCGTGCGAACGCGGCGAGCGCGGTCAGCGCCGTCGCGCTGATGATCGCTTCGCGCGGAGCCGGCGTGGCAAGCAGCGGGTCCAGCGACTGGCGTCCGCGCTCATCCGCGGTCGCGTCGATTGCGACCTGCATGCCGCCGATGAATCCGAGCAGCAGCAGGTATGGCAGCATCTGCTGCATCAGGTCGAACTCTGCCTCCGGACGACCGGCGTCGCGCGCACCGACCTGCAGTGGATGCGCGACCGTCGTGCCCGACGTGAGGGGCCGAGAGCCATCGAAGACCACCTCGGCCCGCGCCGTTCGGCCCGAGCAGACCGGTGATCGCACCGTCGGGAGCGCCGAAGCTGACGCCGTCGACCGCCTGCACCGTGCCGCCGCTCGTGCGAAAGGCCTTGCGCAAGCCCTCCACGCGGATCATCAGGGCTCCCAGCCGTAGGCGCCGGTGAACGGTGGCACGTAGCCGAGCGAATCGAGACACCTCGCGTCGAGTCGGGTGGGTTCCGGACGCTCCATGAACTCGCCGAGCAGCCGCGGCATGCACGACAGCCCGAGCACGCCGTGCCCCTGCCCCTGCAGCACGAGGTGCCGCGCCTCGGGCAACTGCGAGGCGACGAGGTCGCCATAGCGCGGCGGCGTCACGGGATCGAACTCGCCCGACAGCAGCAGCACCGGCCGCTTCGCCCGCACCGGCGCATGGAAGTCCGCCGGCATGCGTCCACGCGGCCAGACGCCGCACTGGGCCTGCAGGACCGTCACGAACTGCGTTCCGAGCAGTGTATCGCGGTCGGCGGGATCGGCTTCGAGCCACGGCGCGTCCTCGGCACACATCACCGACATCTGCAGCGGCATCGAGATCTGCTCGCCGACGAGTTGTTCGACCATGCGGGCTTGCGCCATGAGCGTGTCGAAGCGGCCGTGGGCCGCCGCATCGAGCAGCATCGGCAGCATCGCGAAGAGCTGCGGAGCATAGGCGTGCAGCCGGACGACGCCTGCGACCCCTTCGGCCGTGAGCGAGTCCTCGCGTGGTTCGTCCGTGACCGGATCACGGTAGACGACCTGGCGCGGCCGCTCGCGCAGCTGCGCGAGCAGTGCATCGAGTCGCGCGCGCGGCGAACCGTAGCGTGCCCGGCAGACGTCGTCGCGCTCGCAGCGCGCGAACTGGGCATTCACGGCGTCCTCGAGATTGCGCGCATGCTCGGCACCGAGCAGAAGCGTCGGCGGCACGACGGAGTCGAGCACGACCGCGCGCACGTGCTCCGGATGGCGCCGCAGGTATTCGAGGCCGACACGGGTGCCATAGGAAATGCCGACGAGGTCGATGGTCTGTGCGCCGAGCGCGGCACGGACGTCCTCGAGGTCGTCGACGTAGTCGCTGGTCGTGTAATGCCGTGGGTCCGCGTCATGCAGCTCGGCGAGACACTGGCGCGCCATGGACCGCGCCGTCTGCTCGTCGGCGGACTCGAGCATCGCGCCCAGCGCCTGCTCGACCGTCGACGGGCATTCGAGCGGGTGCGAGCCGCCCGTGCCACGCTGATCGACCAGGATGACGTGCCGGCGCCGTTGCACTTCGCGGAAGGCGGACGCGGCCAGGGGGTAGGACTCGAGCGCCGACTGCCCCGGGCCGCCGGCCAGCATGAACACCGGGTCCGGCGCGGGACTGCGCGCGCTGCCCGGAACCCAGGCGACGGCGAGTTCGATGCGCCGACCCGCAGGGCGGCTGCGGTCCTCGGGCACCTCGAGCCGCGCGCAACGTGCGGCAACGGCGCTGGTCTGGCGGGGGGCCGTCAGCGTGCAGGGCTCGAAATCCAGTCGGCCGTAGGGCACGGTCATCGACGCCGTCCCGATCCCGGGGGCGAGGCCGGCCAGTGCCAGCGCGCAGCGGTACAGCAACGTGCGTAGCGTCATGCCGGAATTTCGTCCTCGTTGCTCGCACCACCCTAGCACGGACGACGACCCGCCTGCCCGTCGGCGCATTGGGCTAGGATGTGCGGATGCGCCAGACGATGCCCAATGCGACCCGCACGCTCCTGCTGCTCAACGTCGCGGTGTTCGTCCTGCAGCTTCTCGCGGGGCCGCTGCTCGTGCGCCACTTCGCCCTGTGGCCGACAGCGACGCCCGGGTACCCGGCCGCGCCGGAGTTCGAGCCCTGGCAGCTCTTCACCTACGGCTTCCTGCACGGCAATCTCACGCACCTGTTCTTCAACATGTTCGCGCTGTGGATGTTCGGCGGCGAGATCGAGCGCCTGCTCGGCACGCGGCGGTTCGTTACCTATTATCTCGTCTGCGTCGTAGGCGCGGCCGTCGCGCAGTTGTTCGTGCTCGCGAGCATGAGTGCACCGCCCGTGCCCACGGTCGGCGCGTCCGGCGGCGTGTTCGGGCTGCTGCTCGCGTTTGGCATGGCTTTCCCGCAGCGGCGGATCATGCTGATCTTCCCGCCGATCCCGATGCCCGCGTGGCTGTTCGTCACGCTCTACGGCGCGCTCGAACTGTACCTGGGCGTGACCGGGTCGGGACAGGGCGTGGCGCACTTCGCCCACCTCGGGGGCATGGCGGCCGGCTATGCGTTGCTGGTCTACTGGCGCCGCGGCTCGCGCCCCGCGCCACGGAGAGGTCCGTGACATGCCCATGAGTCCGAAGTCTCGTCCACGTCGCATCGTCGACTCCGTGAAGAGTGCTGCCGGGGAGACCGCGGCCGGGCGCAACGGGGTCGGTCGCCGGGCCGCTGAGGACGCCGTCCGCACGCTGCTGCGCTGGGCGGGGGAAGACCCTCTGCGTGAAGGTCTGCTCGAGACGCCGAAGCGCGTCGTCGATGCGTACACCGACTGGTTCTCGGGCTACTCGGTCGATCCGCGTGAATACCTGCGGCGCACCTTCGAGGAGACCGCCGGATACGACGAGATGGTCGTGCTGCGCGACATCGAGTTCGAGTCGCACTGCGAGCACCACATGGCCCCGATCATCGGCCGCGCCCACGTCGGCTACCTGCCCACGGGCAAAGTCGTCGGCATCAGCAAGCTCGCGCGCGTCGTCGACGTGTTCGCGCGCCGGTTCCAGGTGCAGGAAAAGATGACCGCCGAGATCGCCCGCTGCATCAACGAAGTGCTGCAACCCGCCGGCGTGGGCGTGGTCGTCGAGGCCGTGCACGAGTGCATGACGACGCGCGGCATCCACAAGCGCGGCGTCTCGATGATCACCTCGAAGATGCTCGGGTCGTTCCGCTCGGATGCCCGCACCCGCAACGAGTTCCTGACGTTCATCGACATCCGGGACCGGCGCTGAGGCTTGCCCGATGCCCGAGATCTCGACCGTCCATCATCCGCTCTACCAGCTGCGACGGACGCCGTTCCACGCACGCACGTCGCAGCTCTGCCTGCCGCACAACTGGCGCCGCTGGGCGGGCTGCATCGCCGCCGGTTCCTACGATCTCGGTCTGGACCGCGAATACTGGGCGATCCGCAATCACGCGGCATTGATCGACGTCTCGCCGCTCATGAAGTACGAGATCGAGGGTGCCGATGCGGCGGGGTTCCTCGACAAGCTGCTGCCGCGCAACGTGCAGAAGCTCGCCATCGGGCAGGTCTGTTACACGGCCTGGTGCGACGACGAAGGCAAGATGCTCGACGACGGCACGGTCACGCGCGTGGGCGAGCAGAGCTTCCGCCTCACGGCTGCCGAGCCGCAGTTGCGCTGGCTCGCGCTGTGCGCGCCCGGGTTCGACGTGCGCATTCGCGAAGTCACCTCGCAAGTGGCTGCGCTGAGCCTCCAGGGCCCCAAGTCGCGCGCGATCCTCAACCGCTGTTGCGGCGCGCCCGTCGACGCCCTCAGGTACTTCCGCATGGCGCCGAACACGATCGCGGGTTTCCCGGTAGGTGTCTCGCGCACCGGCTACACAGGTGATCTGGGCTACGAGATCTGGATGGCGCAGGAAGACGCGCTCGCCGTCTGGGACGCGCTGCTGGCCGGCGGCCACGACTACGGCATCACGCCCTGCGGCATCCTCGCGATGGACATGGCGCGCGTCGAGGCGGGCCTGTTCATGCTCGATGTCGACTACACGCCCGCGCACCACGCCTGGATCGACGCGCAGAAGTCGTCGCCCTGGGAAATGGGGCTCGGCTGGACCATCGCACTCGACAAGCCCGGGTACTTCGTCGGCCGGCGCGCGCTCGAACGCGAGCACCGCGAAGGTTCCACGTACCGGTTCGTCGGCGTCGAGGTCGACTGGGAAAGCCTCGAGCGCGTGTATGCCGCCGTCGGCCTGCCGCCGCAGATCCCGGCCATGGCCGTGCGCGCCAGCCTGCCGATCTGCAAGGCGGGGCAACAGGTCGGCTATGCGTCGACCAGCACGTGGTCGCCGGTGCTGAAGAAGTACGTCGCGCTTGCGCACCTGCGAATGCCTTTCAGCGAGCCCGGCACGCAGGTCACGATCGAGATCACGGTGGAGCATCATCGGCGTCAGGCGAACGCGCGCGTCGTGCCGCTGCCGTTCTACGAGCCGGCGTGGAAGAAGCAGTAACGTGGGTGCCCACACGTTCGATGCGATCGTCATCGGTGCGGGCCACAACGGCCTGATCGCCGCGGCCTATCTCGCGCGCGCCGGCCGGAAGGTCGTCGTGCTCGAGCGCCGCGACATCGTGGGCGGCGCGGCCGTCACCGAGGAGATCTTCCCGGGCTACCGCTTCAGCGAGTTCTCGTACGTCGTGAGCCTGCTGCGGCCCGAAATCATCCGCGACCTCGAGCTGCCGCGGCACGGCCTCAAGATCCTGCCGCTGCCGAGCACCGTGACGCCGCTCGAAAACGGCGACTACCTGGCGGGCTGGGACGACCACGACCTGACGCGCCGCGAAATCTACCGCCACTCGCCGCTCGACGCCGAGGCCCATGACGAGTACTCGCGCGTGATGGCGCGCGCCGCGAAGGCGATCCGGCCGATCATCGGCCTCGTGCCGCCCGATCCCTCCTCGCTCGGCTGGCGCGACCTGAAGGGCCTGGTGAAGCTCGGCCGGTTCGGCGCCGCGCTGAGCGAAAGCGAGCTGTATCGCATCGCCAAGCTCGTCACGCAATCCTCGGCCGACCTGCTCGAGGAGTGGTTCGAGACCGACGCACTCAAGGGCACCAAGGCCGCGAGCGGCATCATCGGCACGTTCCTCGGTCCGCGCTCGCCCGGCACGGCTTACGTGCTGCTGCACCACTACATGGGCGAGATCGACGGCGCGTTCCGCGCCTGGGGTTTTGCGAAGAACGGCACGGGCGGCGTGACGGCGGCGATCGCCGCTTCCGCACGCGCGCTCGGCGTCGACATCCGCACGAGCGCCGCCGTCGACAAGGTCATCGTCAAGGGCGGCCGCGCCGCGGGCGTCGCACTCGCGAACGGCGACGAGTTCCACGCCCGGGTCGTGCTCTCCGCCGCGGACCCCAAGCGCAGTTTCCTGCAGTTCGTCGATCCGCAGCACTTCCCGGACGAGTTCACGCAGGCGCTGCGCAACTTCCGCGTGCGCGGCTCCTCGGGCAAGGTGAACATCGCGCTGTCCGGGCTGCCGCAGTTCACCTGCCTGCCGGGCGAGGGCCCGCTGCATCGCGGCGCGATCTCGATCAGCCCGAGCATCGACTACGTCGAGCGCGCCTATGACGACGCCAAGTACGGCCAGTGCTCGCGCCAGCCCTACATGGACATCATCATCCCGTCGATGATCGACCGCGACATGGCGCCGCCGGGGCACCACGTCATGTCGTGCTTCGTGCAGTACGCGCCCTACGACATCGAGGGCGGCTGGGACGACGCGAAGCGCGAGGCGTTCGGCGAGACCGTGATCTCGACCATCGAGCGCTACGCCCCGAACATCCGCCGCGCCATCGTCGGCAAGCAGGTGATCACGCCGAAGGACATCGAGCGCATCGCCGGCATCACGGGCGGCAACATCTTCCACGGCGAGCTGCTGCTGCACCAGATCTTCTTCCTGCGGCCGGCGCCGCAGTGGGCCGACTTCCGCACGCCCCTGCCCGGCTACTACTTCGGCGCGGCGGGCGCACACCCGGGCGGTGGCGTCATGGGTGCGGCCGGCAAGATGGCAGCCGAGGCGGTGCTGAAGGACGGTCGGCGATGACGGCGCAGCACGTGGACGTCATCGTCGTCGGCGCCGGTCACAACGGCCTCGTCACCGCGGCGCTGCTCGCGCGCGCGGGGCGCAAGGTGCTCGTCGTCGAGGCGCGCGAACAGCCGGGCGGGCAGCTCGTCGACGTGGAGTTCGAGGGGGGCGCGAGCGCGCCGGCGCTGCAGCCGTCGACGCGTCTGCGGCCCGACGTCGTGCGCGCGCTCGACCTGACGCGTCATGGCCTCGTGATCAACGAATCTTCGGCGCCGTACATGGCGCCATTGCCCGGCGGCGAGACGTTGCGCCTGAACTCGTCGGCCCACGATCCGGAAACGCTCGACGCCATCCGCCGGTTGTCGGCGCGTGATGCGGCGCGCTGGCCGGAGTTCGTCGCGTTCATGGACGCGGCGGCCGCGTTCCTCGACACCGCTTACGCGACGAGCATGCCACGCATGGCGCAGGTTGCGTGGCGCACCGACGGCCTGCCGCTTGCGGCGCTCGCATGGAGACTGCGCCGGCTCGGCCGCCGCGACATGTTCCGCGTCGTCCGCAGCCTGGCGATGACCGCGATCGAATTCACCGAGGAATGGTTCGAGTCCGGGCCGCTCAGGGCCGCCATCGGCGCGCTCGCGGTGCACGGGCTCACGCTCGGCGCGATGTCCGCGGGCGGCGGCCTGAACCTGATCCACCAATGGCGCAATCGCGGCGGTCTGGCGCATCGTGGCAGCGCAGGCGACGCGCAGAAGATCGTCGCGGCGCTGGTGAGCTGCCTGCAGTCCCACGGCGGCCAAGTGCGCACCCGTACGCCCGTCGAGCGCATTCTCGTCGAACGCCAGTGCGCCCTGGGCGTGGCCCTCGCGGGCGGCGAGGAGATCCGCGCCGGCCTCGTCGTCTCGGCGGCCGATCCCCGGCGCACGCTGCTCGGACTCGTGGGCGCACCGGAGCTGCCGCCCGAATTCGCCTGGCACGTGCGCTCGATCCGCATGCGCGGCTCCGTCGCCAGGGTGCACGTGCTCACCGACGGCCGGCACGGCCTGCCCGAAGGCACGCTCGTCGTGGCACCGACACTCGAGTACCTCGAACGCGCCTACGACGCCGCCAAGTACGGCCAGATGTCGGAGGCCCCGTACCTCGAGATCACGACGTCGGGGCCTGTCGTGTCGATCCACTTCCAGTTCGCGCCCCATGCCTTGCGCGGCAGCGACTGGACGTCACAGCGTGAAGTACTGGAGCGTCGCGCCATCGACACGCTCGCCGCGCACTATCCGGCATTCCGCGAGTCGGTGCGCGAACTGCGCTCGATCACGCCCGTCGATCTCGAGCAGGGCTGGGGCCTGACCGAAGGCGACCTGAACCACGGGCAACTGATCCTGGACCAGGCGCTGTTCATGCGCCCGCTGCCCGGCTGGTCGGACCATCGCACGCCGATCGACGGCCTCTGGCTGTGCGGCAGCGGCACGCACGGCGGCGGCGGCGTGAGCGGCACGGCGGGTCGCAATGCGGCGCGCGCGATTCTCAGGGCGAAGTCGACCTCCTGAGCCACCGGTCGTACCACGCGAGCAACCGCTCGAGACGGTCGCGCAGATAGCTCGGCACCGTGAGCGCGTGGTTCTCGCCCGGGTAGACGACGAGCTGCGTCGGCACGTCGAGCGAGCGCAGCGCCTGGTACATCTGCTCCGATCCCTGGCACGGCACGTTGAAGTCCGCGTCGGCGCAATAGAACAGCGTCGGCGTGACGATGCGGTCGGCGTGGAAGAACGGGTAGCTCAGCCGATCGTAGGCTTCGCGATTCCGCCAGGGCGCGCCGAGCTCGAACTCGTATTCGCGCACGTACATGTCATGGCCGTACAGCGCCGCGAAATTCGAGGCTCCGGCACCGCTCACGGCCGCCTTGAACCGCGTGTCGCTGGCGATCACGTAGTTCGTGAGGATGCCGCCGTAACTGCGCCCGCCGACGCCGAGATGCCCCGGATCGGCAAGGCCCGCAGCCACGACGTGATCCACGGCCGCGAGCACGTCCTGCACGTCCACGTTGCCCCAGTCAGCGTAGATCGCACGCGCGAAGTCGAAGCCGCGGCCCGAACTGCCGCGGGGATTCGCCGCCACGACGACGTAGCCGCGCGCCGCGTAAGCCTGCCAGTCGGGCATGAACTCGTGGCTGAACTGATAGACCGGCCCGCCATGGATGCGCAGGATCGCCGGGTACTTGCGGCCCGACACGTAGTCCACGGGCCGGACGACGAACCCGTCGATCGCCGTACCGTCCCGGCTGTGGAAGCTGATGTCCTCGGCGCGGGCGAGGCGCTTCTGCGCGAGCCAGGCGTTGTGCGAGCCGAGCGGGCGCAGCTTGCCTCCTTCAAGCGCGGCCAGCTCGTAGGGCGTGACGTCGTCACCGCCCAGCACGACGATGCGGCCATCGCGAGCCACCGCGAAGTCGACGTCGAGTCGCGGGCCGGACGTGAGCGGCGCGACCTTGCCCGTGCGTGGATCGATGCGCGTCAGGTGCGCGACACGGCTCTGCTCGACCACGGCGAGCAGGAACCGGCCGTCGTGCGACCAGCGCGGGTTGGTCACCCAGCGGTCCAGTCGCACCGGCACGCTGCTGCGACCCGACGCGACATCGACGATCGCCAGTTCGGTCGGCGAGTAATAGACCCACTTGTCCTCGCCACCCTGCAGATAGGCGATGCGACGCGAGTCCGGCGACCATTGCGGCGGCAGCGCGACCTCGGGGTCGTTGTCCGCGCCGGTGAAGCTCGTCAACGGGCGCTCGGTGGCGCCGGCGCGCGGCTCCATGACGTACAAGTCGTAGTTGGAATGACGGTCCGGGTCCGCGCCACGTTTGGTGACGTAGGCGATGAGTCGGCCGTCCGGCGACCAGGACGGCAGCCACTCGTCGTGCGCGCCCGAGGTCAGCTGCTCCGACTGGCCGCTCCCGAGATCGAAGACATGGAGATGCTGTCGCTCGGACGTGAGGTAACCACTCTCGTCCTGCTTGAAATGGAAACGTTCCGTGACGATCGGCGGCGGGTTCTTCGGTTCCGGCGCGTCGGACGCGGCGGGCGCGTCGTAAGCAATCACCGCGAGCCGCTTGCCGTCGGGCGACCACGCGAAGGAGGCGACACCGCCCGGAAAGTTCGTGAGGGCATGCGCTTCGCCGCTCGCCGCGGGCATCGCCCAGACCTGGGTCGTGCTCTCGGCGCCTCGGTCGGCCAGGAACGCGAGCCAGCGGCCGTCAGGCGACCAGGCGGGCGCCCACTCGTCGCGCCTGGCCGTAAAGGTGAGCTGCGTGCGGCCCTGGCCGTCGTACCCGACACGCCAGAGGTCGGCCTGCTGCCGGTCTTCCTCGGCGTTCGTGGCCGTGACGCTGTACACGACCTGCGAGCCGTCCGGCGAGAGCACCGGCTCGCCGACGTCCGCGAGTCGTGCGAGATCGGCGGGGCCGAAGCGATCGTCGCCTGCGGCCGCAGCGGCGTCGGCGAGTACGGCGACCGGCCCCGCGAGCGCCAGCAGCCCGAGGCCGAGACGGAGACCGGGCAGACAGCGTCGTTGCATCGCACACCTCGAGTCGACAGGTCGCGCAATGCTAGCGAATACGCGACACTGTCGCCCGCCGCGGCTCCGGCTTGCCCAGGTCCTCCGCCCCCGTGGAACGACTGTCCGACCCGTTCGAACCGCTCGTGGAGGTCTACTGGTCGCCACGACGCCCCGCCTGCGAGGAACGCGTCTTCGTGCTGCACGCGGTCGGCATCGACTCGCAGGTCGTGGCGGACGCTGGCGGCTGGCGTGTCGTCGTCGCGGCGGAGGCGGTCGTGGCCGCCTCCCGGCAACTGCGTATCTACGAGCGCGAGAACGCCGCGCGCCGCCGCGTCTTCCAGGTCGAGCACCCACAACCGCACGCCTCGGCCGGTTCACTCGCCTATGTGGTGCTGCTGGTGCTGATCGCGTGGCTCGCGGGACACAAGACCTTCCGCTCGGACTGGCTCGTCGCGGGCGCGCTGGACACCGCCGCGTTTCGCGCCGGTGAGTTCTGGCGCGTCGTCACGGCGCTGACGCTGCATTTCGACGTGGCGCACCTGCTGGGCAACCTTGGCTTCGGTGCGTTCTTCGGCTGGCTCGCGGCGCAGTTGCTCGGCGCGGGCGTGGCGTTTGGTGCGGGCTTCGCGGCCGCGGCGATGGCGAACCTGCTGAACGCGTCGTTCCAGCCGGCCGAGCACGTGTCCGCCGGAGCCTCGACGATGGTGTTTGCGATGCTGGGGCTGCTCGCCGCCTATGCCTGGCGGCGGCGCGCCGACCAGAGCGAACGCTGGGCCCATCGCTGGGCACCGATCATCGCCGGTGTCTGCATGCTGGCGTTCATGGGCGCCGGTGGCGAACGCACGGACGTGCTCGCGCATCTGACCGGCTTTGCGATGGGTGGCTTCGCGGGCTTCCTGCTCGCGCTGCGGCGAGTTCCGTTCGGCACGCGCGTGCAATGGGTCGTCGGCGTGGCCGCCGTCGCGTGCATCGCGCTCGCGTGGGCCGCCGCATTGAACCTCGTCCGATGACGGCCGTCGCGGTTTCCGCCACGGTGCACGACGGCGGGCTGCCGATCCTGCATCGCGACGAGCGCATGGTCGTCGTCGACAAGCCCTCGGGCCTGCTCGTGCACCGCTCGCCGATCGATCGCCACGAGACGCGTGTCGCGCTGCAGCTCGTGCGCGACCGGCTCGGGCAGCGCGTCTACCCCGTGCACCGCCTCGACAAGCCGACGTCCGGGGTGCTCGTGTTCGCGCTCGATCCGGAAGCGGCGCGCGAACTGACGGCAGCGTTCGCGACACGCGCCGTCGTCAAGACCTACGTGGCGCTCGTGCGCGGCTGGCCGGCCGCGTGCGGCATCATCGACCAGCCATTGGCCGCAGTCGAGGACGAGCGCATCGGGCCGCAAGCCATCGAGCCGCGCGAGGCGACCACGGCGTGGCGGCGGCTCGGCACCTACGAGCTGCCGGTCCGCGTCGACCGCTATCCGTCCTCGCGCTATGCGCTGCTGGATTTGCAGCCGCACACCGGCCGCCGGCACCAGCTCCGGCGCCACCTCGCCGCGGCCTCGCATCCGATCGTCGGCGATTCGACCTACGGCAAGGGGCGCCACAACCGACTGTTTGCCGAGCGGTTCGGCGTGCGCCGGCTGCTGCTCGCGTGCACGCGGCTCGAGTTCGCCACGACGCCGGGCGGCGGCGACCCGCTCGTCGTCGAGGCGCCGCTGGCGCCGGAGTTTGCACGCCTGCTCGCCGAACTCGCCGCAGGATACGCGGTCGTGCCCGCGGCGTGAGCTGAGCTCAGCCGGGTTTGCCCAGCACCTTGCGACGCAGTGCGGCGATTTCCTCGCGCCGGCCCTTGTCGGCAGACTCGCGACCTGGACGCGGCGCTGCCTGCGCGGCGCGATCGAGGTACTTCAGCGCCTCTTCGTGACGCCCCTGCTCGAACAGGTACTCGGCGTAGAAGTAGTTCGGATCGATGCCCGTGGGGTTCAGCGCGAGCGCCTTCTGCAGCAATTTGCCCGCCTCGTCATCGTCGCCGAAACCGAGCGGGAAACCAGGCACCTTGTAATAGAGCGCACCGAGACTCGTGTAAGCCGAGCCGTCGAGCGCCCGTGGATCGAGCGCGAGCGCGGCCTCGAGGCTCGCCCTCGCCTTCTTGCACAACGACAGCGCGCCGAGCCCGCCCTTGGCACCGGCGTAGCTGCTTTCGATGATGCCCTCCCAGATCAGCGCCTCCGCACGCTGCGGATGCTCGTGGACGAACCGCTCGGCACGCTGTTCGAGGGTCTCGAAAGCCTGCACACGCGCCGCACCGGCGGGCGTCTCGTAGTTTGCGCGAGCCCAGGCCTGCTGCAGGTCGAGCAGCTCGGCGTCGAATGCCGGGCCGGCCGGCGCACCGGCCAGGGTCGAAAAGGCGAACAGGCTGGCGCAGGCGAGCGCCACGACACGTGTGTTCTTCATCGGAGACTCCTGTCAGGGGGCTGTCGCCCGCTCGGCCGTGGCGACCTGCGCGTGACGGCGGATGATGGGAAGCTGCCTGCGCAGCGAGCCGTCGACGACTCGCGGCAGCAGGGCATTGAGGCGCACGAAGATCTTTTCGGGCCAGCCGAGCACGGCATCGAGGCGGTCCCGCTCCAGCATGTCGCAGGCCGCCTGACCGACGATCTCCGGCGAATCCATCGCGACGCCGAGTTCGGCGTTCATGCGCTCCACCGCGTTCGCATTCATGCCGGTGCGCGTCGCGCGCGGTGCGAGATAGTGGACGCGCACGCGCGTGTCGGCCAGTTCGCGCCGCAGGGCCTCGGTGTAGCCGCGCAGGGCGAACTTGCTCGCGGAGTACGCTGCGAACCCGGGATAGGCGAGACTGCCGAACACCGAGCCGACATTGAGCACGGCCGCTTCTGGCCAGCGACGCAGGAGCGGCAGCAGCGCGCGGGTGATCTGCATCGGCGCAAGCGCATTGACCGCGAAGAGGCGTTCGAGATCCGTGTCCGTCTGCTCGTCGACGAACGCGAACTCGCCGAGCCCGGCGTTGTTGACGAGCACGTTGCAGTCCCAGTCGATCGCCTTCTCGACGATGTCGCCACGGCCCGCTGCCGTGGCGAGATCGGCCGCGACCACGCGCACGCGGTGGGATGCGCCGCCGAGCGCCACCGCGATGCGGTCGAGCGCAGCGGTATCACGGCCGACGAGCATGAGTGCCGCACCCCGGCGATGCAGCTCGGTCGCGAGCGCCCGGCCGATGCCGCCGCTCGCACCGGTGACGAGTACACGCGCGTGCACCGCCTTCACGCGGTGAGCTCCAACGATACGTCCGCGGGCGCGGCCTCGTCGGCATCGAGCCCGCGGAACATCTCGCCATAGAGCCAGTAGATGCCCCGCGCGCAGCGGATCACCGCCTGGCAGTCGTCCTCGTCGTGCAGCCGGCCGAGGATGCCTTCGAGGTCGCCGACGTGCTGCTGGTCGAGCTCGCCATGGCTGCGCAGGTAGCTGAACGCCTTCGCGGGCAGGCCCAGCGCGGCCTGGATGCGATCGGCGGCCGCGAGCGCCAGCGCGACGCTGGTGCCTTCGAGCACGTGGACCATGCCGAAGAAGCCGACCGGGTTGCGCCGCATGACGGTGTCGTAGGCGTAGGCGACCATGGCTTCGGTGGCGAGCGACGGCTGCGAAGCGGTCGTCGCGGCGCGGTCGCCCCCCGCATGCACGATGTCGTTCAGGATCCACTGCTCGTGGCCCGCCTCCTCGTCGACGTAGTGCAGGACGGCTTCCTTCAGCCAGCGGTGACGCTCCGGCAGCCGCGTCTCCACCGCCAGCAACAGCGGCACGGTATGACGGACGTGGTGCCAGGCCTGGACGAGGAACCGCCGGTACAGCCCCGGGGTCACGTCGCCGTGCAGGACGCGCTGGATCGCAGGCGCCGCGAGCAGGCGATCGCGGTCGGTCGCCGTTTCGGTCTTCAGTCGTTCATACAGGTGCATGTCGTGGCTTCCGGTGGTGGCCTCACGAGGGGAGCGCCGTGCCGTCGTAGAGCGAGTCGATCAGGGCGGTGTAACGCGCGTGGATTTCGCGACGCCGCAGGCGGCCGTTCGCGGTGAGCGTGCCGTCGGCGAACGAGAATGGCCGCGGCGCGCGCGCCCAGTGCCGCACCTGTGCGTAGGCCGGCAGCGCGAGGTTCGCGGCGGCGACGGCCTGTGCGATCGCGGCGTCGTCGATCTCCGGGCCGGTCCCGACCAGCGCGACCGCGCACGGCCGCGCCTCGCCGCAGGCGAGCAGCGGGCAGCCCCCCAGACGCTGCGACACCTCGCTCTCGATCCACTCGGGCGATACGTTGCGGCCGAAGCTCGTGATGAAGCGGTTGCCCACGCGCCCCTGCAGGTGCAGGAAGCCGTCGGCGTCGAACGCGCCGAGGTCGCCCGTGGCGATGCTCTGGTCGCGGGCGCGCGGCAGCTCGCCGAGATAGCCGAGCATCGTGCTGCCCGCGACGTGCACTTCGCCCGAGTCGTCGATGCGCACGCGCACGTGCGGCAAGGGCCGCCCGACGGTGCCCGGGCGGCGCGCGCCGGGCGTATTCAGACAGACGACCGACGCGCACTCGCTGAGGCCGTAGCCTTCATAGGCGGGAATTCCCGCCGCCGCGGCCCGCTCGAGCAGCGACGGCGAGACGCGCGCGCCGCCGACCGCGACGAACGCCAGCGAGTCGGGCGGTCGGTGGCCGCGTTCGGCCGCGACCACGAGCGCCTGCAGCAGCTCGGGCACGAGGATCAGGCTCTGCGGACGATGCGCCGCAACACTGCGCACGAGACGCGTCACGTCCAGACCCGCATAGTCCATCCCTGTCTCGGCGCACGACGGCAACGCGCACGTCGCGCCGCGCAACAGCGGCGCGTAGATGCCCGCGACGTTTTCGAGCAGCGTCGCGAGCGGCAGCAGGCACAGGTGCCGCTCGATCCGCGTTCCGTAGGTGGCGTCGGCGATCGCCACGGCGACTGCCTCCAGCGCGCGGGCACCGAGGCACACGCCCTTCGGCATCGCCGTGCTGCCGGACGTGTACGTGATCTTGCGCGTGCCGCCCGGAACGGCAGGCCGCCGTGCCGGTTCGAGCGTGCGGCACAGGCGATGCAGCCCCGACGCGGGACCTCGCCCGTCGATACGCCAGTGCGGCAACAGCGCGCGCGCATGCTCGAGGTCGTCGGTCAGCACCGCGTCGACGCCCGCATCGTCGAGCACGTGCGTATGCTGTGCTGGCGTGAACGACGGCGGCAACGGGATCGACAGCACCTCGCCGAAATGCAGGGCCAGGTCGGCCAGGGACCACGGCACGCCGTTGTCCGCGAGCAGGGCGTAGCGCTCGGCCGCTGTCGCGTGCAGCCACCGGATCTCCTCCAGCAGCAGCGTCGGCAGGACGCCGTACGAAACCTCGCGACGACCGTCCCGGAGCGCGACGACGGACGGATCCCCGGCGCACAGTGCCCGCCACAACGCGCTAATGGCCGCTGCCCCGTCGCACGAAGCCCGCGAGGCTGTCGGCATCGCGCAGACGGCCCGCGCAGACGCGCGGGTCGGTCTCGTAATAGCGACCCCATTCGTCGCGTTGCGTGGCGACGCGTGCGCCGTCGGCACGGGCGAGCTCCACGAGCGGCGCGCCGAAACCGGCGAGGATCTGGCGCAGCGCGCCGGTCGCCGTGAAGACGATCCACGTGTAGCGATGCGCCATCAGCCAGGCAGGGATGTGCGCCACCATCCGCACGACGGCGCGGCAGTTGGCGCCGGCGAGGTTGCCGACCTCGGCGATTTCGGCGCGACGTGCCGGCGCGAACCCGCGCGCCGCGAGTTCCGCACCGAGCGCGTCCTCGATCCGACGATCGAGGTACCGTTCCAGGTACAGCGGCCCATCGCCCGCGCTGCGCACGCCCGCCACGCCGCGCAGGATGTCGCCACGGTCGTGAAAGCCGAGCAGCGTCGGCATGAAGCTGCGCACCGCCGCGCCGTGCTTCGCCGCGAACGCGTCGCGCACGTAGCACTCGAGGCCGGCACGGCCGGGCGCGCCGACGCCCACGGGCTCGAGCCGGTAGCCCTGTCCGGGAGGCCGCAACCGCGACGCAAGCCGATGGGATTGCTCCGTCGCCGCCGCTGCCGTCTCGCGCCCGGTCCGCTCCACGTCCATCCCTCGCCACACGCCCCGTCTTGGAGCAGGGGTAAGACGTTGCGAACCGCGCAAATCAATCGTGAATCCCACCGAGCCGATACATGCCCTGTAATCAAAGGGTTACACGCGCGCCGGCGCGCGCTGAGCATCGCCGGTTGATTTGCACGCCGGGCCCCGTCTTACTGGGCATGTGGCTCCCGATGGCATCCCGATGAATGACGACCGCGACCTCGTCGACGCGATGCTCGCGGGCGACGAGCGCGCGTTCACGCTGTTCTTCGAGACATACTTTCCGCGCGTGTACCGGTTCGCGCTGCCACGCGTCGGCCACCAAGTGGACACCGCCAAGGACGTCGTGCAGGCCACGCTGATCAAGGCCATGCGCGCGCTCGGCGACTGGCGCGGCGAGGCGGCGCTGTTCACCTGGCTTTGCCAGATCTGCCGCCGACAGATCGCGGACGACGTGCGCGCGCGGCAGCGGCGGACCGACAGGGTCGTGCTGATCGACGACAGCGACGAGGTGCGGGCCGCGCTCGAGTCGATCGAGGCGCCGGCGTCGGACGACCCGTTCCGCAACGCCGATCGTGCCGACCTGCGCCGCCTCGTGCACGCCGTGCTCGACCGCCTGCCGCGCCGCTACGGCGAGGCGCTCGAATGGAAATACGTCGAAGGCCGCTCCGTCGAGGAAATCGGCGAGCGCCTCGGCATCGGCCGCACGGCGGCACAATCGCTGCTGGCGCGGGCCAGGATCGCGTTCAGGGAAGGGGTGGAGGCCGTGTTCGGGGCGTCGACAAACGACGTGCTGACGAGCCTCGGAGCATGAGAACGAAGCGATGAACGACGAACCTAATGACGACGACACAGGGACCGACGACGAACGGGAACTGGCGGCATTGCTGCGGGCCGCGGGCGCCAGAATGCCGCCACCGCCCGGCATGGCCGAGGCCATGCGCACCGCGGTGGCAGCCGAATGGCGCGTCACGGTGGCGTCCCGCGCAGCGGCAATGCGTCGACGCCGGCTGCACTGGGTGGCGGCGGCGGCCTCCGTCGCCGTGGCAGGTGTCGCCGTCTGGCTCGCGTTGCCGCGTCTGGTGTCGCCGCACGACGTCGCGACCGTCGCCCGACTGGACGGGCCCGTCGAGATCCGCCGCGGGGACGACGGCTCGTGGCAACCGCTCGATGCGCGTCGCCGCCTGCAAGCGGGCGACGACGTGCGCACCGGCGTCGGCGGACGTGTCGCCTTGCGTCGCGCGGACGGTCTCGAGCTGCGTCTCGACGCCGGCACGATGCTCGCCTTGACGGAAGCCGACGAGGCGACGCTCGAGACCGGGCGTGTCTACGTGGACACGGGCACCGGGCACGTCGACGATTTCGTCGTCGCGACGGCGCTCGGTGACGTGCGTCACCTCGGCACGCAGTACAGCGCCGCACTCGGCGCGGGTGCGCTCGAAGTGGCCGTGCGCGAAGGCCGGGTGAGGATCGCGGGCCGCCGCGAGCCCATCGTGGCACAGGCCGGCGAAGCCATGACCGTCGCCGCCGACGGCACCATGCGACGCCGGGCCATCGCGCCCAACGACCCGGCGTGGGGCTGGGCACAGGCAATCGCGCCGGCCTTCGTCATCGACGGGCGCTCGCTGAACGAATTCCTGGGCTGGGCGGCGCGCGAGACCGGCAGCCAGCTCGTGTACGCATCGAGCGATGCGGCGCGCATGGCCGAAGGCACCGAGCTGAAGGGCTCGGTCGCCGGCATGGCGCCCGCATCGGCGGTGGCCGCGGTCATGACGACCACCCCCGCGCTGCGTCATCGCTTCGCCGGCGGGCAATTGCGCATCGAGCGGGCGGTCGACTGAAGGCGCAGGCGGCGCGTCTCGCGACGCGCGTCGTAGGCGGCACGCGACGCCTCCGCTAACATCGCGGGGTCGCGGGCCCGTCCCGGACGCCTATGCGCCTGCGCCCTTCCCGTCCCCACGCCGCTCATCGTTCCACACCGCGCGTCCGGCTCCGGCGCGTCGTGTCCGTCGTGCTCGCCTGCGTCTCCCTGCAGGCGATGGCGGCCGCGCCGTATGCCGGACGCCCCGTCGACCTCGCACTGCGCGAGCTCGCCGGCGCCGCCGGTGTGCAACTCGTCTACACGACGGAGCTGGTGCCGGCGTCGGCGACGGTCGCCAGCGAACCGGCGGCGGGCCCGCCGCTCGAGGGCATCGCGCAGGTGATCGCGCCGCTCGGATTGCAGCTGCGCAGGCTCGACGGCCGCAGCTACGCGCTCGTCCGCACCGATCAACGCCCGGACCCGTCCGCGACAAGGGAGCGAAGCGCCGTCGCACCCGCGCCGTCGCTCGACGAAGTCGTGGTCAGCGCGAGCCGGTATGCGCTGGTCGCGGACGTGCCCGACGTGCATACCGTGCTGGCGCAGGGTGCGCTCGACGCCCTGCCGCGCTTCGCCGAGGATGCCCTCAAGGCCGTGCACCGGCTGCCGGGCGCTGCGAGCAACGGGCTCTCGGGACTCGCGCATCTGCGCGGTGGCGACGCCGACGAGACGCTCGTGCTGCTCGACGGGCTGCCGCTGTACGAGCCGTTCCACCTGCGGCTGCTGCAGAGTCCCACGAGCGTGCTCGACGAGCGCATCATCGGCCGCCTGGACGTGCACGCCGGCGGGTTCACCGCGGATTTCGGCGACCGCATGAGCGGCATCATCGACGTGGGCTCGCTGCGCCCCGAACGTGACGCGTATTACGAGGCCGGTGTCAGCCTGCTGCACGTCGGTGCGCTCGCTTCGAGGCGATTCGCCGACGGCCGCGGGCAGTGGCTCGTGTCGGCCCGCCGCAGCAACCTCGACGAGATCTCCGACTGGACGCGCTCCGACCTCGGCGAGCCGCATTATTCCGACGGCTTCGCGCGGCTCGACTATGCGTGGTCGCCGGCCACCCGAGGCAGCCTGCACGTCCTGCTCGCCAACGACACGGCGGGGATCACCAACCCGGCGGGCACCGAGCATGCCGACGCCGGGTACTCCAACACCTACGTCTGGGGCACGCTGGAGCAGGAGTGGTCGGCGAGTCTCGCGACGTCGGCGCTGCTGTCATTCACCAACGTCTCCGCCGAACGCGTCGCCTCGGTTGACGAACCCGGGCAGCGCGTCGGGCACGCCGACGACCGTCGCGAGTACGACGTGCTCGGGCTCAAGCTCGACGCACGACATGCGACGGCGCGCTGGCTGCAGCGCGCAGGTATCGAACTGCGGTCACTGAGTGCGCGGTATGACTACCGGGGCGAGGTGATCTTCGCGCCCGATTACCCTTTTCCAGGTGCGTCCAGCTTCCGGCGCGAGCTTGCGCCGCGGCCCTCCGGCGAACACGTGGCCGTCTACTGGACGCTGCGCGGCCGGTTGACCGACGCGCTGGTGGCGGAGCTCGGCCTGCGCTGGGACGAGCAGACCTACGGACCGGGTGGCGACGATCAATGGGGCCCGCGCTTCAACCTGGCCTGGCAGGCAACCGACGCGACGCGACTGCTCGCGAGCCTGGGCCGCTACCAGCAGTTTCAGGGCGTCGAGGAACTGCCGGTCGAGGACGGCGTCGCCGCGTATTCGCCTGCACAGCGCGCCGATCACGCGATCGTCGGCGTCGAGCATTCATTCGACGACAGCGTCACACTGCGCGTCGAGGCCTATCGCAAGAACCACGACCGGCTGCGCACGCGCTACGAGAACCTCTACGACCCGCTCTCGCTGGCTCCGGAACTGCGCTGGGACCGCGTCGCGATCGCACCGTCGTCGGCGCGGGCGGAGGGGCTCGAAGCGCTGATCGCCGTGCGCGAGCGCGGCCCCTGGAGCGGCTGGGCTTCCTATGCGTGGTCGCGGGTCACGGACCGCGTCGCCGGCGACGACGTCCGCCGGAGCTGGGACCAGGCGCACACGTTCAATGCCGGCCTCGGCTGGGCCGAAGGTGCCTGGCGCGCGACGCTGGCGGGCCAGTACCACACGGGCTGGCCCGTGACGCCGATCGGCCTCGACCCCGACGGCAACGTCGTCGTCGGGGCCCCCAACGCCGCACGCTATGCGTACTTCGGCTCGCTCGACGCGCGCGTGAGCCACGAGTGGACGCTGCCGCGAGGCACGCTGACGGCGCACGCCGAGGTCACGAACCTGCTCGACCGCCGCAATCCGTGCTGCACGGACCTGCGCTATGCGACGGACGCGGACGGCGTCGCCACGCTCGACCGCGAACGGCGGCACTGGCTGCCGCTGGTGCCCTCGGTCGGTGTGCTGTGGAAGTTCTGAAACGGAACGGGGCGGGCCCGAAGGCCCACCCCGCTGCGGACTCGATCGAACGCGACCTTACTTCGCCGCGTCGATGATGGTCTGGCGCCCGTTCGGGAACGCCGTCGGTTGCCAGCCGTTCTGGTTCGCGTGCGTCCTTGCAGCCGCTCCCGAATGACAGCTCGTGCAAGCGGCCGTCGTCGAACCCTGCAGCACGTCGTCGAGCTGATTGCCCCAGGTCGTGCCGCCGGCGTCGATCGTCGTCGCCACCGCCCGGGTCGCGTCGGGAATGACCTGGAAGCCCGGTACATGGCAGGCCGCGCAGTCGTTCAACGCCCGCGGATACGTCGGCGTGTGGAAGTTGTGATTCTTCACCACCGTATTGCCGCTGGCGTCCGCCGAACCGAACACCGGCAACGATGCGCCGGCACCCGGCCAGTTCCTCAGCAGGCTCTCGCTCGACGCCCAGGCATAGATGCCGAAGCCCCGGTAGATGACGATCGGCTGGTGCCCCTCGTGGCCTGCCGAATGGATTCGGTGCAGCATCGTCTTCAGCTCGTAGGTCTGGCCGTTGAGGCCGTCATACGAGTCGGACTGGTCGACGCTCATCGCGACGCGGATGTCCTGCTCGGTCGACGCCGAGTTGTGACACATGTTGCACATCTCCACGTTGTCGACGCGGTTGCCGCCGTGCTGGTACAGCGAGCCGACGTGACACTTGACGCAGGCGCCCGTGTCGGCGATGTCGCGACGCAACTGGGCCGGCAAGGCTCCCGTGCCGAGGACGAACTCACGCGTCGGGGTGAGAGCGCGGACCTGCATCACGCCGTCCGCGTCGGCCGGGGCAACCGCGGGCACCCAGGGCTTGCCCTGCAGGGCCACGATGCCTCGGCTCGCTCCGGCCGGGGCGACTTCGACCGGAATGGTCGTCGTCGCGACGTTGCCGACGCAAACCGTGTTGGCCGTGCTCAGACTCACCGCCGCCGGTTGGCCAGGCGAGGTGCCGAGACCCATGATGAAGTCGTCGCCCTGGGCATAGCTGCGGATGATGCTCATGTTGTTGCGGTTGGTCGGCGTGGTCGCCGGCGGAACCGCGGGCAACGCGGGAATGGCATGGAACGCCGGCAGACCGTCGGCCGGTGTTGCGTTGCACGGATTCACGGGTGAACCGTCGTACGCCGCCGTCCAGGAGACCTTCAGGTTCGTGCCGTCGTCGACGATGCCCGTGATCTGCATGTCGATCCTGTCACCGTAGGTCACGGAGGTGTCGACGCCGTTCCAGATGACACCGCCGCGCTCGGTGGCGAGCCCGTTGTGGAAGTCGGCCACGTAGACGAGCTTGCTCACGCCGCCGGGCTTGTGGCAGGTCTGACAGTCGGTGCTCTCGTCATAGCCTTCGTGGAACGTCAGGCCGGACGAGGTGAAGTCCCAGCTCGCCATCGACTCGTGGCAGGTGAAGCATCCTTGCGGTGTCACCGGCATGTCGTTGATTTCGTCGAGCGCAGGAGTGCTGTCATGGCAGACGCCGCAGTTCGTCATGTACGTGGGATACGTCGTGTCGAACTCCGTGGTCTTGAACGTGTACGAGCCACTTGGCCGGTCGTGGGCATTGTGGATGCCGTGGATCAGGCCGACCCAGCTCTCGCCGATGAAGGAGTAGCCGCTGCTCGTGTGGCACACCACGCACTGCGACGCGACCATCGTCGGGTAGTCGTAGGGCTTGTACGTGTGCGGCGCGATGCCGGCGCCGTGGCAGTTGTTGCAGGCCTGGTCGCTCACCAGCGCCGCATAGGCCGCGGCGGGATAGTCACCCCACACGCCGACGTTCAGGGTCTCGGCCGCATCGGAGATGCGGAAGAAGTAGCGCGAGTCGACGCCGGCATTGGCGGCGCCACCCACGATCCTGAGCGTGTAATCGCCCCCGGACTGATCCGTCACGACCGGATCGCCGAGATCGAAGTGCTGGCCGCCCGCATAACGGTAATCGGACCGCACCTTCGTGAAGCCCGTGGCGTTCCTGCCGTCGACCTTGACGTTGTAGGTGAGCACCAGGTCGCCGCCGTCGACCGCAAACGCCGGCACGCTGACCGTCACCTGATTCACGAGGGCGTGCGCCTTGGTGGCGTCCGCATACGAACCGTCGTCATGACAGACGGCGCAGGTTTCCACCGCCGCCTGCGTGACGCCGGGCCCCGTGGGACCCGCCGGGCCCGTCGGCCCGGTCGTCCCCGTGCCACCTGCAGGCCCCGTGGGACCGGCCGGACCGGCCGGCCCTTGCGCGCCATCGGCCCCGTCCTTGCCGTCGTCTCCCGAACAGCCGGCGATCCCGGCACCGAGCGCCAACAACGCGATGAACGGCACGAGCGAACGTGCTGTCCGATGACTGCCGATTTTCATGATGCTCTCCCTTCGCCCGTCGTTCGGGGCCGACACAGTCCGGGCATTTGCTCCCAGCCAGACTGAGGCGATGGTATGAGGCGGCAGCGGGCGCCAGAATATCGGATAACCGAAGTCCCGCTGCGCCCTTCATGAACCGGGGCTGGTGCAGCGAGAAATGCCCGGCGCGCGTCGCAAGCGCAGCGGCGACTGCCAGTATCGGAGCGCTCGTCGCCGACGACACGCAACAGGGGATGACTCCCTCCCGGGCCCTGTCCGTCCTGAGCGACGGGCTGGAGCTTGCGTCTTGCGCAGACGCTTGCGTGCTCTGCAGAGGCTTGCGCGTTCCTCGGCTGCCTCAGCCGGCCCCATGCTGGCGGAACCACGCGAGGCACTGCGTCCAGGCGTCGGTGGCTTCGTTCGACCTGCCGCTCGGCCGGTCGTCCGCGAGAAATCCGTGCGGCGCCCCGGGGAACACGACGATCCGCGAGGCTTCGTTGCCGGCCCTGGCGAGCGCCTGCCGCATCTGCCCGATGTCGGCGGGCGGGACGCCCTGGTCCTGGCCACCGTACCGGCCCAGCACCGGCACCTTCAGTTGCGCGGCGATGTCGACGGGATACTGCCGCTGCAGCGGCGTGCGTTCGCCCGTCAGACGCCCGTACCACGCCACGCCGGCTTGAGGCTGCGACTGTGCGCGGCATAGAGCCAGGTGATGCGTCCGCCCCAGCAGAAGCCGGTGGCGAGCGCCGTGACGATGACGGCGCGGCGGGTCAGGGTCGGCTTGCCGAGCAGTGCGACGAGCTCGGCGTTGGTCCACTGCTCGTGCATCGTCTGGCTCCTCCTTGAGAAAGCGGCCGTCGGGTGCGACGCGCGTCAGGGCGGCTCGACCCCCGGCTGACAAGGCGTCGTCTCCGCGGCGACGGCCGCCGCGACCTCCGGCAGCACCGAGTACTGCGTGAACTCCACGGGCATGCGCGTCGCCTTGCCGGTCCGCAGGTCGATGCAGACGTAGTGGATCAGCGCGCGCAGCAGCGTCTCGCCGTCGGCGGCGCGCCGGACCTGGAAGCGGCGGGTGATGCGCAGCCGGTTGTCGTTGTGCACGGGCCAGGTGCCGACCTCGATGTCGTCGCCCTCGAGTGCCGCGCGCAGGTAATTGACCTGGGTGCGCCACACGGCCATGCCGCGGCCGAGTTGCCGGCACAGCTCGGGGCTGATGCCGCGCGAGATCGAATGCGCCCAGGCGCAGTCGTCGAGCCAGGCGACGTAGATCGCGTTGTTGACGTGGCCGTAGCCGTCGATTTCCGCGTGATGCGCCACGCGCGCGTGGATGAACGGCGCGGGCAGGTCCCAGCTCATGACCCGGCTCCGACCGGACCGCGCGAGCCTGAGCCCTGCTCGCGCAGCATCGCATCGAGACGCGCGTCCTTCTCCGCCCACAACTCGCCGAGCCAGCGTTTGAAGCGGGCGCGATCGGCCGCATCCTCACCGAAGTCCCCCGCCGTCATCCACGGCTCGACCGGGTGGCGTCGCACGTCCATGCGCACCGTGCCCAGGCGGCCGCAGCACATGTCCCAGAGCGTGGGGCTCGCGGACGGGTAGGCGATCGTGACGTCGAGCACCGAATGCAGCGACTTGCCCATCGCCGACAGCACGAACGCCACGCCGCCGTGGCGCGGCCGCAGCAGGTGACGATAGGGAGACTTGCTGGCCGCGTGCCTGGCCGCCGTGAAGCGCGTGCCCTCGACGAAGTTCATGACCGACGTCGGCATCAGGGCAAAGCGCTCGCAGGCCTTGCGCGTCGCCGCGAGGTCTTCGCCGCGTGCTTCCGGATGCTGCTGCAGGTAGGTCGCCGAGTGCCGCTGCATGAACGGGAAATCGAGTGCCCACCACGCGAGTCCCAGGAACGGCACCCAGATGAGCTCCTGCTTGAGGAAGAACTTGAGGAACGGGACGCGGCCGATCAGCGCCTGCTGCAGCACCAGGATGTCGACCCACGAACGGTGGTTGGACACGACGAGGTACCAGCCGCACCGGTCGAGACCTTCGGCGCCCGTCACCTCGAGGCGCAATACGCCCATGAGGCGGAAGATCGCGACGTTGCAGCGGATCCAGCACTCGGCGAGCCCGACCATCACGCGACTCGTGGCCTTGCGCCACGGCGGCAGCGGCACCAGCAGCTTCGCCAGCGCCACGGCCATCAGGATGGGCACCCAGAAAACGACGTTCGCCACCATGAGCAACAGGGTCATGATGCCTTTGAGCGTCGAGCCACGCTTCTGCACGGGCGTCCAGTCCTTCCGGCCGGCGGGGTATGCGATTATGCCCGGGTCGCCCGCATCATGGAGCCTGCCGCTGATGCCGCTCGAACTTTCGGCCGTCGAGGCCCGCGTGATCGGCTGCCTGATCGAGAAGCAGATCGCCACGCCGGACCAGTACCCGCTGTCGCTCAACGCGCTCGTGAGTGCCTGCAACCAGAAGAGCAACCGCGACCCGGTGCTGAACCTCGACGAGCGCGAGGTCCAGCCGATCGTCGACGCCCTCGCCCGCAAGCAGCTCCTCATGGAGAAGTCGGGTTTCGGCAGCCGCGTGCCGAAATACCACCAGCTCTTCTGCAACACCCAGTTCGGGAGCCTGAAGTTCACGCCCGAGCAGACGGCGATCGTCTGCGAGCTGCTGCTGCGCGGGCCGCAGACGCCCGGCGAGCTGCGCACGCACGCCGGGCGACTCGCGCCGCTCGGCGACGTGCAGCAGGTCGAGGCAGCGCTCGAGGACCTCATGACCCGCCCCGAGGGGCCGTTCGTCGCCCGGCTCGCCCGCGAGCCCGGCCGGCGCGAGTCGCGCTATGCGCAGCTTTTCACGGGGCCGCCCACGCAGGCGCTCGCGGGCACCGTGACGGAGCCGGCAGCGGCGCCGCTCGCGACGGCCGAAGAGCCAGGCCTCGTGGCACGCGTTGCCGCGCTCGAGGCCGAGGTCGCCGAACTGCGGCGGGAGTTCATGGAGCTGAAGCAGACAGGCGCGCGCTGACGGCCCGGAACTTGCCGACGGCCTGACGGGCTCAGGCGCGCGGCTGCTTCAGTGTCTTCGCGACGATCTTCCCGGCCTGCCCGTGCAGCGCCCGGAAGTCGGGCACGGCGTCGCCCCTGATGCGCCTTTCGAGCACGACCAGGTGCGAATGCCAGCCGCCGCCGAAATTGATTGCGTCGTCGCGGCCCCGCAAACCGGTGTGGGTCAATACCAGCAGGGTTTTTCCACCCTCATCGCTCAACGCGAAGGCGATCTCGCCCGCTTCGCCACCCTCCCAGGTGATCGCAGGGAGATGCGGCGGCTGATACCGCGTGATGCGTTCTTCCCGGCTCTGGCCGAGATGGATCCGATATTGCTCGGGTGTGGGCACGTTCTCGTCGGAGAGATTGTCGTGGTCCATCGTCAGGCCGAAACGGCCGCCGACTTTCAGCTCCGTCGGGCCGCCCATAAACCATCGCGCGCGTTGTCCGGGGTCGACCAGATATCGCCAGACCGTCTCGACCGAGGCGTCGAGACGCCGCTCGAAGCGCAGGGTTTCGGGGGTGATCGTGTCTGTCATGCGGATCTCCCGGGCGAGATCGGGAGCCCGGGATACGCCGACCGCCAGCGCCTGATCACCCATCCGAAGCGCGCCACGCCTTTCCCAGCAGGGCGATCGCACCTTACGCCGCCCGCAGCTCGAAATCCGCCTCGATCACGGCAAAAGGAACCCGGATTCTGCCGCCGGCCGTCCTCTCGATCAGGCCGACATCGATCAAGAGCCCGACGTCCTCGTGCACTCGCTTTACGTCGCGCTCGAGTGCCCGTGCCAATCCCCGCACGCTCGCAGGCCCCATCGACTGCAGCCGCTCGATCAACTCCCAGCGCTTTGGGCTGAGCACGCGAAAAAGCGCCGCCGGGGACTCGAACGAGAACACGTGTGCCGATGCTGAGCGACCGCCTTCCCAGGCCGTAGCAAACCGCCGACCCATCTCCTCGAGCGCCGCTCCCCCATCACGCCGGATCCGCAGGACTGCCTTGGTCATGAATCTCGCTTCTTCGCAACGTCAGTCAGGAAATCGCTGACCAGTTGCCCGACCGTCGTGAATCGATAGGGCCCCTCACGACCGCGATGGTGGCGATGATCGCCCTTGCCGCGCTCGTTGTCGTAACCGACGATCCGCCGACCGTCTCGCCCGTAGTACAGCCGATACCTGTACCGGTGACGACTGCCCGCCACAGGCGCAGGCAAATGCCAGATGATCATCTCGGCGACAGCACCGTCATCGAAGTCGAGCCGGTCCCGGTGCAGCAGCGTCGCGACCATGTAGGCAACAATGCCAACAATGCGCGGATGTTGTCAATCATGCCAACAGGCCGTCGTCCCGCCGCTGCCCCGCTCAGCTCAACGCCCGCGACTCAGCGTCGGTAGACCGGCCCACAGCTTCCACTCACCAGTCGGACCGGTCCCTGCTCCGAATCCGCGCGCGGGACGTGGCTCGAAGCGCCGGCGAGCGCGTCCGAAACCGCGCCGTCAATACCCCCGCCGAACATCGACGACCGACAGCATCCGGTCGCCATTCACGTAGCGCCTGACGTTCTCGCGCACGATGGCCATACGCGCAGCGTCGCCGAGATCGGATCGTGTGGACACGTGCGGCGTGAGGATCACGTTCGGCAGCGACCAGAGCGGGTCGTCCGCGGGCAGCGGTTCGGGCTCCGTGACGTCGAGCCCCGCGCCCGCCAGGCGGCCCGAGCGCAATGCCTCCGTGAGCGCCGTCTGCACGACGCTGCCGCCGCGGCCGACGTTGATGAAATAGGCGCCCGGCCTGACGGCAGCGAAGAACTTCGCGTCGTAGAGGTCCCGGGTTTCGGGCGTCAGCGGCGTCGCATTGACCACGAAGTCGGCGCGCGCCGCGAGCTGGAGGAGATCGGCCGGCAGCCCGACCTCGCGGACGTAGTCGGGCCCTTCGCGCCCGCTGGCCCGCACGGCGTCGACCTGCATGCCGAGCGCGTGTGCGCGCCGGGCGACCTCGGTGCCGATGCCACCCAGCCCGACCACGAGCACGGTCTTGCCCTGCAACGTGAACATGCGCGCGGTCGGCGGCAACTGCGGCGTCCAGCGGGCCGCGGCGCGTTCCTGGATGAAGAAGTCGAGCCCGCGCGCGAACGCCAGCATCATGGCCACGACGTGCTCCGCCATGACGGGTCCGGCCACGCGCTGCATGTTGGTGAGCAGGATGTCGCGCTCACTCAGCGCGGGGATGGACACGCATTGCTCCACACCGGCCGAGAACGTCTGCACCCAGCGGATCCCGCGGCCGGCCCCGAGCACCTCGGCGCTGCACAGTCCAAGGACGGCGTCTGCGTGCTTCGCGAGTTGTACCGCCTGCGGCACGCCGTCGGCGACCACGAATTTCACGCCAGGCGCCACTTCGCGCAGCGCCTCGACGAGATCGGGCCGGTCCAGGGCCACAAGAATGATGCGCGGCCGCTTCCAGCCCGGATGCTCGCGCACCGGCGTCGGCGATTCCTCGAGGCCGAGATGGGCGATGAGCGCAGCCGTGTCGGGAGTGGATGCGACAGCGTCGGCCCGCGCAACCCCGGGCCGGCCGCCGGCACAGACGGCCGCCGTGACGCACCAGGCGGCGACGAGCAGCGAAACGAAGCGGGACTCGGACGGCATGCGACCCTCCGGCGGCAGGCGATGGAAAGGCCGTAATACACCTCCGGCGCGCCGCGTGCACCCCACCGACGCATCAAGCCTGCGGTCAGAACCCCGTGCGAGCCATCCGTCGCCGCAGGAACGCGATCTGCGTCTGCAGTGGCAACTGCTTCGGGCAGACGTCGTGACAGCCGAGCAGCGTCATGCAGCCGAACACGCCCTCGTCCGTGCCGATCAGTTCGTAGAAATCCGCGTCGGTGCGCGCATCGCGCGGGTCGAGGGCGAAACGCGCGATCTTGTTGAGACCGACGGCGCCGACGAAGTCCTCGCGCATGCGCGCCGTGCCGCAGGCCGCGACACAGCAGCCACATTCGATGCAGCGGTCGAGTTCGTAGATCCGGTCGGAAAGATCCGGGTCCATCGCCGCTTCCTGCCGGCGCAGGTCGGGCTCCTCGTCGAGCGAGTGCACCCAGGTCTCGAGCCGCTCGCTCATGCCGCGCATCCACTTGCCCGTGTTCACGGACAGGTCGGCGATCAGTTCGAACGCGGGCAGCGGTGCGAGCGTGATGTCGCGGGGCAGGTCCCTGGTGAGCGTCCGGCAGGCGAGGCCCGGCCGGCCGTCGATGACCATGCCGCAACTGCCGCAGATGCCGGCGCGACAGACGAAGTCGAACGCCAGCGACGGATCGAGCGTCGCGCGAATCTCGTTGAGCGCGATGAACAGCGTCATGCCGGGCGCTTCCTCGATCTCGAAGACGTCGACGTGCGGCACGCTCGCCGGGTCCTGGGGGTCGTGGCGCAGGACGTGGAAATGCAGCATGCGGCGCGGCGCTTCGGGCGCTGTCGCCGGCGCTGCCAGCGTGCCGGGTACGGTCGCCGTCCGGTCTGGAGTCGTCTCAGGCGGTGGCGGCGAGGTCGCGCTCATGGGGTGAGTTTCTCGTCGATGCGTTCGTTGCGCCCGCGCAGGCGCGCCGGCAACAGGTGCTCGTACGGCATCAATGCCTGCTGCATCTCGTGCCGGTCGGCGCCACCCATGGCCTCGCGCACGCGGGCGATTTCCGCGATGCGCACCGGCGTGTCGGGATGGTCTACATGGTCCTTGTTGCCGTAGCCGCGCCAGCCGGGCGGCAGCTCCATCGTCCCGACGTCCAGCGCCTCATAGTCGAGGGTCGGCTGCGTGGCGAGCGGGTGGTTCCACGTCGCCAGCGTGCGCCTGAGCCATTCGGCATCGTTGCGGCGCGGGAAGTCTTCGCGGAAGTGTGCGCCGCGGCTCTCGGTCCGCGCGAGCGCGCCCTGCGCGATGCACAGCGCCACCTTGAGCATCTTCTGCACCCGATACGCGGTGGCGAGTTCCGGGTTGGGGCCGTCGCGGTTCGAGCGCAAGCCGAGATTGCGGCTGCGCACCAGCAGTTCCTGCAGGCCCGCGACAGCCTGCTCGAGGTCGGCGCCGGTGCGGAAGATGCCCACGCGATCCGTCATGAGCCGCTGCATGCCGTCCTTGATCGCATCAGCGCGCTCGGTGCCTGTGCCGCGCAGCAGCGCGTCGAGCTTGGCGCGCTCCACGCGAAGAGCCTCGCGCAGCAGCGGTGTGCTCACGTCGATGTCGCCCTCCGGGCTTTCGACAAAGTCGGCGACGAACTCGCCGACGATCGCACCGGCGACCACGGTTTCCGCGACGGAGTTGCCGCCGAGCCGGTTGAACCCGTGCATGTCCCAGCAGGCGGCCTCGCCGGCAGCGAACAGGCCGCGCAGGCCGTAAGCCTGGCCGGTGTGATCGGTGCGCACGCCGCCCATGGTGTAGTGCTGCGCGGGACGCACCGGGATCCAGTGCTCCGCCGGGTCGATGCCGAGGAAGTACCGGCAGATCTCCTTGACCTCGCGCAGGTTCTTCTCGATGTGCGCGCGGCCGAGCAGCGTGATGTCGAGCCACAGGTGCTCGCCGAACCGGGAACGGGCGCCGTGGCCTGCCCGGATGTGCTGCTCCATGCGACGCGAGACGACGTCGCGCGAGGCGAGTTCTTTCTTCTCCGGCTCGTAGTCCGGCATGAACCGGTGGCCCGTGGCGTCGCGCAGCAGCCCGCCGTCGCCGCGGCAGCCCTCGGTCACGAGGATGCCGGCCGGGAAGATCCCCGTGGGATGGAACTGCACCGCCTCCATGTTGCCCAGGCACGCGACCCCGGTCTCGAGTGCGAGCGCCGCGCCGATGCCCTCGCAGATCACGGCGTTGGTCGTGACGCGGTAGACGCGTCCCGCGCCGCCCGTGGCGATGATCGTGGCCTTCGCGACATAGGTCGTCAGCTCGCCGGTGATCAGGTCGCGCACGACCGCGCCGTAGCAGCGCCGGCCGTCGTGGATCAGCGACAGCGCCTCGGTGCGCTCGTGCACCGGGATGCCGTCGGCGATGGCGCGGTCGCCGACGGCGAACAGCATGGCGTGCCCCGTGCCGTCGGAGACGTAGCAGGTGCGCCACTTCTTCGTGCCGCCGAAATCACGCTGCGCGACCAGGCCATGGGATTGCGCCCGCTCCGTCAGCGTCACTCGCTCGCCGTTGATGATCGCCTGCCGGTCGCCCTGGCGGACGCGGCTCCACGGCACGCCCCACGCGGCGAGCTCGCGCACGGCCTTTGGCGCCGTATTGACGAACATGCGCACGACCCGCTGGTCCGCGCCCCAGTCGCTGCCCTTGACGGTGTCCTCGAAGTGGACGTCCTCGTTGTCGCCCTGGCCCTTGCAGACGTTGGCGAGACTCGCCTGCATGCCGCCCTGCGCCGCGGCCGAATGGGAACGCTTGGGGGGCACCAGCGACAGGACGATCGCTTCGTGGCCGCGCCGGCGCGCGCCGATGGCCACGCGCAGGCCCGCGAGACCGCCGCCGATCACGAGCACGTCGCTATAGACCACCTTCACGGGGCGCCCACCACCAGCGCGGCAGGCACGTAGCGCTGGCCGTAGTCCGGCGCGTGCTCGATGCCAATCCTGACGTAGGCCAGCAGTGTCGCGACGCCCAGGGCCAGGAAGAACGCCGTGAGGGTCCATTTGAATCGCCGCAGCCAGCGGCGCGTCGCGGCCGGGTCGCCGCGCTCGAACCAGCCCCACTTGAGCGCGACGCGGTAAAGCCCGACGCCGCCGTGGAATTCGACGGCGAACAGCATGACCAGATACAGCGGCCACATCAGGTCGGTCCAGACGCGGTCGGCCGACTCGAACGGCCCGATGCGGTCCGGCCGGGTCATCATGATGTAGAGGTGCACCGAGGCCATGAAGAACAGCGCGAAGCCGGTGACGACTTGCCAGTACCAGAGCGTCGTGTCCTCGTGCCGCATGGCGCCGACATGATCCCGGCAGGTGCGATATTGCCGGTAGCTGGAAGGGAATTTGCGCAACGCGAGCGCCGCGTGCACGACGAACAGCGTGAAGACCGTGGCGACCAGCAGTGACACCAGCCAGTACTGCGGACGGCCGAACAGGAAATGGCCCTCGAACAGGCGCGCGACCGTCCACATCGCGTCCTTGCCGAGCAGGATCGACGACACGAACAGCATGTGCACCCACATGAACAGGCCCAGCGCGAGGCCGGTGGCGCTCTGCAGGACGTCGAGACGCGCGGGCCAGCGACGCCGCCGACGCGACGCGGTGACGGGGACCAGGGCGGTCGGGCGGTTCGTGGCGTCCACGACGGGCTTGTCACGCGTGGCTGGGGACGGTGTGATTTCGGGCGATGCGACCCCCCGCTGCCATAAGTGTTTTCCTCGGTCACCCGGCATTTCGCGTGAAACTATAGTCGCGCCGTCCGTGCCGAGGGATCGCGTGAACGCCTATCTCGCCTTCGTCGTCTACCTGCTCGCGATTCTGGGCTTCGTGGCGGTCACGCTCTGGCTCAACCGCGTGCTCGGGCCCAAGCCTGAGCCCACCGCGCTGAAGCTCGAGCCGTTCGAATGCGGCGCGACGCCGGTCCAGACGGACAACACCCGGTCGGTGCCGGTCAAGTACTACGGCATCGCCGTCGTGTTCATCCTGTTCGATCTGGAAACGGTTTTCCTGTATCTCTGGGCGCTGGCCGCACAGCCGGTCACCGGGTTCATGCTCGCCACGTTCGGGCTGTTCATGGCGCTGCTGGTGGTGATCATGCTGTACGTCTGGCGCTCCGGGCTGCTCGAGGAGGTGACGGCGTGAACCCGGCCGAGCCCGCGAGAGCCCCTGCGCCCCGCGGCGCCTTCGAGTACCTGACGACGCGCAAGGACGAGTTCGTCGGCTGGGCCCGCAAGTTCTCGCTGTTCCCCTACCCGTTCGTGACGGCCTGCTGCGCCATGGAGTTCATGTCCGTGAGCGCGACGCTCTACGACACGGACCGATTCGGCGCAGCGCTGCCGCGCTTCACACCGCGCCAGTCCGACCTGCTGATGGTCGTCGGCACCGTGACGCACAAGCAGGCGCCGGTCCTGCGCAAGGTCTACGAGCAGATGTGCGAGCCCAAGTGGGTCATGGCGTTCGGCGTCTGCGCGACCAGTGGCGGCTTCTACCAGAACTACGCCACGCTGCAGGGCATCGACAGGATCATCCCGGTCGATATCTACATTCCTGGCTGCCCGCCGCGGCCCGAAACGGTCATCGACGGCATCATGCAGCTCCAGGACAAGATCGCCGCGCAGCGGCATCCGATCATCAACCAGGACTTCTGAAGTGAGCACGGGGGACGACTTCCTCGGACAAGTGACGGCGGGTGTCGGTGTGGCGGCGCTGTCGTCGGGCGTCGCGCACGGCATCCTGGTGCTGGAGGTCGGGTCCGAGAGCCTGCGGCCGGTCGTGCATCACCTCAAGGAGGCCTTCGGCTTCGACATGCTGCTCGACCTGACCGGCGTCGACTGGCCGCAGCGCCGGCCGCGCTTCGACGTCGTCTATCACTTCTACACCACCCATCGCCACGTCCGGGTCCGCCTCAAGACGCGCGTCGGGGAAGCCGACCCGGTCGTCGACACGCTCGTCGGCCTCTACGGCTCGGCCCGCTACCTGGAACGCGAGTGCCACGAGATGTACGGCATCCGCTTCCGAGGCAACGACGACCTGCGCCCGATCCTGCTCTACGAGGGCTTCGAGGGCCACCCGCTGCGCAAGGATTATCCGAAGCACGCCGAGCAGCCGCTCGTGCCGTATCGCGAGGGGCAGTCATGAGTTCGCTGCCGCCGCTCGGCGCCCTGCCGAACCCGATCCGGCCGGCCTTCACCGAGGGCCAGACCCCCGGCTCGGTCATCGTCAACATCGGTCCGTCGCACCCCGCGACGCACGGCACGATCCAGATCGTGGCCGAGATCGAGGGCGAGCGCGTCCTGCGCACCGACGTGCACTGCGGCTACCTGCACCGCGGCTTCGAAAAGGAGTGCGAATACCACACCTGGCACAACCTGATCCCCTACGTCGACCGCCTGAACTACTGCTCTGCGCTGATCAACGACTTCGCCTACTGCGAGGCCGTCGAGAAGCTCATGGACATCGAGCTCACGCCGCGCTGCCGTCACCTGCGCACGCTGCTCGCCGAGTACTCGCGGATCGCCGACCACCTGACGTGCATCGCCGCGGCGCTGATGGAGCTGGGCGCGATGACGGCGTTCCTGTACCTCGTCACCATCCGCGACTACGTCTACGAGCACATTGCCGATCTCACCGGCGCACGCGTCACGCACAGCTATGGCCGTATCGGCGGTCTCGCGCGCGACCTGCCCGACGGCTGGCTGACGCGCCTCGCCGGGATCCTCGACCGCATGGACGAGTTCGTCGACCGCGTGCACGGCCTCGTCGACCGCAACCGCATCTTCATCGACCGCATGCGCGACGTCGGGGTGGTCTCGGCGGCCGAGGCCGTCAACTGGGGGTTCACGGGCCCGGTGCTGCGCTCGACCGGCGCGCCGCGCGACCTGCGCAAGGACACGCCCTATCTCTCGTACGCCGAGCTCGACTTCGAGGTGCCTGTCGGCATCAAGGGTGACAACTACGACCGCTACTACGTGCGCATGCGCGAGATCGACGAGTCGAAGCACATGATCCGCCAGCTCGCCGACATGCTCGAGCCGGGCCCGCTGTGCGTCGACGACCGTCGTTGCACGTTCCCGCCGAAGGACGCCGTGTACTCGGAGATCGAGGCGCTCATCAACCACTTCAAGCTCGTCATGGAGGGCCCCCAGGTGCCGCCGGGCGAGGTCTATTCGGCGCATGAAGGCGCGAACGGCGAGCTCGGATTCTACCTCGTCAGCGTCGGCGGGGGCGTGCCGTGGAAGGTGCACTGCCGCAGCCCGAGCTTTGCGCACGTGGGCGGCATCCACCGCATGCTCGACGGCTACCAGCTCGCCGACATCGTGCCGACGTTCGGGTCGGTCAACATGATCGGCGGGGAATGCGACCGATGAGGCACCTGATCGCCGAGTTCGAGAAGCTGCGCGAACGCTTTCCGGCGGGCTTCGAATCGTCGCTGGTGCTGCCCTGCGTGCGCCGCATCCAGGAGGATCGCGGCTACGTCGCCGACAGCGACATCGTCGAGCTGGCCGACTACCTCGGCATCCCGCAGATCCAGATCGAGGAAGTGCTGTCGTTCTACACGATGTTCCGGCGCCGCCCGGTCGGCCGCTGGCACCTGCAGTTCTGCCACAACGTGAGCTGCTCGATGAACGGCGCCGAAGGGATTCTCGCGCACGTCGAAGGGAAGCTCGGCATCCGGCCGGGCGAGACGACGCCGGACGACCGGTTCACGCTGTCGCACGCCGAGTGCCTCGGCTCCTGCGGAACCGCCCCGATGATGATGGTCAACGAGGCGTACCACGAGAACCTGACGGTCGCGGCCGTCGACGCACTGCTCGAGGAGCTGAAGTAGCCATGCCCGGCCGCCAGCTCATCATGTCCTTCCCGGTGACGGCGACCTCGCATTCGCTGGCGGAATACCGCGCGCGCGGCGGCTACGGGGCGCTCGCGAAGGCGCTGCGCGAGATGAAGCCGCAGGACATCGTCAAGGAAGTGACCGCGTCCGGGCTGCAGGGCCGCGGCGGCGCCTCGTTCGAGGTCGGCCGCAAGTGGCAGGTCGTGCAGTACGACGACGGCCAGCCGCACTACCTGATCGCCAATGCCGACGAAGGCGAGCCCGGGACGTTCAAGGACCGCTGGATCCTCGAGAACAACCCGCACCTGCTGCTCGAGTCCATGCTGATCGCGAGCTACGCCCTCAACGTGCGCAACTGCTTCGTGTACATCCGCGGCGAGTTCGACCTGCCATACCGCCGCCTCGCGGGCGCGGTCGAAGAAGCCTACGCGGCCGGATGCTTCGGCCGTGACATCCTCGGCACCGGCTTTGCCTGCGACATCGTCGTCTACCGCGGCGCCGGCGCCTACGTGGCCGGCGAGGCGTCGGGGCTGATCGCGTCGCTCGAGGGCAAGAAGAGCTACCCGCGCAACCGTCCGCCGCGGCTCACGGTGCGGGGCCTCTATCAGCAGCCCACCGTCGTCAACAACGTCGAATCGCTGTCCAACGTCGCCTGGATCGTCGCGCACGGCGCCGCGGCGTTCAGGGCGGTGGGCACGCCGAAGAGCCCCGGCACGCGCCTCATTTCGGTTTCGGGCCACGTCAACCGGCCGGGTGTCTACGAAGTCGAGTGCGGTTACCCGTGGATGAAGTTCCTCGACGAGGAATGCGGCGGCGTGCAGGGCGGGCGCGCGATCAAGTGCGTCGTGCCCGGCGGCGTCTCCTCCAAGGTGCTGACGGGCGCCGAGATCCACGACCTCGTCCTGTCGCACGAGGCGCTCTGGGACGCGAACTCGACCATGGGCTCCGGCGGCATGATCGTGATCGCCGAGGGCACCTGCATGGTGACGCTGCTGCAGGTCATCCTGCGCTTCTATCACCACGAGTCCTGCGGCCAGTGCACGCCGTGCCGGCACGGCACCGGCTGGATGCACCGGATCATCGACCGCATCGTCGCCGGCAACGGTGCTCCGGACGACATCGATCGGCTCTACTACATCTCGAAGTTCAACGACGGCACGACGATCTGCGGTCTCGGCGACGCCGCCGGCTATGCCTGCACCGGCATCCTCGACAAGTTCCGCGACGAATTCGAGTACTACGTCGCGAACAAGCGCTCCATGCATGGCGGAAACCTGGAATGCCCGAGATTTTCATAAACGGGCGGGCCATCCAGGCGCGTGACGGCCAGACCGTCATGGAGGTCGCGCGGGAGCACGGCGTGTTCATCCCGTACTTCTGCTGGCACCCGCAGCTGTCGATCGCCGGCAACTGCCGCATGTGCCTCGTCGAGGTCGAGGGCCGCGGTCTCGACATCGCCTGCAACATGCCCGTCTCGAAGGGCATGAAGGTCATGACGGACTCCGACGACGTCAAGGCGCACCGCAAGGCGATCCTGCAGTTCATCACGCTGAACCACCCGGTCGACTGCGGCATCTGCGACAAGGCCGGCGAGTGCACGCTGCAGGACTATCACTACGAGTACAACGGCGAGCGCTCGCTCTCGCGCGACGAGAAGGTGCGCTCGACCAAGTTCTACAATCTTTCGAACCGCATCCTGCTCGACAACGAGCGTTGCGTGCTGTGCCTGCGCTGCACGCGCTTCACGCACGAGGTCTCGAAGTCGATGGCGCTCGGCGTCGAGCGCCGCGGCGACGTCTCGAACATCCGTCCGGTGGAGGACCGTCCGCTCAGCGAAGACCCGTACTCCGACAACGTCATCGACCTCTGCCCCGTGGGCGCGCTGCTGTCGCGGCAGTTCCTGCACCGCTCGCGCGTCTGGTTCCTCGAGCCGACGCCCTCGGTGTGTCCGCGCTGCTCGCGCGGCTGCAACATCCAGGTCTGGCACCGCAAGGACGCGTGGCGCGTCAAGGCGCTCGACCCGAAGCAGAACGAGTCCATCGCGCGCATCACGCCGCTCGAGAACCCGGCCGTCAACGGCCCGTGGATCTGCAACGTCGGGCGCGACCTCGCGCAGGTCTTCGAGCGCGCCCGCGCCGAGGAGCCGATGCTCAAGGGCCGTCCGGTCGCGGTCGCGGCGGCGCTCGACGAGGCGCGCCGCATCATCAGCGCCGCGCGCCACTGCGTCGCCGTCGTGTCGAACTGGGGCTCGAACGAGGAGCTCGAGGCCTTCAGACGCCATCTCGGCGAGGTCTTCCATGCTTTCGTCAAGCAGGACTGGCAGGCGCAGCCCGGCGAACGCATCGAGGACGACCTGCTGATCCGCGCCGACAAGAACCCGAACACGTTCAGGGCACACGAGCTGTTCAGCGATGCACCGGCGCAGTTCCCCGAAGGCACCGACGTCGTGCTCGTCTGGGGCGAGGGCTTTGACTTTGCCAGGCTGCCGCCGCGCGCACGGATCATTTTCCTGAACTCGTACCTGCAGCCCGAGAACGGCCACGCCGACGTGTTCCTGCCGGTCAGCGTCCAGACCGAGCGCGCGGGCCATTACACGAACTTCGAGGGCACGGTGAGCGCGTTCGAGCGCTGCTTCACGAAGAAGCCGGGCGTCTCGGACGCCGAGGCGCTGTTCAAGGCGCTGGCGGCGCCCGCGCGAGGCCACCTGTGATCGCCCAGGACCTCGCCATCAGCCTGGTCTACATCGGCTACGCGCTGGCCGTGCTGCTCACCTTCGGCGCGATCCTGACCTGGGTCGAGCGCAAGCAGGCCGCGATCATGTCCGACCGCATCGGCGCCAATCGCGCCTACGTGCGGATCCCGTTCACGAACGTCAGGCTGATCTGGCTCGGCCTGTTCCACGGCATGGCGGACGGCCTCAAGCTGCTGCTCAAGGAGGATTTCAGACCGCTCGCCTACGACCGTCTCGCCTACACACTCGGTCCCTGGCTCGCGATCGTGCCGGTGCTGCTCGTGTTCGCGGTGGTGCCGTTCGGTGGCACGCTCGACCCGGGCCGGCTGTTCCCGTCGCTCGCCGGCTGGTTCGGTGGCCGCACCTACCCGATGCAGATCGCGCCGATCGACGCCGGCCTGCTGGTGGTGTTCGCGTTCGGCGGCATCACGATCATCGGCGCGATGCTCGCCGGCTGGTCGTCGGCCAACAAGTTCTCGCTGCTCGGCGCAGTGCGCGCGGGCTCGCAGCTCATCTCCTACGAACTCGTCATGGGCCTGACGGTGCTCGGCCTGGTGCTCGTGTTCGGCACCGTCAATCTCGTTTCGATCGTCGAGCAGCAGTCCGGCACCGTGCTCGGGTTCCTGCCCGCCTGGGGCATCGTCTACCAGCCGTTCGCCGCGATCCTGTTCCTGACCGCCGGCATCGCCGAGAACAAGCGCATCCCGTTCGACCTGCCCGAGGCGGAATCGGAGCTGATCTCCGGCTACTTCACCGAATACAGCGCGATGAAGCAGGGCGTGTTCATGCTCTCGGAGTTCATCGAGATCGCGATCATCGGCGCGTTGTTCGTGACGCTGTTCCTCGGCGGCTGCAACCTGCCCTACATGAACGACGCCGGCTTCGCCCTGCCGGGCGGCCGCATCGTCCCGCTCGGCCACGGCACGGTGGTCGTGCTGCAGCTCGTCACCTTCCTCGGCAAGGTGTTCCTCCTCTGCAGTTTCCAGATCCTCGTGCGCTGGACGCTGCCGCGCTTCCGCTGGGACCAGCTCCTGCGCTTCGCGTGGCGGTTCCTGCTGCCGCTGTCGGTCGTCAACCTCGTCGTGACGGCCCTGGTCCTCTGGGGGCGGGGGGCATGAACGCGCCGCGCAAGCCGTACGTGCGCAGGCGGTACTGGAACGAGCCCCGGATGGGCTGGTACGAGCGTTCGTACGTGTTCGAGGTCGCGCGCGGCCTGTGCATCACGGGCGGCGTGTTCCTGCGCAACATGGGCAAGTGGCTCACAGGGCGCAAGGGCGCGCTGACGGCCTACTACCCCGAAGAGATTCGCGCCGACTACGCCGCGGGCAATCGCGGCAAGCACATCCTCACCCGACGCCCCGACGGACGGCCGCAGTGCGTCGCCTGCAACATGTGCGCGACGGTGTGCCCCGCGCAGGTGATCGAGATCGACGCGGCCTTCGATCCCGACGACCCGACGCACCCGAAATACCCGGCGCGCTTCGAGATCGACTACTCGCGCTGCATCTTCTGCGGCTTCTGCGTCGAGGCCTGCCCCGAGGACGCAATCCGGATGATGAAGGAAACGCCCGGCTTGCCGCGGCAGGACCGCGACCGCATGTGGCTCGGCAAGGAGGAGCTGCTCAATTGGCAGCCCCGGGCCGACGTCGGCAAGCCCTACCCCGCCGGGCCGGCGGCGCCGCCGCGGAGGCACGACGCATGAGCTCCGAGACCCTGCTGCTGCATTTTTTCGGCGCCACCGCGCTCGCGGGCGGGCTGGCGATGCTCGCCGCGCGCCATCCGATGCGCGTGGCGCTCGCGCTGATCGCCGTGATGCTGTCGCTCGCGGGCATCTACGCCATGCTCGACGTGCACGTCGTCGCGGTGTTCCAGGTGCTGATCTACGTCGGCGCCGTCATGGTGTTCATGGTCTACGTCATCATGCTGCTCGACCTGCGCGACCCGTCGTTCCTGCAGCGCTACGGCCGTCTGCTGCTGCCGGGGGTCGTGCTGGGCACGCTGCTCGCCGGCATGCTCGGCGTGCACCTCGCGCGCGCGCCAGGCAGCGCGTCCGTTGCGGCGGCCGGCGCGGCGCCGTCGTACCTGCTGCGGCCGTTCTCCGCCGAATTCCTGCAGCAGTACTGGCTGCACTTCGAACTGACCAGCGTACTGCTGGTGGCCGCGGTGGTCGCGGCGATCGCCGTGATCCGCAGCGCGGGGAGGCACGATGGCTGAGCTGTCTGTGCTGCTCTGGCTTTCGTTCGCGCTGTTCGGCATCGGCCTCGCCGGCGTGATGATCCGCCGCAACGCGCTCGTCATGCTGATGTGCATGGAGCTGATGCTCAACGCCGTCGTCCTCGCGCTGGTGGTCTTTTCGCTGCGCACGGCGACGCTCGCCGGCACGGTGCTCGTGTTCCTGATCTTCGTCGTCGCCGCGGCCGAGATCGCCATCGCGATCCCGATCGTGCTGCAGCTCTCGCGACAGCAGCGCTCCCTCGACGTCGAGGGCTACTCGCGGCTGAAGGGATGAGGCGATGAAGCTCCTCACGGTCATCGTGCTGCTGCCGCTCGCAGGCTTCCTGCTGAACGGCCTGCTCGGCCGCCGGCTCGGCCGCACGTTCGTCTCGGTCGTCGGCTGCGGCCTGCCGATCCTGGCCTTCCTCGCGACGCTCAAGGCCTGCGCGGCACTGCAGCTCGCCGGGCCCGACGCCGCGCTCGTCGAGCACGCCTACCAGTGGGCCGCATTCGGCGAGCGCGCTTTCGACGTCGCGTTCTACTTCGACCGGCTGAGCGCCGTAATGACGCTGATCATCACGGGTGTCGGCTCGCTGATCCACGTCTACTCGACCGGCTACATGAAGGAAGACCCCGGCTACGCCCGCTATTTCTCCTACCTGAACCTGTTCCTGTTCTTCATGCTCACGCTGGTGCTCGGCCGCTCGCTGCTCGTCTGTTTCGTCGGCTGGGAAGGCGTCGGCCTCGCCTCCTACCTGCTGATCGGCTTCTGGTTCGAAGACCCGGCCAAGGCCGCCGCCGGCAAGAAGGCGTTCATCACCAACCGCGTGGGCGACGCGGCTTTCCTGCTCGGCATGTTCCTCCTGTATCACACGCTGGGCACGCTCGACATGGACGAGGTCAACATCGCCTTCGGCGGCGCGGTCGCGCCGGCGGTGTCGGCGAGCCTCGTCGGCCTGCTGCTGTTCGTCGGCGCCACGGGCAAGTCCGCGCAGATCCCGCTGCACGTGTGGCTGCCCGACGCGATGGCCGGTCCCACGCCGGTCTCGGCGCTGATCCACGCGGCCACGATGGTGACCGCGGGCGTCTATCTCGTCGCACGTCTGCACGGCGTCTACGAGCAGGCGCCGGCGGCCTCGGCGGTCGTGGCGACGATCGGCGTCGCCACGGCGTTCTTCGCCGCGACGGTCGCGCTGGTGCAGACGGACATCAAGAAGGTCCTCGCGTACTCGACGGTGTCGCAGCTGGGCCTGATGTTCCTCGCGCTCGGCGTGGGTGCCTACGGCGTCGCGGTGTTCCACGTCTGCACGCACGCGTACTTCAAGGCATGCCTGTTCCTCGGCGCCGGCAGCGTGATCCACGCGCTCGGCGGGGAACAGGACATCCGGCGGATGGGGGGACTGGCCCGTCGCATTCCCGTGACCTTCGCCACCTTCGCCGTGGCAACCGCGGCCATCGCCGGCATTCCGCCGCTCGCCGGGTTCTTCTCGAAGGACGAGATCCTCTGGTTCGCGTTCGCGAGCGACTCGGGTGGCTCAGTCCTGCTGTGGGCGCTCGGATCGGTGACGGCACTGATGACCTCGTTCTACATGTTCCGGCTGCTGTGGCTCACGTTTCTGACGCCCTCGCGCATGAGCCACCAGGTCGAACATCACGTGCACGAGTCACCGTTCTCCATGACCGGAGTGCTGGTCGTGCTGGCAGTGCTGTCCGCGGTCGGCGGCTTCGTGCACCTGCCGCAGTTCCTTGCGCCGGTGCTGCCGCTCGCGCAGGCGCAGGAACCGCTCGAGCACTACGAGCACCTGCTCGTCTACGTCGCGGTCGCGGTGGCCGTCGCGGGCTTCATCGCGGCGACCTGGCTGTACCGCAACGGCCTGGCCCGGGCGGACGCGCTGGCGGCGCGATTCCCCCGCCTGCACCGCCTGCTCGGCGGCAAGTACTACGTCGACGAGCTCTACGAGCGGCTGCTCGGCCGGCCGCTGCACTGGGTCTCCGATCGCGTCTTCCTGCGCGGCGGTGACCACTTCCTGATCGATGGCACGCTGCACGGCCTGGCCGCGACGACGCGACGCGTGGCCGCACGGCTCGGCCGCGTCGAGACCGGCCAGCTCCAGTGGTACCTCGCCATGGCCGTGCTCGGATTGCTCGGCTGTCTCGGCTGGGTGTTGAGTCATGTCTGAGCCGGTCATGCTGAACCTGCTGCTGTGGCTGCCCGTGCTCGGTCTGGTCGCGGTCGGCTGCGCGCCGCGCGGCCGCGACGTCGCGGTGCGTCTGGTGACCTTCGGCTGCATGCTCGCGCAGCTGCTGCTCGCCGCCGTGCTCTATGAGCGCTTCGACGGTCTCGACCCACAGCTGCAGTTCGCGACCGACGTGCCGTGGATCGCGCAGTGGGGTGTCGGTTACCGGATCGGGCTCGACGGGCTGAACGTGCTGCTCGTGGGCCTGACGGCCTTCCTCGGCCCGCTGGTCGTGATGGGCGCATGGACGGCGGTGCGCCGCGACGTGAAGCTGTTCCACGCGATGGTGCTGTTCATCCAGTTCGCGATGCTCGGCACGTTCGTCGCGCAGGACCTGTTCCTGTTCTACGTGTTCTGGGAAGCGATGCTGATCCCGATGTTCCTGATCATCGGGCTCTGGGGCGGCGAGCGGCGCCTCTATGCGACGCTGAAGTTCGTCCTCTACACCGCGTTCGGCAGCATCCTGATGCTCGCGGCGCTGATCTACCTGGTGCTCGCGATGCACGGCGAGCAGGGCTACACCTTCGACCTGCGTCATCTGAGCGGCGCGCAGCTGCCACTGGCGACGCAGGTGTGGCTGCTGTCGGCGTTCGCGCTGTCGTTCGCCATCAAGGTGCCGATGTTCCCGCTGCACACCTGGCTGCCCGACGCGCACGTCGAGGCGCCGACGACGGGCTCGGTGATCCTCGCGGGAGTGCTGCTCAAGATGGGAACATACGGCTTCATGAAGCTCGGCTTCCCGCTGTTTCCCGACGCGGCGCGCGCGATGATGCCGCTCATCATGACGCTCGCCGTCATCAGCATCGTCTACGGCGCGTGCCTGGCGCTCGTCCAGGACGACATCAAGAAGATCATCGCCTACTCGTCGATCAGCCATCTGGGCTACGTGATGCTCGGGATCGCCAGCCTGAACCTGATCGGCATCCAGGGCGCGATCCTGCAGATGGTGAGCCACGGCCTCGTCGCCGGCGGACTGTTCTTCATGGTCGGCATGATCTACGAGCGGACGCACTCGCGCGCCGTGGCCGATTACGGCGGTCTCGCGAAGCGGCTGCCCGTGTTCGCCGTGTTCTTCTCGCTGCTGACGCTCGCCTCGATCGGCCTGCCGACGACCAGCGGCTTCGCGGGCGAGTTCATGGCGCTGCTCGGCGCGTTCGACGCCGGCTGGAACGCGCACCTCGCCGGCGACGAGCTGCCGCTCGTGCTCGCCGTGATCGCCGTCTCCGGCGTCGTGCTCGGCGCGCTCTACATGCTGTGGCTCGCACAGCGCATCCTGTTCGGCGAGGCACGTGCACCGCACACGCCGTTCGCCGACCTCAACGCTCGCGAAACGACGATCCTCGTCGCGATCGTCGCAGCGATCTTCGCCATCGGCCTGTTCCCGAACGGGCCGCTCGCGAGGACCGAGCTGGCCACGCGGGCCTTCCAGCAGCGCGTGCTCGGCGAGCAGGTGCAACCCGGGAGCGTCGCAAGATGAACTGGGGCCAGGTACTGCAGGCGATGCTGCCGGAACACGTGCTGCTCACCGGCGTGCTGGTGCTGCTCGGCGTGGAAATCGCGCACGGTCGGCCGCGCGACGGCTTCCACGTCGCTGTTTTCGCGCTCGTTTCGGCCGCGGCCGCCGCGCTCGCGCTGCACGCGCAGGGCTACGTCGGCGAGCCCTTCGGCGGTCACTACTCGGTCGGGCCCGACGCGAGCCTCGCGAAGTTCGTGCTGGTCGCGCTGACGCTGCCCGTCGCGCTGATTTCGCGCGACGACTTCGCCGACACGCGCTATTACGCGCTGCTGCTCTCCTCGCTGTACGGCGCCTGCCTGCTGGTCTCGTCCGACAGCCTGCCGACGCTGTTCCTCGCGCTCGAGATCATGTCCCTGCCGGTCTACGCGCTCGTGCTGCTCGCGCAGTTGCGTGCCGAGAGCGCCGAGGCCGCGCTCAAGTACCTCGTGCTCGGCGGGGTCGCGACGGCGACGTTCCTCATGGGCGTCGCGCTGCTGTACGGCTGGAGCGGCCGGATGTCGACGGATGCCTTCGCCTACGCGCTCGCCTCGCCCGACCCACTCGCCATCGGCGGCGTGGCCCTCGTGCTCGCGGCGCTGTTCCTCAAGGCGGCCGTCGTGCCGTTCCACGGCTGGGCCCCCGACGCCTACGAAGGCGCCAGCGTCCCGGTCACCGCGTACATGGCGACGATCGTCAAGGCTGGCGTGCTGTTTGCGGCGCTGCAGCTGTTCGACACGCTGCCAGTCGCCCGACCCGCCGCGGACCTGCTCGTGGTGCTGCCGCTGATGTCGATGGTCTGGGGCAACGTCGCCGCCATCCGCCAGACGAGTTTCCGCCGCATGATCGCGTACTCGTCGATCGCGCACGCGGGGTACCTGTTCTATGCGCTGCTCGGCGATGGCGCGGGCCGTACACAGGCGGTCGTCTTCTACGTGGCGGTCTACGGCATCATGAACGTGCTCGCGCTCGCGCTGCTGCCGCGCGGCGCCGACGACGCACGCAACGACCGGCTCGAGTCGCTGCAGGGCCTGTATCAGCGCCGGCCGTTCGCCGCCATCGGCATCGCGCTCGCGATGCTGTCGCTGGCGGGTCTGCCGCCGTTGCCGGGGTTCGTCGGCAAGTTCCTGATCTTCCGCAACGTCCTGGCCGCAGGCTACACGACCTACGCCGTGCTTGGTCTCCTCGCGAGCTACCTCGGCATCTACTTCTACCTGCGCGTGATCCAGTACATGTTCATGGACGCGACACCGGCGGACGTGCCGACGGGCCGGCCACGGCGGCTCGCCGTTGCCGTGGGTCTGCTGTGTCTCGCGCCGGCGCTTGCGCTCGCGTTCTGTCCGGGCTGGCTGCTCGATCGCTTCTGACCCGTGGCCGCTGTGGTCCTGCCCTGACCGCGCGGGCCGGCAGGCCGCGTGGTGTCGGCGGCCACTGACGCGTTGCCCGCGCCGCGCGTCCGTCGGCTACATTGCAGACATGACCGCACCCCCGCCCGGCCGCCCCGCGTCATCCGCGACGACACCTCCGCACGACGGCGGACGCGCCGCTCCATCCGATCCCGTCAGCGGGATCCGGGAGCATGGCTCGCCGATCGTGCGTGCGATCGTCGTGGTCGTCGGCGCGACGGCGTTCGTGCTCGCCGTGCTCGGGATCTTCCTGCCGCTGCTGCCGGCGACACCCCTGTTCATCCTCGCGGCGGCGTGCTTCGCGCGGACCCACCGGCCGTTCCACGTCTGGATGCTCGACCACCACCTGCTCGGACCACCGTTGCGCGAGTGGTATCGTCACCGCAGCCTGGCGTATCGCACCAAGGTATCGGCCATCGTGACCATGCTGGTGTCGTTCGGGCTGTCGATCCTGGTCGTCGTGCGGCCATGGTGGCTGCAACTGCTGCTGGGTGTCGTCGCCGTCGGCCTCGCCGTCTGGATCTACCGCATTCCCTCGCGCGACGGCCCCACCGCAGCGACGTCGATCGCGCACAGTCGCAACGCTTCAGCGCCACGCGACCCGCAGACGCCCGCGCACTGAAAGAGGGCGCGGGCTCAGGCGCCGGCGCGTCTTGCGATCGGCGAATACATGTCGAGCACCTGCAAGCGGGCGGCCTGCAGGCGATCGGACACGACGCCGAGCAGCCGATGCATGATCTTGTAGCCGAAGCCGGTGTCGGTGCGGCAGCGCTCGAGCAGCGCATAGCCGTCGAAGGCGAGCGCCTCGACCGGTTCGAGCGCGCGCGCCTGGAAATGCTTGCCGCGGCCGACGATGACGGCCGACCAGCCGACCTGATCGCCGCCCTCGACGGTGGCGACCCGCAGCATGCGGTCCTGGGCCTTCATCTCGAGCGCGACGCGGCCGCTCAGCAGAAGAAAGAACTCGTGCTGCTCGTCGCCCTCGCGAAACAGCACCGTGGCCGGCGCGAACGAAACACGACGCGCGAGCGACGCGAGTGTCGCGCAGTGCTCGGGCGTCATGCCGCGCACGAACGGGTGGTTCTGGACAGCATCCACGACGGTCGGATCGATGGCGGTCATGCGACCCTCTTCCGGTGCGACGGCGCCGGTGCGGCCGATTGTACGCCGCCGCCGCATGGGTGCGGGACATCCGGTCTCGAGGGCGCACGATCCGGGACGTCTTCGGCGCGGCACCCGTGCCGATGCCGCTGATCGAGGCGTGGCACGCCATGGGCCTCCAGGTACGGCAGGTCTACGGCGCCACGGAGACGCACGGTGGCATCTGCCTGCTCACGGCCGACCATGCCTCGACCAAGGTAGGCTCGACCGGCCTGCCCTACTACGGCATCGTCGTGCGCGTCGTCGACCTCGCGGGAGAGCCCGTACCTCCCGGTGTACCGGGCGAAGTCGTCACGCGCGGACCGCACCTGTTCAGCGGCTGCTGGAACCAGCCGGAGACCACGCGCGGTGCCGTCCGCGACGGCTGGTTCCACACTGGCGACATTGCCGAGGTGGGCGTGGACGGCTTCATCTACATCAAGGACCGCTCCTGGGACTGGCTCAAGGCCGACAACCCAGACCCGCAAGCCGGCCGTTACGAGGTCGACAGCAAGATGATCGGTCTGCACCGTACGATCGACTCATTCCACCGGATGTTCCACCTCGAATACCAGTTGAACGACGGGTCCGGCTTCGACGGCGACCGGAGCGACGACGAACTGGCCCTCGGCATCCGCTGGGACTTCGGCTCCGGCAAGCACCGGATGCTCGTGGGCTACGACCCGTTGCTCGAGAAGGTCAAGAGGCGTTGGGCCCTGTCCGCTACCCGGCTCGCGGCGGCATCACTGCGCCGGGATCGTGATCAGCGGCAGTTTGTCGGGGCCGCCGGTATCGGCCAGCGTGAAAAAGAACATGACGGCCGTGAGCGCCCGCTTGGTCAGCCAGTCGCTGTGGTCCACCCAGAACCACTGTCCCCGGTACTGCACCGCGACATAGGACGTCTCGGGGCGTGCCGGGCCGCCGCGTATCTGCCCGACTTGCCGCTGGGTCGTCTCGGTGTGCACGAGGGAAGGCGCCACGACCTTGTTCCGCAGGTCCTGCTCCGGAACCTCCACGTAACTCGCAAACGCCTGCAGGATCTGCAGCAGCGAGCGGCTGTTGACGGCCAGTTCGTTGGCGGCGCCACGCATCGGCGAGTAAGTCAGCACGAACTTCGACTGACCTGCGTCCAGCCTGAGCAGCCGCCGGATCTCGGCCGACTTCGCCTGGAGGTCGGCGGGGAGGTCGTCGCGCTGGAAAAACAGCACCGCGGTCGAGCCCCTGGCCTTGTCCTCCTCGACACGCATGCCGACGCCGCCCGCGGCCTGCACCTCGCGCAGCAACTGCAGCACGCGAACGAAATCGGCATCGGCCTCCCGCACCATGCCGCCCGAGACCGAGCGGTTGCGCACGCCGTTCAACGACTCCACCGTGAGGCCGAGGATGAAATCCGCCGGATAGCCGGCCTGCAGCATGAAGAAGATGTTCTTCGGATCGATCGGGGTGATCATGCCGCGCAGGAACTTCTCCCCGGTCATCGGCACGTAGGTGATCGTCGGCCGGTCGGTGTACACGGCCTGTCCGTTGATCGATCCATAGTTGCCCTGCATGGCGCGCTCCGAAGACACGACACCGCCGACCGTGACGCCGGTCTGCAACGAATAGCCCGCGACGATCGAGGAGACATCGACGAACACCGGCAGGTCGCCGTAGCGGATCTTCACGATGTTGAGGAGCGTCTGCTCCTTCCAGGAGTCGGCGATGGCCGAGCTGTAATCGAATCGATCGACGGCCACGGTACGGGGACCGACGCTCGCGCAGCCCGCAAGCGCCAATGCCAGCACGGCGGCGCCGAGGAGCCTCACGGACGGCCGGGCGAGTGCCCAATGCCTGGCTGGCTTCATGTCGTCTGCTCCATGCATGCGGTCCTGCGCCGACCAGGACAGGACGTCAGTTCAGCTCGTCGTCCCGGTAGTACTTGGTACCCTTGGCGGTGAGTTCCAGCGCCAGTCCGTCGTCGGTGAGCTGATAGAGCCAGACGCCCGGCATCACCGACACCGCACCGGCAAATACGCTCGCGCCCTGCCCAGCCACCTTGGCCGAGGCCGTGGTCTGTGCCCCGATCTCCCAGCCCGAATTGACGAAGCGATCGAGGTCGACCTTCTTCTCGAACACCCAGATCAGGCGAAAATTCTTCACGCCGAAGTTGCTGAACACCGCGTAGCCGGCGGCCTGCTCGACGTGGCCCCTGGCAGACGGCTGCACCTTGTACAGCTCCGCCAGGGACTGGTCCCGCACCTTGCGGATCTCGGCACGCTGTTCGTCCGGCGTCCCTTCCTTCTTGAACAGGGACGCGTTCGCAGTACCGACCAGGGCAAGGCCCGCGAACAGCCCACGGGCAGCCCGCGAGAAGTGGTGGTTCAACATGGCTGCAGTTGCTTACTTGACCGTGTAGCCCTTCGGTTCGAGACAGGCGGCAAAGCCCTTCTTGAAAAGACCCACCTGCTGCTGCCATGCGGCCTGCTGCTGCTGCGCGGCCTGCTGCTGCTGTTGCGCCGCCTGCTGCGCGGCCTGCTGCTGGTTCTTGCGGCTTTGCCGGCCGCCGGCCACGACACCCGCCGTGGCGCCGATCGCCGCACCCTTGCCGGCGTCGTCGCTTGCCACCTCGCCGATGATCGCGCCCGCCGCCGCGCCGCGCGCCGCACCGCGCAGCCTCGATCCGTCAGCCGCGGGAGCCTGTTGCGCAGGCTGCGCCGCGGCTTGTGTCGGCGCCGGCGGAGGAGCCATCGGGTCCACGCCCGTCTGACCCTTCGACCACGCGTAACACTCACCCTCGTCCTGGGATTGCTGCTGCGCAGTCTGGCCCTTCGCCGGGAACACGACCATGCCGAGCGAGGTGGACAGTGGCTTCGATACCGGGGGCGTCGCTGCCGGAGCCTGTGCCATGGCCTGCGTGCCCACGACGACGAGCGCCGCTGCCAGCCATCCACCGAGGCCGGTCATGTTGTGTCTTCCGGTAATCTTCATTTTCTGACCTCGACTGTCACCTTCGGGATGTGGCCGGTGAATTTCGACGCATGCTCCGCGCCGATGGCTTCCACCACCGGCGTGCCGAGGTCGATGCCGACGTCGGCCGTTTCATCCGCAGAGAACATGCCCGCCTGGGTGTGCTCGATGCGCCCCTCGGCATCCTTGTCGCCATTGACGTAGAGCGTGCCCACACCGCCCTTGCCTGGCCCGCCGCCGTCGTAGGCAAAGTCGAGCTTGAGCGTCGCCTTGCCCGGTGCCAGTGGCTTGCTCGCCGCGATACTGGTCCGCTGGAGACCCAGGAAGTTGTAGTCGTAAGCCGGCACCCCGTCCTTGACGTAGAGCGACCAGCCGCCGAAGCGGCCACCCTGTGCGAGGACCGTGCCGTTGCCGCCGCCCTGCGGCACCTCGATCTCCGCGGTGATCGTCTTTGAGCGATTCTTCACGTTGAGGAACACGCCTTCCATCATGCCGGTCATCCCTTCGGCGACGGTTATCGACGTGCGGCTGCCCATCAGGTCAGGCCGGCCCACCGAGGCGGCGTCGAGCCGCTCGAAGACGCGGTCGTCCATCGGCAGCACGTGGTACTTCTCGGCCTGCTGCAGGAAGACCGCCTGAAGTTCCGCCAGCTTCTGCGGGTGCTTCGCCGCGAGATCGTTCGCCAGACTGAAGTCCGAGCGCGTCTCGTACAACTGCCACGCGGAGTCGTCCTCCAGCGCGCGGCGCGGCTTGGGCTCCCACGGCGCCCGGTGGATCGTGCGGGCGTACCAGCCGTCGTGATAGATGGCGCGATTGCCGGCAATCTCGAAATACTGGGTGGTGTGGCGCTCCCTGGCCTTCGGATCCTCGAACGTGTAGACGAGGCTGGTACCTTCCATCGGGATCTGCGGCGTGCCGTTGACCACCTTGGGCTCCGGCAGCCCGATCGCTTCGAGTACCGTCGGGGCGACGTCGATGATGTGGCCAAACTGCGTGCGGACGCCGTTCTTCGCCTTGATACCCTTGGGCCACGACACGACCATGCCATTGCGCGTGCCGCCGAAATCCGAAGGCACTTGCTTCATCCAGCCGAACGGGGCATCGAACGCAACCGCCCAGCCCGACGCCATGTGCGGGTAGGTTTCGGGTCCGCCCCACTGGTCGATCTTCTTCAGCATGTCCGGAACGGCTTCCTGCACGCCGTTGAAGTACGTGTACTCGTTGAACATGCCGTTCTGTCCGCCCTCACCACTGGTGCCGTTGTCGCCAGCGATGTAGACGACCAGCGTGTTGTCGGCCTGACCGACGTCCTCGAACGCCTTGATCATGCGGCCGATTTCGTGGTCGGTGTATTCGGCGAATGCGGCGAAGACCTCGGCCTGGCGGGTGAACAAGCGCTTCTCGTCGGCCGAGAGCGCGCCCCAGTCCTGGATCGCCGGCGGCTTCGGGGCAAGTTTCGTGCCCGGCGGCACGACACCCAGCTTGATCTGCCGGGCCAGCGTTTCCTCACGCATCTTGTCCCAGCCCTGGTCGAACTTGCCCTTCCAGCGTTCGATCCACTCCTTCGGCACGTGGTGCGGTGCATGCGTGGCGCCCGGCGCGAAATAGATGAAGGACGGCTTCTGCGGCGTCAGGGCCTTCTGGTACTTGATCCACGAAACGGCCTTGTCCGTCATGTCGGCCATGAAGTGGTAGTTGGGGTCGTTGGGCAGTTCGACGACCGCCGTACCGTCGTAGAGGAACGGCGCCCACTGGTTCGTCTCGCCGCCGATGAAGCCGTAAAACTTGTCGAAGCCCTGGCGGGTGGGCCAGCGATCGAAGGGCCCGGCGATGCTGGCCTCCCAGGCGGCCGTCTCGTGCCACTTGCCGAAAGCGGCCGTGCTGTAGCCGTTCAGCCGCAGGATTTCGGCCAGCGGCGCGACAGCATTGGGGACCTGACCAGTGGCGCCCGGGAAGCCGGTGGCCAACTCGGTGATGAACGCCATGTTCGCCGTGTGGTGGTTGCGCCCGGACTTGAGCGCCACCCGCGTTGGCGAACACAACGCCGTGGTGTGGAAATTGTTGTAGCGCAGGCCTTGCTGCGCCAGTGTATCCAGCGTCGGCATCGAAACCGGCCCGCCAAACGCGGTCGGCACGCCGAAGCCCAGGTCGTCGATCAGGACGATCACGACGTTGGGCGCTCCCTCCGGCGCCTTGACCTCGAAGCGCGGCGGCATGGCCACGTTACGCGCGTTGAGTTCCTTGTACACAGGACGCACAGGCTCCGGGATCGGCAGGACGGTGCGGTCGAGGGCGCCGCCCGCCGGCGCCGCGGCAGCCGAAGCCGCCATCAGGACGGCCAGGACAGCCGTTCCTGCCAGCCGGGTGGTAAGAGGCGTGTGAGACATGGATTCTCCCTGTCTGGGCAATGCGAAAGGCTGGTCCAGCCTGGACCACTTCCAGCGCCCGATTGTTGCAGAGTGACACGAGCGCCGCATCGGTAGGCATCACTGGGTAGACAACTTTTCGCGACACTCGGCTGATTAATCGCGTCAGCGTGTCGTGTGCGAATCGTCGCCCAGTGAGGCGCGAAACCGGCTGGGTGTCTGGCCCGTCCAGCGTGCAAACGCACGGGTGAATACCGTCGGGTCGCGATAGCCCAGCGTGGTGGCAACTCGTGCCACCGCAACCCGTGTGTCCCGCAGCAGTTGCTGCGCCATGCTCAGGCGCGTCTCATCGAGCAACTGCTGAAACGTCGTGCCGCTGGCTTGCAGCCGCCGGCCCAAGGTGCGCTCGTGCAGGCCGAGGCGGCGCGCGACCTCGGCCCGGGAACAACGCTGCGTCAACAGCTGTCTGATCGTCCGGCGGACGTCCGTGTGCAGCATCGGATCCGTCGCGGCGATGGCGGCAGCGACGTTATCGTACAGCAACCTGTGGAGGAGTGGATCGGCGTCCGCAATGGCCTGCGACAGATGACTTTCCGGAAAGACGACGGCCGCGATGATCGAGTCGAAGCGCACCGGCGCCGCGAAGTGCTGCCGGTACGGACGGATGTCCTCCGGCCTCTTGCGCGGCAGCAAGTAGGTTTCGGGCCGCCAGCCGGTTCCGCAGAGTTGGCGCATCACGTTGGCGATCGCGGCAACCGAAAGATCGTAGATCTGGTCGGTGTTCGCGAGGCCTGGAACGTACATGCCGTAGCCGAAAGTGACCCGCCCATCATGGATCGCAACGCGCAACGCTCCCCCGCTGTCGTGGAGCGTGAAATTTGCGGCGAGCTCCTGCAGCGCGGCGCCGACGGACGGGGCATTCCGTGCCAGTCGCCAGGCGCCGTCCGCTGCATGCTGTTGTCAGGCAGCATCGGCCCACGCCTTCTCAATCTCTGTCGAAGTTGAGTGCAGAGCTTCCAGACGAGATTCCGTGACCAATGCTCGCGCTTGCTCCTCAATTTGCTTCAATGAAGCGGCCATCTGGAACCTCCTATCCTGGCGCCCCTTGAGTCTACGCCCGCTTCTGCTTCTCTGTCTTGCCCGCTAGCGCCTGAGGTAACCGGCGCGAACCCGCGCAGCGGGTACGCATCCGGTTGAGCGAGTTGTTAGGCTCGCCATTCCCACACCTCACCTGCATCAGCATCTTGAGCGATGCCGATAATTGAAAAGCCCAAGCCGCTAAGAATCTTGGCCGACGGATTCTCTTCTTTGAGGGTGAATGCCTTGAGCCCGATGCCGGGATCGTGGTTGCGAGCTATTTCGACAAGTGATGCAGCGGTTTTGGATGCGAATCCTCGGCTCTGTTCGTCTTCAAGAGTGAAGTACGCGATTTCAACGAGGCCATCTTTAGGTGGCCCGACAAACGCGCCCCCACCTACTGGTCGATTGTCTGCTACTGCGACATAACCAATCCAAGGGGGCGCGTAGCCGACACGACGATAAAGATCAGCAGTGGCCTGACAGTTCTCAACCAGTGCTTTTGGCATATCCAATTCCGCCTGGAGCGGATGGCCGTCTTGATCGCATGGCACGAGTGCAAATTTCATAGGAGCCTAACGTCTGAGCTTACCGGCGCATAGCGGCTGGCGCGCGGGTTGCGGATGCAAGCCGCGTGACAGGCGCGTCAGGCGACCGGTGGAGCGACCAGTTATGTGCCGCTCAGAGTTCGTACCGGCCGAGATCAAGTGCGCCATGAAACACACCGAGAATCTCTACGTCACCGTTGGCCGTGATCAGGTAGGTGATTCAGTAATGCCCATAGAGGAGAATTCTTACCTCTCTCGATGAGGCCCAGTATCTGTGCCCCATCTCGGGGAACTCCCGCAGCAACTGAGCGCGATCATAGATGCCCTGGACGGTCCGCGCCGCCGCCTGCGGATTATCGGCAGCAATGTACTCGTGAATGTCCTTCAGCCACTGCTCAGCTTCGAGCGTCCAGGTTATTGCTGCCATGAGCGAATGCGCCGGCCCATTTCTTCGTTCGAAATAGCGCGCTTCGCATCGGCATCCGCAAGACCCCGAGCCACCATGGCGTGAAATGCGAGCTCCCGGATGATCTCTTCTCGGGAGCTATCCTCCGGCTGCTGCTGGATAAGACGAGTCAGCTCTTCCTTAGCCGTATTAGCCATTGGCGTTGCCTCCGAACTGTACTAAAGGGTGCCACATAAGCTGCCGCCAGGGAATGACACATAACGCCAACGTTGAGCGGCGCGCCCGAGAAGGCGCGGCGTTTGCGCATGCAAACGACGTGACGTCTCGGTGAGTCGGGGCTCGCCGGGGCGAACACACCGTGGTATCGCGTCAGGTGGGCGCGGGGCTTGGGCACCAGTGCGGCGAGCCGCGCGATGAAGTCTTCCGGCTCGAAGATCACGTGCGTGGTGCCGTCGCGATACGGCGTCTTCAGCGTGTAGCGCACCTGCCCGCTCCCGGTCAGCGCCAGCCGCTCGGTGGCGACCGGGGGCCTTGCAACGTAGCGTGCCAGGTGCTCGAGTTTGTCAGGTTGCGAGGCGGTCGCGGCGATGCCGGCGTGCAGGGAGAAGCCGGAGCTCTCGGCGACCTGCAGCCGCGGCGCGTCCGGCGCGGCCGGCAGCGTTTGCAGCGTGAACACCTTCTGGCCCTCGCGCGGCCCCGTTGCAATCCGGTAGGTGATCGACGACCCGAGCAGGGCGTGGATCGGCGGCTCCTCGCCGGGATCGAAGGCGAGATACGCATTGTCGATGTCGTGCGTGACGAGCCCGGCGCGCTCGAGCGCGCGGCCGACCCGCGCGGCGATCCGCTGCACCAGTTGCTTGAGCATC